>WNGH01004072.1_pt1 | contig 15016 bp, 12 predicted proteins | sample 5400631 | NCBI WGS metagenome assembly WNGH01 (sample SAMN13153373, study PRJNA577476) | soil metagenome | isolation source: 115 cm soil or saprolite under Garry oak tree replicate 1 | place: USA:California | collected 2016-06-15
CTTGTACCTTTCTATCAGCTCTATTGAGGATGAGAGAGAATGCCATTCTTCTTGACTCCCCGCTGCCTACGGCAGTTCGCACGGATTTTCTGTTTGTTGGGAGCCTGGCAGTCGCAGACTGCCAGGCTCCCAACAAACAGAATGGTCGAGCCGCCACAGGCGGCGAGAAGTTCTCAATAGTTACGGAAGAAATACAAATTCAGCATAAGGTATCTTGCCAATAATGTCTATTGGGATGAATCCCTATTTTTCACCCTAAGGTGCTTGACCTAACCTACTCAATCAGCCTGGCAGCTTGCCTTAGCCCCTATATTATATCCTGATAAACACGACTTGACAGCAATCTTGACAGCATTTAATCCTATCGGTACTTTGTTGCTTCGGGAAAGAGCGTATCCTTGCTGTTCTGCTGATGGTTGGCCGCGCCAGGGCTCTTCGCACCTGAGCAATTACAGATTGAGTCCTCAGCATCGCGTACAGTTCCAGAGCCGACAAAGTACCGAGATACAATGAAGATAAAGATATCGTTTCATCTCCGTCGTATCCTGTTTATTAGGAGGTCTTCGAAAACGTAGAGGATGTGAAGGGAGTAGGCGAGTGAAAGTCCAGCGGATCAAGATTTCCGGCCAGGACCCTGCAATCTGGCTGGTCGTCGGTGGTGATCAAACCGAGTCACGACATGCTGGACCTCCCACGGTGTTGATGATTCAGAAAGAACCTCCAAAGAGGTTCTTTTCGTTCATGGAATGCAGCTATTTCTTGGTCTTCTCGTACGTTTCCGTTGGATTATCCTCAGAGACTTAAACTCAGTCAAATCACGAAATCTTACGTCATGCATAGATGGTGACCTGCTTGGTCATCTTCTATGACCTATGGGTGGTACTGTTAGCCTCTAAAGCGTTACTTCGCTAGGGGCTTTTGTGGGGATGATGGTCACATTTCAGAGCTGTTTTCCTACTGCAGTACCCCTTACTAACTCTACTGACAGGGAAAGTAATGAAACTCAGATTTTCACGCTCTTTTGCTGTCTTCTCCGTGCTCGTGCTCCTGACGGGGATCGTGCTCCTCATGGCAAGAACAGCGGCACGGGCCAGCGTGTCACCGCCGAGTGCGCACTTGACAGTTAATGCTGGCGGGACAGCCACAGAGAAGAAGACGGTGACGAACATGATCCACACCGACATCCCAGATACGAACTTCTCGGTGGTCGACTTCAAAGACGCCGTGGACGGTTCGCAGGAGTACGTGGTCCGACAATCCAACACCAACGATGCGTCATTGGTGCAGAATGCCATCAACGCCATGACGGCTGGTGGTGGCGGCGACTACCCTGAGGCACAGAACCTGGTGCTGGCCAACGCCACCCCAGACGGCCCACCGCTGTGGCGGCCGGATACCCGCACGTTCGTCGTGCTCATCACCGACGCACCGCCCCATGGCGCGGGTAATACCTTCCCAGCATGCCCCGATACGGGTTCTGATCCACACGGCCTGTTCACTGGCACCGTGGTTGCGAATCTGAAGGCAGCACAACGGACGCTGTTCGCGATCGCGGCTGCCTCCGATGTCCTGGACTGCTACACCCAGATCGCAGCTGCGAGCTACAGCGGCAGCGCGGCGGTCAACCTGGGCACCTCTATTGCGGATCAGGTCGAGTCGCTCATCAAGGCTGCCTCGGCCTCGGTCAACGATGTGCACCTTGAGGTTGTGGCACCGAACCTGGATGCCTCGTGGATCAGCTTCGACCCGGTTAAGGTGGGTCCGGTCACCACGCCGGCCACGCTGGACTTCACCGTCACCATCAGCGTCCCGGCCAGTGCCAGCCCCGGTGATCACCACTTCGACATCGTGGCCCTGGCCGACGGCGGCGACATCGGTCACCAGGCATTGACGATCACCGTCCCGGTGACCAACCAGCCGCCGGACTGCTCCAAGGTCGTGGCCAACCCGAGCAGTCTGTGGCCGCCGAACCACAAGTTCCAGATTGTCAGCCTCACGGGCGCGACCGACCCTGACGGAGACCCGGTGACGATCACGGTGAAGGGAGTGACCCAGGACGAGGCGCTCAACGGCTTGGGTGATGGCGATCAGGCTCCCGATGCCCAGCTCGTCTCTGGGCATACTAATCAGATGATGCTGCGTGCCGAGCGCAGTGGGACCGGCGACGGGCGGGTCTACCGCATCTCGTTCGAGGCCTCCGACGGCACGGCTACCTGCAGCGGGACAGTCTCGGTGGCGGTTCCCCATGACCTGGACCACCCAGCCGTCGATACAACGAGTGTTGTCGTCAACTCGTTCGGCCCCTAAGCCATTTCGCTCTCGTACGAATACATGAAAGGGGCTGGTCCTTTATCGACCAGCCCCCTTCACTCATTGAGGCCGTCGCATGACCCAGTTTATGCCGCAATTGCTGCTCATACGCAATTGCGGCATAACGATAGTATGTGGACAAGGGAAATCGCGCCTGATTTCCGGTATATATCCTGAGCAATTTGAACTCAGATCATTACTATTTGATAGGTTTAAAACGAGGCAAATTCCCTTGTCCACAAACTACCGGTAGCATTTATGCAGAAGCAAAGTGCAAGATACTCAGTTCTAGTAGCACCCTCACGTTGTCAAAAAATTGCTGTCTGAATACGTCATTTAGCCCCCTTGCCCTCTTCCTGTTCTTCATCTCCAAACACATCATTTAGCTTGTTCATCATCTCTCGTTGTATCGACGGAAGTATATGAGAGTATGTATCTAGCGTCATGTGAATTTGGCTATGCCCCAGGAGCTCTTGTACCAGTTTGGGATGGACGCCCATTGTGAGCAGAATGGTTGCCGCACTGTGACGTAAATCATGAAATCGTATGCGCGGCAAGCCAGCTTCTTGAAGCAGTTTATGAAACTGGTAATCAAGGCTGGTCAAAGGAAAGTAATCGCCATTTATGTTGCAGAAGACAAGATCACGATCAACCCAAGCTGTGTCAACCTGTAGACGAGCCTCTATCTGATGAAGGCGATGCTGCTTCAATGCATCAACCACAAATTGAGGAAGCATAACCTTCCTTCTACTGCTTGATGTCTTTGGCTCGCTTTCCTTATAGCCACCTTTGAATTTCCCTACGGTTCGACGCACTTGAAGGCTCATATCATCAAAGTTGATATCTTGCCACTTTAGGCTCAGCAACTCTCCTTTTCTCATTCCAGTTGCTAATGCTACTGTGAGAAGTCCTTCTAATCGGTGTCCCTTCGCAACCTCAAGCAATGTTTGAGCTTGTTCTTTGATCAAAGATTGTCTCTCGTGCCTTGCTTGACGTGGGAGTGAGACATCATCACAAACATTTCTTGCAATCAACTTCCACTTTACAGCCTGGTCTAATGCTTTGTGAAGTATCCCATGTGTCAAGTGGATAAAGTTCGCGAGTGAATACGATGTCTAGACTTGGACAAACAATTATGGTACACTTTAAAAAAAGTGCTGGAAGAGTAGATAATTTCTGGAGCAAGGGGTATTTGATGAAAGAGACTGCTACTCTTGTGAGACAGAAGATCCCATTGATGGTGCGCAGTGATGTACCAGCATCGGCTTTTCCACGTCAATACAAAGCTGAATCGCTTGATATTTCTCTTCACCTTTCACATTCAAACTATGGAATCCTTATGTTGCTCGGCATCCTTACTAGTACAAGTGCCAGCGAGAGTATTGATGCTTTTGAAGGGATGAATGCAGATCTGTATACTCCACCTGGGCCACTTGCGACAGATGGAGATAAACAAACGGAGAAGCCATTCCTGCGTACACAAATAGACGACCTTGGACACTTTGTATTTAGCGATGTGCCAGCGGGTGAGTATGTTATAGTTCTCCATCTCCCCGAGCGAGAGGTGATCATTGAAGAACTAACCATCAGCTAGAGATAACAACACCACTCGGAAAATACATGTTGCTCGTATGTCCCTCGATAAGTAGAAACTCGTCTATCCCTTGCTATTCAGCACAAATGAAGGTGAGCCTCAACAGAGACTCACCTTCACTTTGCTATTTAGCAAGAGTGAGGGTGAGTCTCTGTTGACAGCAGTTTTGACAGCAAAGACGGTGAAAAACTGCTGTCATTGGTGATACACAATGAACAACAAAGCCAGTCTAGAAGTACAAAGCGAACGCAGGAAAACACCAGCGAACAGGCCGAGTAAAGCCCTATTTTTCACCCTAAGGTGTTTGACTTTCTTTACCTCTCGGTACAAATACCGGACCGCAAAATGTGTCGTGAAGAGTTCACAATTGATTCACATTGTCAGCAGCATGATTCCAGAATCAACGCACATTCCCATCACCCAGACGAACATCTCTGCCTCCAAATATTGATCTTTTGTAAAACATAAACAACACTTGAATGTATAAATAAAATAATGTATACTCTTGTATAGGTTGAGCAAGGCGGAGCAGAAAGGAAGAGGATGCATTTCCAGCGCATGTGCCCTATTTGGAATGGGGACTTCTTGAGTACTGTCGTTTCTTCTGCACCCGCTTACCGTCGATCCGCGTGTGACTCTCTTTGCAAGCGCATGAACCCTTCGGATTCTAGTTGTTGATGTGCTCCGCCAGGCTCAACTTCCACCCACCCGCCCGGTCACCCTTTGCCATCCGCCAACCCTGTCATCCTGAGCGCAGCGAAGGATCTCGCAGCCCCACGCGGCAGCCCGGTCACTCTTTGCCGTCGGCCAACGCTGTCATCCTGAGCGCAGCGAAGGATCTCGCAGCCCCACGCCCCAGTCCTGTAAGGTCGCTTCACTTTACTCCTCATGGCGACCGCACAAGCCCTCTCCTCAAGCTTGATGGATTATGCCTTATCAGGTACAATACACTCATGTTTAACTAAAATAGACCACATGCGAAAGCAGGTGCATACACAATGGATAAAGTCCTCAAAGACTTTTTCATTAGCTACCGAGGCCTCGATCAGCCATGGGCCGAATGGATCGCCTACCAACTCGAAGAGGCCAACTATTCCGTCGTCATTCAAGCCTGGGACTTTCAACCCGGCTCCAGCTTCATACATGCCATGGACAAGGCAACCAGGGAAGCGCAACGCACAATTGCCGTTCTCTCGCCCGACTATTTTGCTTCCCCCTACACCACCGTCGAGTGGCAAGCTGCTTACCACAAGGACCCGACCGGCCAACAGGGCTTCCTGCTGCCAATACGCGTACGACCATGTCAAGTTGAGGGACTTCTCGGACCCCTTGTCTATATTGACCTTGTTGACTTAGACGAAGCAGAAGCGAAGGAAAAGCTCCTGAGAGAAGTGCACCGGCATGATCAAGATCAGCCCAAACGGGCCAAACCACCGCAAGCGCCAGGTTTTCCAGGCAAAGTTCAGCACTCTGTCGCAGAGCCACAAACATTCCCAGGCGCCTTTCCAGCACTCTGGAATATGCCTTTCCGGCGCAACCCCTTCTTCACCGGACGCGAGGAGCTCCTCAAACACCTGCGTGAAAACCTCACCACAACGAAAGCAGCAGCTCTCGTTCAGGCTCAGGCCATCAGCGGCCTGGGTGGCATCGGGAAAACCCAGACCGCCGTCGAGTACGCCTATCGCTACTACCATACCTACCATACCATCCTCTGGATGAACGCCGCTGCCCGTGACGCCCTCATCACCAGTTACGTGGAACTGGCAGCGCTGCTCGCCCTTCCTGAGCAACAGGAGCAGGACCAGAAAAAAATCGTGGCTGCAGTCAAACGCTGGTTCACCACCCATGACCGGTGGCTGCTGATCGTCGATAACGCGGATGATCTCTCGCTCGTGGAAGAATTCCTCCCTGCGGCAGACCATGGGAACCTCCTGCTCACCACCCGCGCTGCGGCGCCTGGCACCCTTGCTCAACGCATCGAGGTAGAAAAGATGGATCTTGAAGAAAGCATGCTCCTCCTCCTGCGGCGTGCCCGAGTGCTTGCCCCTGGTGGGACCATTGATCAGGCTTCAGCCACCGACCGTGCTGCTGCCGAAGCCCTGGCCAGGGAGATGGATGGCTTGCCCCTGGCCCTGGATCAGGCAGGAGCCTATATCGAGGAAACGCAAAGTCGCCTCTCTACTTACCTACAACAGTACCGGCAGCGCCAGGTCAGGTTCTTGCAGCGGCGCGGCGGAAGCGGCACAGAGCATCCTGAGCCCGTGGCCAAAACCTGGTCCCTCTCCTTTGAAAAGGTGGAACTGCTCGACCCGGTAGCCGCCGACCTGTTACGCTTCTGTGCCTTTCTCGCCCCCGATGCCATTCCCGAGCAACTGATTCTCGACGGTGCATCTGAACTTGGCCTGCGCCTGCAAGCCATAGCTGCTGATGCTTCGCTCCTCGATGAGGCCATAGGCACGCTGCTGCGCTACTCGTTGGTGAAGCGCCAGCCAGATGAACAAACGATAGTAGTCCATCGTCTCGTGCAGGCCATCCTCAAGACCAGTATGGATGCAGCGACCCAGCAAGCCTGGGCAGAGAACACCGTGCGCGCCCTCAACCGTGCCTTTCCCGATGAGACCGATTACCGCAACTGGTCACGCTGTCAACAATATCTGCCCCATGCCCAGGCATGTGCTCTTTTCATTGACCAATGGCAATTGACATTCCCCGAAGCGGGAAGATTACTGAATGAAGTCGGCTACTACTTATATTATCGTGCTCAGTATGGGGAAGCGGAACCGCTCTACCGGCGGGCCATCTCCATCGGCGAGAAGACGCTAGGCCCCGAGCATCCCAATCTGGCCACCCGGCTCAACAACCTGGCCGGCCTCTATCAGGATCAGGGCAAGTATGCGGAAGCGGAGCCGCTCTACCAGCGCGCCATCGCCATCGACGAGCAGGTGTTAGGCCCCGAGCATCCTGGGCTGGCTACTGACCTCAACAACCTGGCCCTCCTCTATCAGGACCAGGGCAAGTATGCGGAAGCGGAGCCGCTCTACCGCCGTTCGCTGGGCATCTTTGAAAAAGTCCTGGGAAAAGGACATCCTAGTACAGAGAGAGTCCGAGCAAATTATGCGGCTCTTCAAGAGAAAATGAAGCAGAAGGGGGAAGGTTAAGTGGTGCGTTGGGGAAATTCGTGGATGAGAACCAGGGCCGATGAATCGGCGATAAAGAGAAGCAAGCAAAGAGAGAGGAGATTTTGGCAATGCACCAGGATACGACATCCCCTTCGGATGAGGTGGCTCTGAACAGGTGTCAGGACTTGCCACCGGTTCCTGTCCTGACTACTGTCGCTCAGGTAGGGGCACAAGAGACCCTCTACGTGGCCACTTACGGCCAATTGTACGCGGTGAATGCCAGCGATGGGACGGTACGCTGGTGCCAGCAGCTGACGCTGACCAGGGAATACGGATATCAACCCGGTGTGAGTTATCCTCCGCCTCCACATATGCTCTTCGGAACTCCGCGGGTGGTCAATGGCGTCGTCTATGTCTGTGCTTCTGGCTCTGGCAGATATACCTACGCGTTCAATGCCGGAGATGGGACGCTGCGTTGGCGAACGCCTACCGATGCCTGGAAAGTCTCCATACCATTTGGGGATTTCGCAGTCCCGATAGTGAAGGACGGTATCGTCTATAACGGCACCTATGCCTTGAACGAACAGGATGGCACCGTGCTCCGTCGCATCGCCTTCGATACGCGATGGCTCTCTCCCCAGGCACTTGTGGAGGACACAATTTACGCGATGAGCCAGATGGGTGTCTATGCTATCAACGCACAGAACGGTGAGGTCTACTGGCTCTACCAGCCTGATGCGCAAACGATTATGAGCGGACCACTCGTCGTCGCCGACCATCTGCTCTACGCCGGCACAAGCGGCTCGGTCGACCACCCGGAGAAAAGCTATTTCTGTGCCTTGGACGCCGAAAAAGGGACAGAGCGTTGGCGGTACACCATGGGCAGCTATATTGGAGCAGTCATCCACAACGAGAATATCTATGTCAGCTCGGGCGATTGGTGCCTCTATGCCCTGGAGAAGAACAACGGAAGTCTGCACTGGAAATACCAATTTGTCTTCCCGGGACACTACCCTGCCACCATTGCAGAGAACGTCTTGTACATCAACACAGATGGAGCCTATGCGCTCAGCAGTGCGGATGGCGCAGTCCTCTGGCACCAGCCCTTATGGCGTAACCCCCACGTTGGGATCTCTTTTACGCCATCGGTTGTCCTGGACGGGGTTGTCTACCTGGCGAGCATCGATGGATATGGACGAAGTATTCTGTACGCGCTCAACGCCAGCAACGGAACTGAGTACTGGCACAGCCACTATCCCTATCAGATAAACCCGCTCGCCGCCGCTCGATAGCGCTTTCTCCTCCTTCGATACCAGATTTTCTCAATCAGTCAGTGTTTGCCACGAATTCCCTCCATCGATGCTGAATATCACTTTTGGTGGCAGGAAAAATCCCACGTAGAGGCGGTCAGAATTTTGAGGATCAACAAGCAGGGAAATCAGGTCTCCCCGGTCGAATTGCCAGCGGTGCTTCCATGTTGTCCCGCTATCGTCTGAGGACCACAGGTCTTGCCCCGACAGACCATACAATGTGCTGCCTGTAGCATTGACCACAAGGCGCGTTGGTGGGGTAGACATAGGCAGATGGGCCAGTTGCGTATGATAGCTTTGATCGGGTTCCAATGACTCCCATTATCCCGACTCTCGAAGAGCCCCTGGTCTCCTCCCAACAAAAGGTGATTGGGATCAGCAGGGTCGGTGAGCAACGAGGGTGTTTGCATGCCTGATAGCGCACCGCTTGTAATGGGATGCCAGTGCGCTCCCATGTCCCGTGTCTCGTACCACCCGCCATACTCGTAGAAAGCATAGAAATTACCCTGGTTGGCTACACCAGCCTGCACAGTGAAAAGATAAGCTGACGGTGATAGGCTGGCAGGAGCGGCGCCCAAATGCCAGTTTTCCCCTCCATCGGAACTGAAGTAGATGCCTGCCTGGTTGCCAATGCCAGAGGTTGGACGACCGATAACAGCCAGCACCTGCTGGTTAGCCGGACTGACCGCAATATTCATTATCATCATTGTATTGAGTATTCCGCGCTGCTGCGGCCAGCTACGTCCACCATCAGTACTGATAAATAAACCAAAATGCGTGCCAAGGTATATAATTCCCGGTTTTCCTCCTAGCGCTACCTGGTGCAGGTGGGTTTTTACATTCGAGAGCGGGCGCCCCGCAACCGTGGGGTCGGTGTTATTCATAAGATAGTTGAGTACCTGCCACGCGACAAAAACAGGAATGACCAGCAATAATAACATACCAACTCGCACTAAGCCCTTCGGCGCTCTGCTTATTGATTGATCCCGTGTCTTAGGAACGCCTGGTGGTGAAGCCGGCTGTTTTATTGACATAACTCTACTACTAATCTTTCTATGTGCGGCTGCCTCGTGTATGAGATGACTCTGCTGACCAATGACATTGATAGTGCAATCCCGCAAAAGGTCCTACTGCCATACTACGCATGTATTGCCAGGCGAAGCCCGTCCATAGTAGGGGCGATCCCTTGTGGTCGCCCAGCTTCGGGAGCCGATTCAGCGTCCTCTCATTGCTAAGTTCGCGCCTATAAAGGTGCCACTTGTAGGTCACCTCAGTGGGGCCTCCCTATAATAGTTTAAAACACTAAGTCAACAGTATAGCCGTTCGAAGAGAGAAATGTAGTGGCATCTCTTGTGGGTGCCAGGCCCGAGCTTGACTTTTGCCCCTCTCATGCATACAATTGTGAACACATAAACAATTTTAGTCATTCGTGCATCTGGTCAATCAGTCAGAAGCAGAAAGGTAGCAGGAAAGTTGGCTGGTCAACGTATCGAGGAACAAGAGGCGGGCAGGGAGTTGTCGAAGCGCGAGGAGCGGGAACAGCGCATTCTGGACGCGGCAGGAAAGCTGATCCAGAAATGGGGCTATCGTAAGACCACCATTGAGGATATCGCGAAACAGGCCAGGGTAGCCAAAGGCACCATCTATCTGCACTGGAAAACGCGCGAAGAGCTTTTCATGGCCCTGATTTACCGCGAAGAGACGCGATTGTTCACAGAGATCGGGCAAAACATGGCGGACGATCCTGACGGGTTGACGCTGTCTGGAATGATCAAGCATACGATGCTGGCGACCTTGAAGCACCCGTTGATGAAGGCCCTCTTCCTGCGAGATGCCGAATTTATCGGTGAACTGGCCACACACGAGTTTAGCACGGCGTCCTATCAGGCCCAGTTACAGGGATACATCACGCTAATGGAAATTCTGCGTCAACACGGCCTGGTTCGCAGTGATGTCGGCCTGCGCGAACAGGTTTTCCTGTTGACCGCCATCTCGTGGGGTTGTGCCACGATCGATCGCCTGCTGCCAGATGATTTCAGGTTCTCTGACGAGCAAGTTGTAGACATGATGACGTCCACACTCCAGCGTGTGCTTGAACCTGACAGGACGCCCACGGGAGAGGAGCGCCAGGAAGAAAAACGTTTGTTAAAAGCATACCTCGATCAGCTAAAGACTTATTTAAGCAATCAGGCTTCCTGAAAACAGAGAGGGATGGCATATGCCAGCACTTATTCAAACCAATAAACTTACCTTCAGGTACGCCGGTGTTGAACGTGGATAAGATGTAAACCGTGCCGCATTTTCATATACAGGTCAGTCAGTATGTATGATCCCTTTTTTTCCTGGCATCTAGATATACCCATCGTGATCGGGTTGGTAGCAGCAGAGTGCATCTATGTCTTACTCGTCCGGCGACTCTGGCATAAAGCTGGACACTACAATATGCCCTCTGCATGGGCCTGGTCCATAGGATTAGCCGTAATCTTTATTGCTCTCGAATCACCACTGGATACCATAGCCGAACAGCGCTTACTATCAGCGCATATGTTGCAACACGAACTATTGTTAACCATCGCTCCCACCCTTCTCCTCCTTGGCTTATTTCCACGGCTTGTCGCTCCCGTGACACGAGCGGTGTTCAAGCCACTCCTGCGTAATCGCTACACATACCCACTGTTACGCGTCATTTTCTCGCCATACTGCGCATTAGGTCTATGGCTGATATGCCTCTACACCTGGCACCTTCCATCGCTTTACCTGCTGGCCCTCCAATCTGACCCGATTCACCGAGTAGAGCATCTCAGCTTTGTCACGGCTGGCCTGTTGTTCTGGTTGCCAATCATCGAGCCGGTGCCTGGACTCACAAAGATGCGGCCACTCGCAAAACTAGCCTACCTTGCTCTGGGACAGCTAGGCACCGTTCCCCTCGTGGCAGCACTGTTCTGGTCACCTACCCTCCTCTATCCCTATTATGCTTCAAAACTGCCCTTGTGGGGCATCTCCCACCTTTCTGACCAGCAGTGGGCAGGCCTGGTAATGATGATCATTGATATGCTCGCCGCCTTGACCGCCGTGTGTTGGATTACCCTCAAAGCTCTGGCATGGGCAGAGTGGCAGGACAATCGTCCCCGCCCACTTCATGTATCTCCATCATCACATGACAGATGACGAAGGTCTCTATCATTCAGCTTGGTGCACATTTCTTGACAAGAAACTCACATAAAGTATATTCTACGAATGAGCTCTTGACCAATCACTATTTTTGCAAGGGAAAAGATCATGACTACAAGTGAAGACTATCAATTGCCTCCCAAAGAAGGCTTTGTCCTCACACACTTCTTGACGGTTGCAGATGTGCAACGATCGGCGGAGTTTTACTTGCGCATTCTTGGAGGCACTATTGTCCGCAGTGGTGAACCCACCATCATCCATATTGCCAATAGTTGGCTGATTTTGAACGTCGGTGGCGGCCCAACCGATGATAAACCAACCGTCGCTCTGCGCGTCCCTGAGAGTCTGAATGAGGTTTCCAGCTTCTTGAATATTCGTGTTGCAGACATCCGAGCCACTTACGATGAGTGGCGAAGCAAAGGGGCCCACTTCCTTACGGAGCCAAAGGACCATGGCGTGGAGATTCGCTGCTACATGCGTGATCCTGATAACTATCTTATCGAAGTCGGGCAAACAACTGGTGCTTGATTCATGAGTCGTCTACTCTATTGATACTCAACTGCTCATTTTGCATGATCTTAATCATCATATGAGCTTCGCTCATCTAGAGTATTGTGCTTTTACCATCGTATCTTTTGGGATGCGGATTACCACAAAGGGCTTCATTCCAGCATCCATTTCGTGCAGGTATAGCGTTTGGACAATATTGCGCTGCCTGCTGCGGACCATACGTATATGCGCTCATCGTACTGGCGGGAGCAACAACGACATTCTGGCTAGGCAGTGGGCTGGTCATGTTGTATGCCGTTACCATGGTGATTCCTTTCCTCTTACCTGCTTTGCTCACCCCTGCAGTCTATGCCACTGTCTCAAAACGCCTGCAAGAACTGACCCCCCATATTGGCCAGGCCACCGGCTACATGCTCATCGGCCTCGGCATCCTCCTGATACCACTGGCAGCACTCATGTTAGCCCACTAAAAAAGAAAGTAACCCTTCAGGTCGCCTCTCTTCTTGATTCCTCACTGCCGCAGGCAGTTCGCAAATATTTCGTGTGAGTGGCGGACTTTGCAGCCGCAGGCTGCAAAGTCCGCCACTCACACATCAATGAGCGAGCCGGCGCAGGCGGCGAAAAGCCTTTCTGAATAATTTCACATTTGCAAAAAACTTGCAATAAGGAAAATTTCGTGTTATGCTTTATAATGGAAAGGAGTTCCAAGGGGCGACCGCCTTTTGACGGGGGTGCGGAGTGAACCATGCCTGAGGGCAGGCAGGAGAGCCTCCCAGGCTCTCACACATCCCCCGAAAATCTACCCATTGTATACACTAACTATTTAGAATAGCACCGCCAGGAGGTTTAATGAGCAGTAACTTTAGCGTCTCAGCACTCTCTCGTGTTTTCAATGACAGCTCCCACGACATTCGCGGGAAGGTTATCGGACTCTACATACTTCTGATCGGCTTTAATATCCTGGCCTGGATTCTTGCATTTGCAGGATTTGCCGTTCAGTATCCCGCACTGCTGGGCGTTGCGCTACTGGCATATACCTTTGGCCTGCGCCATTCTGTGGATGCAGATCATATTTCGGCCATTGACAATGTCACTCGGAAATTGATGCAGGAAAATAAACGGCCTGTCGCGGTCGGCTTCTTTTTCTCGCTCGGCCATTCCACCGTAGTGGTTGCCTTAACCATCGCTATCGCCATTGCAGCAACAATCATTCAAACCAGCATTCCAGCGCTCAAAAATGCCGGTGGACTGATCGGCACCTCGGTCTCCGCTATCTTCCTGTTCCTGATCGCCATCATTAACATGCTCGTCCTCTGGGAAATCTTACAGATGTTCCGCAAAGTGAAACGAGGTGAAGAGTACAACGATATGACCCTCGACGAGTTTTTGAACCAGCGCGGGCTCATGGGGCGCTTCTTCCGTCCACTACTCAGACTCGTAGACAAAAGTTGGAAGATGTATCCTGTTGGCGTACTCTTCGGCCTGGGCTTTGATACGGCTACCGAGGTCGGAATTCTAGGTATTGCTGCCGTAGAGGCAGGAAAAGGCCTCCCTATACTCTACATTTTGATTTTCCCGGCGTTATTCACGGCGGGCATGTGCCTGATGGACTCCACCGATGGTATCTTGATGCTCGGAGCCTATGGTTGGGCTTTCGTCAAACCGGTACGTAAGCTCTACTACAATCTGAACATCACCCTGGTCTCTGTGCTCGTAGCCCTGGTGGTGGGCACGATTGAAGTGATGAGCATTATCGCTATGGAGTTCCAGCTGAGTGGAGGTATCTGGGATTACCTTGGTAATCTCGACTTTGGCCTCCTTGGTGGTATCATCATCGGCATCTTTATTGCCTGCTGGGTCATCTCAACCATCATCTACAAAGTCAAACGCTACGACGACATCGAAGTCAAAGTAGCTCCCAGGCCCGAAGAGCTTGTCACCAGTAGCAGTGGTCAATAACTGGGCGAGGACACATCGCCTCTACCATGCTTACGCACGGAGCGGCAGGCGAAGCCCGTCCATAGTAGGGGCGATGGCTTGTCCTCGCCCTGGCGCCTGCTTGCTGGAACGCCCCCCCTCTCTCGGACTCGACGCATTTCTCATCCTGGGATATAATAGCTCCATATGGACATGGAGAACGTAGACAAGCTTGCAGAACTAGAAGCGCTGCTTCAGGTAACTTTTCGTGACCGCTCATTGTTGCAACGAGCAATCACGCACCACTCTTGCTGTCCGGAATCACCCGTACAGGACTCGTATGACACGCTGGAGTTCCTGGGTGATGCCATTATTAGCGCTCACGTGGTCGAGCACATCTACCGTAACTTCCCCAATGCATCGGAAGGCGAGATGACTGCCCTCAAATCCGAGGTTGTCAGCCGCCGTATCCTGGCCAGGATTGGGCAGAAGCTTGGTCTTTTCCCCTATATTCGTGTCGATATCGCTAATCTTCGCACCTTCAATGATCGTTCGCGTGATTCTCTTTGTGCTGATGTGCTGGAAGCCCTGGTTGGGGCCATCCAGATTGACCAGGGACCAGAGGTCGCCCGTGACTTTGTGGCCCGCGTCATCTTGCCTATGGTCTCCCAGCTGAGCCAGCAATCGCTCGATACTAATCCCAAGGGCCGGCTGCAAAAGATTATTTTGCAGCGTTCTGGAAACCTGCCGCGCTACCGCGTCCTGGATCAAAGCGGGCGCAACAATGATCGTGTCTTTACAGTCGGCGTATTTGAACAAGATTTTTTACTGGGTAGAGGCACAGCCTCCAGCATTAAAGAAGCTGGTCGTATGGCCGCTCGTGAAGCCCTGGAGTTTATGAGTGAGTAGGGGGTGAGTAGGGGGTATGGCAATAAGCGGGGTTCTAAAAGAACAGGTCGGTTGGTATGAAGCCACCTTACCGTTAAAAGAACGTAGAAGCCGTGGTCATTTCTCAACGCCCCCCCGTTTAGTTGAACATATCTTAGATGCCTGTAGCTACACTCCCGACCATGATCTCACGCAAA
>WNGH01004918.1_pt1 | contig 15016 bp, 12 predicted proteins | sample 5400631 | NCBI WGS metagenome assembly WNGH01 (sample SAMN13153373, study PRJNA577476) | soil metagenome | isolation source: 115 cm soil or saprolite under Garry oak tree replicate 1 | place: USA:California | collected 2016-06-15
CCCACTTCGCCACAGGACCTGTACGGCGCCATGCACCATACGCGCGAGATCATGGCGCGCAGCCTCGCCGGGGTTCCGGTGCTGGTGCTGCGCCCGACGCTGATCTATGGACTGGACGATACGCACAATTCATACGGTCCCAACCGCTTTCGCCGCGCAGCGCAGAAAGGCGGCAAGATCACGCTGTTCGGCGGCGGCGAGGAGACTCGCGACCACATCCACGTGGACGACGTCGCCGCGCTCACCCTGCGCTGCCTGCTCCACCGCAGCACGGGAACCCTCAACGCCGCCACCGGAACCTCGCATTCCTTCCACGAGGTTGCCGAAGCCGTATCCAAACAGTTCGGTAAAGCCGTCGAGATCGTCAAGACGCCGCGTGCCAATCCGATCACCCACAGGCACTACGACGTGGCCAACACCATCAAGGCGTTCCCGGACATCCGCTTCATCCCGCTCGAGGAGGGCGTAGCCCGCGTGCACCGCGAGATGCTGGAGAAGAGCTGATGGCCGAAGTGGACCTGCTCAGGTCGTTGCCGCACACCGAGCGCGATGTGCAAAGGCGCGCCGAGGGCAAGGATGAAACGGTCGTCGCGATTGCCAAGCAATTCGGCGAAATGTACTGGGACGGGCCGCGCCAATACGGATACGGCGGATACCGCTACGACGGGCGCTGGCGTGCGGTCGCGCGGGACATCATCGCTCACTTCGGCCTGCGCCCGGGCATGCGCACCCTGGACGTCGGCTGCGGCAAGGGGTTCCTGGTCAAGGACTTGATGCTCGAGTGCCCTGGGTTGGACGCGTTCGGGCTGGATATTTCGCTCTATGCGCTCACGCATTGCGAGAAGGAGGTCGTCGGCAGGCTGCACCTCGGATCGGCGGACAAGCTGCCGTTTCCAGACCGCTCCTTCGACTGCGTACTGTCGATCAACACCGTTCACAACTTTCCCCGTCCCCGCGCAATACAGGCGATGCAGGAAATCCAGCGCGTGAGCGGCGGCCGCGCGTTCGTTCAGGTGGACAGCTATCGCACGCCAAAGCAGAAAGAGATCTTCGAGAGCTGGGTGCTGACCGCGGAATTCCATGACTATCCGGAAGGGTGGTTGAAGCTGTTCCGCGAATCGGGTTACACCGGCGACTATTACTGGACTATCATTGAATGAAACGAAAATGAAGACGTACGTAATTCTCGGCGGCGGCGGATCGTTCGGCATCCACACTGCGTTTTATCTGCTTCGCCATGCCGGGCCGAAGCGCGTCGTGAGCGTCGGCCGCAATCCACTTCGGCCCGAACCTTTTTCTCTAGGGATCGAGCGCGAAAAGAACTTCGAGTACCACGCTTACCATCTCACCTACGAGATCGATCTGCTGCTGGACCTGCTCGATCGGATCAAGCCGGAAGTGATCGTCAATTACGCAGCGCAGGGGGAAGGCGCCGTGTCGTGGAAGCACTCCTGGCGCTTTTTCGAGACCAACTCGATGGCGCTCGCGCGACTGTGCGAGGAACTGATGAAGCGAAGCTGGCTGGAGCGCTTCATCCAGATCGGCACCTCGGAAATGTACGGTTCGGTACTGCATGCCGCGAAAGAGGATGAGCCGATCAAGCCGACCAGCCCGTATGCCGCATCCAAGGTCGCGTTCGACATGTACCTGGAGTCGGTGCACAAGTTCCTGAAATTCCCCATGAACGTCATCCGGCCCTCCAACGCCTATTGCCCCGGACAACTCCTGCACCGCGTGATACCCAAGGCAATCCTGTGCGGGCTGACCGGCACCAAGTTGCCGCTCCAGGGCGGAGGAAAGGCGGAGAAATCCTATATCCACGCGCGCGATCTGGCGCGCGCGATCCACCTGGTGGCGGAGAAAGCGCCTCTCGGAAAGATCTACAATGCCGGTCCGGCCGAACCCACCAGCATCCGGCGGGTCGTCGAGCTGTGCGCCGACGCCCTGGGAATGCCCTTCGAGCAGCTGTGCGAAATGGCGCCCGACCGGCTGGGGCAGGACTCCCGATACTGGCTCGACTCCGGCGCCATCAAGCGCGATGTCGGCTGGGAGCCCGAGATCGGATGGAAGGAAGGACTGCGCGAGATGGTGGAGTGGGGCAGAAAATATCTCGACCAGCTGCGCGGTTGGCCCACTGCTTACACGATGCGCGGCTGAGGCGCGATGACAGTGCTTTCTCACAAAGGGATTCTCGGCGCGGGGCGCTACAGAGGCGTCAACATAGGCAAGGGCGAGGCCGAAACCGCTAGGGCTATCCTGCGCTTCATGCTGCGCCTGCGGATGTGCGAGGAGGCGCTGGCCCGCGAATATCATCCCGCCGACGAGATGCGATGTCCGGTGCACTTCTGCATCGGGCAGGAAGCCGTTCCGGCGGCGCTTTCGGTGCTCCTGCGCAAGGACGACTATCTTTTCTGCCATCACCGGTCTCATGGATACTATCTTTCGAAGGGCGCCCCGATGGACGCCCTCTTTGCAGAACTGTATGGCAAGCACACCGGGGCAAACGGCGGGCTCGCCGGATCGCAGGACATATCGTTTCCTTCACGAAAATTCTTCAGCGGCGCCATTCTCGCAGGGGCGACCGCCATTTCTCTCGGCGCGGCCCTCGGCTGCCAGCTGCGCAAGAGCACGCAAGTGACGGTGGCGGGCTTCGGCGAATCGGCAACCGACGAGGGAATATTCTGGGAGTCCGTGAATTACGCGGCGGTCGCGAAGCTCCCGGTCGTCTTCGCTTGCGAGAACAACAATTACTCCGTGTTTTCTCCCCAGCTCAAGCGGCAGGCGCTCGACAATATCAGCGCGCGGGTTGCCGCATTCGGCATGCGAAGCACGGCAATTTTCGGTAACGACGCGATGGAAGTCTACCGGACGCTCGGCAAGGAAATCGCTTCCGCCCGGGCTGGGGAAGGCCCGGCTTTCATCGAGGCCTACACCTATCGCTGGAGCGGACATTACGGACCCGAAAGCGACGACCTGGTCGGCTATCGGAGTGCCTCGGAAGTGCAGGCGTGGAAACAGAACTGTCCGATTTCGCTCCTCCAAGAGGCAATGCAGAGGGGAGGCATCATTTCCCCCGATGAGACAGAACGCATCGAGCGCGAAGTGACAGCGGAAATCTCTCGCTGCTTCGAATTCGCCAAGTCGAGCTCGTTCCCGACCCTGCCAGACTGGAAAACGCTCAACTCCAGCCCGAACAGTCCCATGGCGGACAAGCTGCTTGCCGAAGTCGAGCTCGCGGAATTCGATGCCCAACAGGACTCCCCGCAGCCGAAGGGCTATTGAGCGCGGCGAAAAGAACCGATGACAGGTATCGCACAATCCGACTCAAGCCGGGTCGCAACGCACGTCACCACCGCCGCGGAGCACCCCGAGATCAGCTACGGGGACGCTCTCAACCAGGGACTCCGGCAAGCCATGGAGCTAAGCGACAGCGTGATCGTGCTGGGACAGCTCGTGGACTACGGTCCCGGGGTCTTCGGGTCGACCACGGGTTTGGTCGAGCGCTTCGGTCCCGAGCGCGTTCGCGATTTTCCTGTGTCGGAGAGCGCCATGACGGCAACCGGAATCGGAGCTGCCGTCGCAGGCTGCAGGCCGGTTCTGGTCCACCACCGCCTCGATTTCATGCTGTATTCGATGGATGCCATCGTGAACTGGATGGCCCTGTGGCGGTTCAAGTCAAACACACAATCTTCGCTGCCGATCGTCATACGCGCCATTGTCGGCCGTGGCTGGGGGCAAGGCCCGCAGCACTCAAAGAGCCTGCACGCGTGGTTCGCGCATGTACCCGGGATCAAGGTCGCCATGCCTGCCACCGCCTTCGATGCGAAGGGCCTCCTGCTCGAAGCCATTTTCGGAGAGAACCCCGTCATCATCGTGGAGCACCGGTCGCTGTTCACCCTTAAGGATCGCGTTCCGACGATGCCGTACCGAGTCCGGTTCGGGCGCGCTGCCGTACGCAGAGTCGGAGGGAGCCTGACGATTGTTGCAATGGGCGTCATGGTCCCCTTTGCCCTGCGGGTGGCTGACAGGCTGGCCGCAATCGGCGTCGACTCGGAGGTCGTTGATTTGCGCACCGTGGCGCCTCTTGACTCGGAAACGGTGTGCGCCTCGGTCGAGAAGACCGGGCGTTTGTGCGTCATGGACCCTGCGTGGCAATCGTTCGGGGTATCGGCAGAGATAGTCGCGCGCGTTGCCGAGCGCTCGGGCCGCGCGCTGCGTTCGGAGCCGGTCCGGATCTGTCATCCCGACAGCCATACCCCGATGAGCTCTGCGCTGGAGGTTCTCTACTACCCCGAAGAACAGGCGGTGGTCGACCGGCTGCGCTCAATCGTCGTGGACGGCTGACCGTGTTCGTCGAAAGCCACGGGTTTCGACCAGAACACTTCGTTCCCACCCGCGGACGTTCGCCCCGTCCCCACGACGCCGTGGCCGCGCTGCTCGTCCACGAAGACGGCCGTTACATCATGCAGCTGCGCGACGGCAAGCCGGGGATTTTCTATCCGGCGCATTGGGGTTGTTTCGGGGGCGCGGTCGATACCGGTGAGACTCCGGTAGATGCGCTCAGGCGCGAGCTGCGCGAGGAAATAGAGCTCGATATGCCGGTTGCGACCCGGTTCACGCAATTCGACTTTGACTTCAGCACGCTCGGGTATACCAAGGTCTATCGAATCTACTTCGAAGTGAAGGTGCCTGACCCCGTGTTCGAGCGCTTCGTCCTGCGCGAGGGACAGGACGTGCAGGCGTTTCGCGGAGAAGATCTCCTCGTGACGCGGCGAGTCACGCCGTACGATGCTTTCGCGGTCTGGATGCACATGAGTCGACGGCAGTTCCCGTCGAATCGTTAGGGTCGTGCATCCGCATATTTACTTCCAGGGATTGCCTCAATGGCTCACGCCCACACCGCGTTACGCGAATTGATCGTTGCGCGCTGAACGAGTCTCGAGCCACGATGATCCGCAACGAAATCCTGCTTTTCACGCCGACCTACAATGAAGCCGAAAACATTCGCTCGCTCATCGAGGAACTACTCAAGCTTGGCTTGCGGGCGGACATTCTCGTCATAGATGACAACTCGCCGGACGGTACGGGCGACATCGTCGCCGGGATGATGCAGAAACACCCGAATCTGAAATTATGGAAGCGAGAAGGCAAGCAGGGTATCGGCAGCGCCCATCTTACTGCGCTCCGATACGCAAAGTCCGAGGGCTATCGGCTGTTTGTCAGTCTTGACGCGGATTATTCGCACAAGCCCGAAGATATCCCCAGATTGCTCGAGCTCAAGGACACCCACGACATTGTAGTGGGATCGAGGTTCCAGCGGGAAAGCAGTTTGCGGGAATGGAATCTGTTTCGGCGATTTCTGACCCACCTGGGACATTTTCTGACTCGGACCCTGCTGCGGTTGCCATATGACGCCAGCGGAGGACTCCGCCTCTACCGTCTGGATCGTATCCCAACGGCTCTGTTCGATCGCATTGAGAGCCGTGCCTACGAGTTTTTCTTCGAAAGCCTGACTCTCTTACACATTTCCGGATTCGACATCGGCGAACTGCCGGTCGATTTGCCGGCACGCACCTACGGTCACTCCAAGATGCGGATAGGCGATATGGCGCGCGGGCTCTCGCACCTTTTTCTGCTTGCCGGGAAGCTCGCGCTCATGCGTCATCGATCCAGGGGAAAAGTCAACAAGGGGAAGGAAAGCTCGGATCCTGAACTCATGCGCGACATGTGGGATAAGTACTGGGACAGCAAGGGGCGGAATGTCGAAAGGTCCACCTATGACATCATCGCCAGCTTCTATCGAAACTACCTGATAAAGCCCACTCTCAATCACTTCATAAGAGGAACGTTTCCCCCTCACGCGGAACTCATTCACGCGGGTTGCGGCGGTGGCGAGGTCGATAAGGACGTCGTACGCTACGCAAAGGTGACAGCGGTCGACATCTCGCCGAACGCAATCGCCAGATATCGAGCCAATCACGGCGCATACGCCGAATGCATGATTATGGACATTTTCCATGTGTCGCATCTTGGGCGCCGATTTGACGGACTTTACAACCTCGGCGTGATGGAACATTTCGAAGAGGATCAAATACGGATGATCCTTGCCGAGTTCAAGAAGGTACTCAAGCCTGGCGGGCGCTTGGTACTTTTCTGGCCACCTGTCTACGGACTATCGGTTATTGCCTTAAAAATAATTCACTTTGTTCTAAATCAGATACTGCGTCGTAATATCCAGCTCCACCCGCCAGAACCAAGCAAGGTACGGTCTCGAAGACAGATTCAAGAACTCCTGGACGAATCCGATTTTGATCTGAAATCGTTTTCTTTTGGGATCAGGGATGCCTTCACCTATGCTGTGATCGTTGCCGCGAAGCGCCCGACACAGAGCATCGATCTCGACTAAAGAAGGCAAAAGCTCACCGTTTCCAGATCTGGTTGAAGTAGTCCGGGTGAATGTCGTCCACCGTATCGAGAACTAACTGCCACCTGTCGTGCATTGCGAAGGTGGATTTGGTAACCGCGTGATGGTCCAAAGTGTTTACCCAGTGCTGCAATTGGCGCGACAGAAAAGCCACCCTCGTCAGTCTGTCTATATGGTGGAGAAAGTTCCGAATCTGATCGGCCTGCATCTCCATGAGTGAGTTCATATTGACAAATAGATCGAGACAGGCGTTGGGCAATTTTTCGATCTGATTGGCCGTGAAGAAGGCGAAGCGGCATTCCTGGAGCTCATCGCGAATCTCGGCGAAATCATCAAAATGCCGAAATTCAAAGACTTTCTCTTTCGGAAAACGTGATTTGATGTACCACTGAGAAACGTAAAGTGCTGGCGTAATATCGAAAGTGAAACAGCGGAAGTTCGTGGTGAGGCCGAAAATTTCCGCTAGCCGGCCGTGACCGGCACCCAGCTCTCCTACAACGAGCTTCTCGCCGCCACCGAGAGATAGGGCGTTAAGCAGCATGTTTCTTTCCCGAACAGAATGGGCAAGATCCGAGGAGATCAAGCGGCCTTTGCGCCAGATTCGAATGGGATTTCCTATTTCCGATTCCGTCAGCTGGTCCAAGACGTTGAAAGTATCCGTGCTCTTGACAAATTCCCACAGCAGACCAACCGCGACGCGATAGATTTCGCGTTGCTCGGAGGAAGCCAGCGGATTTACCGGGTTCTCAAAACTCAAAGAGTGTAGCCCCACGTTATCCGGTATCTCCATCAAGTTGAACCAGGGCTCGAGGACCCAATGCCTAGGCCATGTGTTGAACAATTGGCGGACTTGAGGATCTTCTCGCGAGATCATGTACCAATTTTGATAGTGGTGAGAAACGGTCCGCTTGAAGTTCTCGATTCCATATCGTTCTAGTAGTTGGAGGTGAAATTTCCCATGCGTGTTCCAAAACTTGGACGGAACATAGACTGGTGTGCTCTCTATCTCGCGATCCATGGAATTAATCGCCGCGAGCATATTTTTTGTTTGGTTTTGAGCTGCGACATCAGTAGAACGTGCCCTAAGAAAACGTACGCGTCCAAGGTGTGGTGCGATTCGCGGGTCCGCTGGATGGAGCATTGCCGCTTCCTGGAGGCTGCGCTCGGCCTTCTCGAAATTACCCGAGTTCGAATCGGATATTGAGATGCCAATCAGATGTTCAATCTTCTCCCGCGCGACCGGGTCATTCAACCCAAGCTGAATTACAGAATGGATATACCGTCTCAGCCAGTCTGGGAGTAGCCATATTGCTTGACGAATACAATATTTGGCAGCCGCCCTTATCATAAGCTCACAGCCTTGAAGCGGAGAACGAAAAATGCCGTTCAAAGAACTTGCTCAAACGATGCGGCGAAACGCATTTCAGAAATAAATACTCAAGAGCCATTCTCGCCATGACAGGCTGTTTCAATGGGTGCACATCTCCCCGATCATCGGGATCCCTGAAGAATTTGGGAGCGTCGAACCTGTCGGCAGGCGCCCCAATCGTGACAAGGTACTGAGGTCCTGGCTGAACTTGCGGCGCAAAACTGTATCTTATCGTCGTTATTTCCAGCGCTTCCTCGATTTCACCGGCGGTCAATGGCCGCCCCCCGGAAGAAACCCAGTTATCCAGAACCGCAAGGATGCGGCTGTCCGGCCAGACTAGCTTGACCATGCAGGATAGGTACGCCGGGCGGTACATCGTCGACTTCCGCTCAAAGGGACATTCGATCCAGTGAGAATCGCGAATCTTGATCACGGACGCCGAGCTGAGCTGGGGATTTGCCATCAGCCAGCGGATCAGTGCCTTGTCCTTAGTCGATGCGGCGATGAAAAGAAGATGGATTTTGACGATGTAGAGCGCATTCGCGAACAAAATGATCGGGATCAATGCGAATCCGACCGAGCCCGGAAAGAGCTGCAACCATCCGAAAACAATGAGCGCATAGGGCAGGTGGAATAGCATGAAGTTCTTCGAACCCCATCCCCCCTCCCAGGATCCTTGTCCGATGACCATGAAGGGTGCGGCGCCGAGAAGCAGCAGCGCATATCCAGTGCCAAGAATCAGCAAGCTTTCGGGCATCGGCCTTGCGACGAGGTCCTTGCCAAAATCGAATGCGAGCACCCCCAGGAAAGCGACCAAGAATATAAGAGACGCATGTTTTGATCCCACCAATTCCAGAATCGGCTTAATCATCGAAACATCGATCCCATACCTGAAAGCCCGCACCCAAACCTGGAGGATAGAAAACGGCGCAAATCGTACCTTGTTGTAGTTTTCGTAATAGCCATGGCGAGGAAACAATGTCTCTTTCATGATCCAAAATGCGAATGGCAATATAGCCATTGATATGACTTTCACATACTCGTAAGCGCCGATCCCATTCGAAGACATAGTGTGGACAAGCCATACGTAAAACAACAGGAATCCCCCAAAAAAGACCAGCGTCGAATTGGCATTGAAGGACACAAAGAAAAGAATCAGGGAGACGGCGAACGTCAGATTGCTCGCTGCATCGGAATGATTGGCAGTGGTAACGGCAAAAAAGCAGCCCACATAGAAAAGGGCAACCTTGAACGTGTATTGAAGGCTGACGACGCTGTCGAATGTAACCGCATACGCAGGATAAGAAAGGAGCAACAGAGAGATTACCGTCGCCTGCAGCGGGTTGAACGCATTCGTGTACACGGTGGTCAGGAAAACGGAGACTGCTATTACCAAGATCGAGGCGAGCGAAACCATCCGATAAGCCACTTTGCGTTGCGGGAGGCGACCCAGTATCCGGTGCTCGAAGTAGAGATTCGGCATTCCGACTTCCGAGAAAAATCGGCGCATTGAATTCTCGTCCTTGTGTTGCTGCCAAACCTCCAGCATCCAGCCGTCCCAATAAAAGCCATCGTTCAAGAGAATGATTCCGTGGGTCAAAAATCCATACCCAAGGATCAGACCTATCCATGGCATTGAATTGCTTTCTATCATTCAGTTCCTCAAGAACCCTTTCCGCCGCCCCCGTAGGGGTTGCATAAAAGCCGGGCGACAGGCCTGGGTAGCGGCATCGTTCCTATCAGATTAGCAATAAGGGCCGTTACTAAATTGATAAAATCAAAGCCGATAAGCTGCTTAGCGATTCAGCCATCGTGCGATGAAAGACGCCATTTTCTCACAAGGGGACCGCATGGACGGAGCCCGGAACTTTCCCTCCACGAAGCGGCGGTGACGCTTTGAATTCCCGTCTCTGCCGCGGCCGGTAGGTGAACCCGACCATGGAATCGGTTGCGTCGCAGCGACCCGCTGACGCCGCCTTACCCAGGATCGCGGTAATCGTTCCGAATCGAAATGACTCTCGCTACCTTCCGCGTTGCATCCTCTCGATACTTGAACAGGAAGACCCTCCCGACGAGCTGATCGTCGTGGACGATCAGTCCACGGACAACAGCATCCGCGTCGTTCGTTCGCTGATCGCCGGACAAGACTGGGCGCGGTTGATAGAGAGCCCCGTCAATCTCGGCACCTATGGCGCATTGGACAAGGGGCTAGAGGCCTCCCGCAGCGAGTATGTCCTTTTCCTGTCGGCAAACGATTTCGTGATGCCGGGCATGTTCGCGCGCGCGAGGTCATGCCTCGCACGGCATCCGGGCGCGGGACTGTGGTCTGCGATGGGATGGCTCGTGGACGAGGACGACCGGCTCATACGTCTTCACGTCTCGCCTGTCCTCTCCCTGCGCGACGCCTATGTCCCCCCTGAGCGGTGTGCGAGGCTGGCATATCGTCTCGGCAATTGGTTTGTGGGGGCCACGCTTATCTATCATCGCGATACGCTGGAGGCTGCCGACAAATTCGACCCTGCTTATATGGGTCTAGCCGACCTGTTGACCGCGTGGATTGTCGCGACCCGGCGTGGCGCGGTGTACTCTCCCATGCCTTTTGGTGTAAGCCGCATTCACTCTGGAGGCTATCTGTCGAGGACCTTGACCGGCAATGCCAACGTCGAGGCGATCCTCGATCGGTTGCGGGAGCGCGGCCCACCTCTCGCCCCCGGGCTGTTCACCAAGGAGTTCCTAGATCGGATGGCACTTCGTTTTCGCTTTGCCCCGGTGCGCGCCAGCAAAGGCGGAAATATCCCCCACATAGCGAGCAAGTACCTCGGTCTGCGGCGATTTGCGCTCAATGGAGTTAGCCGATTGCCGCCAAGGTTCTATCGGGCGCGTGTCGCATTGACGTTCATCGTTCTTTGCCCCTTCGATGTTCTTCCAGCGCTTTGGAATCGGCTGCTCGGTTCCGCGGTTGTTCTGGTCCTTCTCCGTTTGCGGGGACAGGGGACCTACCCTCCCGCCCGACCGCGCGGATGAAGACGGCCTGCTACGGCAAATCGGGGAGATCGTCGCGTCCTCCGGGAACCGGGTCCACATCATCGACTGCACGGACAGGCGCGGGGACTACATGGAGGCGGCAGATGTCTTCTGTCTGCCGAGCTACCGCGAAGCTATAATCGCGCAGGGCAACTCGGACACGCCACCATGCCGCGCTTCACCGGCAATCGCCGTGAGCCGCGCAATGGCTAGAACCTATCCCAGGATATGATCAAAGTCCACATGAGTCCATTCCGCCAACGACTTAATCTTGCGCTGAAAGACATCAAGGATGGGGTCTGCAGTTTTAATATCTGGGTAATGCTTGGGTGGCTCGAGATCAAGCAGCTTTACCGGCGTTCTACACTGGGTCCGATCTGGCTGACGATCAGCACTGGCGTCTTGATTTTGGGTATGGGCCCGCTTTATGGCCGCCTTCTTAGCCAAGACCTTTCCAGGTACGTTCCCTACTTGGCTGTCGGCATCGTTCTTTGGTCATTCATCAGTGCGTTGATCACGGAATCCTGCAATTCCTACATATTGGCCGAGGGGTTCATTAAGGAACTCAAACTACCCTATACGGTTTATGTGCTGCGAGTCGTGTGGAAACTCCTCATTATGCTTGGGCACAATCTCGTAATCGTGGTGCTCGTGCTCGGATATTTCCGTCCGTCGTGGGGATGGGAACTTTTGCTTGCACCCTTTGCGGTTCTCCTGATCGCTATCAACGGATTGTGGCTCGGCATTTTGATGGGGCTTTTGTCTGCCCGCTTTCGGGATATTCCGCTAATCGTTACCAGCTTGGTGCAAATCGCTTTCTTTCTAACACCTATCTTTTGGAAACCTTCCATGTTAGGTGAATACCAATGGACAGCAAACCTAAATCCGTTGTTCATTTTTCTCGAAATCGTTCGGGCCCCTTTGCTGGGGGAGCCGGTCCACGGGTACCTATGGATGGCAGCATTCGTAGTAACCGTAATCGGTTTCAGCATCACCTTATTGCTCTTTAGTCGTTACCGGGCACGCATCGCGTATTGGGTATAACCGATGACCAGCATCCTTGCCGACAGCATCATCGTTGAATTTCCCATTTATGGTGGCAAAAGCCGTTCGTTGAAACACACTTTCGTGCGCGCCGCAACCGGGGGTTTGCTCTCCAGGAACGCGGCGGAACGGGTGGTGGTACGCGCGCTGAATCGGTTAAGTTTTCATTTTGTGGAGGGAGACCGGATTGGTGTTATGGGTCACAACGGATCCGGCAAAACCACGCTACTGCGTGTTATCGCCGGAGCATATGAACCCGTCAGCGGCACGATCAATGTGGTTGGGAAGGTGGCAACAATGATCGCGATAACACTGGGAATGGACCCAGAATCGACCGGTTACGAAAATATTTTCTTGCGGGCTACAATCATGGGACTTAAGCCGAGTCAAATTGCGCCGTTAGCGGACGAGATTGCCGAGTTCTCAGAACTTGGCGATTATATCCACATGCCGCTGCGCACTTACTCGAGCGGCATGGCGATGCGACTCGCTTTTGCGGTGTCTACGAGCGTTTCAGCCGATATCCTGCTCATGGATGAGTGGTTGAGCGCTGGCGACGCGGCATTTTCAGCCAAGGCTCAGGTACGGCTCAATAGTCTGGTTGACCGCGCAAAATTGCTCGTGCTTGCCTCGCATGACGAGAAGCTGATACGAAAGAACTGTAACAAGATCATGCGTCTTGACCACGGCGAGGTGGTCGGTTTCGAAGCCGTCAGCGCGCAGCCAGCCGGTCGCCTGCCGTTCGCAGTCTAATCGTCAGGGCCGCCAAGCAGAACGGTTCGGCAACCAATGCCTGAATGTGTCGGGTATTGTGGCTCGAAATTAACGGTCGTCGTCAAAGCACGAACCAGACTTTTCAACACCCCTCTCAGTTCAAAAAATCAAGAGGCGCGGCAATGAGCAATTGGGAACCGGCGCGGCGCATTGTACTCGCCAGTGCCGTTTGGCGTAGCCCGCCTTCACCCCGGAAGCTACTTGTCCAAAACTCTGACGGAAGAAAACATCGCGGCGATTCTCGGCCGGCTACAAGAGCGTGGGGCACAACTCGCCCCTCGACTATTCACCAAGGTGTTCCTCGAACGCCTGGCGTTTCGTTTGCGATTTGCGGCAGTGCGTGCCGACAGAGGCAAAGATATTTCCTCAATAGCGACGAAGTACTCCGGTCTCCGACGTTTCGCGCTTGACGCGGTCGATCGACTGCTGCCGCCAAGGTTCCATCGGGTGCGCGTCGCGTTGACGTTTCTCGTTCTATGTCCTTTCGATGTTCTCCCAGCGCTCTGGAATCGGTTGCTCGGTTGCTTAGCGGTTCTGATTCTTCTCCGTTTACGAGGACAGGGCACTTATCCCAATCGGCCCAGCTCAAGCGCACGGAGCGACTAGCGGTCGGCAAGAATCGCGCACATCGCACGAACGAGAAAAGTCACCAGTGAGGGTCGCCAGGCAACGCATGTGCTTTGTTGTTTCTTCTCCTCTGACGATACGCGCTTTTCTCTCCTCACACATTGCCGGCCTCTCTGCAGAGTTCGACGTGACTATTGCAGCCAATGCAGATCCCGCTTCCTTGGCGGCCGAAAACCTGAACGCGCGGATCTTCAGAGTTCCGCTCGAGCGCAGGATTTCGCCTCTGCGCGATTTGAGAGCCCTGGCACGCCTCGTGCGGCTATTCAGGACGCACCACTACGATCTGGTTCATTCGGTCACGCCCAAAGCGGGGCTGCTTGCGATGGCGGCGGCGTGGCTCGCGCGGGTGCCGTTACGAATTCACACCTTTACCGGCCAAGTATGGGCGACGCGCAAGGGCGCGACGCGCGCGATGCTGCGCGCGATCGACAGCCTCATCGCGCGGTTTGCCACGCACGTGCTGGTCGACAGCCGCTCGCAGCGCGAGTTCCTGATCGCGAATCGGGTCGTGGCAGCCTCGAAATCGGCGGTGCTTGCCGAAGGCTCGATCTGCGGGGTGGACGGTGAACGCTTCCGGCCCGACGGGGCCGCGAGAAGCCGCGTGCGAGCCGCGGTCGGTGTGGCGGACGACGCGGTGCTGTTCCTGTACCTTGGCCGGCTGAGCCGGGACAAGGGGGTGTTCGATCTTGCGCTCGCTTTCGCCCGCCTCGCTCAACGTCATGCGGCGGTCTGCCTGGTTCTCGCTGGACCGGATGAGGAGCGCTTGGCGAAGCAGATCGAGGAAACGGTCTTTCCCTGCGCGGATCGGGTGCGCATCATCGACCACACCGACAGGCCCGAGGACTACATGGCGGCGGCGGATGTCTTCTGTCTGCCGAGCCATCGTGAAGGTTTTGGGCAGGTCGCGATCGAAGCCGCGGCAGCCGGATTGCCGGTCATCGCCTCTCGCATCTACGGGATCGTCGATGCCGTAGTGGATCGAGAGACCGGACTGCTTCACCCACCGGCCGATGTCGAAGTGTTGCGCTCGCACATGGAAACGCTGCTCCTGCAGCCCGATCTGAGACGCAAGTTCGGGGGTGCCGGACGTTCGCGCGCTCTGCGGGATTTCTCCACCCGGCGGGTCACGCGAGCCTTACTCGAGTTCTACGCCGGCATAACGGCGAAGCTATAATCGCGCGAATGCTCAAACGAAGTCTGGACATCTTTGCGGCTTGCGTCGGACTCGTAGCCTTCGCACCGGTCATTGCCGTCGTAGCGGCGCTCGTCGTTGCCAGCACCGGCCGGCCGATCCTGTTCACCCAGACCCGGCCCGGCAAGAACGGGCGGGTGTTCATCTTATACAAGTTCCGGACCATGTCGGGAGCGACCGGTCCCACGGGCGAGTTGCTGACGGACGCGGAGCGGCTGACGGCAGTCGGCCGGCTCTTGCGGCGTTACAGTCTCGATGAGCTGCCGCAGCTCTGGAACGTTCTGCGCGGCGACATGAGCTTCGTCGGACCCAGGCCGCTGCTCGTCGAATACCTGCCGCTCTATTCAGTCGACCAGGCCCGCCGGCACGAAGTGCGCCCCGGAATCACGGGGTGGGCGCAAGTCAGCGGCCGCAATGCGCAGACCTGGGACGAGCGCCTGCGTCTGGACGTGTGGTACGTGGATCATCAATCCTTCTGGCTCGACCTGAGAATTCTCTGGCTTACGATCCTCAAGGTTCTGAGGTCTGAAGGGGTGAACCGACCGGGGCACGCGACCATGCC
>WNGH01011090.1_pt1 | contig 15014 bp, 12 predicted proteins | sample 5400631 | NCBI WGS metagenome assembly WNGH01 (sample SAMN13153373, study PRJNA577476) | soil metagenome | isolation source: 115 cm soil or saprolite under Garry oak tree replicate 1 | place: USA:California | collected 2016-06-15
AGCTGCGGACGGAAGCGGTCATAACTCGTTTCGAATCGCACAATGCGGCCCAACGTGCCGTCCGCCACGAGGTTTCGGATGGCCTGGAAATCGCCGTCGTACCGGCGGTTTTGGTAAACGGTGAGCAAGCGGCCGGTATACTTCGTAAGCTGAACCAGCTCGACAGCTTCTGCGAGAGTTGTCGTGAATGGTTTGTCCACGACCACATCCCGGCCGGCCTCAAGGCATTGCCGCGCAAAGGAGTAGTGCGTGTCGTTCGGCGTGGCAATCACGATCAGCCGAATTTCCGGTATGGAGAGTAATTCGTCCAGACTCCTCACGATGCGAACATCTGGATATTTCTCCGCCGCTTCCGTCCCGCTCCGCTGCACGATGGCGGCAAGATGCAAACCCGGCACAGCGCGTATCACCGGCGCGTGGAACGCCCGGCCCGCAAGACCGAATCCAACTAGGCCGACTTCAATCATTTGCGTTTGCTTCTCCCCATCCCCTGCTCGACAGCGTCGTTGCGCGAACAGCTTGGCTCCGGCAAAATGCCATGATGTCCTCGAAAACGCAAACCTTAGCAATAGCCTCCCCTTCTTCACAGAGCATGATTTTTTATCTGCTCTGTGCGGGTTTCGTCGTCAACGGGATTGTCATCTCCTTCATTGGGCCCGTCCTTCCCATGTTCATGGCCAAATGGGGATTGAACGATAGCCGCGCCGGCCTGTTTTCGCTCGTGCAATTCTCGGGTTCCTTCGTCGGCGTTCTGACTTCCAGTGTTCTTATTTCCGCAAAGGGATTCAAACCTGCCATCACGCTGGGCGTAGCGTTGCTGGGGCTTGGCTTTGCTTTGCTGAACGCTCCGACGTTTGCGCTTGCCCTGGCGGCAAGCGCCATCTACGGGCTCGGCTACGGCTTTGCCACTCCGGGAACGAACTTATGGGTAGGCGAATCGTATGGAGAGCGCCGCGCCTCCGCCTTGAATATTATGAATCTGGCTTGGGGCATTGGCGCAATTTCCTCTTCCCCCCTGGCCATGTTAACCATGCGTACTTCGCTCGTCACGCCCCTTCTTTATCTCGTTGCAGCAATTTGCGCTACGCTGGCACTTGTGCTCTTCCGCATGTCCTTCGGCAAGCCACCTCACCAAGAAGAGTCGGTTCCTGCTGCAAAGAAAGCCGACAGTGCGGGGAACGGCGTCGCGGTTCTCTTGGGGGTTTTGTTTTTCGTATACGTAGGGACTGAGGTCGGGACGTCCTATTGGGCTCCCTCCCACGCGCAGCGAGCGGCGGCATGGAGCAGCAACACTTGGGCGCTGGCCCCCATGTTTTTCTTCGCTGGGCTCCTCGGGGGCCGCGGAGTCGCTGCGGCGATTCTTCTCCATTTGAAGGAAGTGACCGTTGCCGTCGGAGGACTGTTGCTTGCCGCCACGGGGGAGTTCGTCTTTCTTGCGGCACATTCCCCAATCACGCTCTTTGGCGGCGCTTTTCTCGCAGGACTCGGCCTCGCCAGTATTTTCCCGATTCTTATTGCGTGGCTTTCCAAATGGTACGGTATGCGTTCGCGAAAAGTGGGCGGCGTGATGTTCGCACTGGCGGCACTGGGCAGTTCACTTATGCCTCCGCTTGTCGGTGTAGTTTCGCGGTACGGGGGGAGCCTCCGCATCGGGCTCCTGGTGCCACTCACGGGTTGCGCTGTCATGTTGTTGGTGATCGCGATACTTCGCCCGAACACGCGAGGCTGACTGCGCGGCCCACGCGCGGTTGCTCGCGCCGCAGCTCTTTGCGACGATCCTATTTGCCTTGGACTTCTCCTGCGTCGGCAAACCGCAGCGTGAGGTATTCTTACTCCGTGAAGAATGCCGCATCCGCGGAACGCTCGCCCACGATCGGGTTGCTGCTGGGGCTGGTGATCACTCTGGCCGCCGTGCTGGCTTACGCCTCCTACATCACCGTGCAGCTCGCCGGTCTTCGAAAACTTCAAAGCGAGATGGTGGATCGCAACCGCAAAGACTCGCTGCAATTGCTGCGCGTCCAGAACGATCTCAATTCCATCGCGCTGGCCATGCGCGATATGCTCGACACCACCGAGCCCTACCCGCTCACGGCTTGGACGGCGCAATTCGAACGCATTCGCCAGGATTTGGACGCTGGCTTGAAACTCGAAGAGAGCCTGGCAGGCGCGAACCGCACGCCGGATCAGCAGCAGTATCTGACACAATCCGTGGCGCAGTTTTGGGACGCCGTAAACCGGATGTTCGCTCTTGCTCAGAACGGCAAGGATGCGGAAGCGCGAGAACAGATTCGCTTGTCGCTTCAAGCGCGGCAGCAAGCCCTCAGCACCGCCGTCTCGCGGCTGCTTGTTGGGAACAATGAAGGCGAGGAGCAGGCTGCCGCACGCATCGCGCAAATTTACGATGGTGTGCAACGCCAGCTCTATATTTTTCTGGCCGCCACCCTCATCGCCATTCTGCTCACAAGCTTGTATCTGATTCGCAGCAACCGCCAGGTTTTTGCACGCCTGGCAGAACTTTCCGAGCAGCGCAGCGACCTGGCGCAGAAACTGATCTCCACGCAGGAATCGACTCTGCGGCATATCTCCCGCGAACTCCATGATGAGTTCGGTCAGGTGCTTACCGCCATCGGGTCAATGCTCGGCCGCGCTGGCAAGCACGCCCCGGAAGGCTCCCCTCTGCGCGAGGATCTGAAAGAGACGCAGAAGATCGCGCAATCAACTCTAGACAATATTCGAACGCTCTCCCAGGCACTTCATCCCGTGCTCCTCGAAGAGGCCGGGTTGGAAAGCACTCTTGACTGGTATATTCCCACCGTAGGGCGCCAAACTGGCCTCGCACTGCATTACGAAAAGACTGGACAGCCATTTCCCGTGGAGACCAGCGCAGGCGTTCATATCTACCGCGTGCTGCAGGAAGCGCTGAATAACGTGAGCCGCCATTCCGGCGCCCGCGCTGCCTGGATTTGGCTCAGATTTTCACCTGATGCACTGGAACTTGAAGTGGAAGATCACGGCACTGGTTTTGTGGCGGAAAAAAAGCCGCGGGGAATCGGCTTGGTAGCCATGCGCGAACGCGCGGAACTGATTGGCGGCACGCTGGCGGTCTCGCCGCGCCCGCAAGGCGGCACCAAGGTTCGTCTTCAGATTCCCCGGGGAAAAGTGGACGCCAATGGCGCATAAAATAACCGTTCTTCTTGCCGACGATCACGCACTGGTGCGCCGCGGATTCCGCCGCATGCTGGAAGACGACCCGGACATCTCCGTCGTGGGAGAAGCCAGCGACGGCAAGGAAGCTGCCCGCCTCGCCTGCGAGCTTCGGCCCACAGTTACCATAATGGACTGCGCAATGCCTGGACTTAGCGGCATCGAAGCAACGCGAAAAATTCTTGAGAAATTTCCAGAAGCTGGAATCTTGATGCTGAGCATGCATTCCGAGGAAACGTTGGTGAGCCAGGCGCTTGCGGCCGGCGCGCGCGGTTACATCCTGAAAAATGCCATGGACCTTGACCTGGTCAGCGCCGTCAAGAGCATCGCGGCGGGCAAGACCGTACTCGATCCGCAAATATCGCTCCCAGAAAATCTCAAAGGAGAACGCGGCGGAGGTTTGACGCCTCGCGAGCTGGAAATCCTATCCCACATCGTTGCGGGCAAGTCCAACAAGGAAATCGCGGCGGACTTGCATCTCAGTGTAAACACCGTCGCGGTCCACCGCGCCAATATCATGGAGACGCTCGGGATTCACAAAACTGCCGAGCTCGTGGTCTACGCGATTCGAAACGGCTTGGTGAATCTGCCGTGAACCGGCGCGATTTCCTTTCCACCACATTGGGCGCGGGGCTCGCCACCGTCGCCGCACCGCCCTGGACATCTGCGAATCCCTCTTCTTCCCTGGGATTCCGCCTGGCCGATGTTTCGAACTCGGCCGGAATCCAGTTTCAGCACAACAGCGGCGCACACGGCGGCGTGCTGCTTCCCGAGACTCTCGGCGCCGGCTGTGCATTCCTCGATTACGACAGCGACGGCTGGCAAGACATCCTGCTCGTCAACGGCATGGACTGGCCCGGTCACAAACGTCAAAAATCCACTCTTCGCCTCTACCGCAACAACCGCAACGGCGCCTTCACCGACGTAACGCGAGCCGCAGGCCTCGACCTCGAGCTGTATGGAATGGGCGTAGCCATCGGTGATTACAACAACGACGGCTTTCCCGACATTTTCATCACGTGCGTCGGCCAAAGCCGCCTTTTTCGCAACACCGGCAAAGGAACTTTCGTGGATGCCACACGTTCCAGCGGTCTGTTCGGACGTCAAGGCTTCAGCACCTCTGCCCTATGGTTTGATTACGACCGCGACGGCCTGCTTGACCTCTTCATCTGCAACTATGTGCGTTGGTCCCCCGAGCACGATGTCTTCTGCAGTCTCGATGGCTCCCACAAATCCTATTGCACGCCCGAAGCCTATCGCGGCGACACCTGCTGGCTCTTCCACAATCGCGGCAACGGAACTTTCGAGGACGTTACCGCTACCAGCGGCATTTTCGACAGCAGCTCAAAATCCCTCGGCGTGGCGATGTTTGACTATGACCAGGATGGCTGGCCCGACCTTCTTGTCGCCAACGACACGCAACCCAATAAACTCTACCGCAACCTGCGAAACGGAAAATTCAAGGATGTCGCCGTGGAGGCCGGCCTGGCCTTCAGCACCGAAGGAAAAGCCCGCGCCGGAATGGGTGTCGATGTCGGAGATTTCGATGGCTCGGGCAAGCCCGGCGTCGCCATCACCAATTTCGACAACGAAATGATCGGTCTGTATCGCGCCACCGCTCCAGGAATTTTCGACGACGTATCCATTCCATCCGGCGTCGGCGCGGCCTCCCGCAACACACTCGGCTTCGGCTGCATGTTTCTCGATGTCGATCTCGATGGCGCTTTGGACTTGGCGGTCGCCAACGGCCACATCGACGAAACCGTCCGCAACATCCGCGGCAACACCGGCTACGCTCAGCCTCCGCAACTCTTCTTGAATCGTGGAGGCGGAAAATTTGTTGAGGTCGCAAACTCTGTCGGCGGAGGGTTCGACACTCCCAAGGTTGGCCGCGGTCTGGCCTTCGGTGATTTCGACCGTGACGGCGACCTGGACATTCTGATGACCACTAACAACGGACCCGCGTATCTTTATCGCAACGATCAACTGGTGCAGGCCCGCAGCATTCGATTTCACTTGCAGGGCACAAAATCAAATCGCGATGCCATCGGTGCCTCGGTCCGCATTTTCCACGATGGCCAAACGCAATCCAGGATGGTCCGCGGCGGCTCCAGCTATCTTTCTCAATCGGAACTACCGGTAACGTTTGGCCTGGGCTTGCGCGACAAAATCGATCGTGTGGTGATTGACTGGCCGAGTGGCCGCACCGAAGAGTACAAAGATTTGCGTGCCGGAAAAGCCTACAACTGCATAGAAACAAAGGGGATAGATGCATAGCCCGGCTTCTAATGCTTTTACAGTATTGCCAGCGTCGGCGCTAAAATCTATAACTATGCCCACAAGCAGCATCGCCTCCGGCTCCGCCAAATCATGGCTAACTTCGAGGCACCCCAAACTGAATTGCGGCCGGATGTTTCCTAAACATCCGGCCGCTGCTTTAATAACCGCTAACCGCATGCGCGAATGGAGATGATGCAGATTGAGTCCATAAAGCGGTGGCTCTCACGCAGCGTCCTTGCGCTGGTGGTCAGCGCAGTTTACTTGTACGGCTATCCCTCCGCGACGATTTCCTACGTTGTTGTGGACTTGTTCCATATCGCCATGGGAATCGTTCTCACTTTGTTCCTCGTCTTTTATCTTTTCCGCTTGCTCCCTCGCGAAACACTGCTTGCCCGTCTCGGCTGGATCTCGCTGCTGGCAGGAGCGCTTCTCGGAATCGTGTTGATCAAAATCGGAACGCCCCTTCGCCTGAAGCCCTGGCTGTACGCGCATATCGCCCTGTGCATTCTTGGCGCTCTTTTTCTTGCCGCCTCCTGGCTTTTTTCAAAAGGTTGGCTCGGCGACGGGCTCCTCCAGCATAGCTTGGGATTTGCCGCCTTGGCGCTGCTGACCACAGGCATCGCCGTTGGTACATGGTGGGTCCGCGAGGCTGGCTGGAAAAGCGCGAATCGCATTTCCAATCCGCTCATGCCCCCCGCATCCATGGACGCCGAAGGCGATGGCCCGCAAGGAAAATTCTTCCCCAGCTCCGCGCAGACCAAGCAAGGCATCAATATCCCTTCCCAATACTTCATGAAATCCGATGCATGCCAACGCTGCCATGCGGACATTTACAAACAGTGGGACAGCTCCATGCACCATTTCTCCTCCTTCAACAATCAGTGGTACCGCAAGAGCGTCGAGTACATGCAGAGCGTTGCCGGCGTGCGTTCCTCGAAATGGTGCGCCGGTTGCCACGATCCCGCGCTCCTCTACAGCGGCTTGTTTGACACCCCGATCGAGCAGATCGTGGATCGCCCGGAAGCCCGCGCCGGTCTCGGCTGCCTCATGTGCCACAGCATCGCCCAGGTCAAAAGCACCATGTCCGAAGCTGCATGAACTCGCAGCCAGCGATAATCCGCTTGTCCGCAAGCTCCACGATTTTGTGGTTCGCCTCAACCCCGAGCCGCACCGCCGCACTTTTCTGAAGCCGTTTATGCGCGCGGACACCGCCGAATTCTGTTCTTCGTGCCACAAGGTTCATCTGGATGTCCCGGTGAATCGTTACCGCTGGATTCGCGGCTTCAACGAATATGACAACTGGCAGGCCAGCGGCGTTTCCGGGCAGGGCGCGCGGGCTTTCTACTATCCAAAGGCGCCCATGAATTGCGCCGATTGCCACATGCCGCAAGTACCCTCGGGCGATGATGGCAATGTGCACGGCCTCGTGCATTCCCACCGCTTCCCAGGAGCGAACACCGCGGTGCCCATCGCGAATCAGGACCAGGCGCAATTCGAATTCGCCAAAACTTTTCTTCAGGACAAACAACTGAGCGTCGATATCTTCGCCGTTTCTCCCGCCGAAAAAGAAACGACCTCGACCGTTGGAAGCGAAATTGGCAAGCCGGAACTTTCAACGACCTTCGCCGTTGGCGAAGAATCCGATAGTTCACTGCCCAAAGGCCCCTCCGGCGAAGCCCGTCCCATCACCGCTCCCATCGATCGCACCGATGCAGCAGTTCGCCGCGGCGATGACGAGCGTATCGATGTCGTGGTGCGCACACGCAAGGTCGGCCACTTCTTCCCCGGCGGCACCGTGGACGCCTTCGATGTCTGGCTGGAGCTGCAAGCCACGGATGAAAAGGGCCAAACGATTTTCTGGAGCGGCAAAGTCGAAGACGACGGCAAAGGCCCCGTCGAGCCCGGAGCACACTTCTATCGCTCTCTACAAATCGACGGGCACGGCAATCCCATTAATAAGCGCAACGCCTGGGCCACGCGCTCCGTTGTTTACGTCCATCTGATCCCTCCGGGTGCGGCGGACACCGCTCACTTTCGTCTGCACATTCCGGAAAATGCCGGCGACAAAATCACGCTCCATGCCAAGCTCAACTATCGCAAGTTCTCCTGGTTCAATACGCACTTTTCGTTTGCGGGCGTCGAGCAATCTAAAATCGTTCCAAATACTCCGTTGACTAACCGCATCAAGACCACGTCCGATTACGACGACCGCAAGTGGGCGTTCGACGGCGACACATCGCACGTGTCCGGCAATCTCAAAACAATTCCCGATCTTCCCACCATCGCGATTGCCGAAGACACCAAGACTCTGCGCGTTCTTCCGAGCTCTGCTCCCGCTCCGCAACCCAAAACCGTCAGCGCCAAAGAGGACTGGACCCGCTGGAACGATTACGGCATCGGTCTCTTCTTGCAGGGTGACTTGAAAGCCGCCGCTGCGGCCTTCGAGAAAATCACGGAAGCCGACCCGCAAAATCCCGACGGCTGGACCAACATCGGCCGCGCCCTTCTTCAGGAAGGCGATACTGCCGGCGCCCGCAAGGTCCTTGAGAAATCCCTAGCAATTAACGCTCAATTAGCGCGCACTAATTTCTTCTACGCCCGCGCCCTCAAAGAGGACGGCGACTACGATGGCGCGATGGCTCGCCTGCGCACCGTGCTCGCGCAATTCCCGCGCGACCGCGTCGTGCGCAACGAGCTTGGCCGCGTTCTCTTTCTTGAAAAACGCTACGCCGATGCCGTCAAAGAATTCGAGCAGACTCTCTCCATCGATCCCGAGGATTTGCAGGCACACTACAACCTTATGCTTTGCTACAACGGCCTCGGCAACGACGCCAAAGCCAACGAACACAAGGCGCGCTATCTGCGCTTCAAAGCCGACGAATCGGCGCAGGCCATCACCGGTCCCTACCGCCAGACTCATCCCGACGACAACAACGAGCGCCAGGCGATTCACGAACACGTTAGCGTCGCTCTCGCACCCGCGCAGATCAAAAAGTCGATAGCTGCCCGCAAATCGGCGCAAAGCAAAACCTTGGAGCGTGCGCGGCCTGGCGGTTCGAAATAGTTTTCCGGTTCATACACGGTGCAAGGAGCCACAAAGAATGACCTGGATCAAAACTGTCTCCATGGACGACGACGATCGCGTCAGGACCGCCATGGAAGCGCAGCGCAAGCTCTATCCCATCGAATACGCTACCCCCGTCCATCCCGTGAACGACGGCGCAACCTCGGGCATCGTCGCCAGCCATACGCTTCTCCCCGACGTGCTCTTCCATGCCTTCAGCACCTTCGGTGCGCTCATGTCGCCGGACCTGCCCCTTGCGCGCCATCAGCATGAAATGATTGCCACCATGGTTTCGGTGACGAATCGTTGCCACTATTGAATCGAGTCACACGCAGAGTTTCTGCGTAGGGTCACGCTGGATGAAACGATGGTCAACGCGCTTCGCAACGACTATCGCACCGCGCCCATCAGCGAGCAGGATCGCACGATGCTGGACTATGTAGTGAAGCTCACGAAAGACGCCACGCAATGCGGCCCGCAAGATCACGACAAGTTGCGCGCCGTCGGCTTTGACGATCGCGGCATTCTGCAAATCACGCTGATCGCGTCCTGGTTTAACTACATCAATCGCGCCGCCGATGCCCTCGGCGTTGGCCGCGACTGAATCTTGGGGGAATTGTGAAGCGTTCGCTCGCGACAATATTGGTTTTTGCCCTGGCGATATTTCTCGCCGGAAAAACAGGAATCGGAGCAACGCCGGAAATCTCCACGATTCAGTTTCGCGACGTCACCCAGCTTGCCGGAATCCGCTTCGCTCATAACAACGGCGCCTTCGGCAAGAAATTCCTTCCGGAAACCATGGGTCCGGGCGTGGCCTTCATTGATTATGACAGCGACGGCTGGCCGGACATTTTTCTTGTCAATGGCATGGACTGGCCTGGCCACGTTCAGAAGCGCTCCACTCCCAAGCTCTATCACAACAATCATGACGGCACGTTTACAGACGTAACGCACAAGGCCGGACTGGACGTCGAGATGTTCGGGATGGGCGTGGCCGTCGGCGACTTCGACAACGACGGCTTCGACGATCTCTTTGTCACCGCCTACGGCCAGAGCCACCTTTTTCACAACAACGGTAACGGCACTTTCACCGATGTCACTCAAAAGGTCGGTCTGCTCGGTCCCAAGGAATTCAGCACCAGCGCGGCTTGGGTCGATTACGACAAGGACGGCCACCTGGATCTGATCGTCGTCAATTATGTCCAGTGGACGCCGGAAACCGATCTGTATTGCACTCTCGACGGCAAAAGCAAATCCTACTGCACGCCGGAATCCTACAAAGGAACTTCCGTTCGTCTCTGGCACAATCGCGGCAATGGCACGTTTGAAGATGTCACCCAAAAAGCCGACCTCGGCGATCCCACTTCCAAAACTCTCGGCATCGCTCTCCTCGATTATGACAATGACGGCTGGCCCGATCTTTTGTTTTCAAATGACACCCAGCCGAACAAACTCTACCGCAACAACGGCAATGGCACATTTACCGAAAAAGCCGTCGTCGCCGGCGTGGCTTTCAGCGAAGATGGCGTGGCCCGCGCCGGCATGGGCGTGGACGCCGCCGACTACGACCACTCTGGCTTCCCCAGCCTGCTGATCACCAATTTTGCGAACCAGATGCTCTCGCTCTATCACAACGAAGGGAAAGGACTCTTCGTTGACGAAGCTCCGCGCTCGGAAATCGGCCGCGCTTCCCTGCTCACTCTCGGCTTTGGCTGCTTTTTTTTCGATTACGATCTCGACGGCTGGCCCGATGTTCTTGTGGCCAACGGCCACATCGACGCCGATATCCAGCGCGTGCAGGCCAACGTGAAATACGCCATGCCTCCGCATCTCTTCCGCAATGTCGGCAAAGGAAGATTTGAAGAAGTCACAAAATCACTCGGGGCAGCTTTCAACTCCCCGCGAGTGGGCCGCGGCGCCGCCTATGCGGATATTGACAACGACGGCCGCCTCGACCTGCTCCTCTCCACCAACGGCGGCCCCGTTTTTCTGTTTCGAAATGAAGCGCAAGGTGCCGCCGCTTCGAACCACAGCCTGCGCATCAAACTGATCGGCACAAAATCCAATCGCGACGGCATCGGCGCAACAGTAAAATTAACCGCCGCAGGCGAAACGCAAACGCAGATGCTCCGTAGCGGCTCCAGCTATCTTTCCGCCAGCGAACTCGTTCTCACCTTCGGCCTCGCCCACAATGAAAAAGCCGACGCGCTCGAAATTCGCTGGCCCAGCGGCCAAATCGATCACCTTTCCAACATTCCCGCCGCCCAAACCATCACCGTCACCGAAGCCAAAGGCATTACCGCCGCGCGCAACTTTGCTAAGCCCTGATCACGCGGCGGCGATACCGGGTCGCAGCTTTCCTGCGGCTAGCGCTTCAAGCGCGCGCAGACGGTCTGCCAGATCTGCTGTGCTCAAGCGGTGCTCGCGGTAGAGCCCCCGCAGAAAATCCTCCGCCTGACGCTCTCCCTTATTCGTGTTGCATTCCAGGCAGCACGACACAAGGTTGCGGTAGGAATTGCGCCCGCGCTCCGCGCGTGGCACCACATGGTCAAGGCATTTCACCATGGGCGTCAGTTGACGCAAACAGTAAAAACATCGCCCGCCGTCCCGCGCGTGGATCGCCTGCCGCAGCGCCGTATTTTGCAGGAAATCCATCTCTTCGATATTGCCCGCCCGCGGTGCGCGTCCCGCGCCGTCAGCCCCAGTGCTATCGGCGCGCGCCGCGCGAATCTCTTCGGGCAGGCGCACCTCGACCACGTAACCCGCTTTGCTTCGCTCGACCAGGCGCAATGCACCATGCTCGACTAATCTTCGCACCGCATCTCTCGCAGGCCCCATCGACAGCCTGATATGACGTGCGATCCCCGAAATCGAAAACCGCGCCCGCACCTTTCCTTCCAGGCGGCTATGCCGCACCAGGTGCGAATAGACCGCGTGCTCCGTCACGGACAGGCGCAGCCGCGGCACAAGCATGTCTTCCAATTGTTTCCAGATTTTGGTCCCGTCAATTTGTTTGTTCTTCATGATTTGCATCCCTGTGTGATTATTGAATGTAGGCCGGGAAGCCGGCATCCTCTTGCTTGTCATCCCGAGCGGAGCCAGGGATCCGCTTTTCTCTTTCTTTTGTTTTCGTTTTTCTTTGTGATGTCATTCCGACCGGAGGGGGGCCGACTTCTTCTTCCCGCTTGGCTCCTGCCAAGCGGTCGGCCCGCCGAGCGAGGAATCCCTCTGGCATCTTCTCTGCTTCGCCGACAAGGAATTTAGTAGGGTGAGATTGGTCCTAGCAGCCGCAATAATAAAAACAGAAGGGAGAGAAAACATTTGGGGCCCGGGCAAGCCGCGCCCCAAAACAAAAACGCCCTCGGTGAAACCGGGGCGCAAGAAAAAAACAACCCTAAAAACAAAAAAGCGTCCTAGGCCAAGCCGGGACGCACTTTCTTACAAGAACAGACTATCGCATTAGTGCCTTCTTGTCAAGTAAAATCTTAAATATTTTTGTTTTGCGGTAAGTCCTTTCCCCGCCGTGACTTACTCACGTCTCCTGCTCTACCACGCGCGCCCAGATTCGCCCTGTTTCTTGGATGCCTTTGGACGCCTCCTCAAAGATAACGTAAGTGCTGGTCAACAACAGGGCGGTCGAATTGGCTAATCGAGTCAAGGGAAAGATCAAAGGGGGCACACTGAGACCCGCAGGCTATCGATCTTGGACAGGTGAGCGGCCATTTCCTGAACTGGCCAAACTTGATGAGTGGTTCTTTTTGGCCAACAGGTGCTGTCGGCGCAATTGCACGAACTCGCGGTATACCGGTCTATCGATGAATACCAAGAGCCGTTTGACATACAACAGATCGCGAGTCAGTGCCCCTTTGGTTGGTTCTTGATAGCTCAGGTCTTCTAATATCTTTGCCAGCCGCCCGTGATTAGCCTCTCGAAGTTGGCCGATGATTTCAGGCCGAGATAGCGGAAAGATTCGGGCTTTGAGAAGGATTGCACGAGCTGTATGCGAAGCCGCATACAGCATTTCTTCCCCGGCTGCTGCGAGGTCGCCAGTTTCCAATAAAGCCGCAGCAAGCGTCAGACGCCGTGCGGCGTGGCGGACCTTGTTGTGCCAGTCCGGCCAGATGGCAGCTTCGGCAGAGTTCACGATATCAAGCCACGGCTGGGCTGTAACAATGGGCACACCATACCGAACGCACCACGCAGCGAAGTCATCGCCCGCGCGGAGTCGCTCGGCGAACTGCTGTGCGGTCAATGCCTGCACGTGAAGCCGATCGGGATGACGAGCAACTACCGGCGGTCGGTCGCTTATGACCAGCAAATCCAGATCGCTCTTCGAGGTGTGAGTAGATCGGGCCACAGAACCGATCAAGATAACGGAAATCTGCATCTCCTTGTTCGCGGAAGAAACTTCTCGGACAAAATCCTGCGTGAGTGATGTGTAAGTGGGTTCCGCCAACATTTAATCAGTCCTCTTCAAGACTTGACACGAGTTCGCCGACTTCGCCTAAAAAACTTTCGAGCTCAGAAACGAGATCTTCCAAGTTAATTTGAGACAGCTCTACGCCCGGGTCACCATATGAAACATCTTTCCGGAGCTCATTCAATCTCACGAGTAAATCGCTGATGTCAGTTTTGAGTTTGTTTTGTTCAAAGAGCCTTCTGGCAAGATCTGCTTTTTCGTAGTGCCTCTTCGTCCATGCTGTGCCGAGTGCAGTAGCTGCCGCAACTAACGCATTCTCATATGAATAAAAACATTTCGTCACGCACCCTGCCGAGTCTTCTGGCGACCAAGAATCGACGGCCGCGCGATCCCATTGATCTCTGGCTCGTGCCAAATGCGCGTTAGCCTCTTTCAACCGATCTTTCTTTGATTTTGCCATTTCCGGCTTGAATGTGCAGGTCTCTATGACCTAGACCGTTTCAGATCAACGTTTTTGGACGCTGAAGTGTCCCGTCTCGCTCCTAATACTAGCTTAGGAACGTGGGCGCTACGAGCGGAAAAAATGGCGCCCCAAGAGAAACTCGAACTCCCAGCACCTCTGCAAAGCTGGGACATGTCGGCATGAAGGTGAAAGCTATCCCGCCGAGGTCAAGAGGCGTCGGCCTCAGAAGGCGGCGGCTACTAGCTGGTGGAACTGGACTTCCTGGGCCTTGACGATGGCTCCCAGGGTGCGCGGGCAGCGGTCTGCGCCGTTCTTTTCTCCTCAGCTCTTCATCAGCTTGATCGTGCCGTTGGTTGTCACGACTTTTAATTCCCGTCCGCCGCCTCCCACGGTCCCGGAAAGCTCCTTCGAGTTGAAGCTTCCCTGTACGGTAACCGGAAAATCGGTTTGAATCCCCCCATTCGTCGTGGCCGCATCGACTCTGAATTCTGCCGAAGCAGGCATGGTCACCTCCACGCTGCCGTTCGTGGTTCTCACCTTCAGCTCGCCAGTCCATTTCGCGCCGCCCATGGACACGCGGATTTGCCCGTTCGTGGTTGTTGCGGAGGCCCACTCGCTGGTCGAAACTTCCACGTTGCCGTTGGTCGTCGTTGCTTCGACCACACTTGCCAGGTTCCGGCCCACTACGCCTCCGTTGGTCGTCAGCGCATGGAAGTTCACGCCCCGCGGCACTTGCACTTCGAAGTTAATCTTCGCCCGGTTCCCGTGCCAGCCCCAGGACCAGGACTCCGACGAGACTCCACCGCGATGGCAGCGTCCGGGTGCTTTGTCCTTCGCATGCACGGCACAAATCGTCACGCCGTCCGAATACTCGACAACTTCGATGAACAACTCGCGTTCGTCGTCCGCTCTCCACGTCCCTTCGGTCCGCGCTTCATCGCCCGTGGCGCTTGTCGCCTCAATCTGCCCATTTTGATTAATTACCTCGAGCGTTTGCCCGTCCTTCAAGTGTCCCTGCCAGCGAAAATCGCGCTCGGTGTAGACCGTCCGCTTCTCGCTCCGAGCCCATGCTGGGGGCAGCGCCGAGACCATTGCGAGACAAATCGTTCCCGTTATCCACTTCGCTACGGAAATTTTCATGTTGTCTGTCTCCTTCTGAGCAAAGGAAAGCCCCCCTTTTGCCTGTACTGACGAACAGACCCCTACCGCCGTCTTACCATACCGTACGAGTTCCAACCCATTTTAGTTCCAGTACGGTTGTCCTTTCTTCGCAGAAAAAAAGCGCCCCCGGAACGTCCGGGGGCGCTTTCACTGTAGATTTCTTGAACCTTTCTAGAACTGGTTCCAAAGGAACTGGTTGTACACCTCGTGGTGATACTGCACCTCGGGTGTCTTTACCACGGTGCCGAGGGAGCGGGGACAACGATCCGCCGCGGTCCGCTTCAGCTCTGCGTAGCGACCTTTCACGTCTGCGCCAAGGAGGGTCGTGGTCCATGCGGCCGTTTCGAAGTTTTCGAGCGCCGTGTAGATGTTGTCGGGCAGATAGCGTTGGGCTGAGCGAAGATTCTTGATCTTCGCGGTGT
>WNGH01023695.1_pt1 | contig 15013 bp, 12 predicted proteins | sample 5400631 | NCBI WGS metagenome assembly WNGH01 (sample SAMN13153373, study PRJNA577476) | soil metagenome | isolation source: 115 cm soil or saprolite under Garry oak tree replicate 1 | place: USA:California | collected 2016-06-15
AGCCTGGCGACCTTCTCCGGTTTGAGTCGGAGCAAGCAGAACGCGACCGACCGGCAGCAGCGGGCAAACGGAGCGCGGGCCGATGAAGGTCACGCTGACCATCACGTCTCTGCTCTCGATCCTCTTCACGACGTTTCACCTGACGGACGACATCGTCCGCGGGATGTTCCCGGGAAGATTCTCAGTCCTCCCTGTGGTGCTCATCCTGGCCGTGTGGCTGTACGCAACGCTTGTGCTCGTCGAGCGGCGATCGGGGTGCGTCATCATCCTCGTGTTGTCGCTCCTCGCGTCGGGCCTCCCCGTCATCCACATGAGGGGGTCGGGAGGCGTGACCGCCGGCATCAAGTCCGGCGGAGCCTTCTTCTTCGCCTGGACACTCATCGCGCTCGGCGTGACCGCGATCTTCTCCGTCATCCTCTCGGCGCGCGGACTTTGGAGCCTGCGACGGGGCCAGCCGACGACTCCTCGGACCTCGCGACCGTGAGCGTGAGCATGCTCCTGCCGATCCACCTTGCCGCAGGCGAGCTCGCCCTCGTTCTCGGCGCCGTGGCTCTGTCGGTGAAGAAGGGCGGGACCTTCCATGCTCCGCGAGCGCGTGGCGAAGATTCTTCCCGAGCCGTTCACGACAGCGCCGATGCGCGCGCTGCCGATCCTGCTGCTGTTCGACGCGATGTTCTATTGGCTGTGGAGGGTCCGAGGCCGCCGTACGTTGCCGGTGCTCGTCCGATACGATGTCGGCGAACAGGGGTGACCGGCCTTGAAAAATGAGAATTGGTGGAGGCGGCGGGAGTCGAACCCGCGTCCGGAAGAGATCAGCGTGGGACGTCTACGTGCGTAGCTTCATCGGAAGCGCTCTTGCCGGCCGTCCCCCGACGAAGCAGACAGACGGTCGGCCAGCCCGTTGAGTTTCGCCTTCGGGACCCGGGCCAGGGCCGTCAGGCTATCCCGCTGTTCGACGCCCAGCCGGTCCCCCGCGGGAGAAGGGTCCGGTGGACGGGCTGCTTAAGCAGCCAGCGCTAACTGTGAGTTGGCGCTTGGTTCATTTCCACCTGTTTAACGAGGAGTGGGCCTCGGCACTCGCCCCCACGTTTCCGGTCTGTTGTGCTTGGACGCCTGGAAAGTATAGCGCCCGGCTCCGGAAGCGGTCAAAGAACGGCCGCCTCTTGACAACTCCGAGTTGTAAGCGTAAATGGACCCCAGAGAAGTCGGCTTGTTCACACGATGATGTCCACAGTCGGGCACTTGCCGGGGGGGAGGACCGTCCATGGCTCAGTCCGTGCGGCTGGCTCGCATAGCGGGGATCGGATTCGCAGCAGCGCTCGCGCTCCTTCCTTTCCGGGCCGACGCCCAGGTCTGGCAAGTGGCCCCGCTCGGCGTGACGCTCAACGCCGGCGCGGCCACCACCGGCGCGTTCGGCGGTCCGTGCACGGTGGCGCCCCCCGCGCAGGTGGGGCTGCAGGCGCCGTTCTTCGGACACGACATGGGGCAGACGAACACCGCATCCTGCCGCGAGGTCGGCTCGTGCGTGCTGACGGCGACGGGCGACGTGAACATTGTCATCGACGGCGTCGGGACGCCGGTCGTGCGGATCCGCTGGGACGGCATGTCGCAGGTGCACCACTCTTGCAGCATCCTGCGGGCGTATACCGGGGATGCGCTGGCGAACCTGACGGCGTCGCTGGGGCTGACTCCGGTCGGCGTGCCCAACGGAACTCCGGTAACTGTCAACTATCTCTGGTGGCAGGGCAGCACCAACAACTACCATCCCGAATCGGCCCTTCCGGACGACGCGCCGACGCGCGTGTTCGGCACCAGTCTCGACACGAACGGGACCGCGTTGTTCCCCGTCGGCTTGTTCGACCTCATCAACATCAGGGCGGCGCGCTTCCTGGACAATCAGAGCGGCAGCTTCGCCGCGACGGCGGGAACCCAGTATCCGCTGAACACCGCGTTCAACACGGACACCCATTTCGAGGACCCCGGCAACCCGCCTCCTCCGGGGACGATTCCGCAGGACGATGACGAGCTGACATCGTATCTGGGGGAGATCACGCTGAGCCTGAGCGGACCGCCGCCCCCGATCGTCCCCAACGGCGAAATCGACTTCTCGGTGGACATGGGCTCGGACGCCTGCATGGCGCCGGTGCTGCCGGCGGACGGCAACGAGGTGTTCGACCCCGGCGACATGTATCCGGTGGGAGGGCCCGCGTTGCCGGCCGGAGGGGCGAGCGGCGTGCGGGACGACGCGGCGATGTTCGGCGGCGTCGACCCGCGGCCCGCCGCGCCGGGGGCGCCCATCGGCGATGTGTGCAGCGGGCTTCCCGTGCCGCCCACCGAGATGACGAACTTCGACGCGGACGGCAGCGATTCGCTCGACCCCGTTACGCTTGGGACCATCTCTCACGCCCTGGCGGTGGGCGGACCCTTCCCGATCCCGATGCCGCCTTCGGCGTGCGTCCACCCGGCGGATTTCCTGCTGCTGTCGTTCGACGACGATCCCCCCACGCACGTCTATGACGCCGGAGGGGTGTGCAGCGCGCCGGCGGCATCCCCGTCGACGAGGGGCGCGACCTACGGCTCGCTCGGAGCAGGGGACGAAGTCGTCGAGGCGAACGTGATCCCCTTCCTCGGCGGGCGCCTGGCCGCGACCTATCCCGTGGCGGCCGAGGATCGCGTGCACGTCAGTCTGGCGCCGAATCCGCCGCTCAACGCGACCCCCGCGCAGCAGGGGGCCGACGACGACGTGGACGCGCTCGACGAGCGGACGAACACGACGTGCCAGGCCTGGTTGTTCTCCGTCGACCACGAGGCCGATTTCGGTCTCGATCCCGGCATCATCTATCAGTCGAGGCCGGGCGGCCCCGTCCCCGTCGTGACCGAGGCCAACATCGGCGTGCCGGTCGGGACCGACCTGCGCGATTTCGAGTTCGGAATCACGCTCGACCCCACGGGCCAGGAGGTCCTGACCCTGCTGTTCACCGTGGCGCCCGACGATCCGCTCACGGGCGCCAACGAATCGGCCGGCCTGGATCCGGCGATGATCTACGCGTCGTATCTGAACGGCGCGAATTTCCCGTTCCTCATCCAGCCGATCCCGGTCCACGGGTTCGCCCCCGTGGACGGCATCGACGCGCTGACCATCCTCTCCCGCCCGCTTCCCATGGCGGTCACCGACTCCGACGGCGACGGAGTTCGCGACGACCAGGACTGCGCGCCGGGCGATCCGACCGCGTTCGGCGTCCCCGTGGCAGTGCAGAACCTGACCGTGCAGAGCTCGAGCCCGACGCCTTTGGCGTGGATAAACCAGAATCTGGGATCGGGGACGCGCTACCAGATCGCAACGGGGGCGATCACGCAGAGTGGCTCGACGAACTTCCCGGCCGGCGGCTGCCTGCCTAGCGTCGCCTCCTCGCCGACGACCGACACGCAGCCGAATCCTCCCGTGAGGACCGCCTGGTACTACCTCGTCAAGTCGGTCAACGCCTGCGGCGCGGGAACCTACGGCAGCCCCCTGGAGGACACGCACCCGGCCTGTCCCTGAAGGTGCGGCCCCGGCGCATTCCAAGTTGCGCGGCGGGGCGGATCGCGGCATTCATGGGCCAGAACTCCTGGCCGTTCGCAGGGAGGTGTGCTCGGATTGGAATTTTGTGACGTCGTCAGTTTGTCCGTAGGGAATACAGGGAGGCAGACATGAGGATCGCCCGGCAGTGGATGATCTCGCGACCTCTCACACCGATCCTCGGTGCTCTCTTGCTGGCAACTGTGACCGACACTACCCGTGCATCGGGAATAGCCTTGGGTCCCGACATCGTCGTCGACAGCTGGTATGTGCAGTACTATTTGCAGGACAATCTGAATTACCCCGCCTCTTACCACGAAGGTGATCATCGTCAGACGAGACACGGCGAGGCGCCGATGGATGAAGGATCGGCGAACTCCTAGGGTGCGGCTAACCTGGAAGCGCAAGAGCGGCTTGGAAAAGGGTGAGAAAGGTTTCGGCCGAAAGCGGCTGCCGGTTCATAGACCAAATGTGCACGGCCGGATGAAGCATTCGGAATCGCTCTCTTCGGAAAACTTCCTGAGGGAATCCATGCTCTATATCCAGATCTACGGGACTCCGATAGCGGCCGAAGCCGCTTGCGCGGAATCTCAGCAGAAACCATTCGATGCGTCCGTCCCTTAGTTCGCTGACGATGTTTGCCAATGGGATCTCGCCTCTGTGCCGCCGATTGCCTCCGTTGACCTGACCCCCTATCAGAATCGGGTCATCTCCGTCGGCTGCCACCGGGTCTTCCCACAGGAAGACCTTCAGGTAAGCATCCTCATGTCTAATGAGAAACGTCGAATCCCGGTAATCGCGCCCTTGCTCCTTAAGAACAGCTCCAGGCAAGGCTGCCAGAATTAGTTCTAGCGCTTCCTCGCACACCTGCTTAAGATCGGCCACTGACTGTCTGATCAGCGTATCGCGCACATCAGCCGCCTGTCGAGCCTCGGCAGCGCGCACCGACAAAGCCGCTCGCTCCATTGCGTGCACAACGGCCAGTGCTTGAAGCTCCTGTTGGCTTACTGAAAGTGGAACAGCAATTCGACCTAGGCGTTCATGAACGTCCCGTGCATCCTGCGGTCTGGTTGCAGGATCCTTGTTCAGTAGGCGTTGGATCAGACTCCGGAGCTGCGGATTGCCTCGCTCAAGTGGGCGGGGCATTTCATGCATGTGCCCATTTCTGCATCCATCTGGATCGCGGCCTGCAAACGGCGGCGACCCCGCGAGCAGTTCATAGCCGAGGCATCCCAAAGCGTAAAGGTCCGTCTTGACCGTTGGAGACCGCAGTTCCCAGAGTTCGGGAGCCATGTAGTCGAAAGTGCCCCACCCGACAAAGGTCGGATCACCTGTCCCGATCTCGGTATCACGTGCGATGCCAAAGTCGGCGAGCACCCAACGGTCCTCGTGTCTGAGGATGTTTGGGGGCTTCAGATCGCGATGAATGATTCCGCGCTCGTGAAGTTCGCGAAGTCCGGCGGTTATCTCACGAATGATTTGTAGAGTTTCCGCATCCGTCGGTGTGCCGATCTCGTCAAGCGACTTGTCAGCACGAGGCATGACGAGGAGCAGGTCGCCGCCAACATCAGCATGATCGAGGATGGGTATTAGAAACTCGGTCGTTCCTCCAGAGCGGATCTTGTTTGCGATCTCGATTTCGCGCTGCCGGAGTCGCGGATCGAGTGCCCTGCCGTCTGGTAGGACAGTCGGTATTACCTTTACCGCTACGGCTTGACCGTTCGCTTCATCTCTACCGAGAAAGACGACGGCGAATCCGCCTGGCTTTCCAAGTCGCTTCGCTGGGTCGTAGGACCAGTTGCCACCCAAGACACCACGGAAGGTCGTCATCCTTCTAGCTCGTCCAAGCAGCTGGGACCCGGCGGGTTCCGATATACGGGAACAAGAAGAAGGCGCCGCCGTAGAAGACCGTATTCAAGAAGTCCTCCTCCTGCTATACCTCCGGAATTCTCGCACGTCAGTAGCTACTGCAGTGTCCCAAGAATTGACTTGTCAATGGAAAGGAAGGAATGGTGGAGGCGGCGGGAGTCGAACCCGCGTCCGGAAGAGATCAGCGTGGGACGTCTACGTGCGTAGCTTCATCGGAAGCGCTCTCGCCGGCCGTCCCCCGATGAAGCAGACAGACGGTCGGCCAGCCCGGTCGTTTTCGCGTCGGGGCCTCGGGCGGGCCCCTCGGCTATCCCGCTGTTCGACGCCCAGCCGGTCCCCCGCGGGAGAAGGGTCCGGTGGACGGGCTGCTTAAGCAGCCAGCGCTAACTGTGAGTTGGCGCTTGGTTCATTTCCACCTGTTTAACGAGGAGTGGGCCTCGGCACGAACTGCGGGAGGCGTGGCTTTCGGGGCGGTCGAGCCGTCGATCCAGTGCAGGGCGTCCAGCAGGACGGCGAAGAAACCGTCGCGCACATCGTGGAACTGGCGGTCCCCCCCCTCGACCGGCACGTACTTGTGGGGGCCGCGCGGCGCATCGGCCAGGGCCTTCGCGGCCGAATCCTTGTCGAGGGTCCCCTCCATCAGCACGACCGGGAGCGGGGCCATCCCTTTGAGCTCCTCCCCGACGTCGAACTCCTCATCCGGCGGGCTGTCCATCTTGAGCTGGACCGAGACGCGGTACACCTTGGCCCCCTTCGCGCCGGGGGCGATGAGGACGGCTCCCTTGACGCCGGGCGGCCGGGTCTCCTTCAGGAGATACGGGATCATCTCCGCGCCAAAGGCGAAGCCGATCAGGATCACGTCCGCGTTCCTGGGCCGGCCGGCGCGCTCGTTCACGAAGGCGCGAAATTTCTCCAGGTCCGCGGCGAGGACGGCGGCGGGAACGAGGTTCGCGAAGTATTCGGCCGAGTCGATGCCGAGGACGAAGCGTCCGGTCGAGGCGAGATACGAGGCCAGATCCTGCTGCAGCGGCCGCCAGCCCCACTCGCCTGAATAGAAGATCACGGGCGCGACTGCGGCGCGCTCCGTCTCCGGAGCCTTCGGAGTGTAGAGCAGCGCCCTGAACCGCGACTGGGGCCCGGTGCTGAAGAGCTTCTCCTCGGGCTGCTGGCGGACGACCGCCCCTTGCGGCGGCGCGCCCCAGGTCAGGGCGGCGGCCCCGCAGGACAGGAGGGCGGACATCCGGAGTAGCGAGCCGAGCGGACGGCGACGGCCCGCTGCGACCGGCAGGACGCTCATCGCGCCTACGGGTAGATGCCGCGGATGCGCGTGGCTTCGGCGACCCGGCCGACGGCCAGGATGTAGGCGGCCGTGCGCATGTGAACGTTGAACTTGCGGGCGATCGTCAGGACCTCGCTGAAGGCGCGCGTCATGACCTTCTCGAGGTGATGGTTGACCTGCGCCTCTTCCCAGAAGAACGCCTGCAGCGACTGCACCCACTCGAAGTAGGAGACGGTGACACCCCCGGCGTTCGCCAGGATGTCCGGGATCAGGAAGACGCCGTTCTTGGAGAGGATCTCGTCGGCGCCGGGGGTCGTCGGTCCGTTGGCGGCCTCGGCGACGATCTTGGCGCGGATGCGCGGGGCGTTCTCGACTGTGATCTGGTTCTCCAGGGCGGCCGGCACGAGGACTTCGCACTCTAGCTCCAGGAGCTTTTCGTTGCTGATCGGCTCGGCCTCGCGGTAGCCGCGCAGCGAGCCGGTCTCGTCCTTGTGGGCCTGGACCTTCTTGATGTCCAGCCCGCGCGTATTCACGATGCCGCCGCTGCTGTCGGAGACCGCGATGATCGACGCCCCGTCCTCGCTCAGAAGACGCGCCGCCACGCTGCCGGCGTTGCCGAACCCCTGCACCGCCACCCGGGCCCCCTTGAGGAGGACCTTCTTCTCGCGGCATGCCTCGCGGATGACGAACTGGCAGCCGCGCGCCGTCGCCTCGCTGCGCCCCTGCGAGCCGCCGATCTGCAGAGGCTTGCCGGTCACGACACCGAGCTGCGTCGAGCCGACGGTCATCGAGTACGTGTCCATGATCCAGGCCATCGTCTGTGCGTTGGTGTAGACGTCGGGGGCCGGGATGTCGCGCTCGGGGCCGATGATGACGCTGATCTCCGAGGCGTATCGCCGGGTCATCCCCTCCAGCTCGTGCAGCGACATCTTTTTCGGGTCGCAGATGATGCCTCCCTTGCCGCCGCCGAACGGAATGTTGACCGTGGCGCACTTCCAGGTCATCCAGGAGGCCAGGGCCTTCACCTCGTCGAGCGTGACGTTGGGGTGGTAGCGGATGCCGCCCTTGGCGGGGCCGCGGGCCAGGTTGTGCTGCACGCGGTACCCCTCAAACACCCTGATCGATCCGTCGTCCATCTTGGTCGGGACGGAGACGATGAGCTGGCGCTTGGGCCTCCGGAGGACATCGCGCAGCCAGGACTCCAGCTTCAGATGATCCGCCGCCGTGTCGAACTGCTTCTGCGCGATCTCGAAAGGGTTAAGGGTCTCCTTGACCAGCACACTGTCCATGGCGCCTTGCCTCCCCGTGTTATGACGAGTCCGGAATTCTTCCCCCTGGCCCGGCCGGTCTGATTGTGGGCTTGGAACCATGAGGTTTTACCATAAGAACGACGCGAAATCCAATCGCGACGCGTGCTGCGGGCGGACGCTATTTCACGAGAGGCAGCACCGGCTGGTCGCCGATCGGCTCGCCGGGAAGGGCGCGCAACGTGCCGCCGTACAGGTAGTCGCGCGTGTTCTCGAGGATGAGCCTCGGGTCGACCCGCCGGCGCGCCTCGCCGGTCTCGATGGCGGCGCGCGCCACGGCGGCGGCCACCTCCGGGGCGCCCCGGAAGTCGAGCGCCTTCGGCATCAGATAGTCGGGGGACAGCTCGTAGTCGGGGACCAGGTCGGCCAGGGCGTGCGCGGCGGCGATTTTCATGTCGTCGTTGATGTTGCGCGCCGCCACGTCGAGCGCCCCGCGGAAGATCCCGGGAAAGGCGATGGCGTTGTTGATCTGGTTCTTGTAGTCCGACCGGCCCGTGGCCACGACCGCGGCGCCCGCCTGGAGCGCCGCCTCGGGAGCGATCTCCGGCACCGGGTTCGCCAGCGCGAAGATGATCGGCCGCGCGGCCATGGCCCGGACCATGTCCGGGGTCACAACGTTCGGCGCCGACAGGCCGATAAACAGGTCGCGACCGCGCAGGGCCTCGGCCAGCGTCCCCTTGCGTTGCTCCGGGTTCGTGAGCGCCGCCATCGCCTCCTTCTCGGAGTTCATGTGCTCGCGGCCGCGGACGAGGATGCCGTGCGTGTCGCACAGGATCACGTCCTTGACCCCGGCCTTCATCAGAAGACGCGTCACCGCGATTCCGGCGGCCCCCGCCCCGTTCAGGGTCACCTTCACCTTGCCGATGTCCCGCCCGGTGAGACGCAGGGCGTTGATCATCCCGACCAGCACGACGACGGCCGTGCCGTGCTGGTCGTCGTGGAAGATCGGGATGTCGGTCTCGACCCGCAGGCGCTTTTCGATCTCGAAACAGCGGGGGGCCGCGATGTCCTCGAGATTCACCCCCCCGAGGGACGGCTCGAGCGATTTCACGATGGCGATGATCTCTTCGGTGTCCTGCGTGCCGAGACAGATCGGGATCGCCTCGACGCCGGCGAGTGTCTTGAACAGGACGCACTTCCCTTCCATGACCGGCAGGGCCGCCTCCGGACCGATGTTCCCCAGCCCCAGGACCGCCGAGCCGTCGGTGATGACGGCCACCAGGTTCCCCTTGGTCGTGTACTCCCAGACCTTGAGCGGCGTCTTGATGATCTCGGCCACCGGCACGCCGACGCCGGGATTGGCGATGACCAGGAGCGTGTGCTCGTCCTTCAGGGGGATCTTGCTGACGATCTCGATGGCGCCGTGATAGCGGCGGTGCAGTTCGAGCGCCTCGTCGGCCAGGCTGCGCGCCTCGCTCGTGAAGGCGTGGTCGATCAGCGCCGATTCCCCCTCGTAGACCAGGTGCCGCGTGCGATCCTGGACGTAGTCCGGGTCGACATCGTCCGCCGCCACGCCGAGCGCTATCGCCGCGTTCGCCACCGCGCCGGCGACGGCCGGGCCGACCCGCAGGTCGAGGACGCGCGGCACGATACGGTCGTACCCCAGCTCCTTGTCCGGGACGAGCGAGGCGATGGCGTCGGCGGCGGCGATCAGCATCTCGTCGTAGATGCGGGCGGCGCGGGCGTCGATCACCCCGCGCAGGATCCCCGGGAAGGCCAGGGCGACGTTCATCCCGTGCCGGTAGTTGGCGCCGCCGGTCAGGACCACCGCGGCGCCGGCCGCGCGCGCCTCCTCGGCGCCGATCTCCGGGTCCGGGTTGGCCAGGGCGAAGACGATCGCCTTCTTGCTCATGGTCCTGATCATCTCCGGCTGCACCGTGCGCGCCGCCGACAGCCCGACGAACAGGTCGGCCCCCTTGAGGGCGTCGGCGATGGTGCCCTTGTGGCTGTCCGGGTTCAGCTCGGCGCCCGCCAACTCCTTGAAGCGATTCATCCCCTCCGGCCGGCCGCGCCAGACGATGCCGTGACGGTCGCACAGGGTGATGTCCGGCACGCCCGCCTTGCGCAGGAAGCGGGCCACGCTGATGCCGGCGCCACCGGCGCCGGTGATCACCGCGCGGATCGAGCCGATCTCCTTGCCGACGATCTTGAGCGCGTTCCTAAGCGCCGCCAGCACCGTGGCGCAGGACCCCTGCATGTCGTTGAAGAAGAACGGCACCGGCAGGTCCGCCTCGCTCATCCCGTCCAGGACTTCCAACAATTCGAACGAGCGCGGCGAGGCGATGTCCTCGATGGCGAAGCCGCCGAAGGTCGGCGTCAGGCACTGGATGAGGCGCGCCAGCCGGGACGGGTCGCGCTCGGTGACGCACAGCGGGAAGGCGTCGATGCCGGCGAGCGACTTGAACAGGACCGACTTCCCCTCCATCACCGGCAGGGCCGCCAGGGGGCCGGCGTCGCCGAACGAGCCGACCGACGAGCCGTCGGTCAGGATGGCCACGGCGTTGCCGCGAACGGTGTAGATGAACGACGACTCCGGATCGTCGCGGATCGCCAGGCACGGCTCGGCGACGCCCGGCGTGTAGACCAGGCTCAGGACGTACTCGTCGCGGATCGGGATCTTGCTCTGGATGCCGATGAGGCCGCGGCTGCGGCGATAGTGCTCGAGGACTTCCTGCGGGTCGATCCGGTCCGCACCGGAGGGTCGCTTCACCGCCGCGCCTCTTCGGCCCGCGACAGGTGAAAGACCAGGTTCTCGAGCTGGATCTTCAGATCGACCGCCTTCAGGGTGATCCCGGGACGTGCCTTGAGCTGCGCCGGGGCGAAGTTCAGGACCGCCCGGATACCCGCGCGTCGCACCAGGTCGAACACCTTCTGGGCCGCGGGAGCGGGCACCGCCAGGATGGCGATGCTCACCCTCTCGCGCCGGGCGACCTCGGTCAGCGACCCGATGTCCAGGACCGGCACCCCGCCGCGCGAGCGCCCCCCCACCTTGCCCGTATCATTATCGAACAACGCGACGATCTGGAACCCCCCCGCGTTGAAGCCGGCATAGTCGGCCAGCGCCATACCGAGATTACCCGCCCCCACGATGACGACCTTGCGGTTGCGCGTCAGCCCCAGGATCTTGATGACGTCGTCCTTCAGGTCGGCGACCACGTACCCGACACCGCGCACGCCGAACTCGCCGAAGTACGCCAGGTCCTTGCGGATCTGCGCCGAGTTGAGGCCGAACTTCTCGGCCAGCTTCTGGGAGGAGACGGTCCTGACACCCGCGCTCTGGAGATCCTCGAGGCAGCGCAGGTACACCGACAGACGCTGGGCCGTCAGATCGGAGATCGCCGCACCGGTTCGCCGTGGCCCCGCCACCTTGTGCCTCGATTCACAAACTCCTCGATCGAATGGGTCCGAAGGTCGTCGTAACCCCCTCCTCCCGCGATCTCCCCCAGCAGGTCGAGATCTCCGAGATCCGTCTCGAGGATGAAATTGAGTCCCCGGCGAATCGTCTCTGCGTCCCACGAGAATGGCAGTCCGGGCGGAGCGCCACGAAGGTAAGGACGATGCCCCCGGAGCGCCGCCACCAGACGCCGGTGGTTCTCCGCGCTGCGCGCGTACAGGACATCGAGATCCTGCGTGGAGCGGGCCGAGGCGTGGAGAGACGCCGCCACTCCGCCCACGATGATGAATTGGACACGGTGCCGTGCCAGGAGGCGCAGCAGCCTCCTGAGTTCCATCATTTCGCGGTTCTCCTGCGCGGCCGGCGCGCTGAGCCTTTCAGCTCCTCGATGTCTTTCATCCAACTCTCCAGGGCCAGCAGCCGCTCCTCGAAACTCAACCTCAGCCTGCGAAGGATGAGTGTCCTGTCGATGTCTTTCTCATACGCGGCGATGACCGGATCGGGACGCTCCGGTCCAGGAGCGTACCCCGCCGCCGTCTCCCGGACCTCGACGCCGCGCCAAGCCGGCAGGATCTCGTACTTCCCCCGGCGGATGCGGCGGAAGAACGGCCAGCGATGAACGTGATGGGCCGGGGCATTGACGCAGCAGCGGCTCATCACGTGGGTCCGCACCGAGCCGGCGTTCAGGTCGGGAAGGGCCGCGACGATTTCACCCGGTCCGAAGGTCCACCCCCCGCGCCTCCTGCAGATCCGCAGGGCCGCTTCGAGGACACGCTGCCGGATCGACATGGAGCCAATATACACGTGTATATGGCGCTGCGCCACTCGGCCCATTCTGGAGCGACGGTTCGTCGTACGGGGCAGGGAAGAGACTCTAGGCCAGCCGCTGCGCCAGCGCCAGGAGGAAGGAGGGGAAGAACCCGATCCAGAGCGTCGCCGCGGCGGCGGCGAAAATGGCGAGGGCCTCGGAGGGGCGCAGCGGGGCCGGGCCCTCCTCGCCCGCCGGGTCGCGGACGTACATCTGCATGACGACGCGCAGGTAGTAGAAGGCGCCGACGACGGAGGCGACGACGCCGACGATCGCCAGGTCGTAGCGCCCGGCGTCGACGGCGGCCTTGAAGACGTAGAACTTCCCCATGAAGCCGCCGGTCGGCGGGATACCGGTCAGCGACAGCATGAAGATCGCCATGGCGGCGGCCAGGAACGGGCGCCGGCGGGACAGCCCCGCGTACGCGGTGATGGCGTATCCCTGGTCCCCCTCCCCGGCGCGGCCAATGATCGCCGCCACGGAGAAGGCGCCGATCGTCATGAAGGCATAGACCCCCAGATAGAACAGGACCACAGAGCGCCCCGGCCCGCCGGCTCCGGCCGACACGACGGCGACCAGGAGGTACCCGGCATTGGCGATGCTGGAGTAGGCGAGCATCCTCTTGATGTTCTGCTGCGCCAGCGCCACGAGATTGCCGACGACCATCGTCAGGAGGGCGAGGATCGACAGGATGGCGCTCCAGCGCGCCTGCAGAGGCTCGGCCCCCAGGGCGACCGACAGCACGCGCAGGAGCGCCGCGAACGCCGCCGCCTTCGTGCCGGCCGCCATGAAGCCGGCGACCGGGGCCATGGCCCCCTGGTACACGTCCGGGGCCCAGAAATGGAACGGCACCGCGGCGATCTTGAAGGCCAGGCCGACGAGGACGAGCGCCGTGGCCGCCAGCACCATCGGGTCGACGGGGCCGCCGCGCTCCGCCGCGATGAGCGAGGCGAGACCGGGCAGGTCGATCCGCCCGCTCGCCCCGTAGAACAGCGCGATCCCGTACAGGAGGAACCCGGTCGAGAAGGCGCCGAGCAGGAAATACTTCAGCGCCCCCTCGATGGCGTTCACCTGGTCGCGCGTGAAGCCGGCCAGCACGTACAGCGAGATCGACAGGATCTCCAGGCCGAGGAAGATGGTGAGGAGGTTCTCGCTCGATGCCATCATCGACATCCCCACGACGGAGAACTGGACGAGGGCGAAGAACTCCCCGAATGCGTGCCCCACGGTCCGCAAGTGGTGCACCGACGCCAGGACCGTCAGGAGCGCGACCACCACGAAGATCAGGTGGAACGCGAGGGCCTGGGAGTCGACCAGGATCGCCCGCTCGAACAGCTCCTCGCGGTAGCCCCGCGCCATGAGCGACAGGGCGGCGACGCCGGACATGACGAGAAACGCCAGTGCGGCCAGGCCGTGCCAGCGCACGTCGAGGTCATCGGCCACCGCCACCATCAGCAGGACGAACATCCCTCCGACGGCGGGCAGGAGCATCGGCATCAGGCCGGACAGATCGTTCAGCATCATCGCAGCACGTAGATCAGGATCAGGATCGTCGCGAAGAAGAACAGGAAGGCGTAGTTCTGGACGTAGCCGGTCTGCGCCAGACGCAGCATCTGGCTCGCCAGATCGGTCGCCGCCCCCGCTGCGTTGACCAGGCCGTCCACCAGCTTCTCGTCGATGGCCGCGGCGGCGCGGCACAGTCCGCGGTAGGGACGCAGGAGGATCGCCTCGTACGCCTCGTCGACGTAGAACTTGTCCCTGACGACGCGGGCGAGGCCGGTCGGCTCCGCGGCGGGCGCCATGGCGCCGAGCGGCCGGCGACCGTAGATGGTCCACGCTGTCGCGATTCCCGCGACGGAAACGAGGAGGGTGACGGCGAGGGCGCTCCACTCCGAAGGAACGGCGATCACGGCCGAATCAATCGAGCGCAGGTGCAGGACCGGGGAGAGGTAGTCCTCGAGGTAATTCGGGACGACGCCCCCGCCCAGGAACCTGGGAACGCCCAGCAGGCCCGCCAGAGCCGAGCCGATGGCCAGGACCACGAGTGGCAGCGTCATGACCGCCGGCGACTCGTGCACGTGGTGCAGCGTCTCCTCGCTCATGCGCGGCTCGCCCGCGAACACGAGAAGGTAGAGCCGGGTCATGTAGAACGCCGTGATGCCGGCGGTGAGGACCCCCATCATCCACAGGGCGAGCAGAATCCCCGCGCCGCTCTCCCCCGCCGCCTCGAGGACCCCGGCGAGGATTCCGTCCTTGCTGAAGAATCCCGCGAAGGGGGGGATGCCGGCGATCGCCAGGACCGCGACCAGGAAAGTCGCGTGGGTCACAGGCAGGCGGCGGCGCAGTCCGCCCATCTTCTTGATGTTCTGCTCCCCGGACATGGCATGGATGACCGACCCGGCGCCCAGGAACAGCAGCGCCTTGAAGAAGGCGTGCGTCATGAGGTGAAAGACCGAGGCGGAGAACGCCCCGACGCCCGCCGCCAGCATCATGTAGCCGAGCTGCGACACCGTCGAGTACGCCAGCACCTTCTTGATGTCGTCCTGGGCGACGCCGATGACGGCCGCGAACAGGGCCGTGAATCCCCCCACGATCGCGACCGTCAGCATCGCCCTGGGGGACTGCGCGTACAGGGGGGACATCCGGCAGGTGACGTAAACGCCCGCCGTCACCATCGTCGCGGCGTGGATCAGGGCCGACACCGGCGTCGGGCCCGCCATCGCGTCCGGCAGCCACACGTACAACGGGATCTGCGCCGACTTCCCGCACGCCCCCACGAACAGGAACAGCGCCGCCA
>WNGH01003529.1_pt1 | contig 15010 bp, 14 predicted proteins | sample 5400631 | NCBI WGS metagenome assembly WNGH01 (sample SAMN13153373, study PRJNA577476) | soil metagenome | isolation source: 115 cm soil or saprolite under Garry oak tree replicate 1 | place: USA:California | collected 2016-06-15
GTAAACCTGAGGATACCGAACGTCGAGTAGGTGGAAGGTCCGGAGCAATCCGGGATGGAAACCGAAAAACGCATAGGGGACTTCAGGGTAAACAGGAAGGTCTCTTGGGGCATTACTTTTCCCCAGAACCTCCACACGGGCCGCTTAATTCAAAAGACCCCTTTCCGAGGCCTTTGCGCAGGCTTTGTCCACAGCGTCGCCATCGAAGCGCGCACCCTTTTTCCGCAGCCTCCTGACCCCTTCGGCCAGCCGCGCCACCGGTTCGGGGTCCTCGTAGCGGAGCCAGTGATAGGCGTCCGGCGGCGTCGCGCCCGGATGGACCGCCAGGTAGGCGTCGACGACGATCTTTTCCACGTCCTTCAACAGGCCGCCCTCCACCAGAACGGAGAAGTCCGCCCCCCGCATGGCGTCGAGGAGCCGGGAAAGCTGCCGGCTCAGGCGGTTGGCGCCGGCTGGGCGGGCAAGGCGGGCAAGTCGTAGACGCTCGCGCGCAAGGTGCAGATGAAGGGCAGGTTGCGGTACAGCTCCCGGTAGTCGAGGCCGTAGCCGACCACGTAGTCGCTGGGGATCTGAAAGCCGACGTACCGGACCGGGACCGTGACCAGCCGGCGCATCGGCCGGTCCAGCAGTGTCGCCACGTCCAGGGAGGCCGGCTGCCGGCGGCGCAGCTCGTTCAGGACGTAGTCGAGGGTGAGGCCGGTGTTGACGATGTCCTCGACCAGGAGGACGTGGCGGCCCTCGATCGCGTAGTCGATGTCGCGGGCGATCTTGACCCGGTCCTTCGGCTGGGCGCCGGCGAAGCGCTGAAGGTCCAGGTAGTCGATCACGAAGGGGACCTTGATCTGGCGCGCGAGGTCGGCGAGGAAGAAGGTGACGCCCTTCAGGACGCCGACCAGCACCAGCGACTGGCCTCGGTAGTCGCGCGAGATCTTGCGGCCGAGCGCCCGCAGCCGCGTCTCCAGCTCGACGGGTGAGATGAGGATCTCGCCCACGTCCTCCTTGCGCAGGTGCTGGACCTCGAGCGCGCCGTAGCCGGCCTTGGCGAGGAGCTGCTGATAGTCCTTGCGGTAGAGGAGCCGGACGTTGAGCTCCGGGTAGAGCTCCCGCAGCATGCGCAGCTTGCGGTTCTTCGGCGTGACCAGTGACTGCTTCATCGTCGTCAGCTCGATGTAGAGGTCGTGCTCCGGGAGGTAGAAGTCCGGCGTGAACATCTCGGCCACGCGGGTGCCCTCCCACGCGATGGGGAAAGACACCGGCTCGTAGTGCCAGCGGATGCGGTAGTAGTCGAGGAAGCGCGCGAACTCCTGCTCGGAGGGATGCGCGAACTCGACGCGCGAGTGAGCTGGGCCTGTGCGGCGGACCAGGCGCGAGCGCTGCCTGACCGGGCGGCGCCACTTTTGCGGGATCGAAGAGTGGACGGACGACGCCAATGAGACGCCGCTGATTGTACGCTCCGACCTGGGGGCGTCTGAGTGAGCACAACACCCGCGCAGCGGATGGTCGCCGAGCAGCTGCGCCCGCACGGCGTGACCGACGAGCGCGTCCTGCAGGCGATGGCCTCGGTGCCGCGCGAGGAATTTCTCTCGGCGCGCATGCGGCGCCACGCGTATGAAGACCGCGCGCTCGCGATCGAGTGCGGGCAGACCATCTCCCAGCCGCTGGTCGTCGCGCTCATGATCCAGGTCGCGGCGCCAAAGCCCGATGATGTCGCGCTCGAGGTGGGCACCGGGTCGGGCTACGCGGCCGCGGTGCTCAGCCGGATGTGCCGGCACGTGATCACCATCGAGCGCGAGCCGGCGCTCGCTGAACATGCGTCCGACGCCCTGCGCCGGCTCGGCTTCGACAACGTCGAGGTCGCTGTCGGCGACGGCAGCCTCGGCTGGCCGGCCGGAGCTCCCTACAACCTGATCCTCGTCGCCGCCGCGGCGCGCGGCGTGCCGCCGGCGCTGGTCGAGCAGCTCGCCGACGACGGGCGCATGGTCATCCCCGTCTCGACGTCGATCGAAGAGCCCCAGGACCTTCGCGTCTACGAGCGCCGTGACGGAGAGGTGAGCTATCGCTCGCTGTTCCCGGTGCTGTTCGTGCCGCTACGGACCGGTTGACGGGCCGCCGATGATCGCCTGCAGCTGCTTGAGGATGATGCCGACCTGCGCCATCTCGTTCGCGTAGGTCGTGAGGTCGCCGCGCTTCAGCGCGTCGTAGGCCGCGTTGTAGTGCTGGTTGGCCTGGGCGACCAGGCTCTGGATCTTGGCGACCTGCGCGGCCGTGTACGTCGCCGGCGGAGGTTGGTTGCTCGTCGGCGGCGGCGCCGCGCCGACCAGCTGCTGGATCGCGTCTGAAAGCGTGTTGGCGTAGACCACCGAGTCCTGGTCGACCAGGATCACCTTCTTCAGCTCGGGGATGCCGGTCGAGGTGGTCGCCCGCAGGTACACCGGCTCGAAGTAGAGGAAGGAGTTGCCGATCGGCACCACCAGCAGGTTGCCCTGCTGCACCTGGGAGCCGGTGCTGTGCAGGAGGGTGAAGTCGCGCGAGATCGTAGGGTCCTGGTTGATCCGGCTCGCGACCTGCTGTGGGCCGAAGATGACGCGGTCCTTCGGCAGCACGTAGGAGACGTACTGCCCGTAGTTCGCGCCGTCACTGCGCGCGGCCAGCCACGAGACGAGGTTGGTCTTGTTGTGGGGGGTGAAGGGCATGATGAGCAGGAACTCGGGGTTCTGCTCGCCGGGCAGGCGGAACAGGACGTAGTAGGGCTGGACCGGCAGCGGCGAGCTGCCTGGAGAGGTCTGCGCGGTAGGGACGTCCCAAGCGTCTTCCTGGGTGAAGAAGACGTGCGGGTCGCTCATGTGGTAGATCGAGTAAACCGCGACCTGGACGCTGAACATGTCCTCGGGCACGCGGATATGGGCGCGAATGCCGGCCGGCATCGCGTCGATGGGCTTGAACAGCGAGGGGAAGGTCGCCTGGTATGCCTTGATCAGTGGGTCCTTCGGGTCGACGATGTAGAAGGTCGGTGTCCCGTCGTAGGCGTCGATCACCACCTTGACCGAGTTGCGGATGTAGTTGATGGTGTTGTTGTTGACGCCGAAAGGCTGGGTCTCGGAGTACGGGTAGGTCGACGCGGTCGTGTACGCGTCCATGATCCAGTAGAGCTTGCCGTCGACGACGACGACGTAGGGGTCACGGTCGAACGTCAGGAAGGGAGCAAGCTCCTGCGCCCTGTCGCGGATGTTGCGGCGGTACAGCATCAGCGTCTTGTCGGTGACCTGGCCTGAGACCAGAAGGCTGAAGTCGCCGAGCTTCAGCGACCACAGCGCGCGGTTGAGCCCGTTCATCGGCACCCCGTGCGTCCCCGTGTAGCTTGTGAAGACGTCCTTGCCGCCCTGCGGGTAATCGAACTCCTGCGTGTTGGAGGGGGCCAGGCAGTAGTCGCCGTTCGGGACGTTCACCTCGCCGAAGTAGATGGCCGGCTGCGTGACCGGGATCGCCCCCGCGGGAGGCACGTCGCGGATCGTGTAGTCGGGAAGCCCTTCGCCGATGACCGCGTTGACCGGGCTGGCGGCCACGCCGTAGCCGTGCGTGTAGCCGAGACGCTGGTTGACCCAGTTCTTGGCCGAGTCCGGGAGCCGGGACAGGTCGAACTCGCGGGCGCTGATCTCGAGCTGCTGGTACTGGCCGTTGATGACATAGCGGTCCAGGTCGATGTCGTTGAACGTGTAGTAGGTGCGGAGCGACTGCTGCTGCTGGTAGGTGTCTTTCAGCGGCCCGTAGTCCCACAGCCGCAGGTTGTTGACCGTGACCTGGTCGTTCTGAACGTCCTTCAGCGTCAGCGGTTGGTCGCCGGTGAAGCTCGTGCTGCCGGTGACGTCGGAGAGTCCATAGGCCTTGCGGGTGAAGTCGATGCTGCGGGCGATGAAGGGCAGCTCGTACGTGCCGGCGTTCGGACCCGCGGACACTCCCTGGACGAAGCTCGGGTAGACCTGGCCGGCAATCGCGATCACGATCCACGCGCCCGCAGCGACGATCGGGATCCAGAGCCGGCGGATCCAGGCGTTGACGAGCAGCGCGCCGGCGATCACGATCCCCGCGCCCGCCTGGAACGTGTACAGGGGCAGCCGCGCGTAGACGTCGGTGTATGCGGCGCCGTAGACGACGCTGCTGTTGTGCGCAAAAAGAAGGTCGTACCGCCCGAACCACGCGGTCGCCGCCAGCGACACCGCGAACGCGCCGACCAGCATTGACAGGTGGGCGAGCCCGCGCGGAGTGGGGCGGAAGTCGAAGCTGTCGCCGCGCCACGAGTAGAGGGCGGCGACGAGAAGCACGGCCATGAAGTCGAGCGCCAGCGACCAGTTGGTCGCGGAGTGCAGGAAGGGCAGCGTCAGCACGTAGAAGGAGACGTCTTCGTGGAGGATCGGGTCGGTCGTGCCGGTCGGCGACGAGTGCAGGAACAGCGCTAGCGCCTGCCACTGCCCGGCCGCGCTGGCCGCCAGGATGGCCGCGACCACGGCCGCGGCGCCCAACGTGATCCAGGCCGCGCTGCCCCTGAGCGCCGACTGCCGGATGCCGACCGCGCGCAGCGCTCCTCCCGAGCGGATGCGCAGCGCGATCGCCACATTGACGCCGAGGTAGGCGAAGGCAACCACGAAGCTCCCGAGGGCGAGCGACCACTCGAGCCCCAGGCGGGTCAGGTAGACGTCGCGCAGGCCGAGCGAGTCGTACCACTCGACCTCGGTGATGAACGAGACGATCGGGCTGGCGGCGATGAAGACGATGACGGCCAGCACAAGAAAGGCGACGCCGCTCAAGAAACGGCGCGAGATGGGCGGCATTCGAAAGTCGCGTCCCGCGTCGAACGGGCCCTCGCGCTCGAACGGGTCAAAGGGACGATACCTGCGGGACACTAGAGCGGCGCGCCCCCGAGATTCCTGGCGTCTTCGCGTCCTAGGCGGCCGGGCGCCTGCGGCGCTGAAGCCCGCGTCAAGGGGCCCGGCGCAGCGTCGTCGCGCATCAACGATGCGCTCCTCGCCGCGCCACCCTTTCCTTGGCTCCGGCCGCCGATGCCGCGAATCCGCTCAGGAACTCGAGGTCGCGCCACTCCAGAGCAGAACTCTAGACGGAGTTCAGAGCGCGATCGTCGGCCTCGAAATCGGTGTCGGCCTCGGGCGGCGGATTGTTCAGGTGCCACCGCACGGTGGCGCGCAGGGTTGCGAGAGGATCGGATGTCGTCCAGCCCAGCAGGGTCCGGGCCTTGTGCGCGCTGGCGGCGATGTGCTGGCTCATCGTCCCGGTGAACTTCAGATCTTCGGGGAGGGCCTCGTCGGCGACGCGCACGAGCTTGGCCTCAGACTCCGCGGCCTGAAGGATCATCCGCGACCACATGCCCATCGAGTACGAGCGGTCCTCGCAGACGTTCATCACCTGGCCTTCGACCGGCTTCGTCAGTGCGAGCCTGACCGCGCGGGCGACGTCGCGGACGTAGCCGCGGCACGTGAGCCAGGTCCCGGCGCCAAACGGAACGCGCTTGCGGCCGGCGCGGAGGCGGCGGAGCAGGAACTCCTCGCGCCGCTGGTAGTCGTGTTCGCCGTACACCATCGGCAGACGCAGGACCGTCGCGCCGCGCGGCAGGTACACGTCCTCGACGTCGAGCTTGTCGTAGTCGTCCATACCAGGCATCTTGCCGCGGTAGGGGTAGCGCTCCGGCCGCACCGGCGAGTCCTCGTCGAGCGGCACGGGGTCGGTCTCGCCGTCGACATGCAGAGCGCCGAACGCGCGGTAGACGTCGACGCTCGAGATGACGACGCGACGGTTCACGCCCGGTAGCGCCTCGAGGGCGGTCTCGGCGTCGCGGCGTGTCAGCGCCCGGCAGTCGACGAGTGATTCGGGGGCGAAATGCTCCAGCTCCGCCCGATGCTCGACCAGCTCGGCCCGCTCGCAGTGGAGGTGCTGGACCTCGGGCATGTCGTCGGGCTCGAGCACGCCGCGGTGCACCACCATGACCTGGTCCCCCGCCGCGGCCAGCTCCTCGACGGTGGCGCGGCCGATGAACCGCGTCCCGCCCAAAACAACGACTCTCAGAAGTCGATGACCCTCACGCCTTGGTCTTGGCCGCCTTCTCTGGCTCCGCCGCCTGCGCCGCGTTGAAGTTCGGGTTCTTCTCCACGATCAGGTCGATCAAGCCCCACTCGCGCGCCTGCTCCGGCGTCATGAAGAAGTCACGCTCCATCGCGCGCTCGACGTCCTCGAGCTGGCGCTTGCAGTGCTTCGCGTAGATGCGGGCGACCTGCTCGCGCTGGCGGAGGATCTCCTGGGCGTGGATCTGGATGTCCGAAGCCTGGCCCTGGATACCCTGCGTGAACGGCTGGTGGATGAGGATCTGTGAGTGTGGCAACGACATGCGCATGCCGGGCGCGCCGCCGGCGAGAAGGATCGACCCACCGCTCGCGGCCAGGCCCGTGCACAGCGTCCCGACCTTCGGACCCACGTACTGCATCGCGTCATAGATCGAGAGCGCGGACGTGAGCGAGCCGCCCGGGCTGTTGACGTAGATCTGGATGTCGCGCTCCGGAGCCTCGTTCTCGAGGAACAGCAGCTGCGCTGTGACCGTGCTCGCCATGTCGTCGTCGATGACGCCGCGGACGAAGATCACGCCGTCGCGCAGAAGTCGCGAGTAGATGTCGTAAGCGCGCTCGCCGCGCCCGTCGTTGGTGATCACGGTCGGGATCAGATGCATCCCTCTCTACCTCCTGGGTTGGAAACCGATGCGGTCTTTGGGTTTCGGCGGTGGGTTGGCCATCGCCAGGTACGCGCTGAAGTCCGCCACGCTTCGCAGCGCTTCTAAAGGTAGCGAGGCCGTGGCCAGGCGGAGCTTGACCGGCGGGTCCTCCGGCCATGCGCGGTGGTCAGGCTCGACGCCGAGCTGCCTCGCCAGGTCGGCGTAGATCTCGGCCGGCCGCACCTCAAGTGCGTGGGCGACTGCGACCAGCCGCTCCGTCGAGACCTCCTTGCGGCCGCGCTCGACCTCGGACAGGTGGGCGGGAGAGAGTCCCGCCTCGGCCGCGATCTCGCTCAAGGTTCGACGCGTGGCCTCGCGCCGGGACCGCAGCACGGAACCGAGGACTTGCCGGATCGTGGATGCGGTTTCGCTGTGAGCGAAGTCCATTTGTCCTTGGCAAACGATACGACGAAATCCGGTTCAGCGGCGAGCGAACGTCGGACCGGGAGGGGCGGGAACCGCCGACTCGCCCCGGCGCCGGCGCAGCTCGAGTTCCAGGCTCTCCAGCCCGCGCGCCATCGCCCAGCGGTGATTGGCCGCGAAGATCGGTCGGAGGACGAGCGTGCCGTAGCGGAGCAGGGGCTTCTCGGCCGAGATGCGCCAGTCGTAGGTGGCGTCGACGAAGGCGCCGTCCTCTTGGCTGGTGCCAATGGTCCACGCGCCGGTGCCTTCGAAGTCTCCGTGGGCGGTGAGCTTGAACCCGCGCGGCCGGGTCGACTCGGTGACGGTGAAGTTCCACCGCAGGGTGTAAGGCAGCCAGCCTTTGGTGTAGAGGTCGATGACGCGGCCGACGCCGTCGGGCGTGTCCGACGGCCTCAGCTCCTTGACCTCGAGGTAGACGGACGGCCACCAGCGCTTCAGCGCGAGGGGGTCGGCGAGCAAGTCGAAGACTTCTTCGGCCGCGGCGCGCACGCGCCAGGTGGTCAGGAAGGCGTACTCGGCGGGCACATTCAATCCTTGAGGTTGGCGGGGTCGAGCAGCTCTTGCTTCGGCCGTTCGATCTTCTGCCGCGAGCGCATGATCTCGATCAGCTTTTTCCGGCCCTTGGGCGGGCCGATCATGATCGCGCCCACGAGCCGGTCGTCCTTGAAGAAGAGCTTGCGGTAGAACTTCTCCTCGAAGCTGAACGTGCGCACCGACTCCAGGCCAGGCTGCACGTCGGGAGTCACCCCCATCACCGCCAGGGTCGAGCCGAACATCGTGGTCGTGTAGGTCGGCACATCGAAGAAGTCCTCGTTCTCGCCGGCCATGTTGCGCGCCGCGACCTTGCCGTGCGCCTCGGCGTTGTCCCAGGTGCCCATCTGGTTGTGGCGCTCGACCATCAGGTCGTAGAAGACCGCGATATCGCCGGCCGCGTACGCGTCGGGTGCTGAGGTGCGGAGCTTGGCGTCGGTGACGATGCCCTTGTTCAGCTCGAGTCCGGTGCGCACCGGCTCGACGTAGTAGTCGAGGCCGACGCCGTAGGTCAGGACGTCAAACTCGACCTTCTCGCCGTTCACGGTCTCGGCGGTGTAGCGGCCGTTGGTGCGGCTGAACTTCTGCACCTCGTCGTTGGTGATGAACTGCACGCCCTGTGACTCGCCGAGCTGGCGGCACAGCTTGCCGCCCTCCTCGTCGAGGACGTAGCGCAGAAACCACGGGCCGCGCATGATCCACGTGACGCTGGCCTTCTTGCGGAAGCTGACGCCCTCGGCGAGCTCGTAGCCGATGAAGCTTCCGCCCATGACGAGCACGCGCTGCGACGCGTCGGCCTTCTCGATGATCGCGTCGGTGTCATCGAGGGTCTGAAAGCCCAGGCACGCGGAGACTTCCGCCGAGCCGGGCCAGGGAGGTGGCTTCGGCCGGCCGCCGGTGGCGATGAGGATCGCGTCGTACTTCAGCTCCTGACCGCGGTTGGTGTGCACGACCTTCGCTTTGAAGTCGATCTCGGTCGCCCACGTCTCGAAATGGATCTCGATGCTCTGCGCGGCGGATTGCTCGGCGGTGCGCATGAAGACCTTCTCGCGGCGCACCTGGCCGCGGAGATAGCGCGGAAGAGCGACCCGGTTGTAGAGGGGATGCCTCTCTGCGGCGACGATCGTGATCGATGCATCGGCGTCGGCCTTGCGCAGGTCCTCGGCGCAGGTCTGCCCGGCAATACCGTTCCCAAGAATGACGTACCGCTTCGTCATCTGCATTCCCCTCTCCCCCAAGGGGGAGAGGGGTGGGGGGTGAGGGGCGGGATGGTCACCTAAAGCGTCAGAGCGTAGATATACGCGGGACGTTCGGCATCCGCGAAATCGTATCCGCTGGCCTTGAGGTCCTCCCCGGCGGGATGGCCCGGCGGCAGCGTCACGGTCACGTGCTTGAGCCCGTCGGCGTCCGCCTCGAACCGCAGCGCCATCAGCACCTCGCGCAGCGCGCCGCCCGACCCCGCGAGCAGCGAGACCGCAACGTTCTGTCCCCACGGCTCGCGCAGAAGCGCGAGCGCCTTGCCGCCAGGCCCGACCCTGACGTGCCCCTCACCCGCCAGCCGTCCGATCTCCCTGGCGTCGAGGTCGCGGGCGCCGTTCATGTCCGGGCAGACTCCGCCGTAAAGCTCGATGCCCTTGCTCGCCGCAACCGTCGCCCACAGGCGCGATGCCTCCGACGGATCGGGGATGCGCGCGGGCTCTCCGCCCTCGACGCGCATGCCGCGCCACCACCCCATCTCGATCAATCGCCGGAAGCCCACGGACTCGAAGAGGTTGACCGCGGGCGAGTCTCTCGTCGCCAGTCGCATCTCGCGGAAACCGTGCTGCCGCGCCTCTTCGATCGCGTTGTCGAGCATCGCCCGCGCGATGCCTCGGCGACGATGCGTGCTCGCGACGCGCAGGCCCTCGTACCAGATCAGCCCCGGAGCGTAGGGGCGGATCCGCTGCAGGCCGACGACCACGCCCTCGACCTCCGCGGCCTGGAACTCCGCGCCCGCGTCGGAGACCCAGCGGTCGAAGACGCGCGGGATGTAGTCACGGCCTTCCCAGATGTCCTTGGTGATCTCGAGTACCCGGTCTTCGTCCGCCGGCCGCACTGGCCGCATGACCAGGTCTAGGGCTTCCAATGCGCCACTCCCGAAAGCGCGACGCCGCCGTTGAAGACCAGCTCGTCGCCGTCCGTGGCCAGGATCTCCTCCATCACCTTGCGCGCGCGCTCCTCGTCCCAGCCTTCGCCGAAGAGAGCGCGGCTGTCCATCAGCGCTTCCTCCATGCTCGCGTATCGGGTCACGATCGGGTAGCGGATGAAGTCGACGTCGACGGCGATGCCGATCTGGATGAGGAGCATGAACAGCTCGCTGAACCGCGGCAGGCGGGGACCGGAGTCGCCGATCAGCCGTTTGCGCAGCTCGGCCGCCGGATGAGGGAGGTCGGTCTCGCGCATCATCACGAAGACGCGCTCGTGCGCGGCCCTCCGCAGCTTCTCTAGGAAAGGCACCGGGTCGGCGACGCCGTACATCACGTGGCTGCAAATGACCAGGTCTGCCTGCGCGACCTCCGCGTCCTCCCAGGTGCTGGCGATCACGGTCATGTTCTCGCGCGGCGGGATGTGCGAGCGCATGCCTTCGGAGGGCTCGACCGCGGTGACCCACTCGAGGCGTTCGGCGAGCGGCGTGGCGTGGCGGCCGGTGCCGGCGCCGACGTCGATCAGCGTCTTCCGCGGTCCGAGGTAGGGCTCGAGCACCTGGAGGAACTCGTCGCTGCGCGCATGCGTCGAGCGGGCGTAGCTGCGGGCGCGGCGGTCCCAGTAGCCGCAGTCCGCGTGCCCGGAGGCCAGGGTGGCGCGGTCGGCGACGACTTCCTTCCAGCGCTCGACCCAGTCGACCTCCTGCACCTGGCCCACACTAGCTGCACGTCAAGGATCGGCGTTTCGCGGGCGGTTTTTAACACAGGTGGGGACAATCCGGGGACAACCCCTACTACGGAGCCAATAGGTTGTAGATAACGCCCCGCGAACCACCATATCTTCTCTCTCGTCCCTCACCCTCGATCTGTCTCCCCCAGGGGGGAGAGGGAGAATACGGAACCATGGAGTTTTCCCAGGTCGAGGCGGACCTCCTCGGGCGGTACTTCACCAACCTCGACCGGCCGGTCTTCGCGCTCCGCAACCTGCCCGAGGTGGTCAAGGGCGCTCTGTTCTCCCGCTACTCCCGCACCGAGAAGAGCCTGCGCCGCGTGCTGCTCGACGAGTTCATCAACGAGCCCGAGTCGGGCTTCGACCGCCTGGCCCCTCCGGCAGCCGACGACGACATGGTCGCCATCCGCCGGGCGGAGGAGTTCTACGAGCGCGTGCTCGTCGGCTACGGCGACGACTCTGTGGCCGAGCTCGCGGGCGCGCATGTCGCCGTCGAGCAGGTCTCGACCCTGGCCGCCAAGGCGCTGGAGGACAGCCGGATCGGGATCTCGCCCCTCGAGAAGTCGACCCGCTACGTGCGCTTCGACCGGCCCGGTCCGGACGGCCGGTTCCTGTACCACCGGGGGGCAGAGCTCGCGCATCCCGACTACGAGGCCGCGGCCGACGCCCTGTTCGCAACCTACAGCCGGCTCGTGGAGCCGGTGACCAACGCGATCCGCGAGAAGTTCCCGCATGAAGAGGGCGAGACCGACCGGGCGTGGAAGTCGGCGACCCGTGCCAAAGCCCTCGACCTGCTGCGCGGACTCCTTCCCGCCGGCACGCTCACCAACCTCGGGCTGTTCGGCAACGGGCGCGCCTTCGAGTACCTGATCACGAAGATGGCCGCGCACGAGCTGCCTGAATGCCAGGCGCTTGGGACCGACCTCCACCGCGAGCTTTCCCTAGTCATCCCTTCATTCGTCCGCCGAGCGCTGGACGACAGGTACGGAAAGCCCTCCGCCGACCGGATGGCGAAGGTGCGCGAGGCGACCGCACGGCTCGCGCGCCAGGGCAAGCCGGCCGCGACCGCACCCTCGGTCAGGCTGCTCGAGTTCGACCCGGACGCGGAGCGCAAGGTGGTCGCGGCGGCTCTGTTCCCCCAGTCGGACGCGCCGCTCGAAGCCCAGGCGGGCGATGCCGGCGCGGTCCTGGACGCGCTGCTAGGCGACCGGGCCAACCGGCGCCAGCGCGCCCCGCGTGCGCTCGAGCACGCGCACTACACGTTCGAGATCACGGCCAACTTCGCCGCGTACCGCGACCTCCACCGGCACCGGATGCTGACCCAGGAGCGCCAGCTGCTCGGCACCTCCCTCGGCTTCGACACCCCGCCTGGGCTGGCCGAGCTCGGCGTAGCCGGCGATTTCGACCGGGCGGTCGCAGCGGCGGCGGAAGCGCACCGCGAGCTGAAGGGCTTCCTCGGCCCCGCGCTGGCCCAGTACATCGTCCCGCTGGCGTTTCACGTCCGCTGGTACTTCCGCGCCAGCCTGCGCGAGGTCTACCACCTGTGCGAGCTCCGGACGACGCCCCAGGGCCATCCGGACTATCGCTGGGTGGCGCAGCAGATGTTCCTCCGGGTGCAGGAGGTGCACCCTCGGCTCGCAAGCTACGCTCGCTTCGTCGACCTCAGCGAGCGCGACGAGCTGGAGCGCCGGGCCTCGGAGAGGCGAATCGACGATAAGCTTTCGGCACTTGACCGAAGAGTGAGGTAGGATCATCGCCCGGATCGGAAGAGGGTATGGACACGGTTCAGCGCGGCGCAGAGCGCCGCAATGGCGACAGGCGTGCCGGCGTCGACCGGCGGTTCGGCGAGCGCCGCAGCCCCGAGCGGGCAGCCGCCAACAGGCGCGTCTTTCCGTTCGACCGACGCGTCGCGGAGCGACGTTTCGTCGAGCGCCGCGGCAACTGGCCCGAAGCCCCAGAAGCACAGGCCTACTAGCCGCAACCCCCGCGTGGCCCGCCCGGCCCTGATCGTCCACGGCGGAGCCGGCGCCGTGCCCGAAATCGAACGGGCGGACCGTCAGGCCGCCGTCGAACGCGCGCGTGACGTGGGCTGGTCTTTGATCTCCGACGGAGCGCTTGGCGCCGCGGTCGCCGCCGTCCGCCACATGGAGGACGAACCGCTACTCAACGCCGGCATCGGCGCTTGCCTGAACACCGACGGTGTGGTCGAGCTGGACGCGGGCGTCATGGAAGGCGCCCAGCTTCGCGTTGGCGCCGCCGCCTGCCTGCGCGACGTCCGCCATCCGATCGACCTGGCGGTCGCGGTCATGGAGGACGGGCGCCACGTCTTGCTCGCGGCGGCCGGCGCGTCGCGCTTCGCGCGCGGGCACGGGCTGGAGATGGCCGACCCGTCGATCTTCATCACCGACCGCAAGCGCCAGAAGCTGCTCCAGGGGGCGGACACCGTCGGCGCGGTCGCGCGCGACGCTGAAGGCCACCTGGCGGTCGCGGTCTCGACCGGCGGGCGCACCGGCAAGCTGCCGGGGCGGATCGGCGACTCGCCTATCGCCGGCGCCGGCTTCTACGCCGACGACCGCTTCGGCGCGGTGTGCGGCACCGGCCTCGGCGAGGCCTTCATCCGCCTGGGGCTGGCGCGCCTGATGGTGGTCGAGCTGCAGCACGGGATGGAACCGGCCGCCGTCGCCCAGGGCGCGATCGACCATCTCAGCACGGCCATGCAGGCGGCGGGCGGCGTCATCGTCATCGGCCGCGAGGGCTCGCCGCACGCGGCGTTCAACACCCCGGCCATGCCGTGGGCGATGGCCGAGTGACGGACACGGGCAACGCCGGCGAGCTTGTCACGCTTGCCCTGAAGCGCGCGGGCGTCAGCCACCTCTTCACCCTTAACGGCGGCCACATCTGGCCGGTGCTGATCGGCGCCGCCGAGCACGGCATCCGCATCATCGACGTGAGGCACGAGCAGTCCGCCGCCTTCGCCGCAGAGGGCTGGGCCAAGGTCACGCGCGAGTGCGGCGTGGCCGCGGTGACGGCGGGCCCAGGCGTCACCAACTCGACGTCGGCGCTCGCGCAGGCGATGGGAAACGACAGCCCGATGTTCGTCATCGGCGGCCGGGCGCCGATCGCGCGGTGGGGGATGGGTTCCTTGCAGGAGATGGACCACGTCGAGGTCACGCGAAGCATCACCAAGAAGTCGATGACCTTGATGTCCGCGGACGACGCCTACAGCGCCGCGGCGGAGTGCATGCGCACCGCGCTCAGCCGGCGCACCGGACCGGTGTTCATGGACATCCCCATCGACGTCTTCTTCGGTGCCGCCGACCTGCCCGAGGCGACCGAGCACCTCACGGCCGACCCCGGCCCGCCGCCGGACCACGAAACGATCCTGGACGCCGCCCGCGCGTTGTCGGCCGCCGAACGGCCGGTGGTGATCGCCGGTGGAGGCGTCTGGTGGGCACACGCGGAGGACGAACTTCGCGCGCTTGTCGAAGCGGCACAGGCGCCGCTCATCGTCAACGGCATGGCGCGCGGGATGCTGCCGCGCCGGCATCCCCTCTTCTTCTCTCGCGCACGATCAAGGGCGCTGAGCGAGACGGACGTCGCCCTCGTCATCGGCGCGCGTCTCGACTTTCGCCTCAACTTCGGGCAGCCGCCGGTGTTCGGCGAAGACACGCGGATCATCCGCGTGGACGTCGAGGCGGGCGACCTGAAGACGGCGATCCAGTGGTTGGCGCAGTCGGCGCAAGGCGATCATCTTCACGAGGGATGGATCGCCGCCCTTCGCGAGACGGAGAGCGCGGCGCGCAAGAGCGACGAGGCCCTGACGAGCTCGGATTCTTCACCGGTCCATCCCGCGAGGCTCATCGCCGAGGTCGATCGCTTCGCCGACCCGGACGCGATCATCGTCGGCGACGGCGGCGACTTCATCTCCTTCGCGGGCCGGCTCATCGAGCGAGAAAAGCCCGGATTGTGGATCGACCCGGGACCGTTCGGGTGCCTGGGCTCGGGGCCGGGCTACGCGATGGCGGCCAAGCTCGCGCGCCCGGACAGGCAGGTCATCCTGCTGGCAGGTGACGGCGCGTTCGGCTTCTCGGCGATGGAGTTCGACACCATGGTCCGCCATGGCATCCCGGTGGTCTGCGTGGTCGGCAACAACCGGATCTGGGCGCTGGAGAAGCACCCGATGCAGCGCATGCTCGGAATGAGCGTTGCCGCGGACCTCGGCGGCAACGCGCGCTACGACAAGGTGGTCGAGGCGCTCGGCGGGTACGGCGAGACGGTGGAGCGGCCGGAGGAGATCAGGCCCGCGCTGGGGCGGGCGTTCAAGTCGGGCCTGCCGGCTTGCATCAACGTGATTTGCGATCCGGACGCGGAATA
>WNGH01014521.1_pt1 | contig 15005 bp, 18 predicted proteins | sample 5400631 | NCBI WGS metagenome assembly WNGH01 (sample SAMN13153373, study PRJNA577476) | soil metagenome | isolation source: 115 cm soil or saprolite under Garry oak tree replicate 1 | place: USA:California | collected 2016-06-15
GAGCGGCTCGACCGGATATTCGCCCATTCGCTCAGGTTGGTCTTGCCGATCACCACCGCCCCGGCGCGGCGCAGCCGGGCCACCAGCGGTGCGTCGCGAAGGGCCGGTGCGCCGGTCATGGCCAGAGAACCAGCCGTGGTCAGCATTCCGTCCCCCGTGTCGATGTTGTCTTTGACCAGCACAGGCAGGCCGTGCAGCGGCCCGTGCACGCGGCCCCGCCGCCTTTCTCCGTCAAGCCGCCTCGCGATTTCAGCGGCATCCGGATTGAGCTCGATCACGCTGTGTGTCATGCCGCGGTCGAGCACGGCGATGCGGCCAATGCTCATCTGAACGAGCTCGGCCGAGGTGAGATCGCCGGCCGCCAGCCTGCGTCCCAGGTCGCTCGCGGTCAGTTCGGCAAGCTCGGGATGTGGGCCCACGTTGCGGGCAGTGTATTGCGATCCGGATCAGGGCTTCAGGCCACCACGCTGGCCCGTAATGACCTCTCGGACGGCAGTGATCTGCCATTCCATGTTCGCCGCCAGATGCGAGCAGTCACGCCTACCGACATACAGCCTCTTGTCGCTCTTGAACAGACCTAGATCGCGGACCTCGATCACGCCTTTGTAGAGCTTCGTATCAACGACGAAGACTCCGGCTGGCGCTATGACTATGTGGTCGATGTTGCCGCGCGTTCCGGGCACCCGACGATCGTTGAGCACGGTGACGCCGGAGACGCCGGCAATTGCTTCCGCGAATTTTTGCTCGCCGATCGCCCCACGCCGCCATGCTGTCGTCGTCCCTGCCTCACCCTCGACAGCCAGCGCGACACCGCGCAGGATGTCGCCGAGCTGCCCCCTTAGCCGGGCTTCATGAGAGGCTTTGCGACGCTCGTACTCGGCTTGCGACGAGGCACCGGCCACGCCGACATCGGCGGCAGACAGAACACCGGCGTCCGCGTCCGCCGGGCAAACACGGCAGCGGACCGTCTTGGTCGCCGAGTGATACATCGCGGCCGTGCCTCTCGGCAGGCTTGTTCCGCAGACAACGCACCGGTTGCCGTAGCGCAGAGTAAGGGCCTTCCAGGACGGAACCGCTGTCGAGCCGATCGGCGCCTGAGAGGGAGCGGCTGGCAGCGCCTGCCATTGAGAACCGTCCCACCACCAACGACCGTCGGCCGACACCTGCCGCCGGGCCTGGGAGTCCCACCACCACCGGCCGTCCGGCGAACGCTGTGGAGCCGGGCTCATCGCGCTTCTTGCGTTCCTGTGACCGGCTTCATGCGCGGACTTTAGCGGGCCCCGGCTCTGGGAATACACGCTTCAACCAGGCATTTCAAAGGGTTGCAAGGCAGGTGATCCTAAACTGGCTCTACTGATGGCGGAACCCGCCGCACAAACTGCCTTCGCGGAAGAGGCATTGACCCATCTCGACACGCTCTACAGGGGTGCGCTCCGGCTCACCCACGATCCCGACCAGGCCCAGGACCTCGTCCAGGAGGCATACCTCCGCGCTCTGCGCTACCAGCACAGCTACCAGACGGGGACCAACATGAAGGCGTGGCTGTTCGCCATCATGCGCAACCTCTTCTGGGACCGCTTCAAGGGCTCGCGCAAGGAAGACGTCAGCCTCGACGACGTGGGCGATTTCGTTCTCTACGACAAGCTCAAGGACGACGGCGCCAAGCCTGAGGCTGACGTGCTCGACAAGATCGCGGCCTCCGAGGTCGTGACGGCCGTCGACAAGCTGCCCCCGCTCCACCGCGAGGTGGTCCTGCTGGTCGACGTCGAAGGGTTCTCTTACAAGGACGCGGCCGAGACCCTCGGGGTTCCCATCGGGACGGTCATGTCCCGCCTCCACCGTGCCCGCCAGCAGCTTCAAAAATCCCTTTATGAGTACGCCGTCGAATCGGGTATCGTCCATCCCGGCGGCCAAACACAGGTGACTCAGACATGAGATGTGAACAGTGCGCTGACCAGCTCGACCGTTACGTCGACCGCGAGTTGACCAACACCGAGGCGCTGGAAGTCCAGCTGCACCTCGAAGGCTGCCCCGACTGCATGGACCACTACGAGTTCCAGGAGCACTTGAAGCGCGTGGTCAAACACTCGTGCGACTGCGACACCGCCCCGAAGGCGTTTCGAGACAAGCTGCGCGAGATCCTCAGCTAGAAGCCGCCCGGCTTTACGTCATCACCCCGGACGCTTCGCCTGGGCGCGTTATGGAGATCGCGGCGGCCGCCGCGCGCGGAGGCGCCGACATCATCCAGCTGAGGCACAAGACCCTCCCGCGGGGCGAGCTCTTGACCCTCGCCCGCGAGTTGCGCCGGGTAATCGGCTCCTCCCCATTCATGGGGAGGTGGCCCGGAGGGCCGGAGGGGCGGGTGCAATCCTCGAAACCGCTTTTCATTGTCAACGACCACGTCGACATCGCCTTGCTGTGCGAAGCCGACGGCGTGCACCTTGGGCCGGATGACCTGACGATCGCCGCCGCGCGTCGCGTCGCGGGCGATCGCCTGCTGATCGGAGCGTCGGCATCCACGCCGGAGCGGGCGCGCGAGGCGGTCGAGGACGGCGCCGACTACATCGGGTGCGGCCCCGCGTTCGCCACCCCGATCAAGACCGAGAAGCAGGTCATCGGACCTGAGGCAATCGCCGCCGTCTCGAAAGAGGTCGCGGTACCCGTCTTCGCCATCGGCGGCATCGACGAGCAGAACGTCGGGCAGCTGACCGCGCTCGGGATACACCGCGCATGCGTCATTCGCGCTGTGGGCGACGCCGTTGACCCGGAGCAGGCCGCGCGACACCTGCGTGCCATGCTGACCGCGTGAGCGTCCAGGGTGTAGGCGAGCTCAGCCTGCTGGAGCGGATCAAGCCATATCTCGCGGCCGCAGCCGGCGCGGACGACGCTGCCGTCATCGGCGACGCGACCGGGTTCGTCGTCGTGAGCACCGACATGTTCGTCGAAGGTGTGCATTTCGACCTGGCGTGGATGAGCGCCGAGGACGTCGGATGGCGATCGCTCGCGCTTGCCCTGGGCGACCTTGCGGCGAAAGGCGCGGATCCGGCGTGGGCGCTTGCCGCGGTCGCGATGCCGAAACAGTGGCCCCTCCAGCACCTCGACGGCCTGTACACGGGCATGTCGGGGCTCGCCAAACGTTTCAAGCTTTTCATCGCCGGAGGCGACCTGAGCTCGATCGACGGTCCGGCGGTCATCTCGCTCACCGTGGCGGGCCGCACCGTCGAGATGCCGCTGGCGCGGGCCCAGGCCGAAGCGGGGTGGTCCGTAGGGGTCAGCGGTCCGCTTGGAGGAGCCGCCGTCGCGCTGCGCGCCCACCAGCCGTTCCGGCTGGTGCCGCGTGTCGAGGAGGGCCGCCGCCTCAACCAGCTCGGCCTGTGCTGCGGCGACATATCGGACGGCCTCGTTCGCGAGATGGAGAAGTTCGCCGCGATGGCGGGCGTCGGCAGCGTGCTGTGGGGGGAAGACGTGCCGCGGGCGGCAGGCGCGTCCATCGAGGACGCGCTGACCAGCGGAGAGGAAGCCGAGCTCGTCTGCGTGGGACCGGAGGAGCTGATCCGCAAGGCCGGGCTACAGCTGGTAGGCAACCTGACCGACGATCGCATCGTCAAGGTCATCGACGCACGCGATGCGCCGATCCAGCTCCGGAGCACCGGTTACGACCACTTTGCCTGACCAGGTCTCGAACTCCGCCGCCGAGACCGAGCGGGCGGGGATGCTCCTCGGCGAGCGGCTTCGAAAGGGCGACGTCGTCCTCCTCACCGGCGAGCTGGGCGCGGGCAAAACGACCTACGTCCGCGGCGTCGCGCAGGGCACGGGCTCCAAAGCGCCGGTCGCCAGCCCGACCTTCCAGCTGGTGCGCATCTATCCGGGACGCCTGCAGCTCGCGCACATCGATCTCTTTCGGGTCGAGAACAGCTCGGGGCTGCGCGACCTGGGCCTGGAGGAGCTGGCGCAGCAGGGTGCGGTGGTGGTGGAGTGGGGCGAGCGCTTGTCCTCCTCATTGGTGGGGAGGTCCGGCGAAGTCGGGGAGGCGGATGACGACTTTCCACGCACCGAGATCAAGCATCTGGGCGGCGACCGCCGCCTGATCAGGACAATTCGTGATCTTAGTCATTGATACCTCGTCGCCGAGCTCGTCGGTCATCGCGACGATCGACGACCGGCGAATGTCAGAGACGTTTTCGACGGGACGCGGCCTGGATATGGAGCACCTGAGGCGACTCGCCAAGATGCCGATCACCAAGGTTGCCGTGGCAAGCGGGCCGGGCTCCTTCACCGGCCTTCGCGTGGGCGTCTCGTTCGGCCTTGGCCTTGCGATGGGACTTCAGGTTCCGATCGTTCCCCTGCCGACCCTGGAGCTGCAGGCGGCCCGCAGCGACGAGCCGGTGACCGCGGTCGCGGACGCGGGACGCGGCCGGTTCTATTTCCTGCTACCCGGCGGGACAGTTGCGTTGGGCGAGCCGGCAGACATCCCGAAAGCACATCCGCTGGTTGGCCGGGTGGCGAACAGGGAGGCTCAGCTGCTGGCGGCCGGATATCGATTCAAGCCGGAAAGGGAGCTGCGGCGGTTTGTCGAGGCGGCCGCAAGAATGCTCGAGACGGCGCGCGAGGTGGCCTATGGTAGTCTCGAAATCGAATACATGCAGTCGTTCTCAGCTCGTAGTTAAGTGGTCCAGATCAGGCAGCAGCTCGCGCTGGAGCTGATGCGCGAAGCGGACGTCAACACGGTCCAGGAGATCGAGCGCGAGATCTTCGCCACGCCCTGGCCGCGCAACGCCTACTACCGCGAGCTCGCCTCGCGCGCCAGCGCTCACTACGTCGTGCTGCGCCAGGAAGGGTCGGTCGAAAGGCCGAGCGGACCGCCGCTTGCGGCGCACCGGCTCGCCGACTTCGACCCGTCGATCATCGGCTACGGCGGGATGTGGCGAATGTACGACGAGGCGCATGTCACGACGATCGGCGTCCGTCGCGACCTCCAACACCGCGGCTACGGCCGGATGATCTTCGCGGGCCTGGTCCAGGCGGCATACGACATGGGCGCGAAGTGGGTGACGTTGGAAGTCCGGACGAGCAACGAAAACGCGATAGCTATGTACGAAGCCTTCGGTTTCAAAGTCATCGGCCGGCGCAAGGGTTATTACACCGACAACGGTGAGGACGCGATCGTGATGTGGTCCGACTCCATCCACTCGCCGCGCTTCCGCAAGGCGTACGAATCAAACCTGGAACGCATCGACGCCGACGTCCGCGGTTTGCGCCGAGACCTGCTGGCGAAGGGCGACCAGTAACCCTCACCCTCGGCATCGAGACGTCGTGCGACGAAACGTCGGTCGCGGTCGTCGATGAGGGCCGCCGAGTCCTGAGCAACGTTATCCACTCCCAGGTCGACCTGCACAGAGAGTTCGGCGGAGTGGTGCCCGAGCTCGCGGCGCGCGACCACCTGGAGCGATTGCCCCACCTGCTGGACCTGGCCGTCGAGCAGGCCGGCATCAAAACGGACGACCTCGACCTGCTGGCGGTCACGCGCGGACCCGGGCTGGTGGGCTGCCTCCTGGTCGGCGTGGGAGTGGGCGAGGGCCTGGCGGCCGCGTGGTCGAAGCCGCTGACCGGCGTCAACCATCTATGGGGCCACATCTACGCCGCGATGCTGACCCGCCCGGACCTCGAGCCGCCGCTCCTCGGCCTGGTCGTGAGCGGCGCGCATTCCGACCTCGTCCGCATGCCCGCGCATCGCCGATTCCAGGTGATCGGCCGAACCCGCGACGACGCGGCGGGCGAGGCTTTCGACAAGGCGGCGCGCATGCTCGGTCTGGGGTTCCCCGGCGGCCCGGCCCTGGATCGCCTCGCCCGCAGGGGCGAGCCCAAGCGACAACCCTTGCCGCGGCCTTCTCTGCCCGGCCTCGAGTACAGCTTCAGCGGCCTCAAGACCGCGCTGCTGTACCGCCTCCGCGACCTGGGCGATACCGTCAATGACCAGGACCGCGCCGACCTCGCGGCGGCGTTCGAGCAGTCCGTGGTGGAGTCGCTGCTCGAAAAGCTCGACAGGGCGCTGGAGGCGGAGCCGGTCGGGGAGGTCGTGGTCGCCGGCGGGGTGGCGGCCAACTCGCTCCTGCGAAAGCGGGCGGCGGAGGTGGTCGGCGACCGGGCCAGGCTGACCATGCCGTCGCTCGAGCTCTGTACCGACAACGCGGCGATGATCGCCGCCGCCGGCTTTCTTACCTCCCCGCTCGCCGGGGAGGTCGGCCGCGGGCCGGGTGGGGGCTTCCGCCCCGCTGAAGTCGATCCATCGCTAGGCTGGGACTAGATGAGCGTCAAGGGCTGGACCGTGGTTTTCAAGGGGCAGCGCATCCAGGCCGAGATCGTGGCCGCGGCGCTCGAAGCGGGCGGCCTCCAGGTCGAGGTCTTCGGCGACAACGCCTACGGGATCGGGATCGACCTCACGGCGGCCCGGCTGATGGTGCCCGACGACCAGGCGCAAGCCGCCCGGAAGCTGATCCAGGAGGCCGAAGAGACCCCCTCCGCCGAGGACGTTTAGCAGCCACACCCCGGTAGGTACTACTATTTAGCAGTCGACCTGTCTGAGTGCTAAGCGCTCGGGCGAGCCGAGTGCCAAATCAACCAATCAGCTGAGGAGGGCTGCACATGAACCTGAAACCGTTGGGCGACCGCGTAGTGGTCAAGCCGGTCGAAAAAGAGGAAAAGACCAAGAGCGGGATCGTCCTTCCGGACACCGCCAAGGAGAAGCCCCAGGAGGGCATCGTCCAGGCCGTGGGGACTGGAAGGATCCTGGACAACGGCACCAAGGTGCCGATGGAGCTCAAGGTCGGCGACAAGGTGCTCTACGCGAAGTACGCCGGCAACGAATTCAAGATCGACGAGATCGAGTACCTGATCGTCTCGGAGAAGGACGTGCTGGCCGTGGTCGGCTCGAACGGCAAGAAGTCACCGGCAAAGGAATAGGTAAGGGGAACATATGGCGAAAACAGTCACATTCGATGTAGAGGCGCGACAGCACCTCAAGAAGGGCATCGACACGGTTGCCCAATCCGTACGCATCACTCTCGGCCCCAAGGGCCGCAACGTGGTCCTCGAGAAGAAGTTCGGCGCCCCGACCGTCACCAACGACGGCGTGACCATCGTGCGCGAGATCGAGCTCAAGGACCCGATGGAGAACACCGGCGCGCAGTTGCTGCGCGAGGTCGCGACCAAGACCAACGACGTGGCCGGTGACGGCACAACCACAGCGACGATCCTGGCGCAGACCATGATCAGCGAAGGCTTCCGCAACGTCACGGCGGGCGCCAACCCGATGCAGCTGAAGGTCGGCATCGAGAAGGCCGTCGAGGCGGTGGTCGAAGAGATCAAGAAGCTTTCCGTGCCCGTCAAGGGCCACGAGGACGTCGCCCACGTGGCGGCGATCTCGTCCCAGTCCCAGGTGATCGGCGAGCTCATCGCCGACGCGATGGACAAGGTCGGCAAGGACGGCGTCATCACCGTCGAGGACAACCAGGCCATGGCGACCGAGCTCGAGGTCGTCGAGGGCATGCAGTTCGATCGCGGCTACATCGCGGCGTACATGGTGACCAACCCCGACCGCATGGAAGCGGTGCTGGACGAGCCGTTCGTGCTCATCAGCGAGGCGCTGGCCACCCTGATCGTCAACAAGCTGCGCGGCACGTTCAACGCCGTTGCCGTCAAGGCGCCTGGCTTCGGCGACCGCCGCAAGGCGATGCTCGAGGACATGGCGATCCTGACCGGCGGACAGGTCATCTCAGAAGACCTCGGCCTGAAGCTCGACCAGACGAAGGTGGAGCAGCTGGGCAAGGCCCGCAAGGTCACCGTCACGAAGGACGACACCACGATCGTGGTCGATGCCGAGAACGACCCCAAGCGCCAGGCGGCGATCCAGGGTCGGATCAAGGCGATCAAGGCCCAGATCGAGGAGACCACCTCCGATTTCGACAAGGAGAAGCTGCAGGAGCGGCTCGCCAAGCTGGCCGGCGGCGTCGCCGTGATCAAGGTCGGGGCTGCCACCGAGGTGGAGCAGAAGGAGAAGAAGCACCGCATCGAGGACGCGCTGAGCGCGACCAAGGCGGCGGTGGAAGAGGGCATCGTAGCGGGCGGCGGCACCGTGCTGCTCAACGCGCAGAAGAAGCTCGACGGCGGGCTTGGACTGAAGGAAGACCAGGCGACCGGCGTTGCGATCGTCCGCAAGTCGCTCGAGGAGCCGGTGAAGCAGATTGCTCTGAACGCCGGCAAGGAAGGCTCGCTCATCGTCGAGCAGATCCGCAAGAGCAAGGCGGGCGAGGGCTACGACGCTCTCAACGACCAGTTCGTCAACATGTTCGAGTCGGGCATCGTCGACCCCGCCAAGGTGACCCGGTCCGCGCTGCAGAACGCTGCGTCGATCGCCGCCATGGTGCTGACCACCGAGGCGATGGTCACCGAGGTTCCAGAAGAGAGGAAGAACTCAGGGATGTCGGGTGGCATGTCGCCCGACATGATGTAACTAGACGCGACCCTTAAGAGCCCCTCGACGAGAGGGGCTCTTTTCTTTTTGTGTTGAGCCGTCGCCGGGGATGATGCTGCCCAGGCCCGCGATGCGCCGGGCCGCCACCGACACCCCGAGCGGCAGCAGCAGCATGAAAGTAGCGACGATGACCGAGAGCGGGTCGGGCAGGCGCCTGGGGTCGTTGAGGCCCAGGTAGGTGAGATAGCCGCCGCCGCCGGCGGTCACGAGCACGATCACCGCCGCGGCCCCGATCGCCCAAAGCCGGTACTCGCGATATAGGGGAGGGGCGTTCCGGCTGGCCAGGCGCAAGAGCCACCATGCGGTGAGGCCGTTCAGGACCAGACCGCTGATGAGGGCGCACGCGGCGATGCCGATTCGGAACTGGGCGAGGTGGACCATGACGAACGCGGAGGCGTTCACCGCCAGGATGCCCAGGGGCGTCAAAACGCCCAGGGTCAGGAGCGCTAGTTCTCTAAGGCGTCGGGATCGAAGCGTTAGTGGCCGCAGCCGCAGGCTTGCGCGCCGCCGGCGTCGTCGCCGGTGTCGAACGAGTGCCCGCAGGAGCAGGAGTGCACCGCGTTCGGATTGTGCACCGTGAAGCCCGCGCCCATCAGGCTGTCGACGTAGTCGATCTCCGAGCCCCGGATATAAGCCACGCTGAAGTCGTCGACGACGATCTGGACGCCTTCGTTGTCCACGACCATGTCGTCGGCGCGGCGCTGGTCGTCAAAGGCCATGCCGTACTGCATTCCCGAGCAGCCTCCGCCGCTGACGAAGACGCGGAGGGCGAGCTGAGGGTTGTCTTCCTTGGCGAGAAGCTCCTTGAGTCGCGACTGGGCTTCGGGGGTTAGTGAGACGACAGCTTGTTCGATCACGTCCAAGATGGTACCAGCCCCTCCAGGTCTAGCGGCGCCCTAGCTTGAACCCCTTCTTTTCCTTGGTCTCGGCGGCCGTCGAGCCGGCGATGATCTGCGCCAGCTGTTCGGCGCCCCGTGAAAGCGCGCTCTTGGGGTCGGTCAGGACCAGGATCTCGCCCTTCACCGCCGCCTCGTCCGGCTTGGTCCCGTCGAAGTCGATCTCGACCGCCAGCTCCTGCTTCAAGGTGCGTATGACGTCCTCCTTGCTTACGACCGACTTCGGCACCTTGTTGTTGAGAGCGAGAATGACGCGGCCCGGCACGATGTTCAGGACGTTGGTGAAGATGTTGAGCAGCTCGCCGACGTCCTTGAGCGACGAGAGCTCCGGGGTAACCAGGACCAGGACGCGCTGCGAGTGGTCGAGCACGCTGATCACGATGTCGGTGAAGGCGACGCCAAGGTCGAAGACGATGTAGCGGAACGCGTTGACCAGGATGCCCATCGCGCGGTTGACGAGGTCGACCGTGATCAAGTCGGCCTGTTCGGCGCGAAGCACACCGGGCAGCAGCATCATGCCACCCGGGTGGTGGAGGATCGCGCCAAGGACGGCCTCCTCGAAGTTCTGAGGGGGCACCTGGCTCGCCGCGGCTAGACACCCCGTCGGCGTCAGGTAGGAGATGAGCGCGGCGTGGTTGTAGGGGAGGGCGAGGTCGACGAGCAGGACCTCGCCGGGGAAGCGCTTCGCCAGGGCGGCCGCCAGGTTCACCGCGATCGTGGTCCGGCCGGAGCCCCCCTTCGGCGAGTAGATGGCCACGGTCGAGGCGGCCTGCTCCGGTGCGACCAGGCGAGCCCGGGCGATCAGATTCGGCAGGGTGTCCTTGCGCTGCTCGACCAGCTTGGTCAGCTCGATCAGGGCGTCCGAGTCGGCCGGCACCGTCTCGTAGAGCGTCTTGCGGTCGAGCGTCAGCAGCCGGCAGTCCTCGAGCGCCCGGACGCTGGCGGTGCGCGTCTCTGCAGAAATCAGGGCCATCTCGCCGAAGAAGTCGTCGGGGCCCATCAGGGCGATCGTGATTGTGTGGCCCGGCGACTCCTCGACGTAGACCTCGCAGCGGCCGGTCTCGACGATGAACATGGTGTCGCCCGGGTCGCCCTGGTGGACGATCACCGATCCCTTGGCGGCCGAAGCCGGCGCCAGGCGCCGGGCCAGGGCGTGGAGGATGTTGTCGGGGAGCGTGAAGAAGATGGCGACCCGCTCCAGGATCTGGAAGCGCCGCCGCAGCTCGTCCGGCGAGCCTGATGTTGCGCGGTCGTTGTCGCTCACGCCGGAGGGAATTATAGGTTTGGGGTCTCGTAAGTCCTCCCTGTTCACGGGGAGTGGCTCGAAGCAGCACTCCAGGCCGTTGGTAGACTTAGCCGCTGCCGGTCCCGTGGTGTAGCCTGGCCAAACACGCGGCCCTGTCAAGGCCGAGAGCGCCGGTTCGAATCCGGTCGGGACCGCCATGCACCCGGAGCAGATACGGCTCTGTGGAGAGGTGGCCGAGTCCGGTTGAAGGCGACGGTCTCGAAAACCGTTATGGGTCACTGGCCCATCGAGAGTTCGTCGGCGACCGCCAGCCAGCCGGGCGCCGGATGAACCAGCCGGCCCTCGGCGACGAGTCCCTCTACGGTCTCTGGTGGGATTGGCCAGCTGAACCAGTTGCCCAGGTCATCCTCAGGGGCGAGCACTGCCGCGCGCATCGCCGCCATCACCACCGCGTCGTGCGGATACGGGACCGCAACCGCCTTGTCGAAGACGTCTTCCCACCGGCGCAGCGGCGCGAAATGCCAGGTCGACTCATCCTCAAATACCAGCCCGTCGGCAAGGACCGCTCCCACGCGCTGCAGCTTGTCGCGCGCTCGCTTCAACCGCCTGCGGTCCCAGGCCAGCTCGACCTGCAGGTCGTCAAGCGTCGACTCGCCGTGCTCGGCCAGATGAGCAAGGAGCGTCGCCTCATCGCCCTCGGCTTCGGCGATCGATCGCCGGACCAGAGGATCGAAGAGGTGCGCCGTCTCCGCCGTCAAGTAAAGAGTTTTGCCCCGATGCAGTTTCGTCAGCACGGTTCCGGGTCGCTGTGCCAGTTGGAACGACCATATCCATTTCGTTCGGGGCCACAGGTCAAAGCCTCTGCCGCCGGGTCGCCCGGATGGCTCGTGGCAGGCGCCGAAGAGGCTGGGCAGGGCCGAGTCGGGCATGCGTGTGAGGAGTCCGCGACCGGCCAGGAAGGCGGCCGCTTTGTCGAGCGAGTTCAAGGCTCGATCCGGCGTCAAGCGGCATTCACGGTTGCGCCTTCGCTCGACAGCGGCCAGCGCGCGGGTCATGCGAGCCTCACGGTCTACAGGCGAAGGGCGTGTGTGTGCCTGCCTGCTGCCCAGATGAGCTCGAAACCGTGCCCGACCACAAACACGATTAGAAATGCGTTCCAGATTGGCCCGAGCCAGTCAAGCCGAAGCACCGCGGCGACAATGGCGACCACTGTGAGGATGCCCCATCCGAGACCGGTGATAATGCAGTGCGCTTCACGGCAACGAGCAAAGTTGGAAAGGCAGTAGACGCTGTAAGCGCCGAAATACAAGCCACTGAAATACAAGCCGCCGACGCCCAATTCTCTAGCGACTAGGAACACACCAATCGCGAGCGGAATCGCCCAGCAGCCCCGGAGGGCTGGCGCTGTGAGGCCGATGTATCTGTCCAAGGCTCGGTCCCACATGTTTCGAGGCGGGGATGACGCAGGCGCACACGTTCCGCCAACGCAGGTCCATTGTTGGAGCCACGAGCTCACAGTTCGCTGAGTCATGGATGCCGGTTGTTTCAGCCCTGGACTAAACGAAGTTGGCGACCGGCCGGTCGTCGGCGCCGGCTGGCCCGCAGCTGCAGGGCGGTGAGGACGATGTCGTTCACCCTCTTCTCGTACTCGGCCACGTTGCTTCCCTCAGCGGCCTTGCATATTTCCCGAGCTGCGGTCTCGAGCTGATACCAGACGTCGCCGCGACGCTCGAGAAAGAGCGGGTACCGCGAGTTGATCACGACGGTTCGAACGCCATCTTCGAGGACCGTCATGCTTCGCACCCTCGGGTCCAGCGGCCGGATGGCGATGATCCCGAACCCTCTCCTTCGTGCCTCAAGTGACGTGTCAGGCCGCGAAGGCGGTGGTGTCCGTGGCTCGTGGTCCGTCGTATCGGGCTCGTGTGGTTCAAGCGGTAGCTCAGGCGCTTCGCGGGACTTCGCGGAAGGTCGGGCTGTGGCGAAACCGGCGAAAAGATCCTGCCTATCGCTCAGCCTTAGCGCCTGGCTCAGCAGGCGCCGCACCTGCTCTGCAACCTTGATCGCGCTGCTCGGCGGGGGAACCTCCACGTCGCGGGCGAGCCGACGCACCCACGACGCCAGCAGTTTGTGCATGCGGGCTTCGACCGCAACCCACGCCTTTCCGTCGCGCTCGAAGTCCGTCTTGTTCATGGTCAGCGCCACGTTCGGCACGTCGACCTCGCCCATCAACCGGACCATCGCGGGCAGGGTCGCCGGTCCAGGATGTCCGAAGAACTCGCCGTCGGCGATGAGGCGCCCCAGCCTGTAGCAGCGAATCCCAGGAACCCAACCGCCGGCGGGATGTTCTGGATCTGACAAACCAACCCAGCCGCGAAGGCGAGCGCCCCCTGTATTGATCGCGAACGCGTGTCTTTCTAGCAGCGAGAGGGAAGAGGGGATGACCTCCAACCGGTCAAGGGTCAGCTGTAGCTCCTGCCGCTCCAGCAACGGGCGATACGTCTCAGCTAGACGTTGGGCGAGCCGACGGACATCGATCCGCTTGTCGATCCCATCGACGCGGATGCGCACATAACCCACCTCGATCGGTGTTCGCTTCGGCGTTTCTAGAAGTTCGTAGGTCTTCAGCCGCGATCGATCCCGGTAGTCCTCGTCGGTAAACCGCCAAGCCACAGGGTCGCCGGGACGGCTCGCTTCAATGGTGAATCGCCTTCCGAGATGACCGATGGCCGCCTTGCCGCCTTGACCGTACTGACCGAGCAGCTGCCGGCCACGTTTGGGCGAACTGCCCCAGCGCAGATAGTTGCGTTCTATCTCACGAGTCCCCATTCCCTCGCCACCAATGGCAGTTACCACGAGCGACTGCGGATGGACGGCGATCTCTACGTTCAGCGGCGACTTTGGAAGGCGCGAGTCGACGGCGTTATCGACCAGCTCCATCACCGCATCCGCCGAGCTACGGTAGTTGGCGAACAGAGAAGCGGTAATCTCGGGCGCGATGCGCTCTCGAACGGTGATCCTGGCTGAGCTCACCGCAAAAGAATGTAGCCGTCGCCGGCCAAAATCAATGGCTGGCGTCAGGCGAGTGCCCTTCGACCAGCCAGGCCCTACGGGTATTTGCCCGGGCGATCAGATAAACGCGATCGCCTCGTAGATCGGGCCGCGGTCGAACCAATCGCCGGAGAACGTGACATGCATCGCGTTCTGCTCCCACGGATCATCGGCCCAGAAATCCGATGCCCCGTTCAGGCCGGTGAGCGTGACGAAGTGCGTGCTGCCCGTCGGCAGGTTCATGCCGACGACCACCGGGTGGCCCGCCGAGACCTGGGCCTGGATCCAGGCGAGGTCCGGGTTCTCGACGATCAGCGTCGTGTGGCCCGGCACCTTCAACGCTGAGTTGAAGATCGCCCCATTTCCGTTGAACCATTCGGTGTGGGCGGCGATCGTCGCGGGGGTCACGGACCGGAAGCCGAAGTGCGAGTAGACCATCGCCAGGTCCGCCAGCAGGCAGCCGATCTGCCACACGGGATAGGTCGCGGCACCGACGTTCGCTGACGCCCACCGCGCGTCTCGCTGGTTGTAGTAGGTGCCCCACCCATCGCTGATCGGCTGGGCGTCGAGAATCGTCCGCTCCGTGCTGCCTCCTCCGCTCCCAGCGCCGGCCATTCCGCGCGCGATGTCCCAGCCCGGCCACGTCTTTGAGGGCGCCAGCGCCGGAGCGCTGCCCCAGGCGCGGACATCGCCGTGACGGTCCAGCACCCATCCTCCAGGCGAACCGGCAGGAGCTGCAGTCCACGCGACGAGCGAGTCGGCCATGTCCTGGTTGGGCCACAGGGCGGACTGTTGCACCACGGGTGCGCTGCCGAACGGGTGGATGCCGCCTGAGTAATCGAGGGTGTAGCCCTGGACAAACAGGCCGTTCAGGCCATCGGTCAGCACGATTCCACGGGCGACGTCCTCGGACCAGCGGGCCGCGCCGACCACAGGGCGCGCTCCACCGAACGCGTGGATGCCTCCGTAGCCGTCGAGGGTGTAGCCCATGACGGATTGCGGCGTGCTGTCAGGCGTGAGGACCAGGGCTCGGGCGATGCCCTGGCTCTGCCAGATCGCGTTGCCGGTGACCGCCGTCGCGCCTCCGAACGGGTGGATGCCGCCGTCTGCGTCGAGCAGGTAGCCGGCCGGGGCGAGGCTCGAGGACCAAGGCGCCATTACGATCTCACGGGCCCCGATCCAGTGGGGCCAGTAGACGTGGCTGTCGACCGCCGGCGAGCCACCCAGCGGGTGCAGGCCGCCCCATCCATCCATCACGTATCCGCCGCTGCCGTCCGGGAAAAGG
>WNGH01010223.1_pt1 | contig 14999 bp, 13 predicted proteins | sample 5400631 | NCBI WGS metagenome assembly WNGH01 (sample SAMN13153373, study PRJNA577476) | soil metagenome | isolation source: 115 cm soil or saprolite under Garry oak tree replicate 1 | place: USA:California | collected 2016-06-15
GGACTTCGCGGCCCAGGTGCGCGGGTACGCCGCGGCCGAACTGCGGCCGCTGGCCGAAGCCGGCCAGCCGGGCCGCGTCAACAGGGAACTGCTGACTGCCATGGGGCGGCTCGGCCTGCTCGCCCGCCTGTTCCCCGGTGCGGCGCTTCCCGGCGCGGCGGCCGGGGAGCCCTCCTCCCGCGAGGCCTCGGCCATGGATCTCTGCTTGCTCAGGGAGTCGCTGGCTGCCGAGTGCACCGAGGCGGAAACCGCGCTGGCACTCCAAGGGCTGGGCAGCTACCCGGTGCTGCAATCCGGCGGCGACGAGCAGGTGCGCCGGTGGCTTCCCGCAGTGGCCGCTGGGACAGCCGTGGCCGCGTTCGCGCTGTCCGAGCCTGGCGCCGGGTCCGATGCCGCGGCGCTGGAGCTCGCCGCCGTACCGGACGGCGAGGGGTGGCGGCTGACCGGCATCAAGACCTGGATCTCCAACGCGCCCGAGGCCGACTTCTACACGGTGTTCGCCCGGACCACGCCGGGCGCCGGGGCGCGCGGGGTCAGCGCCTTCCTGGTCCCGGCGGACCGGCCGGGGCTGTCCGGCACGCACCTGGACATGGTCAGCCCGCATCCGATCGGCACTCTGGCCTTCGACGGGGTGCCCGTTTACCAGGACGAACTGCTCGGCGAGCCCGACCGTGGCTTCGCGGTGGCAATGCGGACGCTGAACCTGTTCCGCCCGAGCGTGGGTGCGTTCGCGGTGGGCATGGCGCAGGCGGCGCTTGAGGCGGCCTGCGAGTACGCGGCGTCCAGGACCGTATTCGGCGGGCCGCTCAAGGACCAGCAGGCGGTGGCACACCTGCTTGCCGAGATGGCGACCCGTACCGAGGCGGCACGGCTGCTCGTGTACTCGGCGGCGGCGGCCCTGGACGCGGGGGCGCCCGGGGTAGCCGGGCGCAGCGCCATGGCCAAGCTGTTCGCGACGGAGACGGCCCAGTACGTGGTCGACTCGGCGGTGCAGATCCACGGCGCCCGCGCCCTGGAGCGGGGCCATCTGCTGGAACACCTGTACCGGGAGGTCCGCGCCCCGCGGATCTACGAGGGCACGTCCGAGATCCAGCGCACGATCATCGCCAGGCAACTGTTCTCCTGACGCGCACCCGGTTCCGGGGAACCCGGACGGGCGCCGGCCCGGTGTCAACCAGCCGGCCGGTTCGGGCGTCTTTCGTACGGACCCCGTTCCCGCCAATGTCGTCATTATCCGCGCATAGCGGACAGCTATTCCCGGGCCTGGCTTACAACGCCACCGCGGGGGCGGAGTTGTGGGTGCGGGTGCCTGTAGTCCTCTGCCTGGCCGGTGTTCACTAACCGGACGTTTGACGGATCGAAGATGTTCCCGGTCATCCCGGTATGAACCGGGCAGGCTTGGTGCGGCTCAGCCGCAGCGTCGCGCAGGAGGACCCCGTGAGACTCGTCACCCGGCTGCCCGCTGCCGCCATGGTGGCGATCACCGGCCTCCGCGACCGGGGCCATGGCCTGGGTGGCGCGCTGCGGGCATGCCGCGCAGAAACTCCGCCGGTTATGGGGTGACGGTCAGCCCCGACTCCTCGAAGGTCTATGTCACCGGTGACACCGCCACGTATGGGACCACTATCGGCTACGGCTCCTTAGAGGAGACCACGATGAGGCGCACCGCCGGGCTAGCAGCGCTGGCGTGGCGTCGCGGATCTGGTACGCCCGCCGGGCCGGCACCTCCCCCGCCGTCGTCATCCGGGCCCCCTCCCTGGACGCCCTCCGCGCCGCCATCGGCGCGGCCGGCCATCAGAGCCCGCCCCCGCACGACCCGGCTCCCTCTTCATGATCATGGTGTTTTGGCTGTTCCAGATCTGGGCGTTACGGGTGCTCTACCACCATCCAGGCGATCGGCCCGAGGCTAGTGGTCACCGACTTGTTCAGGTAAATGGTGAAGTAGCCTCCCGCGACGTTGGGCACGGCAGCCACGACATACACGCCGGCGACAAACTTTTGCAGCGTGGCGGTCATCATGCTCTTGGCGGTGATGGGCAGGCTGACCCGCACTGAGTTCTTCGGCGCCGAGGAGGTACCCGCGACAGTGGCCACGCCGCTGCGGCTGAACTGCGCCTTGCCGGTCACCTTCAGCGCGGTGGCGTTTTGGCTGCTGGCCCACACCCCGGTGCCGTTGGCGCTGTCCCCGAGGATGCCAGCCCCGCCCGCGGCGCGCCCGGCCACGCCGAAGCCGGTGCCGTCGTTTTGGCCGTAGACGCCGCTGGCGGCGGAGTTGTTTGCATGCCCGTACACGCCGTTGCCGCCGCTGCGGTTGTCACCGAAGACGCCGCTGGCGGCCCCATTCGAGGTCACCCCGTGCACGCCGTTGGCGTCTCCGGAGCCGATGACTCCGTCGTCTCCTGCGCCGACACCATTGCCCATATGGCGGAGGCGCCACCGACGGTCGGGGCATTCGTGTCGTTCTGGCCGTACAGCGCCACTGAGCTGTCCTCTGCAAAAGCCTGGACAACTGGCCCGATCCCGGTGTTCTCGATCTGGGTCGTGCTGCTTTCGCAGTTCGTCCCGGTCCCGCCGCACGCTGCGGCCGCTCCGAGGATGATCGGCTGACCGTTGTCTGCTCGCGCCGAGCCGCCCGCCCAGCCCAAAGACACCCCGAGCACGGCGGCCACGATGGGGGCTCCTGCGGCCAGGACCACCCGGACAACCTTCCTGCTACGTTGCTGAGCTATCCGCGGCCCCTCCTTCTGCTAGCTCCCAATAGGAGAAGCTTGAGGGATTCATAGTCATATAGGAAGCAGCAGGCCTGCACGGCTGCCGTAGGCATAGTGCCTCGCCGCTGCGCTGATGCCGGTCATCTGGGCCCAGCAGGCCCACCCTGTCCAGACCCGGCCACGCGTGCGGCAGCGGCCGGTACCGCGGGGCCACCGTGACTGCCGTGGCTGGCGGGAGGGGCCGGCTCTCAGCGGCCTTGCCAGCGGGGGTCGCGGCCCTCGGTGAAGGCGGCATGGAACTCGGCGTAGTCCTGGCCGGTCATCAGCAGGGCCTGGGTCACCGCTTCCAGCTCGACCGCGGCGGACAGGCTCATGTCCTGCTCGCGGGTGAGCAGCGCCTTGGTCTGCGCGTAGGCGTGGGCCGGGCCGGTGGCCAGGCGCCGGGCCAGCCGGTCCACCGCGCCGTCCAGTTCGTCCTCGGCCACCAGTTCGCTGATCAGCCCGATCCGCTCGGCATGCGCGGCGTCGATGGTGTCGCCGAGCATGAGCAGCTGGGTGGCCCGGCCCAGGCCCACCAGCCGGGGCAGCAGGTAAGCGGCGCCCATGTCCCCGCCGGACAGGCCCACCTTGGTGAACAGGAACGCGAACCGCGCCGCCGGGGTGGCGATCCGGAAGTCGGCCGCCAGCGCGATCACCGACCCCGCCCCGGCGGCCATCCCCTGCAGGCCGGCGATGATCGGGACCGGGCACTCCCGCATGCCCCGGATCACCTCGCCGGTCATCCGGGTGAACGTCAGCGGGACCGATCCCCGAAACGGGCTCATCTCTTCCGCTGCCTCCTTCGCGGGCGCTGCGCTTGGTCGTGCCGGAGACGGGCCGGGGCACGGCGCGGAGCGGCTGGTCCCCGGCGCGGCCTCCGGCCACACGATATCTCGGTCCATTGACTGTCGTCAGGAAGGGGGAATACTGGTGCTACCCCGCTCCGGCGGGTGCCGAACGAAGAGGGGCCGCAATGGAGCTGTCGCCCTCCGCCCACATCGATACCTTCTGCCGGGACAACCTCCCACCTGCCGGACTGTGGCCGGAGCTGCGTTTCGACCTCGGCGGGCTGAGCTATCCCGACCGGCTCAACTGCGCCGAGGCGCTGCTGGACGCCGTCATCGCCAGGTTCGGCGCGGACCGGCCGTGCCTGCGCACGACCGCCGGGACGTGGACATACGGCGACCTGCTGCGCCGGGCCGACCAGGCCGCCGGAGTGCTCGCCGGGGATTTCGGCCTGGTGCCGGGCAACCGGGTGCTGCTGCGCGGGCCGAACAACCCGTGGCTGATCGCCTCCTGGTTCGCGGTGATCAAGGCGGGCGGCGTCGCGGTGACCACCATGGCCCTGCTGCGGGCCGGGGAGATCGCCGCGCTGGCCGGCATCACCCGGCCCAGCCTGGCCATCTGCGACCACCGTTTCGCCGCCGAACTGGATGCCGCGAACCTCGGCATCCCGGCGATCCTGTACGGCGGCGGCGCCAGCGACGACCTGACCAGCCGGTGCGCGGGCAAGAGCGGCGGTTTCCCGGCCGTCGCCACCGCCGCCGACGACGTGGCCCTGCTCGCCCCGACCTCGGGGACCACCGGCAGGCCCAAGGCCACCATGCACTTCCACCGCGATGTGCTGGCGATCCAGGACACCTTCGGCGCCCACGTGCTCAAGGCCGGCCCCGATGACGTGTTCCTGGGCACCCCGCCGGTCGGGTTCACGTTCGGGCTCGGCGGCCTGGTGGTGTTTCCGTTCAGTATTGGCGCCAGCACGCTGCTGGTGGAGCGGGCCTCGCCGGACGAGCTGGCGGAGGTGATCGCCGACCAGGGCGTGACGGCGCTGTTCACGGCGCCGACGATGTACCGGGCGCTGCTGACGGCCGGCCACAGCGAGGCGCTGCGCGGCCTGCGGCGGTGCGTCTCGGCCGGCGAGCACCTGCCGCGCGCGGTGTGGGAGGACTTCCACCGCGCCACCGGCGTGCGGATCATCGACGGGATCGGCGCCACCGAGATGCTGCACATCTTCATCTCCGCCGAGGGGGACCAGATCCGGCCAGGGTCGACCGGCCTGGCGGTGCCGGGTTACGAGGCGGCGGTGCTCGGCGAGGACGGCAAGCCGGTGCCCGACGGCGAACCGGGCAGCCTGGCCGTCAAGGGGCCCACCGGCTGCCGGTACCTGGCCGACGACCGCCAGCGCGGCTACGTGCGGGACGGGTGGAACCTCACCGGAGACACCTACATCCGGGACGCCGACGGCTACTACTGGTACCAGGCGCGCAGCGACGACATGATCATCGCGGCCGGGTACAACATCGCCGGGCCGGAGGTGGAGCAGGCGCTGCTCGGCCACCCCGACGTGATGGAGACCGGCGTGGTCGCCGCCCCCGACCCCGAGCGCGGCACGATCGTGAAGGCCTACGTGGTGCTCCGGGCCGGCGCCGAGGCCGGCCCGGCCAAGGCCGCCGAGCTGCAGGACTTCGCCAAACGGACGATCGCGCCGTACAAGTACCCGCGCGAGATCGAGTTCGTCGCCGCGCTGCCCCGCACGGCGACCGGCAAGATCCAGCGTTACCGGCTCCGCCAGCTCGCCGCCGGCGGTTCCTGACCGCCCGGCCGACCGGCGCGGGCCCGGGTACCGCCGCTCACCGCTGCCGTCGCCGCCTGCCCCGGGCCGCGAGCCCGCGCAGGCCACCGGCGGGCTCCTCCACGGTTGCCAGCGGGTCCGGGTCGAGCCCCGCGGGGACGAGCCGCGCGTGGAGATCATCCGCGCTGGCCCGCCAGCCGTGGTCGGCGGACTCGGCGCGGTCCAGCTCGGCGTGCGCGCGCAGCGCATCCAGCTCGGCCCAGGCGAGGTGGTGGCGGACAGCCAGGCGGAGGGCCGCGTCCGCCGCGTCCCGGCCCTGGGCGAGCAGGTCGGCGGTGGCGGCAGCGGCGCGGGCATGGAACTGGCCGGCCCGGATGCGGGCCCTGGCCGCAAGCGCGGCCGCCTGCGCGGGAACCAGCTTGCGCGGGGCCGCGACCGCGATCGCATCCTCGGCATGGCCCGCCGCGGCGCCGAGGTGGCCCGCTGCCCGGGCCCATTCGGCCAGATCGACCAGCGTGACGGCGAGCTCGGGGAGAGCGTCCCCGTTCCTGAAGTACTCGGCCGCCTCGGCGAGCTGCGATCCGGCGGCTGCCGTCTGCCCGTCGGCCAGGGCAAGCCGGCCCAGCAGCCGGATGCACCGGGCGAGATGCCCCTTGCGGCCCATCTGCTCGGCGAACTCCCGGTTCCGCTCGGTCAGCGCCCGGGCCGGCCCGGGCCGGCCGGTCCTGGCCAGCCGTTCCGCCCACTGGATTCCGGGCACCGAATGCAGGTGCCTGGACGAGCCGGAGAACACGGCCCGGTCGGCGCGGAGGAAGCAGCTTTCCGCCTCCTCGCTGGCGCCGCTGATATCGGCCACCCAGCCCATGTGGGCGAGCGAGTAGAACACATCCGTCTCGGCGGCCCGCTCGGCGAAGGCCACCGCCTCGGCGGCGGCCTCCCGCGCTTGCGCGGTATGCCCGAGCGTCCCGAGGCACCGGGACAGGTTCTCCAGGCTGATGCTCAGGCTCGGCGCGTCGGCGTCGTCACGATCGTGCTGGACGCATAGCCGCAGGTATTCCTGGGCGGTGCCGAGATCCCCGGCCGCCAGCGCGGAGATCCCGACGTCGTTGAGGTAGAAACCCTGGCGGCGGGCCCCCAGCCGGGCAGCGCAGGCGGCGCGCCGTGCCGGTGAGGTGACGAAGGCACTGGCGGCCCGCTGCCCCAGCGGCACCGCCGGAAGATCCTCAAAGGCGTGCCCGTCCCCGCCGCGATGGCGGAACAGGTCATCGGCCGACTCCCACTGTTCGGCGTCGAGCAACAGCTCGATCGCCTCGACCACGCGCAGCGCGTCGGCGCGGCCGGTGACGTGGCCGGCCGGCAGGCTCGCCAGCGACGCGGCGGCGGCGACCCCGGCGGCCTCCAGTACCAGCGGCCGGAACGCGTCGCGGACCAGGGGATGCGCCGAGACGGTGGTGCCGTCCGGGTGCCACGAGAGCAGGCCGCCGAGCCGGTCCCGCACCGCGGTTTCCACCATGGCCGTCGTCCAGTGGTCCAGCCGCCCCCCGAACGCGGGGTGCTGTGCGACGGTCAGCACCGCACCGGGCGACACCGGGCGGGCGAACAGCGACACCGCGGCGGCCAGATACCGGTCCGGCTCGCTCAGCCGGTCCGCGGAGAACCTGAGCACCCGGTTCACCCGGGCCGTGGTGGGCTCGTCCGGGGCCAGTTCCGCGCGGAGGGTTTCGAGATCAGCCGGTGACCGGCGGTCGGTCAGCGTGCCCGCGATGACCCCCACCGCCAGGGCGTGGCCGTCCACGGCCCGCACGAGGCCGCGCCGCTCGGAGTCACCGATCCAGTCCAGGCCGGTCGCGGCCAGGAGCGCCGAGCCCTCGGCCGGCGTGAACGGCGGCACCTCCAGCATCCGGGCGCTGCCACCGTCGAAGGCCTCCAGGTCGGCGAACGGGAACCTGCTGGTAAGCACGACCAGGCCAGGCTGGCCCGCGGTGCACACGCCCGCCAGGACCTCGCGCAGGGTGCCGTCAAGCAGCCGGCCGAAGCCCGTCCCGGCCGGCCCTTCCTGTATCACCTCCAGCCCATCCAGGACAAGCAGGAGCGGGACCTGACGCAGGAGGGCGAGGACGGCGGCGGCCGGCCGGAGCCCGTCAGGGACCGTCACGCCGAACTCCCGGGTGGCCCACGTGAGCAGCGCGATGGCCCAGTGCTCAACGGACGGGTCGGCGTAGAAGCCCCAGCCGAACACGCCGCGCACGCCGGCCCGTGCCGCCCCGCCAGCGGCCAGTACCCAGTGGCTGACCAGCGTGGTCTTCCCCGCGCCACCCCAGGCGGTCACGCCTACCAGGCCAACCTGGGGGTCCTCCGCCCACCGGTTCAGCCGGTTGAGTTCCTCGGCGCGCCCGATGAAGCCCGCGGCCGGCCCGCCTTCGAGCTGCCAGCTCACCGGCAGCGGCGGGGCCTCACCGGCCACCGGCACGGTGCTGACCGGCCTGGTGCGGACCGGCCCGGTGCCCGGCACGTTGCTGACCTGCCCGGCGCCCGGCACGATGGTGACAGGCCCGGTGCCCGGCGCCGCGGTCAGCAGCTCGAGTGCGGGCGGGAACCGCTGGTCGGTGAATGACGACAACAGCGCGTGGAGGGCCGAATGATCGCCATTCGGTGCCGGATACAGGACCAGCATGGCCCCGTAGCTGATCTCCGCCCGGAGCGCCAGGATTCCCGGGTCGTTGCCCTCGGCCGCCGGATCCCAGGGCATGATCGCGATGTGCTCCGGCGCGGCACCGGGCTCGGCCACGGTGCCCGACCAGAGCGCCACCTCGCGCAGGATCGCGGCGATGCGCTGGTCGGCGAAGCTGAAGCCGATCCAGACCACCGGCCCGCCATCGACGAGCCGCCCCAGCACCCGGCTCAGCTTGCCCTCGTAGGCGCGCCGGTACTCGGTCGTCGCGAGCACCACGGAATCGGGCTGGTTGTAGTAACCGTGGGCAAACAGCACCGGTCGCCGGGTCGGTGCGCGGCAACAGCGCGGAACGCAGGATCTCCCAGTAGGAAGCCGCGCCCAGCCTGCGGCGCAGGATTTCCACGATCTCCTCGGGGCTGTTCACCGCGAGGGCCCGGCATGCCGCCGCCTCCTCCTCGGTCAGCCGGTGCGCCGCCGCGTGCACCAATTGCCCGATCAGCCCCGACCAAAGCGGATACAAGGGCACGGAGGCACCGGCGCCGAGGAACGCCAATGCGTCACCCGCGCCCAGGTACTCGCGCAGTTTCGCGAATCCCGGTTGATTGACCCGGGCCAGGGCCGCCCGCTGGCTTTCCGGCAATCCGCTCAGGTAGCCGGCCCCAGCGTCGTTCCACATGGTTGAACCTTCGCAGCCGGTCAAAGGCCGCGCAGCGGATACCCGGGTGGTGCGGGGACTTTTTATCAATGGGTTATGGAATGCGGCATGGGCTCAGCCGGGCCCGGAGGTGGCCTCCTGCTCGGTGTGTGCCGCCCATTCGCTGACGAGCTGGTCGAGCACGGGGGCGAGGTTGCGAAGCTCGTCCAGGTGCGCCGGTCCCAGGCGGCTCAGCCGCGCCTCGCCGTCGGCGGTGAGCGCCACCCGGGTCAGCCGCCCGTCCACGGCATCCCTGGACCGCTCGACGACGCCGGCGGTGGCCGCCCGGTCGACCAGCTCCACCACACTGTGGTGCCGCAAGAGCAGGTACTCGGCCAGCTCCGAGATCGTCGGGTCCTGGTTTCCCGCGTGGCCCTTGATCGCCACGAGAAGCTGGTGCTGGGCCGGGGTCAGGCCGACCGCGCGGGCCTGCGTCTGGCTCCAGTGCAGGAAGCGGCGCAGGCTGGTGCGGAAGGCCAGCAAGTTCTGGAAGTCCCCAGCAGACATCTCAGGCACCCCCTCACCGTAACCGCAGCAGCGCCCTGCCGGCGCAGGCCAGCTCCGGCCTGGGCGGTCGTCACCGTCTCTGGTTCGGCCGTGAAATCCCTCTCTCGTCGATCGCCGCGGTACGGCCCGGGAGCCACGGATTGATCGTCACCCGCACCGACGAAACGGACGTGGCCGTGCACGCCGTCGCCGACCCGGTTGAGACCTCCAAGCGCGCGGCCGCCATTGCCGGGCAGATCGGGGACGCCGCCGCCCGCCTCCGCGAGGACCTGTGACGGCGTGGTCAGCCACGCCCGGCGAGCACCGCCTGGGTCTGGGTCACCTGGGCCACCAGCCGCCCCGCGTCGTCGGTGAGGTCCGTCTGCACCACGATCACCGACCGTCCCACGTGCAGCGGGCGGGTGACCGCGGTCACCTCGCCGGACCGGACCGCGCGGGTGAACACCGTGGCCGAACTGGTGGTCGCGGTCAGCGCACCGGGCGGCAGGTTCAGGAAGGCACAGACCCCGCCGAGGCTGTCGGCGAAGGCCATCAGCACGCCGCCGTGCAGGATCCCACCGGATGTGCACCGCTCCGGAGCCCAGGCCATCCGGCCCCGGACCTCGCCGGCCCCGGCCATGTCCAGGACCATGCCGAGGCCGGCCGCGAACGGCATCATGGCCACGAGCCCGGCAAGGTCCCCGGCCTCCGCGAGCGCGGGCGCGTCCGCGATGGCCCCCGGCCCGTCCGCGGGTACCGGACCAGCCTCGGGGACGCCATCGGCCGCGGGTGCCGATGCTGGTTCTGCGGACTCATCCACCTGGGGCTCGCCCACGTGCTCCTCCTGGCCACCGTCCACCCGTACCGCCGCCGCATCCCCCGGGACAAGCCCGGCTCCGTCCGGCTCACCGGCTCCGCCGCCCGGCCCAAACCCAGCCTCCGGCCTGGCCGGCGTTCCGTCCCTGGCGCGCGCCGCCCGCAGCAGCGCCACCACTTCCTCGTCCGAGGTCTGCGCGAAGTCTTCATACCATTCGCCGATTGCCATGAACCGCTCGGGCATGTCCAGGCAGATCACCTCGTCGGCGTCGCCGCGCAGCGCCCGGTCGGCCGAGGGCGGCGCCACCGGCACCGCGAGCACCACCCGGGCCGCGCCCAGTGCCCGGGCCACCTGGCACGCGGCGCGGGCCGTGGAGCCGGTGGCGATGCCGTCGTCCACGATCACGGCGGTCCGCCCGGCCAGCGGCTCATGCGGCACGCCCCCGCGGAAGCGCTGCGCGCGGCGCCGCAACTCGGCCCGCTCCCTCTGCTCGACCTGGGCGATCTCCACCTCGCTGACGTGGGCGTACCGCACGACCTCCGGGTTGATGACCCGCGCCCCGGATTCCCCGATCGCGCCCAGGCCGAGTTCGGGCTGGGCGGGCACGCCCAGCTTGCGCACCAGGATCACATCAAGCGGGACGCCCAGCGCGCTGGCCACCTCCGCCGCGACCGGCACCCCGCCCCGGGGCAGCCCGAGGACCACGACGTCCGCACCACGCAGGAACTCCAGGCGGCTGGCCAGCCTGCGACCGGCGTCGGACCGGTTGCGGAAACGCATGGTGATCCCCTTCCGCCGGTCTGGGGAATGTGTACCCAGCCAGGGCCATCCATGCGAGCACCGGCCCGGCGGATCTGATATCTCACCAGGCGCGATTGTGGTCGCCGGTGCCAGCAACCCGCCGCCGGCGGCGCTCAGGGACCGCGGTCAGGTGAGCAGGGTGCGCAGGAACGCGCGGGTGCGGGCGCCGTCGGGGCCGCCGGTGTACTCGCCCGCCACGAAGTCGGTCACGCCCGCCTCGGCGAGCACGGCGATCTGGGCGGCCACGGTGTCCTCGTCCCCGACGATGGCCACGTCCGCCGGGCCCGACGCGCCCTCGCGGTCGAGCATGGCCCGGTAGGACGGCAGTTCGCCGTAGATGGCGAAGACCCGGGCGGCCCGCTCCCTGGCGCCGTCCGGGTCGCTGGTGACACAGACCGGGAGGATGCAGACCACGCGCGGGCCGGGCCGGCCGGCGCTTTCCGCGGCGGCGGTGAGTATCGGCACAATGTGGTCGCGCACGGTGGCGGGCCCGGTCATCCACAGCACGGTGCCGTCGGTCTGCTCACCGGCCAGCCGCAGCATCTGGGCGCCGAGCGCGGCCACCACGACCGGGACCCGGCCCGGGGACGGGGTGGTCAGCCCGATGCTGGCCCGCACGGTGGTCCCGGTGAACGAGGCCGGCTGCCCGTCCAGCAGCGGCAGCAGCACCGCGAGGTACTCCCGCATGTGCAGGATCGGCCGGCCGAAGTCGTAGCCGAACATGTCCTCGATCACGATCTTGTGGGACAGCCCGATGCCGAGCACCAGGCGGCCGTCCACCGCCGCCGCCACGGTGCGGGCCTGCTGGGCCAGCACGGCCGGGTGCCGCGGGTAGGTGGGGACCACGGCGGTGCCGACCTCGATGCCGGGTACCTGGCTGCCCGCGACGGCCAGCGCGGTCAGCGCGTCCACCCCGAAGATGTTGTTCAGCCACGCGGAGGCGAACCCCTGGTCGGCGGCGCGCTGCAACTCCTCGCGCAGCGCCGTCATCGGGCTGGGCCCCGTCGGATCCTGCAGCGATACGCCAACCCTCATCGTGCGCCTCCCGCGTCTGGGCCGCCCGGCCATCACATTCTGCTGGCCCATTCTGCTGGGCCGGCGCACGATTCGCCCGGTTACCGGCCAACCGGCCACCTGCCGCCCGTCCCGGCAGGCGGCCACGGGGCACGTCCTACCCGGCCGGGCCCGGCAACCGCGCGTGCGCCACCGCCACCTCGGCGGCCAGCGCCGCGTTGTCGGCGATGAGCAGGCGGTTGACCTCGACGCTGCGGCCGCCACTCAGCTCATGCACCAGGGACAACACCGCGGGCGTCACCGACTGCCCGGTCACGCCGCGCTGGCGCACCCGGCTGACCGCCTCGGCGATGATCTCCTCCAGGTCCACGGCCGGGTCCGGCGGGCGGGCCAGGAGCAGCCCCGACCCGCGCTGTAGAACAGCGGCAGCTCCGGGGTCCGCCAGCCGAGGACAGGAACGCCCAGGGTTTCCAGCAGCTCCGCGGTGGCCGGTACGTCCAGGATCGACTTGGTGCCGGAGGACACCACCATCGCCCGGGTGCGCGCGAGCTGCGGCAGGTCGCTGGAGATGTCCAGGCTCTGGGCGAAATCGCGGTGCACCCCGCCGGTGCCGCCGGTGCCCATGAACCGGATGCCGGCGGCCCGGCACACCGCCAGGGTCCCGCCGACCGTGGTAGCGCCAAGCGCCCCCTGGACCACACAGGCGGCCAGGTCACGGGCGCCCACCTTGCGGGCGGACTCCCCCGCCGCCGCGAACCGCCCGAGTTCCGCCTCGGCCAGCCCGGCCCGGACGGCCCCGTCCACCACGCCGATCGTGGCCGGGACGGCACCGGCGGCGCGAACCCGCGCCGCCGCGGCCAGCGCCACGTCCAGGCCCTGCCGGCCGGGGAAACCGTGGGAGACCAGGGTGGTCTCCAGCGCGACCACCGGGCCGCCGTCCCGCAGCGCCCCGGCCACCTCCTCCGCCAGCACCGGGGTGACCGTCATGGCATCGCTCCCATCTTGGTGACCGCGCGCGCCGCCGCGTCCAGCCCCAGACGGATCCCGCCGACCAGGTAGCCCGCGGCGAACGCGTCACCGGCGCCGGTCGCGTCCACCGCGCGCACCCGCGGCGCGGCGTGGGTGATCCCGCCGGACCGGACCCCGCGCGGCCCCAGTTTCACCACCATCTCGCTGCCGGGCACCTCCCCCACCAGGTCCGCCTCCGCTTCCGTGCCGAACACGACCTCGGGCCGCAGCCGGGCGAGCAGCGCACGGAACCGGTCCGGGCCATAGTCTCGCAGCGCCGCCGTGGAGGAGAGATCCACGCTCAGCCGCGGCAGCCGGCCCGCCGCGGCCAGAGCAGCCCCGGCGACCGGCTCCCGGAGCAGGCTGTAGGCGGGCAGGTGCAGCCGGGTGCAGCCGTCGAACCAGGCGTCCGCCAGGTGACCGGCCGCCAGTTCGGTGCCCGCGCCACGGTCGGTCAGCATGGAGCGGGACCGGCCGGCGTCGGACAGCGAGACCACCACGCCGGTCCGGCCGGGCAGCACCGGCCCGGCCAGCTCCACGCCCCGGCCGGCGAGCTCGGCGGCCACCATGCGGCCCGCCGGGTCGTCCGCCCGCGCCGCGATCAGCCGGGCCCGGCCGCCCAGCGCGACGATCCACGCGGCCACGTTGGCCGCCTGCCCGCCGGCCCCGGCCGAGGTGACGGCCGGGGTGTCGGTCTCCGGCGCGATGGGGCCGGTCAGGGACACGATCACATCGAGATGCGCGTCCCCCAGCACGCAGATCATGTCTGTGACCGCGGTAACCGTGCCCCCCTTGTGGGTCAGCGCCCTCCGTACCGCCCCGACCCGGCCTGGAACGGCTTGCCCGTGCCCGTCACGCAGAGCAGGCGCAGGCTCTCCAGGTAGTACCCCCAGTTGAAGTTGTAGACCCCGTAGTAGTCGTCGGCCAGCTCGACGGCGTACTCCTGCCAGAACCGCAGCCGGGTCCGGCCGTCGCCGATATCGGCGACCAAGGTCGTCTGGGCCGAATGGTGACCGCCTGTAGTCGTCACCCCTTGCGCAGTTTCTACATTAGGGTTCCTTGATCTTCAGCTGACTTGGCCGGATTGACCCTCGCAGGGGTCGTCAGGGCAGGGTCGTGTGTCTGGCGTCAGGCCAGGCCCGACCACAGGTACCGGGCGCCGATCGCGATGACCAGTACGCCGACCAGGCGGCGGATCAAGACATCAGGCAGCCGGGACTGGAGCCGGGCGCCGGTGTAGGCACCAGCTAGGCCGCCGAGGCCCAAGGCGATGCCCGTTGGCCAGTCCGGTGCCACCGGGCCGCGCTGATGGGCCGCCAAGATGGTAAAGGTGATGACGCCTGCCACGGAGGTCACGAACTGGAGGCCAAGGCGGCGGGTGCCACCTCGGCGGGGCGGCGGCCAGACCCGATCAGTATCGGCGCCAGGATCGAGCCGCCGCCGATTCCGTAGATCCCGCCGACGCAGCCTACGGCGGCCGCCAGGCTCACCATGGCAGGAACCGGGATCGGCCGGGCCGGGTGCGCCGGCCGGTCCTGGCGTGATGGCCAGGTGAGTGCCAGCCAGGCCCCAAGCGGCAGCAGTACAGCGGCGATGACCAGGTCGAAGACGTGCGGGCCGGGCAGCAGCTCAACCCGGATCACCGACCCGGCGATGACACCGGGCAGGGTCCCGGTGATGAGTACCAGGGCCAGGCGCCCGCCGGTTTGTTTCTGCCGCCAGTACCGGTACAGCGCGGCGGGGGTGGCGACCACGTTGTAGAGCAGGTTGGTCGGCGTCACGGCCGGGCTGGGGGTGCCCAGGACACTGACCTGGAACGGCAGTAGCAAGACCGCGCCGGAGATCCCGGCAGGAGTCGCCAGCACTGCGATGAGGTAGGCCGCGGCCAGGGCGGCGATTTCGGTCCAGCCCGTCCCTGGCACCCGGCCACGGTAACGGCTTCCCGCCCGGCCCGGGGGCCGGTTAACGGTACGTTTGCCCAGGTCAATCCCGGTGGCGATGTTGCGGCAGCGGCAGATACCCACCCCGGAACAGCGCCGGTGAGCCGCTTGTGCGGGAACGCAGCCGCATCTGCGTTACAGTCCGGACATGCCGACGTTCCGGATCAAGGAGGCCGCCAGCCTCCTAGGGGTCAGCACCGACACCCTGCGCCGCTGGGCGGACGCGGGACGGATCGAGACCAC
>WNGH01009169.1_pt1 | contig 14989 bp, 16 predicted proteins | sample 5400631 | NCBI WGS metagenome assembly WNGH01 (sample SAMN13153373, study PRJNA577476) | soil metagenome | isolation source: 115 cm soil or saprolite under Garry oak tree replicate 1 | place: USA:California | collected 2016-06-15
CTTACCGACAGGCCGCCCCTGGCGGGCGACAGCAATACCGGTCGATCCGCCATGACCATGATGGTCTCCCGATCGCGTGCTCGGTGAACGTTCCGTACTCGCGGAAGCCCAGGTGCCGGTAGAGCGGCTCGCCCTCGGCGCCGGACACGCTACGCACCGCTACAGCGTCGGCCAGGGTGCCGGCACCGAACGGTGACGGTCGGGCCTGGCTGCAGCTCCGTGACGGTGACAGTCGGACCTGGCCGGGGCACTGTGACCGTCACGGTCGGCTGGGGCACCGGCACGCTGACCGTCACGGTCGGTGCCGGCTGCCGGGTGGTTGCGCCGAGGATTGCAGGCACCGTGATCGCGACGATCAGCGCTAGCCCAAAGGCCGCAACGATCCCCAGCAAGGCTCTGGACCGTAGCCGGTTCCGCAGCTTCTTGCGGTGCCTCCTGTTAGGCCGCGGCGCCCGCGGGGTTATCACGCCGTTGATGGTAGACCTCGCCGCCGCGCCACTGGGCGATACAGCCCGCGCCTGTGGCCTTCCCGAGATGCAGGCGCCAACGCCACTGCCCGAGAGTGCCGCAAGAGCTTACGCTCCCGCGCGCGTTCCCAACACGTGACAGGATCTCCCTGATGAATAGGTGTGCCTGGCTGAGCCGGTTGGTGCCGTCATTCTGGGTGCCCGCGAGCCGGCGTTTCGAGACAGTCCGGTTCGGGCATTCGCGAGGGGATTCTAGGGCAACTCGGTGGGCCACAAGTCCGACAACCGTCGGGCGGCGGTGACGCGCTGGAGCCGAACCGAGCGGCCGTCAGGTCACCAATGCCGGGGTACGGCGTGTAGGCACCGCCGATATTGGCTGTTCGCTCGCACCTAAGCCTGCTTGGATCTCCTGACCCGTGGGGTTCTTCAGGTGCGGGTGAGTGCGCTGTGGCGGTCGGGGTAGCCTCGGATGTCGATGACTTGCGCGCCGTCCACGGTGAAGACCTGGTAGAGCTGCTGTGGTGGCGCGGGTCGGGCTCCTTCGGCTTGGCGGGTCAAGGTGAGCCCGAGCAGCACGGCGTCGCGGTCGACTTCTGCGCTTTGCACGGTGGGCATGGTTCCGTCAGCGAGGACGCCGCGATACCAGTCGATGACCTGCGCGCTGTTGCTGCAGACTCCAGTCCAGTGGACCTGGGGGTGCAGGAGCGACCCGAGCAGGTCGAGGTCGAGGTCGCGATAGGCGGCTTCGAGGTGTCGGGCGATGTCGGCCATGACGCCGGTGCCGACCGCGCCGGGCACCTCGGTCAGTTCGTCTGGATGTTGCTCTGCTGGTTCGTCGGGGTTGATGCCGCAGCGCTGTAGGAGATCCATGACCTCCTCGCTGGGTGGTTTCTCTGAGATCCACACATCCTGTCGGGAGGCGCCGGCGTCGATGAGCAGTCTCACGGTCTCGAGCCAGTCGCCCGGTTTGCCGGCCCGCTCGCCGCTGCCGACGGTAGCGAAGGCCAGCGGGGTGCTGTCGAACCTGGTGTCGCGGGCGTCGACGTCGGCCCCGGCGTCGAGTAGCAGCCGGACTATCGCTGCGTTCCCGTGGTAGGCAGCGGTGGCCAGGGGCTGCTCGCCGAAGCCGTTGCGAGCATGGGGGGAGAAGCCGAGGTCGAGCATGAGGGCGACCGTTTCGGCCGGGCGGGAGGCGGCGGCGTCGAAGATCACGGCCCGGTCCTGATCGGTCAGCCGGTCGTGCAGGTCAGGGTGGCCGGCGAGAAGCTGTTCGGCCGCATGGCGGTCGGTGTTGAGGCAGGCGCCGATGAACCGATCGACGTCGGTGCCGTCATCGGCGGCGCCGAGGGCTCTCAACCGTGCTGCGGTGTCGTCCCGGCCGGCCCGTACTGCCAGGCGTAGCGCAGACACGCCGTCTGGGTCTGTGGCCTGCGGGTCCGCTCCGGCGTCGAGGAGGGCGACGACGACGGGCAGGGAGGCGTTGGCCGCGGCGTCCGGCAACGCTTCGGTCGCTTTGTCTGCCGCCCCGCCTCCGCCCGCTTCGAGGGCATCGAGGAGCAGCGACATCGCAACGGGATCGTCGGCGTAGACGGCGGCGCCGACGGCCCAGGTTCCGGCCACCCGGGCGCCGTGGGAGAGCAGCAGCTGGAGGCATCGGTGGTCGCGATGGCCGGCGGCCTCACCGATGGGCTGGCCCGGGTCGGGGTTGGCGCCGGCGCCGAGCAGCACCCGGGTGATGTCGGGGTTGTTGACTTCCACCGATCCCCTCAGGGCCGACCGGTAGCGGGGGCGGCCTCCGTCGTTGGTGTTCGGGCTGGCGCCGGCGTCGAGCAGGATGCGGACCACCTCGGCCATCCAGGGCGCCCGGTCCGGGTCGATCTGATGCCACCGGGAGTTGCAGGCGTACAGCAGGGGCGGCCAGCCGCGTTCGTCGTCGATGGCCACCGCGGCAGCGGGGTCGGCGGCGAGCATCTCACGTACCGCCTCGGCGTCGCCGAGCACGGTCGCGGTGAGCAGGCTGCGGCTGGCGATGCTCGGATCTGCACGGAAGATGTCGCTGGCCTGCCGCAAACGGCCCTCGACCGAGGCGGCCACGAACTCGGACACCTCTCGACGGGAGACCGCGTCGGCGTCGATGGCGGCTTTGAGCCTGGGCCAGCTCGAGAAGCCCAGCTCGCGAGCGATGACCAGCTGGGCGGCAGCCAAACTGACCGCGTCTTGGCGTGCCGATGGATGATGGCGGGCGAACCGCTCCCAAGCTGCGGCATCCCCCCGTCTGGCCGCGTCGCGCAGTTCTTTGGCCCGGCGGCGCAGCTGGTCGAGATCAGGGCGCTCGGGAAGTGAATCGGACATGGCGTCTCCTCCTTCGCCTGCGGTCCGCTGCTCAGGCCGAGGAAGAGGCCACAGCCACACGTGCATGCTCATTCGGAGGTGGACTCGGTCCTTCCCGTGGACCCGGCGGCACCCTCCCGGCGCCACCCGCGATTGTAGTGGGTCGTCGCACCAAGGGTCTCCTTGGAGATCCATGCCCGACCGCCACCCTCAGCCTCCTACGGCCAACCCCGCCGGGCCAGTGGACAGCACAACACCGCTGCCGAGCCTGCGGGCACGACTGGGAAGAAGCCACCGAAGCGCCCACGAGCCGGCATACGTTCGACGGCAGCGCCCTTCCCCCGAAGGACGCCGGCCCTCAGCTACAAAAGCATCCCCGAGGGTGCCGGTCGGGGCGCCAAGAGCAGGCACACATCACACCGCGGCGGGCTGGCTGTCGGCGCGTCCGATCGGCGGATCTTGGACAGGCCCGTGGCCGCCGGATCGACGTATTGTCCGCGTGCAGAACGAGAGCCATCGGCATTCGGTGAATGCCAATGCCCACTCACGGCTGCGATCGGCGGCCCGCAACCGTACCTGTGGTGCGACGTCGCGACCGCACGGATACTGGCGTAGAGGCATTCGGCGGTCGCTGTGCAGGCAGTCGCCTGAGGCAGGATGACGGTCATGAGCACGGGCACGATCGGTGGGGTCGGCCCGCCGGGCGCGGTGGATTCCGGAGCGGCAGCTGTATCGCCGGCCCGGCGCTGGCGGCGCTGGCTGGCCATCGCCGCGTTGGCGGTGGGCCTGGTCTTGGTCGCGACGGTCATCACCGGCCTTGAGCTGGGTGCCCGCTACCAGCCGGTCGGGTTCGGCAACTCCGGGGGTCATCTGGCCGGGCACATGGTCACCCGGCAGGTCGACAACTTCGCGCCGATGACTGGCCAGACGTACCTGCCGCCGCAGCGACCCGCCAGCGGCGGGCTCTACGTCAGCCTCACCAACAACGGCCCGCGATACGGGCCCGGCGACGTACTGGCCGCAGGCCGGCTTCGGCAGCGGGCCGGGTACCAGGCTCGCCGGCCTGGTGCTGCGGCCGGGCCAGGTCATCGTGGTGCGGCTGCCGGTAACGACCGCTGGCTGCTGGATGCCGGCGCACGGTTACGCTGTGCTTTCCACGTTCTGGGTGAGGGCCAGGTTCTGGCGCTGGACTCACCTGGTCCAGATCTGGTGGACCAGCCCGTTCGATCAGTCTGAGGGCGCGATCATCGCGCACGAGCCCGAGCCGGCGAGCCAGGGCGGGGTGTGCCCGAGCTGATCCGTCGGCCGCCACCGCTCGTCCGGGTGCGTGGAAGGTCGACGATGTCGCGGGCGGTCGGGTCATAGTTGGCCGGCCGGAGGCCCGACGGTTGACACAGCGTGACCTGGCCGGACGAACAGCCTATGTCACAACCGCGCCGTATCGCCGAGTATGGATTCCTATAATCTGATAGGTATTCCCGGATGAGAGCGCTCAGAATGCCCGGTTCTGTGCGCCGCCTGGCTCGGTCCCGGACGCGCTTGCCGCGGGTCCGGGCCCGGCCGGCCCGGTCGGCGGAGTGTCCGGGTTTGAGTCTCCGGTGCGTTGAGGGCATGCAGCGCGGGTCGGCGGTGTGTTCGCTGGTAGCGCGCTCGGGCTTGCCGCCGCGTTACGCTGCGGCGCGTGACTTCGGAGCCGCCAGCGGATCCGGCCGCAGATGCGGATTGGGCTCGCGGCGATAGCGTGGGCAGCTTCTTTTGCGGCGGTTGCCGCACTGCGCACGAAGATGGGCGAGGACGCCTTCGCGCGCTGGCAGCGCAGCATGGACCTCGCACAGCGCCCCCGGCTGCTGACCGGCATGGAGCAGGCGGTCCTGCGGCAGGCCGTCGCGCCGTTGCTGGCCGATCTGGCCGCCAGCGGCATGAGTCTGCCCGATATCCGCGGCGAGGCGCACGAGGAGCGGCGAGCGGCATCGGTGTGCGGGTGGATCCACGGGCCGGGTCGGACGGGTCAGGGCATCTGGGTGCTCCTGGACAGCCGGCCTGCCAAGCAGGTAGTCCAGCTGGCCGGGCAGATCCAGCGCTCGGCCGCCGACCAGCTCGCCGGTGCAGGACGTTCCCCGGAGTGGCCGGCCTGCCCCGGGCATTCCGGCTCACCGCACCGGCTCGAGCCCGAGGTCCGCGATGGCGTTGCCGTGTGGGCCTGCCGGGGGAAACGGCCAGGTGATCTGGCCCATCGGCGAGCTGCTGATGTCAGGCGGTGCCTGTGGGGGCAGGAAACGACGCCGCCGGCGGTGAATCCGGGCCTTGTCCCCGGGGCCGGTGCACGGAGTTGCTCATGGGCCGGAGCGTGACCGCCGGCCCCGCCAGCGCTGCGACCTGCCGGTTCCGTGCGCTTTGAGCGGCACCGTTGTGCGCGTGGCCGGCTCGGCGCTGTGGCGGCCGGTCAGGCGGAAAGGTATCCGCTGTCGAAGATCCAGTCGGGGTAGCTGGCCCTGAGCAGGCCGAGGTGGCTGTCCCAGGTTTGTGGCCCGGCTGCTGCGGGCCGGGCGAACACGAAGGCCTGGCGGGTGATGGTGAAGCCCCAGCTGAAGCCCGCGACCGCCTGGACGTGGCGGGTCAGCACGGCGTCGGGTGAGACGCACAGGAAGCTGTCGGCCTGCCAGGCCATGTCGTCCCGGGAATCGCGGCAGGGGCGTCGAACAGTTCAGGGCGGACGCCGAAGAACGCGTAGGGGGTGGCGACCTGCTGGTAGAGCGCGATCGGGTCCATCTCTAACCGGTCAGGGGCGCTGTCGGTGGAGCGGACCATCTGCGTCCAGCCGAACATGGCCGCATACCCCTCGGCCGGGTAGGTCACCCTGGCGCGGCACACCGGGAAGCCGCGGGCGGCATCGGCGGGCTGGCCGCCGCTGAGCAGCAAGTAGCCGACGGCATCGGGGTCGGTGTCGGGGGTGACGGATACCGCGATCAGCCCGCTGAGGCCGCGGAGCACGAAGGGGATGCGGACACTTCCGCCGTCAGCGATGGCATCCTCCTCCCGTAACCAAGCCGCGCGCAGATCCCGCTAATGATCCTCGTCATCCTAAACCCGGAGCAGCCCGGCATACGGCCCGTTCCGGGCGGCATGCAAGCCCGGGACGTGACCGGGCACGGACTGCGGATTGCTGGCATGCACCTGCGGAGCCACTCAGCCCGTCGAGGACATCTGGATCGCCCACCGGCCGGCAGCCCGAAGCCAGAGCGATTATGAATTCCTACGATTTAGCTAGGTATTCATGGTTCCGGCCATGCGTAATGACCAGTTCTGGCCGTGGGCCGTGAAACCGGCTGAGGCCTGCTCCGGGCCCAGGCAGGCGCGGCGTGCGACATTCCCGTGTCCCACCGCGACGTATGTTGCTCGCGCTTCGACGGCGTGTTGCCGTCGGCAGTCGGCCGGCCTAGTGGCAAGGCGCCGTCGGCGCCACGGAATCTGTACCTTGCACCATCTGCCAGCAGCTGGCCGAAGCCAGCCCCGCTGCCTGCCGGTCATGCGTTGTCGCAGCTATGGCGCTGGGACGGGCCAAGTGGCAAGCTAATACCAATGCAACAAGGGCAGTGTCGAGCGCCTGCTGTGAACCGTGCGCCTCGCGATCTGCGCCGTATGAAAGGGAGCCAGGACAGGGGCTAGGACACCGCCGGCGATACCCATTGGGAGGTGTTGCATGGCTGCCGACATGACCGGCGACCGCGCCATGATCTCTGAGAAGGTGGCACCCACCCTCGTCGGAAGGGTGCTGAATTCCTTCGACCTCGTGGTTATCTTCGTAGCCCTCGTCCTGTTCATACCCAACGCATCGACCGTGCAGTTCGCCGGGCCGGCGACATTCGTGTTCTGGATCCTGGGGTTCCTGACCTTCCTCATCCCCGGAGCCTTCGTCACCGCGCAGCTTGGACGCATGTTCCCCGAGGAAGGGTCGCTTTACGTGTGGACTCACAAGGCCCTGGGCTCATTCTGGGGATTCTTCGCCGGGTTCGCAGCGTGGTGGCCGGGCGTCCTCGTGATGATTTTGTCCGGATCGCTTGTCGTGTCGCTCTCGCAGGCGATCGACCCCACATTGTTCGCCAGACCCTGGCAGCAGGGACTCATCGTGCTGGCGGTGCTGTGGTTCTCGTGCCTGCTCGGCGTGCTGCGCTTCCGGCTGACACAGAATTACGTGAATGTCCAGTTCGTGCTGTACTCCTTCTGCCTCATCATGATCGGGATCTCCGGCATCGTCTGGCTGGCCGGCGGGCACCACGCTGCCAACTCGTTCGCGATCCACGGCTCAGCGCTGACCGGATGGGGCCAGTGGACGTTCTTCTCGACGGTGATTCTCGCCCTGCTAGGCATCGAGGTGCCGTTGAACATGGGCGTCGAGATCAAGAGTGAGAACGCCATCAAGAAGTACCTGTTCTGGGGCTGCGCGGTGGTGATCGTCGCCTACCTCTGGGCGACCTTCGCGAACATGGCGGTGGTGCCGGTGGGGCAGAACAACGCCACGTACGGCATCGTCCAGACCGTGCAGATCGCGCTCAATCACACCCTCGGCTCGTGGGTAGCGTTCATCCTCGTGCTGATCTTCGTGTCCGACACCGTCGTGTACAACTACTCGTTCGCGCGCTTGATGTTCGTATCTGGGCTGGAGCGGCGCCTTCCGCACCAGTTCGGCCGGGTCAACCGGAACAAGGTTCCCGCCAATGCCGTCCTCGCGCAGACCGCGATCGCATCGATCGCGACCGCGATCATCTACTTCCCGGTCCAGTCGGCCACCTCGAACTACGCCACCAAGGTCTACCTGGTCCTTCTCGCCGCCGTCACAGTGGTGTGGTGCACGTCCATGGTGCTGCTCTTCGCGGACGTGTTCTTTGCCAAGCGTTCGTTCCCTGAGACGTTCAAGGAAGTTCAGCGCACCCCGTGGGGTCTGCTGGCCGTGTGCGGTGTCGTCGGTGTTCTTGCCGACGCGGCTGCGGTTGTGCTGCTGTTCTGGGCTCCCTGGTCACCCATCTTCACGAAGAGCGGCTGGGATCTGGCCGTAGGCGCGATCACGGTGGTCTCGATCGGGATCGGGCTCTGCATCTTCTTCATCTCAGAACGAGCACGCAGGAAAGTCGGCCGGGCGACGGCCACGGCGGAAGCGGGTCTCGCCTAGCAAGCTCGATCGTCAGCTGTCCCCGGTCGCCTGGCGGTTAGCCTGCGCGGCGGGCGAACAGCGTCTGGCTGAGCCCCGGATGCGGGTCCGATCAAGGCCGACGTGGCGCCGCACGGAACCCCGAACTGCCTCCTGGCTAAAGCCAGAATCTCGCCAGGCGAGGGCAGGCGGCGCCAGAAAGTCAGCCACAGCGCGCGCCAGCCGAACGTGACCAGCCCGGCCCTGGCGTTTCCGGCCGCGGCATGCACGGCTGCCAGCGCGAAACTCGCGCCGACGGGCGGCTGGCGTCTGTGTGATCACGCATCCGGCCAGGGACACGCGCAGCAAACCCCGCCCGGGTAGCCCTCGGGGACCAGGCGGGTGAGCACGGCGAATAATCCGCCAGCAGCACCGCGCCCAGGACCGCCAGCAACGCGGCCGCATACAGCTGGCCCGCGTCCGCCCGCAGCACCTGGGCCAGATGCTGGGCCCGTTGTCGAGCTTGGCATCGAGTGGGATCAGCGCCACCCCGACTACCCATGCCAGCATCCCTGTGACCGCCGCAGCCACCCCTGGACCCCCGGTGGGCTGGCCCGGGGGATGGCCCGGCCGGCCAGCTGGTTTTCGGCGCCGGTGCCGGGGTTTCGGCCGTCATGCGCGGCGGAGGCCGTGCCGGGAGCTAGGCGGGGCCGCCAACTGCCCGGGATGGGTTAGCGCTGGCGGTGCGCGGCGAGGGCGTGCCCTCCGGCACCGACGACGGCAGCACCGTGACCGGCACGACAGCGGCGACCACGCGGAACTACATGGCATTGCGGGGAGCCGACACGAGCCTGTTAGGCGACCGGGTGCTGGACCAGTTCGCTCCCTGGAACTGGCCCGCCAGTCGGAGCCGTCGGAACTGGGCCGCGCCCCAGACAGCCTGACCATCGCCGCCATGAACCTATGGCTCCGAGCATTACGAAACAAGGCCTAGTGTTATCTGGATGGCTGCGTCATGGCGCTTATCAGGAGTCGAGCTGGTCGAGCGCCGCCGCTAGAAAGGCGTCGCGGCGAGCGGTGAGGATGGCCGCGTTCAGATCTGGGCGGCTGAGCTCACCGACGAGGTCACCCGGCAGGCAGTAGGCCATGTCGCTCACCGTGCACAGGGCTGCTGCCACGTCCCAGTACGCGACGTGCTCGGCCCGACGGCCGGCGGCTTGCTGCCATCCGGCCAGCACCTCGTCGGCGGCCGGCGAGCCCGGTCCTGATGAGTCTTGCGAGGACTCCAGTGCCGATGAGCCGAAGAACAGGGCCACGTCGAGGCGCAAGGTGCCCAGATCGATGCCGGGTGATCCGGCGCCTGCGGCATCCCAGTCGATCATGCCGCTGCAGGAATCGCCGGACCAGATGGTATTGCCCTGCCACAGGTCGCCATGCACGAACACCAGCTCGCCGTCTGGCACTGGCAGGCTGGCGATCCGCTCTTCTGCCCTGGCCAGCAGCCGCGACGTGCCCACTGACCTGCGCCACTCAGCGAAGTCCATGTCATACAGGGCGCGGGTCCGTAGCTCCAGCCCCGGCCGCGGTGCCAGCGCAACGCGCTGCAGCGCGCCCGCTGCGGCTCCCAGCGCCCGAAGCCGTGGTGCAGAGGCGACGCGGGGGATCTTGCTGGAGCCAGGCAGCACGGTCATCAGCAATGCCATCGTACCGGCCGCGCTGCCGTCCAGGTCCGCAGCGATCAGCCGCGGCGCCGGCAGGGCGCGATCTGCCGCGAGTTCCAGCGCCGCAACTGTGGTGATGAGCTGCCGGCGGTCCAGGTCGGCGGTCACGTCGCCGGTCTTCAGCACCACCTCGGAGGTGCCGCCGGCATCGACCAGGCGCAGTAGCCAGGGATTGCCGCCCGCCCGCATCCCCGCAGCGCTAACGACCCGTGCGGAAGGAGCAACGGCACACGCCGCCCAACTCAGAACTTGCCGGACCAGATTTGGCACGCGCCGAAGCCTAATGTGGGCCGACCAGACTCTTTCTCCCATTGAGTAAGCCAGGCGCGACGATCGCGGGTCTGCCTCGGTCTAGCCGGCAGACCAATGCAAGTGCGATCATCGGCACCGCATAGTCGCCTCTGGCTGGCCTGTGACTCAAGATCAGCTCACGCACTCCCGCGTATCCCCGCAGGCCGCGCCCTGGGATCAGAACTAGTCGCCGCATCGTCCCCGCGCAGCAGATCGCTGCCGCCAATAGCCGTCGGCGAGGCATCAACGCCAGAACCGGCGGATCTGGCGCCGCCCGGTGCAACACTGGCGGCGTGAAACGGGAACGCGCGATGCAGCTGGCCGGGCGAGTCCTGCAGGGACTGGACGAAGGCCAGGACGAATGGCCGCTGAGCCTGGTGACCGAGCTGTATGTCTTCGGGTCGTTCGCCCGCGGCGCAGCCGAGCCGCACGACGTCGACCTCGACATCGAGCACGAGAGCGACTACCGCTGGGGCTCGCATTTCGCCACCTGCCTGGCGTACGGGCGCGACCCCTACAGCCTGATGAAGCGCCCCCTGACTGGCGGCAGGCAGGGATGCCAGATCACGTTCAGATTCAAGGGCAGCGCAGACTTCCCTATGACCCTGCTCTGGCGCAAAGGCGACCCCCTGCCCGCCGCGCTGGAACGCCTGCACGGCATCCAGCCCGACCCAGCCGCCGGACGCGCGCCCCGCGACGCCATGCTGCCCCAGTTCGAGGGACTCGACCAGTGGATACCGCGCCCCATCCGCGAAGCGCTCAGCGCGGCGGTCAACGACGAGCTCATCACTCTGGAACGTGTGGTCCTCGCGGACGACGAGGTAACAAGCCCATACGCCCGCGAGCACCTCGCCGACCGGTGGAGCCCGTCCAGCCCCCTCCGCCGGGCCGGCCGCGCCATCGTCGCCGACTGGGAACGCCGTGGCATCGACCCTCGCCACTGCCACCTGCACGGAACCGACATCGACGACAGCAGCACGCCGTATTTCGCCGGGTTCAGCTGGCGGTACTACACCTCCATCCCGCGCTGCCTCTCCGGACATGGCGGCACTGAATGGCTGGAAGTCGTCAACCCGACCCGGGCCAGGCCCCTGGACACCTTGCGCATCCTGCCGCGAAACCGGGAACTTCTCGCCCGCGTCACCTGGCCATGAGGGGCTGGCGGGGTGCGACGGCCGACGGAGACCGGTCACGTATGCCTATTAGGCGTACACTATTGGCATGGCACGAACACAGACCAAGGAGAGCCGCCTCGCCGTGCGGCTGACCAGCGATCAGCGCGCGCGAGTCGACCAGGCCGCGGCGGCTGAAGGTCGCACGGTCACGGAGTTCGCCATCGCCGCGCTATCGGAACGCGCCGGGCATGTCCTCGCTGACCGCCGCGTCTTCCCGCTCGACGACGAGCAATGGGACCGGTTCACCGAAATGCTGGACCAGCCAGTCACGAGACGGCCGCGGCTAGCCGAACTGCTCGCCCGCGATCCCGGCTGGGCTGAGTGACCGAGAAATTCACCGAGCCACAGCCGCTGACCGCCGATCACGACATCAGCGGGTTCCGCTGCGGCGACGACAGCCTCGATGAATGGCTGCGCCGCTACGCGCTGACCAACCAGGCCAGCGGCTCGGCCCGGACGTTCGTAACCTGCCTGGATCATAAGGTAGTCGGCTACTATGCCCTAGCCTCCGGGGCGGTGTCGAGGGCCGCCGCGCCAGCGCGCGCAGCGAAAGCCATGCCGGAGCCGGTCCCGGTCCTGCTGCTGGCACGCCTCGCCTTCGACCAGGCACAGCAAGGCCACGGACTCGGATGGCGCCTCCTGCGCGACGCCATCCTCAGGACACTGCAGGTCGCCGAGCACGTCGGCGTGCGAGCGCTGCCGGCTCACGCCCTGAACCAGAGCGCCGCCGACTTCTACGCACGGTACGACTTCCAGCCGTCACCAACTGACCCGCTGCACATGGTGCTCCTGCTCAAGGACGCCCGTGCCCTGCTCCGGACACCCCCCGTAACGACATCCCCGGCCGACTGAGCGATCTTGCCCCGCAATGTGCCCCTCAGAACGGCACGGGAACTCCCCCATCATGCAGGAAGAGGACGCCTGACCTGCAGCCAGGCCCTCACGCATGGCGCTGACCCGGGATGATATGAGATGGCGGGCGACTCGGTCACACGTCCAGCGGGCCAGCCCACATGATATTGCTAGCGCTGCCAGCGGGGTCGGCTTCGGCGACGGCCAGGCTGAGGGCCTCGAGCCCACCGACGAGAGAGCGCACCCGCTACTGGTCACCGAGCCAGGGCCGGTAGTCGGCGACTTGGTCGCCGGTGAGGATCCCGCGGCCTCGACCCAGCCAGAACCAGTCGAATGGCTGTCTGACACGTGACAGGCACCGCCATCGCGCGCGGCACGACCCGACGAGCCTGTTCAACTCGGACCGCTGGCACACCGGCTCCGCCTGTCGCTGACAGCCAATCTGTGCGGCTGAATGTCGGCGACCAGCGTCCGTCGCGACGGTCAGATGACGGTCAGACGATCTCCGAACCAATCCTCCTGGACCTGGAAACAAGCCCTGACCTGCAATTCCTAGTTCGTTATGGGTATTCGAAAACCCCAGATCTCTTGCATGCCATGTGGAATGCTGACGTTCAATACCGCCAGATGCCAGCCAGGGACGGCCCCGTGCTGCTCGATGCCGCACCGGCCACGCCCCGAACGACGGTCAGGCCACGGTCAGAACGATCTTTAAGTCGCAGGGGGTCACATGATCGCAAGCCCGTTCAGCCCTGAGTTGGTTGATCGGGACAATCCAGCGGCGGTCACCGAACGTGCCGAGCGACGAAACATGCCCGCGACAGGCACATACTCCCTGCCGAATCTGGCGCGAGTCCTGTGATGCGCTTTTTGCCTGGCTGGTCGGCGCAGAATGACCAGTTCAGTAGGGGCCGCGCAGTGCCGAACAATGATCAATGGCGGCTGTCTGCCCAAGTGCCCGCCGCCGCTCGGCCTCCCGCCGCCGGGCTCGTCGCCGGCGCCGGCGCCGTCACCGCGGGGGCGGTGTATCGAGTGGACGTTCATCAATGCTGACAACGCCTCCAATCCGGAGGGCACCTGGCAGCGGCTGGATACGCCGCCGCCGTCGCCGAGTCCGACGCCGGTGACGGTGCTCGCGCTGCGGTCCGGCGGTTTCGTCGGCAGTGACGCCCGTGGCGGCACCGGTTATCGGTCAGCGTCGTCGGCAGCTTCGCCAGCCGGCGCCACGTGTTCTCGGTGATCGGCGGGTACGTCGCCGACCGGATGCGCCGGCTCGTCCGCGGGGTCCTGGCCAGCAGCGCCGCCGCACCACCCTCACGCAGGCCCTCGACCACCAGCTCCGGCGACCCCGCCAACTCCTCGCTCCGAACGCGGGCCACGAAGACCAGACCCACCGGCTCCGCCGCCAGGCGGCGCGCCACGAACCCGAGAACCTGCGCCGATGCGGCCGCGGTCGCCGGGCTGTTCGACGCGGCCGGTTTCTTCCCCATCGACCTCGGCGGCCTGGTGCCGGGCGGGCGCCTGCAGCAGGTCGGGGGCCCGCTGCCGTCGCACAACCTCGTCTCCCTCCGCTCAGATAAGCCATGCTCACCGGGATCCGCCCAGACGGCGGCCCCTGGAGAACGCACAGACCGGCATGCGCAGGCACTGCCACGAGGCAACCGTGATGACTGGCTACCGGCGGGGCCGACGACTGGCTGCTGGCGGATACGACGAAGCGCCCGGGCAGGTTAGCTTCCATGCATTACCTGTTCCGGAGGTTTGCACTCATAATGACGCCACAGATCCTGATGGAAGACGATTTCCGGCATGGCCGCGCCATGGTGGCGATCTCACGGACAGGCGGGCGATCACGCGGTTTCCGCCGCGCTTCAGCGCTGACGACGGCATCGTGTCGGCGTCGGATCGCGGTCTCTATGCGAAAGCGGCGGGGACGAACTCCCAGACAGGGAAGCCCGCCTTTTCGTCGACACCCGGCATCGTTCGTCGAACTCGATCCCGGGTTTCGACGCAGTTCTCGGCCAGGAGCTTCAGATCAGCATCTGGCTGCGGGGCCGGACGTTCGGCACCGCCGCGCAGCCGTTCAGCAGTGCTGTGACTGATCCCGACACAGATCTGCGGCTCGCGTCGTTCGCTATGAACACGATCGACTTCGAGACCGGGATGGTCTTCGACGTGTGGATGACGAACAACGCGATCTATCCCTATTACGAGCGGCTCAACCTGACCGGCACGGCGACTTACGCTGTGTTCTCGTCGGTGTTCCCGCCGGTCTCGCGGACGCCCGACGAGCAGGCGAAAGTCGCCGTGGCCTACGACCGAGCCGCCGGTACCGCGCGCTGGCTCGTCGACGACGCGGAGGTCGCTCACGTCAGCAAGATCGGTATTCCAGCACCGGACGCGACGACGATCATCGATCATGGCGGAACTCCGGAAGTGGTCTCGCCGCGGCAGCTGAACTGTGGGATGGCGATGTTCACGCTGCTCGACGGCGGGCTGGCGCCCTCGGGAACCGGGCTGGTATCCCTCGCGCCGCCGTATAGGTTCCCAACCGGGTTCGCCGGCGGCCCGAAGCTTTTCGGCCAAGGTGCCGAGCTGTCCGTCGAGCGCTTCAAGGTCCAAAGCTGCACCCAACAATGACATAGAAATCGATCGATCCAGCAAGCGGCCGGGCCGTACACGTGCGCGCTCATGCCGCCGGGCCGTTGTTGCCGCTGCCGACTGGCTGCGGGGACTGGTCACTGGCGGATGCGAGCACGCTCTTGCTCGCGTCACGCTTTACACCAGCAAGTACGCATCTCAAACGAATTGGCGGCTGAGCCGCACCGCGAGGCGGGCTCTGCGCACAACCGGAAGGAACCCATGACGCACAGTACGATGCCGGACAGGCGCCCGCCGGGCCTGGCGCCGCTGGACTACGACGTTGATCATGTCCGTGGCCCGGCAGTCGGCCGCCTCATCCTGGAGTACGGCGATTACGAATGCCCGTATTCCCGGCAGGCGTACCGGGAAATCGAACGTGTCGAG
>WNGH01003543.1_pt1 | contig 14983 bp, 16 predicted proteins | sample 5400631 | NCBI WGS metagenome assembly WNGH01 (sample SAMN13153373, study PRJNA577476) | soil metagenome | isolation source: 115 cm soil or saprolite under Garry oak tree replicate 1 | place: USA:California | collected 2016-06-15
CAAGTCAGGATGAACGGCCGGCTCGCGTTCCGCGGGTGTGTTTGATCCGTGGGTCATCCACCCTGGGGCGGACGGAGCCACTACCGGAAGGAGCCGGCCGCTATGACCAGTCTGAAGCACAGCGGCAACGTTTGGTTGGGGCTGGATGTGCACAAGGACTCGATTGCCGCGGGGGTTCTTGGCACGCAGGAGTCGAGTCCGCGGATTGAGTTGATCGGGCCGGGCCCGGACGCGGTCCGCCGACTGATCAAGAAGGTGAGTGGCAGCCCGGAGCGGGTGCGGGCGTGTTATGAGGCGGGCCCGACCGGCTACGAGCTGCACCGGCTGCTGACTGGCTTGGGGGTGCGGTGCGAGGTGATTGCGCCGTCGCTGATCCCGAAGGCCGCCGGTGACCGGGTCAAGACCGACCGCCGCGACGCCGGACGGTTGGCCCGCCTGCTGCGCGCCGGGGAGTTGACCGCGATCCGGGTGCCCACCCCGACCGAGGAAGCGGTGCGTGACTTGTGCCGGGCCCGCGCCGACGTCGTGGAAGACCAGCGGCGGGCCCGGCAGCGGTTGGGGAAGTTCCTGCTGCGCCACGGCGTGGTCTATCCGGGCGGGCGGGCATGGACGGTCAGCTACTACCAATGGCTCGATCAAGTCCGCTTCGCTGAGCGGGCGCTGATCGAGACGTTCCGGCACTACCGCGCCATCCTTGCCGAGCGGGACGCGGCACTGACCGCGATCGATGCGGATCTGCGGCCGTGGTGCGCTCGGGACCCGTTCGCCGCGCAGGTCCGGCGGCTGGCCTGCTACCGCGGGGTGGCCGAGCTGGCCGGGCTGACCTTCGCCACCGAGGTCTGTGACTGGCGGCGGTTCCCGTCCGCGCCCAGCTTCATGGCCTTCACCGGGCTCATCCCCAGCGAGTACTCCTCCGGCGGCTCACAGCACCGCGGTCACATCACCCACGCCGGCAACGAGCACCTGCGCACCCAACTCGTCGAATCCGCCTGGACCTACCGCTACTGCGCCCAGATCGGGCGCGGGCTGGCGCGCCGCCAAGCCGGTAACCCGCCGCAGACCCTGGCCCGGTCCTGGGCCGCGCAACGGCGGCTGTGTGCCCGCTACCGTCGCCTGGCCGCGCAAACACGTCCGCACCGTCGTGGTCACCGCGATCGCCCGCGAGCTGGCCGGGTTCCTCTGGGCCGAAATGATCGCGGCCGACTGACGATGACCACCCACCCCGCGGGCACGCCGGCCGGATCGGGCCACCACCCGCGGCACCCCCAACACGTGACGCGCCGAGGCACCGCCGTCGCAGGGAAGATCCCCGTTTCGATCTATGCCCGACCCCTTCACCCACGGGCGATTCAAGTCAGGGGCCACGTCCTGCGTAACACCGACTTGCCGGGTCCGATCCGCGAACATCAGAGTGGCGGCCTACCGATCCACAATGCCCCGGCGCGTCACCACCCGCTCAGCCGCCCACCACCCGAAACCCAGCACACACCGGCCTCCCTCGCGCCGCCGATCATCGACCGCCGCTCGTCAGCGTCAACGTCCTACGTCCTCGCCGGCTCGCACCCTCACCGGCTCCGGGCGCTCCACGTTGACCCCTCCCACGCGACGGCACGAACCCCGCAGCCACGAGGAAGCCAGCCAAGTACAGCCACCCAAGCCAAGATCCGTTGACAAGGGCCGTTCACATCAGATCGAACTGTGCTATTTCATTGACGTAGCACAGGACCCAACTGCGTCAGCCGGCGAGCGCCTCGCAGAAGCCGCCGCCCAGGTTGACGTCATCAGCCGGTCCGTGCAGCGAAATCAGCTCGCCGGCCGATGCGGTCACCGTGAGACGTCCAACGCTCTGGATGACGACGCCCCGACCGGGGTCGTTCGACAGGTTGCGGATTCCGCTCAGGCTCTGGGTGTCAGCCGCGTAGTCGACGTGGACCATGAGTTGAGTCCGGACGACGACGCTGGCACCCGTGCTGTCGTTCGTGTCGGTCTCGATCGCGGAGATCTGACCCTCTTGGCGTACCGGGTCGCCGTTGGCGTCGTACCAGGTCATCACGAACCCGTGGTCCTGTCCGACGTAGTGTGCCGAGAACCCATCGCAGCTGAACGAGTCGCCGAACGGATCGCTGAACGTCTCGGTCACCCGCGTGAGGGTGCCGGCCTCCGCGGACGCGCAGGTGAGACCACCCAGCAAGACAATGGCCAGCGCTGCTCCACTCGCGACCACCGAGCGCCGTACGGGCGTGGACAGAACGTTCATGGCAGGACTCCTCATCGTTCCAGCGGCGATCCCTGCGACGTTGCCGAAGGAGCGGGAAGTGTCGTAGCGTTTCCGTGGCCGTCCGGCCCAACTGGCCCCCAACACCGGGAGTCACCGGATGGTCACCGCCGAATCGCCTAGGCGTCGGAGCTCTGTTTGCGGGGCAGAGTGATCGGGGTCGGTGAACCGGGGACCCACAGGTTCCTTGGGGTGAATCGGTACGGGGACGCACAGCGCTTCGTCGCACTGGGGCTCCGCGCCGTAGGGCATCTTCCAGCCCGAACCCGTCAGCTAACTCGGTAGGCGGTCGAGGAAGAAACGGAGTTCCGCCGACCGTGGCGTTCACCCGTACCCCCCGCCGTGTTCGATCACTTCTCGCTGGTATTGCGCTGACCGCCCTCATCGGAGCGGGCGCAGTCGTGCTCCCGTATGTCGCAGGCGCGACGCCCGGACAGCCGACGATCGGCGAAGTGACTGCCAAACTCGACAAGCTGGCCAAGCAGAACGAAGTGCTGGCCGAGCAGTACAACAAGGCCACCGCCGACGTGAAGGCCGACCAGAAGGCTGCAGACGCCGCGCAAGGCGAGGCGCTGACCGCGGCCACGGACTTCGACAACGCCCGCGCTAGTCTCCGCCAGACCGTCACCGCGGAGTACGAGTCGGCGTCGTTCAGCCGCGCAGGCGCGCTGCTCACCAGCCGCGATGGGCAGAGCTACCTCGACGCGCTGAGCACGCTGAGCCTTATCTCGTCGCACCGCGCCGAGATCGTGGCGCAAATCCAGGCCGTGCACACGCGCGCCGAAACAACGCAGAAGAAGGCGACGACGCTGCTCGCCGCTGCGCAGGCGAAGGCCACCGCCCTCGACAAGCAGAAGCAGAAGCTCGAAGCAGACACCAAGAAGTTCAAGGACCTGCTCGCAAAGTTGACCGCGGCGCAGCAGGCGGCCTACGCGCGCAGGAACACTGTGCCTCCGGCTACCGCTCGCGCGGCAATAACACAGGCTCCGACCGCTCCCGCCGCACCAAAGGCCAGCACGACGGCAACGCAGCGTGCCGTTGACTATGCGATCCAGCAGGTCGGCAAAGGCTACGTCTTCGCGGGCACCGGGCCCGACGCGTTCGACTGCTCCGGGCTAACGATGATGGCCTGGGCCCAAGGTGGGGTAAGCCTGCCGCACCAGGCCTCGGAGCAATACAACTACGGCACGCATGTGAGTGCCAGCGAACTGCAGCCCGGTGACCTGGTCTTTCTGTACAGCCCGATCTCGCACGTCGAGATCATGGTCGGACCTGACCTGGCGGTGTCGGCCGCGGACGAATCTCTGGGCGTCCGCTACGTCCATCCTTCGCAGGACATGCAGGACTTCGCCGGCGCGACCAGGCTCACGTGATGGCTTGTTCGCTCGGTAAGTCCGCCGCGCGAGGAGCCGGTACCTGACCTAGCCGCAACGGCCGGCGCGCAGCCCATCCCGCAGGCGGGAGCCGCCTGCCTTCAACCGCACAACCAATTCCAAGATCAACCTGTGCCAAGAAGGTTGACGCGAGACACGCGCCAAGCGCACATGGACGACCCCGGTCACTGAGCGGGCTGCTCGATGGCCGCTACCTGGCGCTAGAACCTGTGGGCCGGTTAAGCGTCCGATGGTCGCGCTTTTCGCCGACGGGAGAAACCAGGGACGAGATCGAGGCGGGTCACCAGCGTCGCTAGGCGGGCCACGAGCCACGGCGACCTACCAGCCCGTGGACACGGCGTACTCCAGACGTTCCTGGACCAGTTCCTCCCCTGAGCGAGGAACGCCCCTAACGCCGAGGCGTCCCGGCACGATCAGTCGTCGAGAACGGCCAGCTGCACTTGGCGGAGGCGAGGCGGATCCGCGATCACGTCGATTGCGGTGATCCTGCCGTCGGTGATGGTGAAGGCAAGTACGACGAGCAGCCGTCCACCAGGGGCCATCACAAGTCCGACCGCTCCGTTCACCAGCGCCGGCTGGGTGAACGGGACCCGATCCGAAGCCAGGCGCGCGCCCTTGGCCACGTTGTTGGCACCGCGTAGTACGACAGGTGCGCGGGTCGGTCCAGCCGCCTGGTCGGCTCGGAGCACCACGTCCGGATCTAGCAGTGCGACCAGCGCGTCGAGGTCGCCATCGCGGGACGCAGCCAGGAACGCGTGGACGACTCGACGCTGCCGGGCCAAGTCGGCGGGCACGGAGTCGACGCCTTTGACCCGGCGGCGTGCGCGGCTCGCGAGCTGCCGGGTGGCGGCGGGGGAACGTTCGATCATCGGGCCGATCTCGTCGAAGGGCACGGCGAACATGTCGTGCAGCACGAACGCGAGCCGCTCGGCCGGCGTCAGCGTGTCGAGCACCACCAGCATTGCCAGCCCGACCGAGTCGGCCAGCACGGCTTCCTGCTCGGGATCGACGCCGTCGCTCGCGTCCGGCACATGCACGTCAAAGGGCTGCTCGCGCCTCGACTCGCGCGTGCGCAGCATGTTCAGGCACACCCGTGCCACGACCGTGGTCAACCATCCGGCGAGGTTCTCGACGCCGCTGGTGTCCGTGCGGCTGAGGCGGAGCCAGGCTTCCTGAACAGCATCGTCGGCGTCGCTCACCGAGCCGAGCATCCGGTAGGCCATCGCCCGCAGGCGAGGCCGGTGTTCCTCGAAGCGCTCGGTCAGCCCGTCCATCAGTCACATTCCTCGCTCGCGGCGGGTCATAGAGGTACGCCTGGTCCGAACGAATCTGGAGAAGCAATCATGACGTCATCCATTCTGGTAACCGGTGGCACCGGCACGCTGGGACGCCACGTCACACCACTGCTGCTGGACGCCGGCTGCAAAGTGCGGGTGCTCAGCCGGCGAAGCCGCGAGCATGAGGACGGTTTCGAGTTCGTGACTGGCGACCTGCTCAAGGACGAGGGGATCGAAGCCGCCGTCGACGGCGCCGAGATCGTCGTGCACCTCGCAGGCGGCCCAAAGGGCGACGACGAGGCGACGCGGAACCTGGTGCGGGCCGCGGCGCGGGCCGGCGTGCAGCACGTGGTGTGCATCTCGGTCATCGCGGCGGACCGGGTCCCGATCGGCTACTTCAGGTCCAAGCTGGGCGCGGAGCGGGCCGTGGCCGAATCCGGCCTGCCGTGGACGACGCTGCGTGCCGCCCAATTCCACGACCTCATCCTTACCGTGCTGCAGAAGATGGCGAAGCTGCCGGTGGTGCCGGTGCCGGGCGGTGTCCGGTTGCAACCGGTCGATTCGCGTGACGTGGCGGCCCGGCTGGTGGAACTGACGCTCGACGAGCCGGCCGGCCTGGTGCCCGATCTGGCCGGGCCGAACGTATACGGCATGGCCGACCTGATCCGCGGGTACCTGCGAGCGCGCGGCAAGCACCGGTTGACGATGCCGGTCCGGGTACCGGGAAAGGCCGGCCGCGTATACCGGGCAGGTGAGAATCTGTCGCTCGAGGGCGCCGATATGGGCACGCGGACCTGGGAAGACTTCCTGGCCGAGCGGCTACCTTAGCGCGGTGGTGAACGCGGGCGTCGACGGTCGCGCCGGCATCGACGCGGCCTTGGTGAAACGACTTGTCGCGTCGCAGTTTCCACAGTGGACGGATCTTGCCGTGACCCCGGTCGATGTCGACGGGTGGGACAACCGCACCTACCGCCTCGGCGAGGAGATGACGGTGCGCCTGCCGACGCATGAGTCCTATGCCGCGGCAATCGACAAGGAACACCGCTGGCTTCCGGTACTTGCGCCGTTGTTGCCGGTTCGGATTCCGGTTCCGCTGGCGACGGGCGAGCCAGGCCACGGTTACCCGTTCCGATGGTCGATCCGCCGATGGCTCGATGGCCACACGGCAAGCTCCGACACCGTCAGCGACCTGCCCGGATTGGCCACCTCGGTTGCCGAGTTCATCCTTGCCCTGCAGCGCATCGACGCTACCGGCGGCCCACAGGCCGGCGCGCACAGCTTCTACCGCGGCGCGTCGCTTGCTCACTACGCCGACGAGACGCGCCGCTCCCTTGCCGCTCTGCACGGCCGAGTCGACACCGAGCGAGCATCGGCAGTGTGGGACGCCGCTCTCGCGGCTAGCTGGGATGGCCGGCCCGTGTGGTTCCACGGCGACATGGCGAGCGGCAACCTGCTGGTGAGCAACGGGCGGCTCGCTGCAGTCATCGACTTCGGGACGTCAGGTGTCGGCGATCCTGCCTGTGACCTCGTGATCGCGTGGACCCTGTTCTCCGGTGACAGCCGGAAGGCCTTCCATGACCGCGTCGGCCAGGACGCCGCGACCTGGGCGCGAGCGCGCGGTTGGGCGTTGTGGAAAGCCTTGATCACCCTCGCCTGGGACGCCGACATCAACGAGCAGGCGCGGTCGGCAACCGTCATCGACGACGTCGTGACCGGCCGTTCGACAGAAGGCGGCGCTGTCAGCCGACCCCGCCGAGCTTGATCGAGTCGGTGCTCACCGTTTCTGCGCGGCGTCCCGGAGCAGTGTGGTACCGCCAGTAGAGGTTCGTGTGCTCTATGACCTTGTCGGGACTCGGAGCCCCCCACTCGCTGTTGTCGTTCGTGGTGTGGGCGTCAGCAACCAGCGTCGCGTCGTAGCCCCGAACGACTGCTCCGTGCAGCGTGGACCGGATGCAGGCGTCAGTCTCCGCCCCGGCGATGATCACGTGCCCGACCTTGCGCTCTGCAAGGACGGCTTCGAGATCGGTGTCGTCGAAGGAGTCGCCGTACCGCTTGTGAACGACCGGCTCGGTTGCTTGCTGCGTGAGTTCCGGAACGTACTTCCAGCCCTCGCTTCCTTCGACCATGTCGTCGTGGCTGTGCTGAACCCATACGACCGGCACGTTCGCCGCCCTGGCCTTGTCCACGAGCGAGGCGATGTTGGCTATCACGCCGTCGCGGTTGTACGCGCGGGCGACGACGTCGTTCTGAACGTCGATGACCAGTAGCGCGGTCTCGGGTCGGTCGGACAGCGTCGTCACGGCGGTCTCCTCGCTCTTCGTCGGGTGAATGCAGCGTCCACGGTATGGGCCAGTGCGGACAACGTGCCGACGCCCGCTCCGTCTGCGCGCATCTAGAGGACGAACACGAGGATCGCAGCTGCGACGGCGGCTGCCGCCAACAGCCAGCTCAAGGCATGGAGCATTCCGATGGTCGGCAATGGCTCGCCCCGGCGCATCGCCTGATCGACGGCGAGCCAGCGGCGTCTCGCGGCGACGAGGAGCCCGCCTCCAGCAAGGACTAGCACCACCCCGATGACCCGTCGCAGTGGCTTGCCGCCGGCGTCGGGTAGCGCACCCGCGACACCGATGCCCGCCGCCATGAGTGCCAGCGCCGTGCGCACGTAGGCCAGGTAGGTGCGCTCAGCGGCCAGACTCATGCGGTAATCGGGCTCCTGTTCCGCGTCCACCACGTGGGCGACGCTAGCCCAGCGCTCGTCTTGGTGTCGTCTACGGTCGCGCTGTTCGGGTGAACCTTTTCCCGCGCCAGGTGCTCTATACAGGGTGAGCTCGCCCGGAAACGTCCTGGCGAGCACGGGCGAGGAGTGGTCGTGCCGGAGGCGGACGGGTTCGCCGAGTTCGTTGCGGGGCACTCGCGTGAACTCCTGCGCGCCGGTTGGTTGCTGACCGGTGATTGGGCGTTGGCCGAGGATCTGGTGCAGACGGCGCTGGCCGCGACCTGGCCCCGGTGGTCGCAGCTGGCCCGCGCTGATCGTCCTGACATCTACGTACGGCGGGTCATGGTGACGACATTCCTGCGGTGGCGACGTCGGCGGTGGACCGGGGAGATCAGCACCGGACGGCTACCCGATCGTCCTGATCGAAGCGACGCGCTGGCGCAGGTCGATGTCCGCGCTTCGGTCGCGCACGCGCTAGCCGTGCTGCCGCCTCGGCAGCGGGTAGTGGTGGTCCTCAGGTACTTCGCCGACTTGTCCGAAGCCGAGACAGCTCGCGTGATGGGCTGCTCGGTCGGAACCGTGAAGAGCCACGCCGCGAAAGCGTTCAGCAGGCTGCGCGGCGTGCCGGGATTGGCCGAGATCATGACCGGAGGTGGCACGTCGTGAACACCGCCGAACGGCAGTTGTCCGACTGGCTGCATGAGGGCACGCCCGAACCGCCGAAGACTCTCACGATCGAGGATGTCGAAGCGTGGGGCACCCCGTCGCGCCGGGATTCCGTCCCACGGCGGCGCTGGGCTCCTGCCCTCGCAGTGCTGAGCGTCCTCGTCGTCGTTGCTGCGGTCGTGGTAATTGCTGCTGGACTGCGCGGGCACCGCTCGCTGCCGGCTCAGCCGTCCAGCCACACGCCGGCCAGACCGTCAGCCTCACCCACCCCGCCGGCGAATGCGGCCGATCTTCGCCTCGTCGGCGCCAACGCGACCTCGGCCTGGACGGTCAGCTCAACGAAGGTTGCGGTCTCGGCGGACACCGGTGAGCACTGGTCAGACGTGGTCCTGCCTACCGGCGTCACACCCGCCTCGATCGCCGCGATCACCACTGCGCCTGGACGCGGGCTCTGGCTGGCTGTGGCCCATAAGCTCACGATCGATCTCTACCGGCAGACCAACCCTTCGACCCAGTGGTCACGCACGAACCTGACCGTGACAAAGCCGGCCGGCGCTACCAACGTCGGCGGTGCACCGCCGGGGGTGTCGATCACGCTGCATGCAGGGCGGGTCGTCACTGTGGTCGCGACGTGGGGTTTGAGCACCGCCGTCGCGTTCGTCGCCCCGTTCTACTCGGCTGACAACGGCGCGACCTTCGTGCTACACCCCGCGAACGTAGATGGTTACTGGTACTCGGTGACCTTCCGTACGCCGCAGTACGGGATCTTGATCGGCGGCGTGAGCACGCTGAGCAATCGCATCTATCGCACCGTCGACGGCGGCACGTCCTGGACGCCCGTCACCATCTCCGTCCCCGGCTCCGGGGAACGCGTGTACGGGACGCCCGCGACTGACGGGACCGGCATCGAAGTGCCCGTCACCCTGACCAAGAACAACGGCGATCAACAGGTGTCGATCTATCGCAGCACCGACGACGGCGCCAGCTTCACCGCGCCGAGCAGCCCACCCCTCGCCATCCCCGCCGCGGTCAGCGCCGGAGACGTAAGCGCCGCCATCCTCGGACGCACAGTGTGGGTACCCGCACGGGGACGCATATACGAATCCAGCGACGGCGGTCAGACCTGGACGACGATCCCGAGCCCAGGCGCGCCCTACGTCATCGACCTCATCGACAGCAGCCGCGCCATCGCGACAGCAACCGACTCAGGCTGCGCCAACGGAAAATCCGACTGCCACAACTACGCGTATCTCGTCGTGACCACCGACAGCGGACGACACTGGCGTGCGATCTAGCAATGCCATCCGCGACCCCGTCGGCTTCCGACGCGAGCTCAGCGAGAGCCCGGCCCAATACGCGCATTATCGACGTGAACACCTCGGTCGGGGCGTCTTCGCACTGATGGGTCGGTGGCACTGGCGGCGCACTTCTTGCTGTTGACCTTTCCGAATTTGGAGAGGTTAATTCGCTTGAACGTGGTCCCGGCTCCTTGCCTTGCGGCACATGGCGATGGCCGGGATCCCATATGCAAAGGGGAATTGCCCATGCGATCGATCCGTGTCCGCAGATTCGGGCGCCTGGCAGTTGCGGCAGGCATGTTCGTCGCGCTCTCGGGCGCCGGAGGCACCGCCGCAGCATCTGGCCTGGTCTTCGTGCCGCTGGCGCAGATGGGCCCGCACGTGTCGCAGCAGGCGGTGGCGGATCCCAGCGGCTGCGTGTCAGGTGTCATTCACTGCTACACGCCCGACGACATCTACGGCGCGTACGGCGTAGACGCCGTGCACGACGCCGGCTGGACGGGCGCGGGGCAGACCATCGTGATCGTGGACTCCTACGGCAGCCCGACCGCCGCCTCCGACCTGCACGCATTCGACCAGGCATTCGGGCTCCCCGACCCGAAGCTGACCATCCACTACCCGTGCGGGACGCCGACGTTCAGTAATGCGATGCACGGGATCCAGGCCAACTGGGCCGAGGAGACCAGCCTGGATCTGCAGTGGGCGCACGCGATCGCACCCGGCGCGGACATAGTGCTGGTCGCCGCCAACCCGGCAGAGACCCAGGGCGTGCAGGGCTTCCCCTGCATCTTCGCCGGCGAGCAGTGGGCCATTTCCCACTATCCCGGTGCGGTGATGAGCCAGAGTTTCGCGGTCACCGAGCAGTCGTTCCACAACGCAGCGCCGTCGCAGGTGGCCAAGTACAGGAGCGTGTACAAGCAGGCCGCGGCCGCCGGCGTCACCGTCTTCGGCTCGTCGGGTGACTCCGGTACCGCCAACGGCGACAAGCAGGGCCGGCTGTTCCCGTTCCCGACGGTGAACTGGCCGTCGTCGGATCCGCTGGTGACGTCGGCGGGCGGCACGTGGCTGCAGTACGGCTGGACGTGGGATCCGACGATCTCGGCGGACCAGTACTACGCGTGCCTGAGCACCGCGAGCGATCCGAGCACGTGCGACGCGCAGTACCTCAACTCCGTCTCCGGATCGAAGACCGAGGCCGTGTGGAAGGAAGACTGGCTGCCGGCGGCCGGCGGCGGCGGCCGCAGCGCGCTGTTCCCGACCCCGGCGTTCCAGGCCGGCATCTCGCAGAGCGTGCTGCAGGGTAGCCGCGGCCTGCCGGACCTGTCGTGGAACGCGGCAGTCGACGGCGGGGTGCTGGTGCACCTCGGTTTCCTGGGCGGTGCGAACAACGGGTTCTACATCTTCGGCGGCACCAGCGCGGCCAGCCCGCAGCTGGCCGGAGTCGTAGCACTCGCGAACCAGGCCCGCGCCGCCGCGGGCAAGAGCTCCGTCGGCTATCTCAACCCGTTGCTGTACACGCTGCCGTCCAGCGACTTCACCGACACCGTCCCGCAAACATTCGGCACCGGGTCCGGGCTCACGACCCTGAACAGCAACGCCCAGTACCCGACAAGCATCCCGGGGTCGGCCACCACAGCCGGGTACGACCTGAGCACCGGCTTCGGCAGCCCCAAGGTCCCGGCCTTCGTCGGCGACCTGGTGGCCGCGCCATAGCGGGAGCGATGCGGAGGTAGGCGCGCCCGTGCGCGGGCGCGCCTACCCACATCGTGCGTGGAGAGGCGGAAATCCGATCGACCGCCGAGGGGAAAGCGCGCCAGGATCGCCGGATGACTCTTCGCATCCAGTGCTTGTGCATCGGTTCCACGGATCCCGCGCGACTGGCGAGTTTCTGGCAGGCCGCGCTCGGGTGGCGTCGCACTTACGAGGGCAACGGTGAGGTCATTCTCGAGCCGCCAGCCGGCAGCCCCGAAGACGGCGTCGTCCCGGACTTGCTCTTCCAACCGGCCGAGGAGAAGACGACGAAGAACCGCCTCCACCTCGATCTGCGGCCACAGGACCAGACGGCCGAGGTGTCGCGGCTGGAAGGTCTCGGCGCGAGGCGCATCGACATCGGCCAGGGTGCGGACGTGAGTTGGGTAGTGATGGCGGATCCGGACGGCAACGAGTTCGACGTGCTGCGGCCGCTGACGCCTGAGGAGCTCGCCGGCAGCTGAACGATGCCGCCCAGCTATCGCGGACAATCGTCCGGCGCCGCCGACCCGGCGAATCGTGCCGACATCCACTGCAGCACGTCGCGGCTGGATGCGTCGAGCAGGCCGAAGTGATCCTGCCCGGCGTACAGCCGTCGAGACACCGCTGCCCCAAGCGCGCAGTATCGCGCTTGCAGCCGTGCGGTCAGCGCCCCTGGGACGATGTCGTCCCGATCTCCGTGGACGACCGTGTGGTGGTAGCACGCAGGTCAGCCGGACATGTGTTGCCGAGTCGGCCGGCATGTCGAGACCGGCCGCTCAGCTTCTACATCTGTAATGAACGGCGTCCATCCGGGACGCCCGAGCCGAGGAGCACGCATGCCCGAGGTCCTGCTGGACGGCCTGGCGCTCGGCGAGTCGCCGCGGTGGCACGACGACCGCCTCTGGTTCTCTGACTGGGGTGCCCGGCAGGTCATCGCAGTCGACGTCGAGGGCAACAGCGAAGTCGTCGCCGAGGTGCCATCCTTCCCGTTCTGCATCGACTTCCTGCCGGACGGGCGGCTACTCGTCGTCCTGGGACGCGGTCATCAGCTGCTGCGCCGCGAACCCGACGGCTCGCTGATGACCCACGTCGACCTGGGTGGCGTCTCGGAGAAGCCGTGGAACGACATCGTCGTGGACGGCCGGGGCAACACCTACGTCAACAACATCGGCTTCGACTTTCCGGGCGGGGAGGTCACCACGGGAGTCGTCGCCCTGATCACGCCGGACGGCGCCGCCCGGCAGGTAGCCGACGGCGTCCAATTCCCGAACGGTATGGCCGTGACGGCCGACAACTCGACGCTGATCGTCGCGGAGTCCTACGCCGGCACCCTCACGGCGTTCGACATCGAGGCCGACGGTGGCCTGTCGAACCGGCGGGTGTGGGCTGACCTCCACGGCGCCCCGCCCGACGGCATCTGCCTGGACGCCGAAGGCGCGGCCTGGTACGCGGACGTGCCGAACCAGCGATGCGTACGCGTCCGCGAAGGTGGTGAGGTGCTGCAGACAGTCGACCTCGACCGCGGCTGCTTCGCCTGCATGCTCGGCGGCCCGGACGGCATGACGCTGTTCATCGTTGCCGCCGAGTGGCCTACGGCGATGACCGACCCAGCGGCTCGAACCGGTCAGCTGCTGACGGTCGACGCGCCCGCCCCCGGCGCCGGCTGGCCCTAGACGGCCGGCAGCATGACCACGACCTCGAGGCCAGCCTGGGCGAGCGGACGCGCCGCGACCGTGCCGTGATGCGCTGCCGCGATCGCCGCGACGATCGACAGGCCCAGCCCGACTCCGGGCGCCGAGCCGCGGGGTGTGCGGTCAGCCGTCCGGTCCGCGCCGAGGCGGCGGAACGGCTGGAACAGCGACTCGACGGCGTCCGGCGCGATCACCGGCCCGCCGTTGGCGACGCGCAGCGACGCCCGCCCGTCGCGCACGTCGGTGCGGACGGACACCCAGCCGCCGGGCACGTTGTGCCGCGTCGCGTTGTCGACCAGATGGCCGGTGAGCTGATCGAGCAGCGTCCGGTCGCCGAGCACTGCATCGGGCGCGAGATCCTGCGTGATCCGTAGCCCGGAGAGCCCCGCCCCCGGCCGCTTCGAGCGTCTCGCCCGCGATGTCGGCGAGATCAAGGTCGTCCCAGTGCTCGACGCCGTGCTGGCCCCGAGCCAGGGCGAGCAGGCTGTCGATGAGGCGCTCCTGGCGCTGCGTCCCCGCTCGGATCTGTTCGGCCATCGTGCGCAGCGAGTTGATGCTGGGGGCACGATCCGCGAGCGCGACGTCGACCGCCGCGCGCTGCACGGTGAGCGGCATGCGCAGCTCGTGCGATGCGTTCGCGATGAACCGCCGATGCGCGTCGAACGTGTCGCCGAGTTCCTTCAGCTCGTCGTCCGGACCGGTGAGGCCGATGCGTTCGTGCAGGTTCTCCGTCGGCAGGCTGCGAGCGGTGGCCGTTATCCGGCGCAACGGCCGCAGCGCCCGTCCGGCGGCGAGCCAGCTCATCCCTGCATCGGCACCGTAGGTCCCGCCTTGGGACGCGAGCCTGATCTTGATCGTCTCGGCTGGATGTGCGCTGGGACGCACTTGCGGCAGAGATGATCAAGATCGAGCCGGGCGATGGAAACCGGACGCCGCTGCGTGGGACCGTCACATTCGTGGGGCGACGTTCGTCCTAGGGGTGTGGAGATGAGTAGTAGCGACTGGCTTGCCCAGCAATTCGAGACATACCGCCCGCACTTGCGGGCCGTCGCGTACCGGATGCTCGGCTCGCGCTCCGAGGCGGACGATGCGATTCAGGAGTCGTGGCTGCGGCTGGCTCGCAGCGACTCCGACGCTATCGACGACATGCGCGCGTGGCTGACGACGGTCGTCGGCCGGATCTGCCTCGACATGCTGCGCGCCCGCCGCGCGAGCCGCGAGCAGTATGTGGGGAGCTGGCTGCCCGAGCCGACACTGAACGAGGACGGACCGGCGGAGCATGCCGAACTCGCGGACTCGGTGGGCATGGCGCTGCTCGTAGTACTCGAGACGCTCACGCCGGCGGAGCGGTTGGCGTTCGTCCTGCACGACGTCTTCGCCATGCCGTTCGACGAGATCGCGAGTGTGCTCGACCGGACGCCCGATGCTGCCCGGCAGCTCGCCAGCCGCGGCCGCCGGCGGGTGCAGGATGCGCCGCAGCCTGACGCCGACCTCGTCCAGCAGCAGCGGGCGGTCGACGCGTTCCTGGCGGCCGCACGCGACGGTGACTTCGAGGCGCTGGTGGCCGTGCTCGATCCGGACGTGACGTTCCGCATCGACGTCGGCCCGGTGGGCGCCCCGCGTGCCCGCAAGCCGCTGGTCGGCGCCGAGACGGTGGCGCGCGAGGTGCTCGCGTCCGCGCCGCGCTTCATTCGCGGAGTGCGCCCGGCGATCGTCAACGGCAGCGCCGGAGCAGTGTTCGGCGATCCCACGCATCCGGCCGGCGTCATCGGCATGACCGTGGTGGACGGCCGGATCGTCGAGATCGACATCGTCGCGGACCCGGCGAAGCTTCCGCGCTGAGGCAGCCCGAGTAGTGGCTGGCAACAGACATTGGCGTGAACCAGCCACAAAGGGTGCTTACCGAGCGGCTCGCCGCGCGGGATCCTGACACGG
>WNGH01005075.1_pt1 | contig 14982 bp, 15 predicted proteins | sample 5400631 | NCBI WGS metagenome assembly WNGH01 (sample SAMN13153373, study PRJNA577476) | soil metagenome | isolation source: 115 cm soil or saprolite under Garry oak tree replicate 1 | place: USA:California | collected 2016-06-15
GAATTCGCCGAAGTGCTCTACAAGACGACCGACTTCTACGCGCCGGAGCACGAGTGCTGCATTCTCTGGGACGATCCGGAGCTCCATATCGACTGGCCCCTCCCGGGCGCGCCCACGCTATCTGCCAAAGACGCCGCAGGGGTTCGGCTCCGGGACGCCGAAGTGTTTCCGTGAAAATTCTGCTGACGGGAAAGAACGGGCAGCTCGGGTGGGAGCTCTCGCGCGCGCTTGCGCCGCTCGGCGAAGTCGTTGCCTTCGACCGTCGGGGTCTGGATCTGTCCGTGCCGAACCAAGTCGTTTCGGCCGTTCGCTCGGTCCGGCCAGATGTGCTCGTCAACGCTGCTGCCTATACGGCAGTCGATCGCGCGGAGAGCGAGCCGGAGACCGCGCATGCGATCAACGCAGTCGCCGTGGCCATCTTGGCGGAAGAAGCGAAGCGCGCGCGAGCGTTGTTTATCCATTTTTCGACCGATTACGTTTTTGACGGCACCAAAGACACGCCGTATGTCGAAGAAGATCATCCCAATCCCCTCAATGCCTACGGTCGCAGCAAGCTCGCGGGAGAGCGTGCAATCCGCAGCGTCAACGGACCTCATTTGATACTGCGCACAAGTTGGGTATACGCTGCGCGTGGCAAGAATTTCCTTATGACCATGAGGCGCTTGCTGCGGGAAAAAGATGAGTTGCGCGTGGTATCGGACCAGATCGGCGCCCCGACTTCCGCCGAGGCGCTTGCTCAGGCAACCGCAGAACTCCTGCGCCGCCACAGCGCTGATGCGCTCGGCGACTCCCGCGGCATTTATCACGCCACGGCTTCGGGATTCGCGTCCTGGCACGGGTTTGCAACGGAGATTGCACGGCTGGAGCGGCCTGATTCTCCGGTCCGCATCGCACCGATCGCGTCGAGCGAATACCCGTCACCGGCGCGCCGGCCGAAAAATTCGCGTCTATCCAACGAAAAATTGATTCAGCGCTTCGGAATTATGATGCCGCGGTGGGAGGCATGCCTCGAGGCGTGCCACGGGGCGCTTGTGGGCGAGCGGACGGCGGAAAGCGGGTACAAGCTCTGGCAATAGCCGAAGGGCGCAGCCACATATGAAAAAATCTCACCGCAACATTCAGCCAGTCTGAGTCACCTAAAGCGTCGCCACCATTTCACGAAGGCCATTTCGCCACCCTATCGCGAAGCGGAACCCGAGTGTCTGCATGATCTTGTCCGAGGGGTAGGCCACCCGTCGGGTCAGTGCATCGACCCGAGCTGCGGTCAACGGAAATCCGGGAACCCAAGACAGTGCCTTCGTCGCCACCCTCACAAGGAATTCGGGGAGACGAGTGTTGGGCGCCGCGGTTGCCAGCAGCCGGGCGGCTTCTAGCACGAATTCCTCCACAGTGCAGTCTTCACTAATGTTGAAGATTTTTCCAATCGCCCGGTCGTCACTACCGCAGAGCAGGAGCGCCGCCACTACATCGTCTACGTGAACGTAGGGCAGCAGCGCACCGGGCGATCCGATGAAGGCAAAGCGACCGCTGCGTATCGCCCGCAAGAACGCTCGCACCGACTCATTAGGCATGTCGCGACCGAAAACGATTCCCGGCCTTAACACCGCCCACCGCATGCCGGTCCGCCTACGCTCATCAATCACCAACTGGTCTGCAGCCAGTTTACTCGTTTCGTATGCCCCGACCGCGTAAGGTAGGGTGTCTTCGCGAACGACCCCGGAGCGCCTCGGGCCGTACACACCCAGGCTGGATAGCTGAACCCAGCGCCTGATATTTCCCGCCGCCGCCCCCAGCAGCTTTCGGGTGCCTTCGACGTTGACTGCGTTTACCCGTGACATGTCTTGGCGCTCCGCCGCGCAGTGGTACAGGACATCGGCATTTTTTGCGAAATGCCCTAACCGCGCAGAGTCCGACGACGTCAAGTCACCGGAAACAATCTCGACGCTCCGGTCCCAGGACGGGTCGGCCGCCTCGCGAGCCAGCACCCTCACGTGATCGCCCAGGGCAAGGTGCTTTTCGACCAGCCTGCGACCGATGAATCCGCGGCCTCCGGTGATGGCGATAGTTCCGGGCACATCGCGCCTCAGTTGCGCCGGAGATCTTTCAAGGCCCGCAACCAGCCTGTTGCGGCATCGGGGAGCACACGCTTCGCTGCCATGACGGTGCGGGCGAGCATCCAGTCCTTCCATGCGAGGAACGGAGATAGCCCGCCGCGAAGCGCGACGGAACGCATCTCCCGCAGTATCTCGGGATTGCGGCTAGAGCCGCCCAACCGGAACTCCGCTAGAACCTCGGGGATCTCGACCCCAACCACGCCCGCGGCGTGAATTCTTGCAATAAACTCGAAATCGCCCGCGAGAGTCAGCTGGCTGTCGAATCCGCCGAGGGTTTCGTACACCGAGCGGCGCACGAACATCGTTGGATGAGGTAAGGGAGTCTCCCGCAATACCCGCTTCCCGAAGAGATGTCGCGGCAAGGGCTTCGCGAGACCGCAATCCCGTCCTTCGCCGTCAACGAGACGCATCCAGCCATAGCAGTACCCGATTTTAAGATCGGAAAGGATTCGTACCGCCTTTTCCACAGCGTGAGGGACATAGCGGTCATCAGCGTTGAGTATGCCGACGAGGGTCCCGCTCGACGCGCGAATGCCCTTGTTCATCGCGTCGTAGATTCCCCCATCAGGTTCGCTGAGCCAGTAATCAACGCGGTGACTGTAAGCCCGCAGGACCTCGATGGTGCCGTCAGTCGAACCGCCGTCGACAATGATGTACTCCAGGTCCGGATAGGTCTGTGCCAGCACGCTGTCGATCGCCCCGCCGAGGTGCCCGGCGCCATTGAAGACTACCGTGACGACACTGACCAGCGGCTGAGCGCTCGAACGAGGTTTCCTTTCAGCGACCTCTAGTCGACGCCCACCTTCCAGCCGTCCACGTGTACCGGTTGATGTGTTCCCGCCGTTGTTTCCCACCGTTACTCGCTTATGGAAACCGAAATCGCCGCACAGCACACAATGGAGTTGCCATGACCCGAGGCTCAACCAGAGAATGCCCGGAAAACAAGTGGATCGGGTCTCGAACGCGCCCGGGTGGAAATTATTGCAAGATTCTTTTTGTGCCTACCTGTCTTGATGCTGGATCAATTCGAGGTATTGTCGGCCGCGGAGGCAACGCGTGTCTATTGACGTAGACATGGGCTTCAGTCTTTCCAGCATCGTCGAACCGGCACGAATTCGTCGATCATAGCGTACACACCCTTCACAAAATCACGTGTAGTCCACGCCGATGCCCGCTTTCGACCCCTTACCAGCAGGGATTCACGCAGCTCAGTGTTTGTATAAACCGATTTGACCGCGTGGGCAATCTTGTCCGGGTCTCGGGGATCGAAAAAGACCGCCGCGTCCCCGAGTTGTTCGCGCGCTCCTGGAACATCGGCTGCTATGACTGGGCAGCCCAGCGCAAACGCCTCGAGCGGCGGCAAGTTCTCCGGACCGGAAAAGCTCGGGTAGACCAAGGCAAACGCCGCGCGGTAGAGATCGACGAGGTCCTGCTGCTCCACGAATCCCAGAAACCGGACTTGGGAATCGAGCCCAAGGGATCCACACAAGGCCTTAACATGAGCTAAGTTGCCCCGGTCCGTTCCGGCAAGCACCAACGGCAGCTCCAGGCCATCGCGTTCTCGAAGCAGCTTCAATGCGAGCAGCAGGTTTACGTGGTTCTTGTGCGCCCAAAACTGCGCCGGATAGAACAGGAAAGGGGATTTGAGGCCGTGCTTGGCGACACCCTGCTCCGGCCCGCGAGCCTGCGTTTGAAGCGCAAACATCGGTGTGGGATGCGGCAGCTTGCGGATCCGCCCCTGCGGCACCTGGAAGAACTGCCTCACCTCGTCGCTCCCGGTCTCCGTACCCACGATCACAAAGCTCGCGCGCTGCAAGAATGCTCTCGTCGGAAGTTCGCGCACGAACCAGGTCTGCCGTTCACTTACCTCGGGGAACCAGGGATGTGTACGGTGCTGCAGATCCCAGACGGTCGCGATGTACGGAATATCGATCGGTTCATAAGCGCCGCCACAGACGTACCACACCAGGTCCAACCCGGCACGGCGTGCAGCGCGCTCTATCCTGCCTCGGCGTCGAAGGACCCAGCGCATGAGTGCCGATTCGTTTCGCAGCAGCACGCATAACCGCTCGATGTAACTCGGTGGGTCAAGCCGAACTGCACGCATGTTTGATGCTTCCGCAGGCATCGAGTCAAAGAAATATTCAGGTTCGCACAACACAGCGAACTCATGGTCGGCCGTTCCCGCGGTTTCAAGCAGCGCGCGAAACACTTCGGATTGGAAGGTATACGCGCCACCCGTATTCGGCTTGAATCGCTCCAGATACACGCCGACCCGCATGTCGCTTCTTTCGGGCTACTTGGCCGATCGCCGAATCGTATCCGTGATGCGGCGTATGATTTCTTCGGTCAAGGTGTAGGTGGAAGGTAGATACAGGCCCCGCTCCCAAATGGCGTCGGCGACGGGACAAGCCGAAGGCCTGAAGCCTTCTCTCTCCAGCAGGCAAGGCTGCTGGTTCATCGGGCAAAAAAAAGTCCGTGTCTCGATACCCTCTGCCTGCAACGTGCCGGCAAGGTCGTCACGCGACCTGCCGAACTGGGGTTTGACCACCATCGCGTACATCCAGTACACGTTGAAGGCCCACTCCTTTTCCGTCGGCAGCTGCAGGCCGGGCACGTCCTTCAAGTAATGGTTGTATGCGGCCGCGACTCGGCGCTTCTCGGTGATGATGCGGTCGATCCTGCCGAGCTGCGCGACGCCCATCGCCGCCTGGTAATTGGTCATGCGGAAATTGAATCCAGCGGCCTCGTGGCGGAAGCGCGGCTTGGTAAAGGCGAGATTGCGCAGCAGCCGCAGGCGTTCAGCCAGATGGTCGTCGTTGGTCACGACCATGCCGCCCTCGCCCGTGGTGATGACCTTGTTCGCATAGAAACTGAAACAGCCCATGTCGCCGAAGCCGCCGGTCATCCGCCCGCGCACCTTGGCGCCGTGGGACTCCGCGCAGTCTTCAATCACAACCAACCGATGCCGCCGCGCGATCGCCATCAGTTCATCCATATCCACGGGATGGCCGAACAGATGCACGGGGATGATGGCGCGGCTCCTGGGCGTGATAAGACCTTCAATGAGGCGAAGATCAACGTTCCAGGTCTCGGGCTCTGAATCGACGGGCACCGGGGTGGCGCCATTGTGAATAACGGCAAGCGCGGTGGCGATATTGGTGCTCGCGCTCAGCAGCACCTCGTCGCCGGGCCCGATGCCTGCGGCCGCGACCGCGAGCTGCAGGGCCGTGGTACCGCTGGAGACGGTTATGCCGTGCTTGCAACCGCAGTACGCGGCAAAGCGCTCCTCGAATTCGGTGAGGTAACGCCCGAATGTGCCGGATATCTCGCCGCTGCGGAGCGCTGCAACCACCAGATCGATTTCTTCCTGGCCGACGACTGGCTCAGATACCGGTACGGTCACTTTGTCTCCACTTCCACCTTGTCGAACTCCGGGCCGAGAAACGGCCCTTGCTTCACGCTGATGCATTGCATGTCCTCAATCACGCGGATCGCATGCGTGCCGTGGATGAGGACAATGGCGTCCCCGGGCCGCAAGATCACCTCTCGGATCAGAGCGCCGGCGTCATCATATAACTGCACGCCCACCACGCCGCGCTGAACCACGAACATCTGCTGCAGGTCCTCGACCGTTCTGCTGAACGGGCGATGGTAGTGCGGCTTCTCGCTGTAGCCCGCCTCGTGCGCGAGCAACCCAAACTGAAAGGACGATTCCGGCGGTGAAAAAAACTTCGTTTTCTCGACCCGAGTGTCCGCCCAGATAATCTCGGCATATCGGACGCGGTTGTGCTCAATGACCTCGATGCCCATGTCTATGTCTCCACCAGCATGGCTAGGACTCATCCAGCTTTCCTATTGCCACGGTGGTCTTTCTCTCCAGATGATAAACCGGCAGGTGCCGGATTGGCTCCAGGCGTTGCCTGCCGCTCAAGTACGAAAGCCGGCCCCGGGAATCACGCGATTCCCGGAAACGCGACTCGACGAAACCCTCATCGACGCTCAGCCGCCGGAACACCTGCGCCTTGTCCTCTCGGACAAAGTAGGCGTTGTTGCCGGCGCTGTTGCAGCCTATAAAGACATAGCCTTTGGCCTCGGCTAGCAGGCACAAAGCCTTGAGCGAGCAGCCCCAGTACAGATTTGAAAAATGTGCGCGGGAGCGGCGGAAGGCCGGATCGTAGGGAATGGTCACGGCATGTCGGGCGCCAAATACGCTGTTGTACTCGACGATGACGACGAGGGGATCGACAACATTGATCGCCTCCCAAACCCAATAGTCATTGCCGTCGATATCGATGCTCAACAGGCCGATCTCGCCGCTGAATCCATTGTTCTGGAACAGTGCGTTGACGTTGTCTCTGTCGATGAATGCCGCGACAGCCTTGAGGTCATGCCGCCAATAGAGATCGCTTTGCTGTACGCGTCGGATGTTTTCCTCGCTGCCGTCCATGATGAGTCCATGCCAATTGTCGTTTACAAGAAGGAACCGCGTATTGGACTCGCTGTAGTCATCCACTCCGAATTCGATGAACGTGTGCCTGTTCGATTGGACATCCAACGCGTGGATCAAGTACTGGATGATGCCATCGTCGCCGAACTGCGAGAATACCTTGAACTCCGCGTCGCCCAGGCCCTGCACTGGCCGACCTTGTTGACCGGCGATGAGCAGCTTCGCAGATAGGAGCTTAGTCTCGGTCAGCTGCTTTTGCAGCTCATTGAATCCGATCCCCGCCCGGACGCGCCGCAGCTGACGCCGAAACCAAGAGCGCAGGCTCAAGAGTACCTCGTCGCGGCACGAGTTTGTCGCCGAAAGACGAACCCTTTGCAACGCGCCCGCAGGCTTCCGGCGCCCAGATCCCCGTCTACAGCGCAGAACGACGCGAGTTCGGCATAAGAACTGAGCAAAGGAGCCTTGAGCGTCTCTTCGTTAAACAGCCAGGCCGGGTAACTTGAGCGGTATATGGTAGCGGGTACGACTTGTACAGTGATCATCTGCTTGCCGCTGGCCGCAATCGGCGTGCGGTCGATGACAACGTAGGGCGCCCCTATCTCAGCGACGGTACGCAAGATGGACCAGGGATCCGGAAGATACTGCAGGACACTGGACAGCAATACCACATGCGGCCGGCCATGCGCCACGCATTCGTCTATGCTTTCGAAGAACTGGATGACCTCATTCTCGAACTCCAGGCGGCCGCACTCTACGAAGGCGGGCTGCTCCACAATCCACCACCGCAGTGGCCTGATGTGGCCAAGGAAGTCGCGGCACTGGTGATAAGAACTCCCCAGGGCACCGCCGAAGTCCAGAACAGCAAGATTTTGGCCGTTCTCGGCAGCCGCGCGCTCTAGTATGGCGATCAGCGGGAAGGGGTAAATTGGCTCCTTGAACAACACAGAGTCGCGCTCGCACGCCGCCTCCCCCTGCACAAGCTTGCGCATTGCATCACGCACCTTTGCGACGATACGCGGTGCGTCATAGCCTTCTGCATGGCGCGCGGCGTCGGTCCAGCTCGCATACGGGCCGCGGAACCGAATCCCAGGCCTGACCCAGGCTACAAAGGCCGGGGGTACAAAGGGGAGCAGGCGACGCACGAAGTTGGTCAAGAATCTGCTTCGTTCTCGAATCGCAGCCATTGAGTTCTCATAACTCGGGTCGGGTTATTGGCGCATCGCCAATACGCCTCACGTCTCGTGAATTTTTGTCCGGCACCCACTTCGTAGGCGATCGAGCGCAATGTCACAAATTCGAAGTGCGACCTGAAAAGGCGATGCAAGTCTTGCAGCGACTCGAAAAACTGCAAGTGATCACGCCCTTCCGCCGCAGCCCGGCACAAGCAAGGCGCAGCCGGGGCACAAGATCTACCCCTACCTGCTGTGCAAGCTCACGATCGACCGCGCCAACCAGGTCTGGGCGCTGGACACGACCTACATTCCCATGGCGCGCGGATTCGTCTACCTCACCGCCGCCGTGGACGTGGCCAGCCGAAAGGTGCTCGCGCACAAGGTGGCGATTACGCTGGAAGCCGTTCACGCCAAGGAGGTGATCGAGCAAGCCTTTGCCCGGTACGGGGTGCCCGAGATCGTCAATACCGACCAGGGCAGCCAGTTCACGGCCGAGGAGTTCACCAGCATCGTGCTGGCCAAGGGCTGCAAGCTGTCCATGGACGGGCGTGGCGCTTGGCGTGACAACGTGTTCGTCGAACGCCTGTGGCGCAGCGTCAAGTACGAACGGGTGTACCTGAAGGCCTACGACGGGGTGAGCGCGGCGCGCAGCGACATTGCCGAGTATCTGGACTGGTACAGCGCGCATCGCAGTCATTCCAGTCTCGAACGGCTCACGCCGAACGAAAAGTATCTCGCGGCGCTGCCGCAGTTGAAGCAGGCCGCGTAAGATGAAGTCCTTGGTGCGCCCCGAGTTGCCCACCGCGGCTTTGCGTTCGTCGCAAGCGACGCACGCCGCCGTGGACAACTCTGCACCGTTGGCAACCCGCCCGGAGTCCACTTATAAATCGGGGAAAGTTGTTCAAACAAACGGGGCCACTTCTCAGCCTGGACGGACTCATACGTCGTTCACGGTGGGCATCAATAGACTATCACTGATCGTCGCAAGGGCAATATCCAGAAACAGCCGAGCCCCAGTTCAGAATTGTCGAAAAGCCGGATCAACCTCAACCTCGCCATATTTAAATTAGCTTCCACTTTTTCAAAAAACGCTTAACGATCTTCCTGATGCCAAGAGCTTCCAACAGCCTCAATGCAAGCCATTTTGCTTTTATCAAATGCGGGTAATAGCGGAAATCAAAGTAGCTTTCTTTTAGGTATCGGTCTACCAAAGCCGGATATATGGTTAACTTTTCTCCGAATACAACATCCGGCACCTGTGGTGTCCAGTCGAGTGGTTTTTTCAGTACAAACGTTGCCGTCTCATCGCCATAAACCACCTCTAAACCAAGAGAACCATAGAAACAATCCAAAAAATCACGATAAAAGAATTGAATGACGTGGGCAATTTGGAAATATCTAACTGGATAACCATAGAGTATCTTTTTCGCTAATTTGGAAAAAAGGCCGGGAACTTCAATAACGAGATATTTTCCCGGTTTTACTTTCTCTATCCAAGAAACCAATTCTTCCTTCGGATTCAAACAGTGTTCCAGCACATGGGAGATTATCAGCAAATCCGGCTTGGTCTTCTGAAATGGATTGCCATCTTCCCCAAGACAATACAATTCCATTCCCTGTTCTCTGCCATACCCAAGAAACCTTTCGTCATAGTCGAAACCAACTACCTTTTTCCCTGCAAGATGAAAAGGGTATAGAACCCCTCCGCTGCCACATCCTATTTCAACCACAGATTCTATTTGACCCATGATTCCGGTCTTACTAAGGATCTGCACAAAACTTTCACCGCGATCAAGCTGGCCGTTAAAGTACACCTCAACTGCTGTTTCACCGCTGTCGATTTCCCGGTATTCATAGCGATAATAATCTGAGTTGGAGACAACGTCGAATACATCAGCTGAACGGATTAGGCCGCATTTCTTGCACAAAACTACTTGGAGCGGAATAGCATGCATATCGACATTTGCAACTATTTCATCCAGAAAATCATCTTTGTTACCGCACAAGCAATAATTCTTGTTCTTGCTATAGATACCGACCTGTAGCTTCTTGATCAATCTACTTATTGCAGCCTTTTGAACATCATCAGGATAAAGATTGGAATAGTCTCTATGTGTAAACAGAGGGTAATTTACGAACGTATCCTTACTGCAATGAAATATGAATTTCTTAATTAGATAAGTCGCGTATATCATTTCGAGGTCTTCTGCTTCCATTCCTATCGATTCGCGCACCTTTGCTTCGCGGTCAGGATCGGGGCGGTCTCCATCGGATGCGAATTCATATTTCTTTGCGAGGATAGGATCTTGTGATAAATGAGAATGTCCTTGGCAAAAAAAACAGCAGGCAGCTCGTTTTCATACGAAACATAACCCTTGTTTTTTTGTCAAGCGCATCAAACAGGTACGAGGCCATGATCTGCGTAATGAGCGTGGCAATAGCAGCCCCGTTGATACCGTATTTTGGGATAAGCACCACATTGAGACAGATATTTACTACAGCCCCTACGGCACAGCGATACATCGTGTAGTGATTGAGATTTTCTAGGAGGTACCAGAGATTAGCCACGGACCCGAAAAAGATAAAGATACCTGCCCAGCAGTGAATGGCTATTACCGTTGATGCATTGATGTATTGCTGTCCGTACACGAACATGACAATTTGCCGGGAAAATATTGTCACCGGCACTGCGACGGCTAAGGACAGCCATATCATGAGCAAATAGAGCCTGCTCAATGTTCGGTAGTAGAGGGCCTCATCGTGTTTCTTGGCATTTGCAACGTACGGAAGAACGGAACTGACTATCGCCATTGGTATGAAGTACCAAACTTCCGAAATGCGCAAAGCTGCTGAAAATAGTCCCACGTCCTCGTCTCCCCTGATCTCGCCCAGCATGACCTGATCGATCCTCATAAGGACAACCACAAAGACATTGGAAAGAATCAGCGGCCAACTCTGTCGCAAAAGACGTATGGCTTGTTCTCTGCTCGCCCTGGCAGGCTTGAGGCTATTTCCATGCAACTTGAAAATCAACAAAAGCCCCATTACTCCCAGAATAATCTCGGCCAGACCCGCCCAAGCAAAAGCTACAAGGGGAGCCTCCCAAAGAATCAGCAGTACCTTTATCAAGCTAACCGTCAGAAAGGCCGCGTTCTTTGCATAAACCGTATATTTGGAACGGACTTTTGCCTGGAACCAAAAATCAATTGTATCCAGCGCCTGAAAGATCGTTCCAACAGCTGTAATTCCCACCAGCAGCTGGGTTGTTGTGTTCATCGGACGCATCAGCAAGATGGCTGAAAGCGCCAATATCATTGCCGCCACGCCGCCAATCAGACGCAGAACAAACGCTGTACCAAGGATTTCTTCCCGGCGTCCTGGATTGCCCACGATACTGCGTATGACGACACCCTCCAGCCCCAGGTTGCCAACTACTGAAAAGAGCGCAACAAAAGCTACTGCATAGCTGAGAGTGCCGAATTGTGCAGGTCCCAAGTAACGGGCTACCCATACGATAACGACAAGTCCCACTCCCATCCGTAGAATCTTGTCGAAGAACAGCCAAGTTATGTTGGCAATGATTTTCTTGAGGTCATGCCGTCCCTCTAACCTTCGCCTGGCGAACGACGGCAAATATCTATCCCACGACTGCTTCATCTTAGTTGTATAGATCGCTCAACTTGAATCCGAACTACCGGCGTAGACCAAATGCTCCGCGCCAGCGTGGCGAAAACCTTCCAACACATCCAAAAACTCCACCACATTGCCGTTCGCGGTAAGCGTACCATCCGGCATCTGATGAACGCCAGTGCAGGTCCAAGGGTGGGTAGTATCACGGCGATAGCGGAAGGCTGAAGGCTGGAAGGTCTGCGGCAAGTTTTTGGGGCAAACTGCGAGTGTTACCCCAAGAAACGTATGGACAAACACATCAAGAAAACAGCACTCCCATTCCGTTTTCACGTTGCTGGAGACCAGCGATTCGAGGCGCGAAATCCGGGATACGTCAATCCGGGTTACAGTACATCCACTTCATTGGAGGGCTACTGAAACAAGGGTCAGAAGCCCCCAGGAACGACGAGATGGACAGACAACACTGAAGGAAGAACGCACGTGAATATGAAGTGGCTCTTGCTGCAGTACCGGATGCACCTCAAGGCGTGGGTGCTCGATCTCGTTCGGGACAGGGATCTGCAGAAAAATAAACAGTTCAAGAATATCCACAAGGGCGAGCGATGTTTCATTCTTGGAAGCGGGCACTCCGTCAAGGACCAGGACCTGACGCGGCTCGCCGGCGAGATCGTCATGACTCAGAATCATTTTCATGCGCACGAGCACATTCGAATCATAAAGCCTGCCTATCACGTAAGCGTCCCCAAGTATCAGCCGCAAGGGTTCGATGACGATTGGCGAGCCTGGCTAAGAACCATGGATGAGCGCTTGCCGCGGGAAACCATCTTATTCTTCGGCAAGAACACCAAATACCTGGTGGACGAGCTGGGGCTGTTCCGGAGTCGGGCCTATTTCATGAAGCACGGCTACAGCTGTGCCGTAGTGCGGCGCGCGCCGGTCGACATCACCCGGACGGTCATGGCGGTGCCGACGGTGTTGACTCAATGTCTCGCAATAGCGATCTACATGGGCTTCAAGGAGATTTTTCTGCTTGGCTTCGATCTGGACCAGCTCTTCAGGATGGGAATCCGGGATCAGGTGAGGTTCTACGGAAATTCGCCGATTACCGCCAACAGCGCCGAAATCGAGATCGAGCAGGCGTCGGGAGCGTCGGGAATGGATTGGGTTGCCATGTGGATCATCATGAATGCGACGCGCGGCGGGTTGCTCAACATGTTCGAGCGCCGCACCTATGAGGATCTCGTCGGTTGAGGCAGGATGCGGCGACCAACGTGAGGGGCATATGTTGCGGCTAGCAAAAAAAGCGCCGCGGGTCTTTCTTTTCTTCCTGCCCGAACAGGTGGCTGACTGCGTCATTTTCGAAGCCCGCGCCTTCGTGAGCAGGCTGTTTGCGCGACCCCTGGACCTTGAACCGCGTGCCGGGAATTTCCTCGATCTGGGCAGTGGGCCCCCTGGCCGTACCGGGGGGTGCGGCGAAATGACCACCGAGCAGGGGGTAGCGTGAAAGTCCTCGCCCTCATTCCCGCACGGGGCGGCTCGAAGGGGATCAAGCGCAAGAACCTGGTCCCGTTCAACGGCAAGCCTCTGGTGGCCCATTCGATCATTCATGCGCTGGAGTCGCAGCTCGTCAATCGGGTCATCGTTTCCACGGAGGACGAGGAGATCCGTCGCATCGCCCTCGAATTCGGCGCGGAGACACCTTTCGTGCGGCCCAGGGAACTTGCCGAGGACCATGTCTTTGATCTGCCGGTATTCGAGCACGCGCTTCGGTTTCTGGAGGACACGGAAGGGTACCGGCCTGATCTGGTGGTGCACCTGCGCCCGACGACCCCTCACCGCAGACCAGAATGGATCGATGCGGCAGTGCGTCTCCTGCAGGCGCGTCCAGACGCAGATTCGGTGCGCTCCGTGTCCGAGCCCGAGAAGCATCCGTACCGGATGTTCCGCATCGGTCAGGATGGCTTCCTCGACCCGATCATGAAACACGAACACCCGGTTCCGTACCTCCTGCGGCGCCAGGACCTGCCCAAGCTCTACTATTACAATTGCGTGATAGATGTGACCCGTCCTGCCACGATCTTCGCAAAGCAGTCCATGACAGGAGATCGCATCTTCCCCTACATCATGAATCCGGACGAAGTCATCGACATTGACTCCCCGCGCGACCTGCGGATCGCGGAGTATTTGTTCGGAGCAAAACCATGAAGATACTGATCATAGGCGCGGGCATGTACGTGACCGGCCGGCAAGACACCGGCCCGGGCACCGTGCTCTCGTCCCTGGCGCAGGCATCGAAGGTGCTGCCTATCGAGGAAGTGACGGTGGTTGCCACAAATCCGGCCAACGCGGCGTCGGTAACCGAGGCCGTGGCCCGTATCAACGCCACCATCGGGGCAGATCTGAAGGTACGCTACCGGAACATAGCGGGCGATGCCGCCACGGATGTCCCGGCCTTGTGCAGCGAGACCCGCTATGGCTGTGCCGTCGTCTCGGTCCCCGACCACCTCCATTTCGCCTATGCCAGTGCGCTCCTGCACCAAGGGGTGCACTGCTTGGTGGTCAAGCCGCTCACCCCGACCCTGGCCGAGGCCCGGAATCTCGAACGGATCCGCGTTGAGAAGGGGCTCTACGGTGCCGTTGAGTTCCACAAGCGTTGGGACGCGACCAATCTCTGGATCCGGCGGACCCTCGAGGAGAAGAAACTCGGAAAGCTTCTCTATTTCACGGTGGACTACAGCCAGAAAATCACCATTCCGCTCGCCACCTTCCGGGGGTGGTCGCATCGGACCAACATCTTCCAGTACCTAGGGGTGCACTACGTAGATCTGATCTGGTTCCTGACCGGTTTCCTGCCGGTGAGAACCATGGCGGTCGGCACCGACGGCACGCTCCGCGAGCAGGGAATCGCTACCTGGGACTCGGTGCACGCCACTGTCATCTGGCGGCATCGGGCAGACCACGCCGACTGGTTCGTCTCCCAGTTCACCACCAACTGGATCGACCCGGCGTGCACCAGCGCCATGTCGGATCAGAGATACAAAGTTATCGGTACGCAGGGGAGAATTGAATGTGACCAAAAAAACCGCGGACTTGAGCTGGTGCACCAGGATCTCGGGATCCAACAGATCAACCCCTATTTCTCCGAGTATCTCCCCGGCGTGGATGGGCGACTCGCCTATCGCGGCTATGGCCACGAGAGCATCAGCCAATTCATCCGCGACGTTCTCGATATAGCGGCGGGCCGGACCAGCCCGGCGATGCTGGAAAGCAGCCGGCCCACCCTGCGGCAGTCTCTGGTTTCCACCGCCGTGATCGATGCCGTAAACCAGAGCCTAGCAGAGCGTTCTGCCTGGAAAGACATCCGTGACCCGTTTTGACGCCGGGAAACTCGCAGCGCTCATGGCTGTCGAGTTGGCGAGGCGGCACATCGACCCCGAGTCCAATCAGCACGTGGTTGCGTCCCTCGTGCAGACCTCTCTGCGAGGGGTGGACTCTCATGGTATCAATTTGTTCCCGCATTACTGCCGGGCTGCGGAGGCAGGACGGATCAATAGCCGGCCGCACATCTCTATTTCCCGCACCGGGCCTTCGACGGCTGTGATGGATGCAGACCACG
>WNGH01003548.1_pt1 | contig 14966 bp, 10 predicted proteins | sample 5400631 | NCBI WGS metagenome assembly WNGH01 (sample SAMN13153373, study PRJNA577476) | soil metagenome | isolation source: 115 cm soil or saprolite under Garry oak tree replicate 1 | place: USA:California | collected 2016-06-15
CTTCAGCGCCCTGGCCGCAATGTCCTTGCGATACTGCGCGCCCTCAAACTTAATCCTGGATGCACCGTCGTAAGCCCGCTCCACTGCAGTCTTGAGGTCCGCCGCTCTTGCTGTGACCCCCAACACGCGTCCTCCTGCCGTGAAATAACCGCCATCGTGCTTGGTTGTACCCGCGTGGAAAACCTTCACTCCTTGTATTTTGCCAGCTTCTTCGAGCCCGGTAATTTTCTTCCCAACGTCGAACGTACCCGGGTATCCTCCCGAGGCCATGACGACGCAGACCGAGGCACCGCTCGACCAGCGAAAATCACCATCACTCACTCGCCCTTCGATCGAAGCTTCCAAGGCCTCCGCCAGATCACTTTCCATGCGCATAACGATGGGCTGAGTTTCAGGATCGCCAAAGCGGCAGTTAAATTCCAGCACCATCGGCCCGCGAGCCGTCATCATCAGGCCGCAATAAAGAACGCCTTTGTACTCCGCGCCTTCTGCTTTCATTCCCGCCACTACAGGGCGCGCGATGTGCTGCACCAGCCAGTTGCGCATCTGTTCATCGACGATGTTCTGCGTAGAATATGCGCCCATGCCGCCGGTATTGGGCCCGGTATCGCCATCTCCGACGCGCTTATGATCCTGAGCAGCGACCAGCGGCGCCACGCGCTCACCATCGCTGACGACCAGGAACGAAAGTTCTTCACCTTGCAAACACTCCTCCACCACAACCCGCGTACCGGCCTCACCCAGCATCTTGCCGCTGAGCATTTCCGACGCAACTGTAGTTGTCTCTTCCTTACTCTTGCAGATCACCACACCTTTGCCGGCGGCCAATCCATCCGCCTTTACCACCAAAGGAGTGTGAAAGTGCGGCAAGGCCTTATGGATGTCGTCAACAGAATTGCAAATTGCGTAGTGCGCGGTCGGAATGCGGTGGCGCTGTAGAAACTCCTTGGCAAAACTCTTGCTCGATTCCAGCCTGGCGGCCGCTTTAGTTGGACCAAAAACGCGGAAGCCTCGCCGCGTAAGCTCATCCACAACGCCTAACTGGAGCGGCAATTCGGGTCCAACCACGGTCAGATCGGGACGCACCTGATGAGCCAGCGCCAGCAACGAATCCAAATTCTTCACATCTGCCGGCAGACACTCAGCTTCATCCGCGATGCCGCCATTGCCCGGAGCACAATAAATCTTCGATACGCGCGGCGACTGCCGCAGTTTCCATACCAGCGCGTGCTCCCGTCCCCCGCTTCCAATGACAAGAACTTTCATAGTTTTGGATAAACAAGGTTAGGGATAGCTAACCGCGATGTCAAACAGGGATATTTAAGGATTTCCGATGTCCAATTGCCAATTTTCAAACTCTCAATTGCCAACTGTGCTGATGAGATCTTGTGTTTTTAAATCGGAAATTGGCAATCGGAAATCGGAAATCTGGTTTCGTCAATCGTACTTCGTCAATCGTACCTCGTAAATGACGTTAACCACGCTTAATCCGGTTTATAATCTCGGCAGATGATTACTGTTTCCAAAGAAGACTATCTCAAAGCGATTCTGGAGGCGGAAAGCGAAGGCGAAACTGTCATTTCTGCGACGCTGGCTCATTGGTTATCGGTATCCGCGCCTGCCGTTTCCATGGCTCTCCGCCGTCTGAAAAAAGACGGACTGGTGCGCGTGCATAAGGACGGCCAAGTCCGATTGACTGCTGCCGGACGCCGTATCGCCCACAAGCTAACTCTGCGGCATCACTTGATCGAACGCATGCTCTTCGAAATCTTTGGCATGGAGTGGTACAAGGTGCACGACGAGGCGGAACGTCTGGAGCATGCCGTCTCTCCTGACTTTGAGTCGAAGCTGCTGTCGAGACTGGGCCGCGGAGGCGCTTGTCCACACGGCAACCTGAGTGAGTTGGAAAGTCCAGTAAGCCGGCGCCGGCGTGGGTTGCTGCTTCTGGCGCATGCCGAGCCGGGAAAGAACTATCTCGTCAGTGGTATTTATGAGCGCGACCGCCGCTTGTTGGAATTCCTCGAGGATCGTGGCATTCGCCCCGGCGCCCGTCTGGAGGTTACGGGACGAAATTACGACCAGACCTTGACCCTGGTTACCGGCGCCGGCAAGGTTGCCTTGGGCGTATCCGCAGCTGAAAGAATATGGATTCGAACTGCCAAGAGCTCCCACGCTGCTTCCGTAACTTAACCATAGTTTACTGAATTGTGTATACTAACGTTTTGCCCAGCGGTGCCGGGCGCGCGGACTTCTTCATCGAATGGCGACCAAGGTAATCGAAACCGCTGAGCAGGGCTGGCGACGTGCGGCAACCCGTCCCAGCCTGCCCGAGGTTTTCAGCAGCCTGCCTGTTCCTTCCTCTGCGACTTTCCTTCGTAAGCTCTTAGCTTTCGCCGGTCCTGGTTTCCTGGTCGCGGTGGGCTACATGGACCCGGGGAACTGGGCGACCGATTTGGCTGCGGGCTCCCGATACAACTACACGTTGCTTTCGGTAATCATGATTTCCAACTTGATGGCGATTCTGCTACAAAGCCTGGCCATCAAGCTGGGTGTGGTCACAGGGCGTGACTTGGCAGCGGCTTGTCGGGATCACTTCAGCCGTCCTATAAATTTTGTGCTGTGGGGTGCTGCTGAGATTGCGATTGCCGCCTGCGACCTGGCCGAAGTTATCGGCTCTGCCATCGCTCTCAACCTGATCTTTCACATCCCGCTTCTCCTGGGCGTATGCCTCACGGCGCTGGATGTCCTGATCATTCTTTTTCTGCAACAGAAGGGGTTTCGATTTCTCGAAGCGCTGGTGGTGAGCCTGATAGCGACGGTCAGCGTCTGCTTCGGATTAGAAATCCTGTTCTCAAGACCCAGCCTCGCCGGCTTAGCTCACTCGTTTTTCGTGCCTTCTCCACAGATCCTTCGCGATCCAGGAATGCTGTATATCGCTATCGGCATTCTCGGGGCCACTGTGATGCCGCATAATTTGTATCTTCACTCGGCCATCGTTCAAACTCGCGCTTTCGCGCGCACCGGTGAGGGAAAGCGCGAAGCCATCCGTTTTTCCACCATCGACTCTACAATCGCCCTGACGATCGCGCTCTTCGTGAACGCGGCAATCCTGATCGTCTCCGCCGCCTCGTTTTACCGCAACGGATATCACCAGGTCGCCGAGATCCAGGACGCCTACAAACTGCTCACACCCTTGCTTGGAGTCACTGGCGCAAGCACGGTATTCGCGCTGGCTCTGCTCGCCTCCGGCCAGAATTCCACTCTGACCGGCACCCTGGCCGGACAAATCGTGATGGAAGGTTTTCTGAACATTCGCCTGCGCCCCTGGTTGCGCCGTCTGCTTACACGCTCGCTCGCCATCATCCCCGCAGTGATCGTGACCGCGCTTTCCGGTGAAGCTGGCACGGCGAAGCTCCTGGTTCTGAGCCAGGTCATCTTGAGCATGCAATTGAGTTTTGCCGTATTCCCGCTGGTGATGTTTACTAGCGATAAGCAAAAAATGGGCGAGTTCGTGAACCCGAGATGGCTGAAAGCGTTATCCTGGGTGACGGCTGCCTTCATCGCCATTCTGAACGCCTGGCTACTGGTGCAAACGTTCCGCACATAGTAATGAATTCAAATGCGTCCCGGTCGCTGTTCCGTCAGATTGATTTCCGCAGGGCAACGAGTACCGCAGCAGCAGCGGCTGTGGCCAGAAATAGCCAGAACACATACGGGATGATGGAGGGCAAGTAGCTCCCTGGCAAGAGTTCTTGATAGGTTCGTCCGACCTCATCTGAGCTGCGCATCCACCATGGAAGTCCATTTTCTGGCGGCAGTCTTTTCGTCAGGCGAATCCTCATCATCAGATCGCTGTAAATACTCGCCAGCGATATCAACACCAGAGTCAGCAAGACTATTCCAAACATTCACCCATCCCACCGCCTTCAGGATAAGCTCCGTGTCAAATTCAAGAAGGCCAACACCCCCGGCTCAGTCCACTACGCATTTCCACTTCGAGTGGACTAAACTAAACTGTTCAGCCTGTAGCGCATGAGTGCGCTGCGCAGCGCCTGACGCCGGTTTTTTACGAAGAGGCAATCTTCTATGGACAGTTTTGGCAGCCGCTCCACTTTGCGCGTTGGTAACCACGATTACGAAATTTATCGTCTAGATGCGCTCGATAAAAAGGGAATTTCCACTCAGCATCTGCCTTTTTCATTGCGGATTCTTCTGGAGAACCTGCTGCGCACCGAGGATGGCAGCAATGTATCCAAGGCAGACATTCGCGCGTTGGCCTCGTGGAATAGCAAATCCAAGCCCGAGAAAGAAATCGCATTCACTCCTAGCCGCGTCTTGTTGCAGGACTTCACGGGTGTGCCCGCGGTCGTCGACCTGGCTGCGATGCGCGATGCCATGAAGCGTCTTTCCGGCGATCCAACTTTGATCAATCCTTTGCAGCCCGCCGAATTGGTGATCGATCATTCCGTGCAGGTCGACGAATTCGGCACTCCGCAAGCCTTCCAACTCAACGCAGAAATGGAGTTTATCCGCAATAAAGAGCGCTACGCTTTCCTGCGTTGGGGACAAACTGCTTTCCGCAATCTCGCCATCGTGCCGCCGGACACCGGTATCGTGCACCAGGTGAACCTTGAATATCTCGCCCGCGTGGTCTTCGTGCAGGAATCGAATGGGAAGCGGGTCGCATATCCGGACACGCTGGTCGGAACCGATTCCCACACCACAATGATCAATGGTCTCGGCGTGCTGGGCTGGGGTGTGGGTGGTATCGAAGCCGAAGCCGCCATGTTAGGACAGCCAGTATCGATGCTGATCCCGCAAGTCGTCGGCGTGAAACTCATCGGCAAATTACGCGAGGATGCGACTGCTACCGACCTTGTGCTGACCATCACGGAGATGTTGCGCAAACACGGAGTAGTGGGAAAGTTCGTCGAATACTTTGGCCCTGGACTTCAGGAATTGCCGTTGGCGGATCGCGCCACTATCGGCAACATGTCGCCGGAGTATGGTGCGACTTGCGGAATTTTTCCCATCGACAAAGAAACCCTCACCTACCTGCGTCTTACAGGACGCTCCGATGAGCAGGTCGCGCTAGTGGAGGCCTACTGCCGGGCTCAAGGCCTTTTTCACGATGAGAAAACGCCCGAAGCGCAATACTCCGAGTTGTTGAGCCTCGACCTCGATTCGGTTGAGTCAAGCCTGGCGGGCCCGAAACGGCCGCAGGATCGGGTGCCGCTCTCGAAAGCACGCGAGTCATTCGAAGAAGCGTTGCCTTCGATGCTTAAGCCTGGGAAAGGATCCTCAACTCCGGCGGCGGCTGGCGGTAACGGCCATCTTCACCACGGCAGCGTGGTGATTGCCGCTATTACGAGCTGCACCAATACGTCGAATCCGTCCGTGATGATTGCCGCTGGACTGCTCGCCAAACGTGCCGTGGAACGCGGCCTGCAAGTTCCTTCCTACGTGAAAACTTCGCTTGCCCCGGGCTCGAAGGTTGTCCGCGATTATCTTGAGCGCGCCGGCCTCACTCCGTACTTGGAAAAACTGAAATTTCACATTGTTGGCTATGGTTGCACCACCTGCATAGGAAATTCCGGCCCGCTGCCTCCCGAAATTTCTCAGGCCATCGACGAAAATGATCTCGTGGTCGCGTCGGTGCTCTCGGGGAATCGCAACTTCGAAGGCCGTATTAATTCTGAAGTCCGCGCCAACTACCTGATGTCGCCGCCGTTGGTACTAGCTTTCGCTCTAGCCGGACGCATCGATGTCAATATGCGCAAGGATCCGATTGGCAAAGACAGGCAGGGACAGCCCGTATATCTCTCGGATTTATGGCCGTCGCGGCGCGAAGTCGAGGAAACGATTCAGAAATCCATTTCCTCGGACATGTTCCGCATGAGCTATGGCGAGGTCTATCACGGCGACGAACGCTGGCGCTCACTTCCCGTACCCAAAGGTGAGACATACGCTTGGGAGAAGGACTCGACCTACATCCGCCGCGCTCCCTATTTCGATGACATGAAACTCAAGCCCACGCCAATTGAGGATATTAAAGGAGCGCGGGCTCTAGCCGTCCTTGGCGACAGCGTGACGACGGATCACATCTCTCCTGCTGGTTCGATCAAGAAAGATAGTCCTGCTGGAATGTATCTGATCGAGCACGGCGTCAAGCCCGCGGAGTTCAATTCTTATGGCTCGCGGCGCGGCAATCACGAAGTGATGGTTCGCGGCACCTTCGCCAATGTTCGCCTGCGCAACAAAATGGTGCCCAATTTAGAAGGTGGCTTCACCCGTCATCTGCCGGACGGAGGTGAAATGTCAATCTTCGAGGCTTCGGAGAAATACATTTCCGAAGGCGTCCCGCTCGTCATCATCGCGGGCAAAGAGTACGGATCCGGCTCCTCACGTGACTGGGCGGCGAAAGGCCCGCTCCTGCTGGGTGTCCGCGCCGTGATTGCGGAGAGCTACGAGCGCATCCATCGCTCCAATCTCGTTGGCATGGGAATTCTTCCTCTGCAATTCCTGGCCGGAGAAAATGCGCAATCCCATTGCTTGACCGGCGATGAGGTATTCAAAATCGCGGGTATTCGGGGGCTCGTCGAGAAGTTCTCCCCGGGCCGCCAGGTAACGGTTCGAGCCACCACAAATGGCAAGACCGCTGAGTTCAACTGTCTGGTGCGTATCGATACTCCCCAGGAAGCGCAATACTACGCCAATGGCGGCATTTTGCAGTTCGTGCTTCGCCAACTGCTGACCGGAAAAACCAAGCCCCAAAGTGTGCACTCGTAAAGCGAGGCCCGCCGCAGCAGTTTCCAGATTTCGTGGTCGTCGATCCCCCGGCGATGGATGACGTATCGCCGCCGGGGTATCGCCAATCTACCTCCATCATGGCCGGACTAGTGGTTTGCCGGTGCCGAGATGGCGCGGCACCCCATGTCCGACCGCAGCTTGAGTTCTGATCGCTGATTGCTGAGAAGACCCGCAGATACCAGCGTCGGGAGGAAGCGGTGGGAGACTTCCCATGAACTTCGGCTTCGGGCGCCCCCCGATCTCCTGCTCCAAATCATAGGCGAAGGCCAACAACTTCGGCTCCTGAAGAAATCCGCCATACATCCAGATGCCGCCAGGACGCCCGTCCGCGGTGACGCCAGTAGGTACGGAGATGTTCGGGTAGCCAGCCACAGCCGGGGCGGACGAGCCAAAGCTATAAATGGGGGCGACAATCGCATCCAGGCGATGGTCAGCGATTACCTTGTCGATGCCCTGCGACCGTGTCTTCTCCAGACAAAGCGCGAGCGTCGAGATAAACCGGATCGCCTAATCCAGTCGTCTGCTCGGCAAGATCGAACACCTCTTGGCCGAAGTACTTCATCTCCTGCTGGCAATGGGCGAGGTTGAATTTGATGAGGTCAGCCAGGGTGCGCATGGATGTGTGACGCAGCCCAGCCAGATACTTCGCGATATCGACCTTGAACTGATATCATACGACACGAACCAGAGCTGAATCCGCTATTTTTTAATCCGGTACGGTGGGCTGGAAAGCCTGCTGGAGCTCTCGACAAAAGACACATACCTGGAAAAGCGCCCCCGCTTGATCCCTGTCTCAACCTTCCTCGCAAGGTATAATAAAAGATTATTCAAATGAACAAGAAGCGATTGATTCGCTCCACCACAGTTCTTTGTGTCCGCCGGAACGGTAACGTAGTCATGGCAGGAGATGGCCAGGTTACGTTGGGCGAGTCGGTGATCAAGCATTCCGCGAAAAAGATTCGCCGCTTGTACCAGGACAAGATACTCGCCGGTTTTGCCGGTTCCACTGCCGATGCATTTACCCTGTTTAGCCGTTTCGAGTCGAAACTCGAGCAGTATCATGGCAATTTAGGACGCGGCGCAGTAGAGCTGGCCAAGGACTGGCGCACCGACAAATTTCTGCGTCATCTGGAAGCCTTGTTGTTGGTTACTGATAAAGAACAGACTTTTTTGCTCAGCGGTCAAGGCGACGTGATCGAACCGGATGGCGGCATCGCTGCCATCGGCAGTGGCGCCCCCTATGCCCAGGCCGCAGCCCAAGCTCTGGCGGAGCACAGCCAGCTTTCGGCCCGCCAGATCGCCGAGGAAGCCATGAAGATTGCCGGAAAGATGTGCATCTATACCAATGACAAGGTAACAATTGAAGAACTTTAGGAGCGCGTTGGTCGTTCGTCGTTGGTCATTGGTGAAACCCTAAAGTTTCGTTCCTCGGCGGACGACCAACCAAAGGGCTTTTTGGTTTGACCAAGGACCAACGACCAACGACGAACGACTGATTTTATGGCTATCTATCTACCTGGAACCGCTGAAGAAGAACACATCGCGCTGGACGAGCTAACGCCTCGCGAAATCGTGGCCGAACTCGATAAATATGTCATCGGCCAGAACGCGGCCAAGCGCGCCGTCGCCATTGCGCTGCGAAACCGCATGCGGCGCCAGAAGCTCGCGCCCGATTTGGCGGAAGAAGTCATTCCCAAGAACATCATCATGATCGGTCCCACCGGCGTGGGAAAGACGGAGATCGCACGCCGCCTGGCCAAACTTGCCAACTCGCCATTCCTCAAAGTGGAAGCTTCGAAATTTACTGAAGTCGGCTATGTGGGACGCGATGTCGAATCCATGATTCGCGACTTGGTGGACATTGCCATCGACATGGTGCGCGAGGAGAAACTCGAGGACGTTGCCGACAAGGCGGAACTCAATGCGGAAGAACGTCTGCTGGATATTCTTCTGCCGCCAGTCGCGTCGCGTTCCAGCGAATCCAATACCGGGGGCCTGGTGTTGGAGGGGACATCTTCATCTGAGTCGCAAAATCGAACCCGGGAAAAACTGCGCCAGCAATTGCGCGAAGGCAAGCTCGACGACCGCATGGTGGAAATTGACGTCCGGGAACGCAATTTCCCCTCTTTCGAAATCATCTCCAACCAGGGCGTGGAGGAGATGGATGTCAACATCAAAGACATGCTGCCCAACCTCTTCGGCCAGCGTACCAAAAAGCGCAAATTGAAGGTGAACGAGGCTTTCGAATATCTGATACAGGAAGAAGAGCAGCGCCTGATCGATATGGATCAGGTCACACGCATCGCCATTGACCGCGTGGAAGACTCAGGGATCGTCTTTCTAGACGAGATCGACAAGATCGCTGGTCGTGAGAGCGGCCACGGTCCTGACGTTTCCCGTGAAGGGGTGCAGCGCGACATCCTGCCTATCGTCGAAGGCACCACTGTCAACAGCCGTTATGGCATGGTGCGCACCGACCATATTCTGTTTATTGCAGCCGGAGCTTTTCACGTTTCGAAACCCAGCGACCTGATTCCTGAGCTTCAGGGCCGCTTTCCAATTCGGGTGGAGCTGCAGTCGCTCACCATGCAGGACTTCATCCGCATTCTGACCGAGCCCAAATCGTCGCTGGTGAAGCAGTACACCGCTTTGCTTGAGACCGAAGGGGTGCAGCTGGAATTCACCCGCGAGGCGCTTGAAGAAGTCGCCCGCTTTGCCTTCCGGGTCAACGAAGGGACGGAAAACATCGGCGCACGCCGCCTGCACACCATCATGGAACGTGTCCTCGATGAGATCAGCTTCGATGCACCGGACAAAAAAGGCGAGCACATCACCGTGGACGCCCAGTATGTGGGCAAAATGCTGGCCGACATTGTGAAAGATCAGGACTTATCTCGATATATTTTGTAAGTTGTTCGCGCATTATAGCCCTGAGCTAATAGAAGACCCGAACGGCCTTGAGGCCCCGCCTGATTTTCGCCTAGCCCCTTACCTTGCTCGAGCCCGCGGATCGAGCCTATGAGTCAACCTGGCGCGTTCCAGTGGCATCCTATGTGATGTTCTGAATCGCTTCTCCTCCTTCCGTAATCGACGCCGCCCCCACGAGAATTCAATAACTTAGAGATAAGTCGTTAAGATACGGCTAAAGTTTCCGACTGGTTGCGACCGGCATCGTAGTTTTCCCATTCTGTTACCCTGTTGCTTCCGCGATGAAGCAATCTCATCCTCATATTCTGATATTTGTGCTGGCCACTGCCTGTTTCATCGGCTGCGGCGCTCCCGGCGTGCCCTTGCCGCCGTCGTTGGAGTTACCCAAGCCGGTCACCGATCTCCGCGCCGCACGCAAGGCGGACAAAGTTACGCTTTCATGGAGTATGCCCACGGAAACCACGGATGGCCAGGCAGTTCGTCACTTGAGCCCGGTGCAAATCTGCCGCTCCATCGACGCAGTAATAAAAGAATGCGGGACGCCAATTGGAAAAGTTTCAGTATCTCCTGTCGCGCAACCCGCTTCCGTCCGCGGAAAGCGTGGCCGGGGAAAAAGCGTTAGCCCGGTCGCCAAGGTTCAAGTCCATTATGAGGACACGATTCCGCCCGAACTCCAGAAAGAAAACGCGACCGGACAGATTACTTACGCAGTGGTCGTCCCAAATGAAAAGGGTCGAAGCGCCGGCCTATCCAACCAGGTGCAGGTGCCGGCAGCGCCTACGCTGCCACCGCCCGCCGGCTTGCAAGCACAAGTCACGGCCGATGGGATTGTACTGAGCTGGACGAGGTCGTCCGAGGGACGAGAGATAGGACATGTGCGGTATGTCTATCGTGTTTATCGTCGCGAAGAAGGCGGCGCCGCCAGCAACGCCGTAGGAGACGTCCCATTGGATGCTTCCACCCCAGCGCAGCTTGTCGATCACAGCGTCGAGTGGGAGAAGACCTACAACTATCGCGTCACCGTCGTGACCGTGATTTCGCTACCAGGCAAGCCACAAGCTGAAGTGGAAGGTGGGGATAGCGCCGAGGTCAAAGTTTTCGCGCATGACATCTTCCCGCCGGCTGTACCATCCGGCCTCGAGGCGGTCGCTTCGGGAGTGGGACAACCACCATTCGTGGATCTGATCTGGGCTCCCAACACCGATGCCGACCTTGCCGGATACAACATCTACCGTCATGAGCAGGGCGGCCAGCCGATGAAGATCAATTCAGAACTGGTCAAGACTCCAGCCTTTCGTGACACCACCGCGGCGGGCGGCAAAAAGTATTTCTATTCTATAACCGCGGTGGATTTGCGAGGAAACGAAAGCGCTCACTCCGAAGAAGCCAGTGAGACTGTGCCTGGTGTTAACTTGAAGCCATAAGCAGGCTCATCGCTCAAGTGATTGGGCATCCTGATCGCCTTCGCGGTGGCGAGGCGGCGATAGTTTCTCAAACTACGCAGGCGGAGGCGAGAGTCACGATGCTTGGGTGCTCTCCTTTGCCGCGCGCTCGTGCGACGCGCGGTGCCCGTGTGACGTGTGAGGTACCGTGGAAGAGCGGCGCTTCAGCGCCACGTCAGGCGGCTTTTGAGACGGGCTTTAGCCCAGTGCGAGACCCAAGGCGACCACCGGGGCTGAAGCCCATCTCGCTTCATTCGTCACGCGGCCCTGAAGGGCCGCTCTTCCACGGTCGCACAAACGGTCGAAAGGGTTTCCAAATAGGATCCCGCCACCTCTGCGCGAATCCGCTGATCCTGCCCTGGAATTTTTCGCTACAGTCTATCTGATCCACACCACGATCAGTCCTATGGCAGCGGCAAAGATGGCAGCGGTCGTGATCCATCCCAGAATATTTATGGCCCGGCCATTCACCCACTTCCCCATGATGGCCCGGTTATTCGTAATCAGCATGATCATGAGCATGAGAAATGGCGTGGAGAACCCCTGCACGATTCCGGCAAACACCAGGGCCTTGATGGGGTTGATGCCGAGGAAATTCATTCCCATGGCCAGCGCGGTGAACACGGTAATCGCGACATAGAATTTCTTCGCCTCGGCTGGTTTTGCATGCAGACCATGTTTCCAGCCGAAGGTTTGGCACAGATCATACGCAGCCCCGATGGTCATAACGGGCACGGCCAGGAAACCCACTCCCACAACGCCAATGGCAAACAGAAGGCCCGCGGCTTTGCCGGCAAGGGGTTGAAGCGCTTGTGCAGCCTGGGCTGCGGTACTGATGTCGCTTCTGCCGGCTTTAAACAGCGTCGCCGCCGTGGAAAGAATGATGAAGTACATGACCAGGTTGGAGAACATCATGCCGACCGCAATGTCTCTGGCGGAATGGTGCAAATCCTCCTTGGTCGTGCCTAGCCGGTCGCTCAAGCGCCGGCGTCCCATCGAAATATCTTCTTCCACGTCTTGATTGGACTGCCAAGTGTAGAGATAAGCCGAAAGCGTCGTCCCGATTACCGCCACTAGCATGGAAAGGAATTCACGATTGAATTGGATATGCGGGATGAGCGTTCCTTTTATGACAGATAAGAGTTCGGGCTTTGCCAGAATCGCGGATCCGACGTAGGCCAACAGGGCCAACGCCAGCCATCGGAAGATATCCCGGATAAGTGTGTACGAGCCCCACACTTGAAGAGCGAGGACCGTGATCGTGATTGCGACGACGATCCATCCAATCGGAATTGGTACAAGCAGATTGAGGGCAGCCGCCATTCCGCCCAGGTCGGCCCCGGCCTCGATGGTGTTCCCAATCAACACCCCGACCAAGGCAGCGTAAAGCAACCATCGGGGATAATGTTTGCGGATCACCGCAAACAATCCCTGACCCGCCACCTGCCCCAGCTTCGAGGAAAGGTAGACGACAGCAAACATCATGGGGAAGGTAACGGGGGCGGTCCATAGGAACGAAGGCCCAAGCGTGGCGCCAGCCGTAGCATAGGTTCCGATTGCGGAGGGATCGTCGTCAGCCGCCCCCGTGATCAGTCCAAGCCCAACCGAGCGGAAGGTTCCATGCGGAACCGGCTTGGGAGCGCCGGTTTTATTGCGCTCCTCCACCCCAGGGTCGTGCTTTCGTCGTTCGCCCGGCACTTGGACATGGGTGGCCATGTATTCTGTCCAGCGATTCTTGGTTAAGGCTTACGCCCACAACAATCAGCAAAACTGCCCTCAGAAACTACAGCCTCTGAATCGCATCATCCGACTCAATGATCAATCACAGGCCGGACCGATATCTGGCGGGGGAGGTCTGCCCAAAAGCACTAAAACTGATCCGTTACCACGTCGTTCGTCAGCCGCTTACGTCCGTTTGTATCCCGGTGAGGGGATTCGAAGATCGACATCCCCCAGAAACACCGGCAAACTTCGCCAAAATTAGCCAAGTTGTAGATGCTGGCTTTGAGCTTTGGTTTGTGTGCTGCTGCTGATCTACGGTCTCCGCCGTAATCCGGTCGGGGAAAAAGGGTAGGACTTGGGTCCCCGGAATTCTAATTCAAAAACCCGCACTAACTATGCTGTTGTGATTAGATATCTGTCCTATGAAATATTGCCGTTTTCAGGTCAGTGGCCGGCCGCAGTACGGCTTAGTCGAAACTGTCGCCGGCCGGGAAGAAATCACACGTTTGCTGGTGAATGCTCCGGAAGATTCGAATGGAGATATGGAAGATGTGCCCACCAGGCGGGTGGAGCCGGTGTCTTTGTCTGAGGCGACTCTACTTGCACCGGTCCGGCCGTCCAAGATCGTTTGCGTGGGCCGCAACTATCGTGAGCATGCGGCGGAACTCGGCCACGATGTCCCAGTTGAGCCGTTGACCTTCCTGAAACCGCCATCTGCTTTGCTGGAGCCTGGCGGGCAGATTCGCCGGCCTAAAATCTCCAACCGCGTGGACCATGAAGGCGAACTCGGCGTCGTGCTGGCCAAGACCTGTTACAAGGTCGGCGCTGACGAGGATGTTCGTCCCTACATACTCGGCTACACCTGCGTCAATGATGTCACCGCCCGTGACTTGCAGGAAAAAGACGGCCAATGGACCCGGGCCAAGGGTTTTGACACGTTCTGCCCGGTTGGCCCCGTGGTTAGTGATGAAGTTGACCCTTGGGCCGGCACCATTGTTCAGACCCGCGTCAATGGCGAGGCCCGACAGCACGGCAGCACGGTAGATTTCATTTTTTCCGTCGACGTCATAATCCGCCACATCTCGCAATGCATGACGCTTTTACCCGGGGATTTGATTTCCACCGGCACGCCTTCAGGCGTCGGTCCGCTCGTGGATGGTGATGTGGTTGAGGTGAGTGTCCAGGGAGTAGGGATTCTGAGGAATTCGGTGGTGGACGAATAACCTGTCAGTGGTCACTGGTCAGTCGAGCCTACTGACCGCTGGCCACTGACCACTTGTTGCCCGCAGTCCTAAGTTGCAAGTTCTCAGTTCCCAGTTCGGATTCGAATGTGCAGGGTAATCAGGTCTGTCTCTTTCACGATTGTCTTTCTAGCCTTATTCTGATGAATCCTCATGACTCCAATTCAACTTTATAGCTTGATTCTGGGCGGGACTGGCGTACTGCTGGCCGCTTACCTTCTTGTACGCCGAAAGCCCAAAACCGCCGACGCCCTGGAGCGCGAGCGGCGTGAGATGCTCGACAGAATCGGACGGATCACGGATGGCACAGTGATTGATGTGCAAGAGATGCAGTCATCAGAGCAGAAGCCCTTAACTCTACTTATCTATCATTACGATGTCGCCGGCGTTTCTTACGAAGCATCGCAAGACGTGACCTACTTGCGCCAGTTGGTCAATCTTCATTCCTGCCGTCTAGGCCTGCGCACTTCGGTGCGATACGACCCACAAAATCCCGGAAATTCGATGGTGGTTTCAGAGCGCTGGATGGGCTTAAGACAGTAAATAGTTTCCAGTTTCTCGTTTTTAGAAACTGGACACCAGAAGCTAGAAACTCTGCGCTCTCTAGCTGCCGGCTGAGAATCCACCAGCATGCGCAAAGGTGAGTCTCAAATACTTATGAGGATTGACCGGAGTGTCGTTGATGCGAACTTCGTAATGGAGGTGTGGACCGGTGCTGCGGCCGCTTAGACCAACGTAGCCGATGGTGTCGCCGCGATGCACGTGCTGTCCGGCAGTCACCGCGAAATTGGCCAGATGTCCGTAGCGAGTGCTGATGCCGTGA
>WNGH01005877.1_pt1 | contig 14964 bp, 11 predicted proteins | sample 5400631 | NCBI WGS metagenome assembly WNGH01 (sample SAMN13153373, study PRJNA577476) | soil metagenome | isolation source: 115 cm soil or saprolite under Garry oak tree replicate 1 | place: USA:California | collected 2016-06-15
CGCCGTCACTGAATACCTCGATTCCGCGCAGCTCGCCCAGGCGGCCCAGGTCGATGACGGTGGAGGGACCTTTACGGCTGAGTTTCCACTCTGGCAGCAGCGCATGGCCGCCGGCCAGGAACGTGGCGTCTTCGTCGCGGCTCGCCATCTCCAGTGCCTCGGCGAGGGTGGCCGGCCGTAGGTAGCCGAAGCCGGCTGGTATCACCGCGCACCGCCCGGAGCGCGGCCGCTGGTGGCGGCCTGGCGGATGGCGGTGCGGACCTGTTCGGCATGCAGTGGCATGTCCAGGTGGGTCACGCCCAGCGGTGCCAGGGCGTCGAGAACGGCATTGACGATGGCCGGCGGTGTCCCGATGGCCCCCGCCTCACCGATTCCCTTGACCCCGCGGAAGGTGAACGGTGACGGGGTGACGGTGTGTTCGGTCTCAAGGCGCGGAATGTGCTGGGCGCGGGGGAAGGCGTAGGTCGTCCAGTTGTGTGCGGCGAGGGAGCCTTCGCTGTCGTACCGGGCCTCTTCGAGCAGCGCCTGGCCGAGCCCGTGCGCGATGCCGCCGTGTATCTGCCCCCGCGCCAGCAGGGGGTTGATCAGCGGGCCGCAATCGTCGACCGCGAGGAACCGGTCGATGACGATGTCGCCGGTCGCGGGGTCCACGTCGACAACGGCGATGTAGGTGCCGAACGGGAAGGTAAGTCCCTTGGGGTCGTAGAAGACCCGCTCATCAAGGCCGGGCTCGAGACCGGGCGGGATGTCGGGTACGAAATGAGCCAGCCGGGCGACGTCCTGCCACGTCACACTGCCTGCCGGGGCGCCGTCGGCGCGTTCGGGGCCGGTAAATACTCCTGCCTCGTAACGGACGTCTTCTACGGCCGCCCTGAGGGTGCGGGCGGCGAACCGCTTGGCTTTCGCGAGGACCTTCTGGCTGCACTCGTGGACCGCAGTTCCGCCGACCGGCATCGACCGGGAGTTGAACGTGCCCTGGCCGAATTCCGCTCTGGCGGTGTCCCCTTCGACGATGTCGATGTCGTCCGGGCGGAGACCGAGCGCGTCGGCGGCGATCTGCGCGTAGCTGGTGGCGTGCCCCTGGCCCTGGTCGGCGGTGCCGACGTGCACGCTGACCCGGCCGGTGGGATGGACCAGTACGCGCGCATATTCCCAGCCGCCGTAGGCGAACCCCGCCGCGGCGTTGTCCCGGCCGGAGCCGAGCCCGGTGAATTCGGTGTAGGTCGCCAGCCCGATGCCCCGGTAGCGGCCGTGGCGGCGGAACTCCGCCTGTTCTTGGCGCAGCTTCTCGTAGCCGACGATATCCAGCGCCGTATCCAGATTGCGCTCGTAATCGCCGCTGTCGAAGACGAACAGGCCGGGTGACTGGTAGGGGAACGCGTTCCTGGGGATGAAGTTGCGGCGGCGGATGTCTGCCGGGTCGATGCCTAGTTCCCGTGCCAGCTGGTCGACCATGCGCTCGATGAGATACGTGGCCTCGGGCCTGCCGGCGCCTCGGTAGGTGTCCACACGTGAGGTGTTGGTCAGCACGCCGAACGTGTCGACGTGAGTGCTGGGGATCTGGTAGCAGCCCGTCAGCATGAAGGCGCAGTTCGCCGTCGGGATGCCAGCGGCCATGCTGGACAGGTAGGCGCCGAGGTTGGCGAACAAGGTGGCCTTGATCCCGGTGATGACACCGTCGGCGGTGGCGCACAGTTCCACGTCCTGGACATGGTCGCGGCCGTGGTTGGCTGACTGGAAGTCCTCGCTGCGGGTAGCCGTCCACTTCACCGCCCGCCGCAACCGGATGGCCAGCGCGGTCACCAGGACCTCTTCGGGGTACAAGTGCAGCTTCGACCCGAAACCGCCACCGACATCCGGCGCCACCACCCGGAGCCGTTCCTCGGGAAACGACAAAACCTCCGCGAGCATGCGCTTGATGATGTGCGGGGATTGGGTGCTGCTGTGGACGGTCACCGTGCCCGAGTGGTCGTCGTATTCGGCCAGGACCGACCGGGGCTCCAGCGCGCCGGGGATCAGGTTCTGATTCCGGAGGCGCTGCCGGATGACGACGTGGGCCTGCTCCCGTGCCGCCCCGTAGTCGCCCATGTGAATCGGCATCCGCAACACGACGTTGCCGTCCTGCGAAACGCTGGCCAGTCCCGGGTGCACCAGCGGGGCGCCTGGCTGTGCCGCCTGCCAGGGGTCCGTCACCGCGGGCAGCGGCTCGTAGTCGACGTCGATGGTCGCGGCCGCGTCCGCGGCGGTGTAGGCGTCCACGGCAACTACGGCCGCTAGTCCCTCACCCTGGAATCGGGCCACCTCATCGGCCAGCACCCGGTGAACGGGAACGCGCATGCCCGGCAGGATCCAGTTCGCTGGCAGTGGGGACACCTGGTCAAGCAGGTCCGCGCCGGTGACAACGGCCACCACCCCAGCAATCCTGGCGGCCCGGTCCGTTGAAACCGACCGGACCCGGGCGTGGGCGTGCGGACTGCGCGCCAGCGCGACATGCAACGTGCCGGCCGCATCCGCCGACCGCACATCGTCAGTGAAACGCCCCCGCCCCCGGAGATGACGGTCGTCCTCCCGGCGCGCAAGAGGCTGACCGAAAAAGCGGCCGGCCTGGCCCGCGCTGGACCCCGGAACATCCGTGACGGCCGGGCCGGGCGCCACCTGCTCAGCCCTCGATCCGGCCCGCGGCGTGGCCGCCACGCCTGCGGCCCGGATGGCGTCGACGATGTGCTGATAGCCAGTGCACCGGCAGAAATTGCCCTTGAGCCAGGTGCGGATGCGTTCCTCGGTCGGCTGCGGCTCACGCCGAAGCAATTCCAGCGCGCTCATGATCATGCCCGGGGTGCAGAAACCGCACTGCAGGGCGTGATGCTCGCGAAACGCAGACTGCAGCGGATGCTCGGCATCACCTGGCTTGCGCAAGCTCTCGACCGTATTGACCGCTGATCCGTCCGCCTGAACGGCCAGGACCGTGCACGACTTCACGGCGCTGCCGTCGAGGTGCACGGTGCACGCGCCGCACTGAGTCGTGTCGCAACCGACATGCGTGCTCGTGACGCTGAGGTCATCCCGCAGGAAGTGCACGAGCAGCTTCCGGGACTCGACCTCAGCCTGCCGCCGCGCGCCATTGACAGTAATGGTGACGCTATGACGTGACACGTCTTTCCCGCTTTCAAAGCGATCTGGCATCCGCGCCGGGCACGCGGCGAACTAAGGAAGCATCACATGATGACAGGGAACGAACCAGGCAGTTCGACCGGCAATTTAACTTCATCAAACTGCCGGTATTCCATGCCGGGGTGGCAGGGTGAAGAGCCTGTATGCAAGGCGGTAACACCCCGGCCGTTCGGAAGATAGATCTTCGTACCGAACGGGCCGAGGCGCACCTCCCGGCTACCGCGGCTCCTGGATGATCCGGTAGGACTCCCAGGTCGGTCAGCCAGTGTGATAGTCCAGCAGCCGGGTGAGCATGCCGACAAGGGTCTGGCGCTCGCCAGGCGACAGCGGTGCGAGCAGTTCATCCTGGGCGTCGGCCACCAGGGTGTCGAGCCGCCGCAGGTGTGCCCGGCCCTTAGCGGTGATCGTAATGATGTTGCGGCGGAGCTGGGGTCTCATCTTCGATCAGAAACCGGGGAAGAGCTTACGCAGGTCGCCGAGGGTGGGCATGCCTTTCGTTACGGTCCGGGCGGGCGTGTGATCCGGATCCAGGCGGCCGGCGGCCAGCCGCATGAGCGCCTCGGTCGGCAGTTCCAGTCGTCCGGCACCGGGTCGGATCGCTGCTGCCTGCTTCCCGTCTAGTAGTCGAAGCGACACGCCGTCGTCGATCGTGAGCAGGTACCTGCCGTCTGGCTCGACGGTGGCAATAACGAGTTCGGCGGGTGCCAGCCGACCCGCGGTCTGTCTGTCGGAGACCTCGGCGGCTCCGGTGAGCAGGACTTCGGTCAATGGCCGTACGGCCGACGCTGCGAGGGTCGCCTCCGGATCGAACGCCACCCGGATATCCCAGCTGTGCAGCGTGTGTTCGGTGAGCCGGAAGGTGAGATACGTCGGCAGCTCGACCAGATTGAGGTGGAACGGTATCTGCAACCGCTCGCGCGTCGTGTCGTCCAGCGCCTCCACGGTGGCCAGGAAGCGGTCGTCGGCGTCGACGTAGTCGTTCGCCATGGTTTCGGGTGCCTTCGCGTTCCACCGTGTCCAGATCGGCTCCGGCGCGGGAGGCGCCCCATTACCGTCGAGGGCTGCGCGTACAGCGGCCAACCCGATCTCGGCGCCGCTGCCAAGATGCGAATAGACCTGCGCCACCGTCCACTCACGTGCGTACGACGGGCGGCACAGTTCGGCTGCACGGAGCCGACCGGCGAGGGCGGCCAGCTGGTGGTGGGAAGCCCGCAGGATCGAGAGAAGTTCCCTGACGTGCCCGGGCGCATCACCCGGTCCGGGCCGTCCCGGAGTCGCTGCCGGGGAAGGTGACGGCGGCTCGGTCGCCCGCCAAAGTTGATCGTTGAGTTCCATCGAGGCTCACATCACCTTTCGCATCGGCCCGGTGGACGGCCGCGGTGAACCTGGCGGCCGCTGACTTCGGTTCTGTCCCCGGCCTGGACTAGCCGCTCGCAGATCCAGAGGTAGCCGCGGGCGCAGTCGAACTGCGGATAGCTGTGCCCCCGGCAGATCTCCATGACGGCACTACCGCGCCCTGCCTGCCATGATGGTGTCCACGATGCCGCTCCTCCACCGGCACCTGCCGGATATGCGAACAGCGTCGCATGACGTAGCGGGATGCGGATCCGTAGTCGCTACGGAGTTAGCGGTCGTGCCGCGAGGGCCCGCAACTCGGCGCGGCTGGCCGTGCCGGTCTTGGCGAGCAGGCTGGCGACATGCGTCTCGACGGTCCGCGGCGACACGAACAGCCGCTCGGCGATCTCCCGGTTGGTCAGGCCATCGGCCACCAGCACCAGTACGTCCATCTCGCGGGTGGTCACGCCGACGCTCCGCAAGTGCGTCGGGACAGCGGTACGTCCCCGGCCCCGCCGGGTCGGCGCTCCGGCGCGCCGCAGCAGGTCGCGGCACGTGCGGGCGAGATGCTGTTCACCGGTCCGCTCGTACGCCTCCAGATCGGCGCGCAACGCCACGACCGGCTCACCCCAACGGTCCGCGACGGCGGCCTCCAGCGCGAGCAGCCGCAGCAGCCTACGCCACCAACCCTGCTCGGCCAGGATCCGGTCGGCCGCGGAGAACAACGCTTCGGCATCACCATGGCGGCCGGCACGTCCGGCGGCGACGGCGTCGGCGTACCGCAACGCGCCGCGGTTGACCGCCAGCAGGGCCGCGGGCAAGCCGCGCAGCCGTCACGAGCCTCAGCACCACGGTCGTCGATCACGGTACGCAACAGCGCCCACAGACCCCACACCAGCCCCGGAGCGCTGGAGCCGTCCGGGCCGAACGCCGCCACGCCGGTGTTCAAGTGTCCGTTCGCTCGTTTCAGGTCGTGTGAGATCACGTACGTCAGGGCACGTACCGCCCGCGCGCCACCCATGACCTCCGCCGACGCGTGTGGGCGGGCCATCGCCACCTCGAGTACCCGCTCCATGCCGGCGAGATCCCCCGCCGCCGCACGACCTGCCGCCACAAACAGGTCGGCCATCGTCTGTGACCGGTACAGCCGCAGCCGTCTTGCCTGTTCGGCGTTGCGCCGCGCCACCGGCTCGGCGGCCTGGGGCCCCTCGACGCGGAATATGCGGTCGACCTCGGCCAGATCGATCGAGATCACCACCGCCAGCATGCCGGTGTCCAATGCCAGCTCGCGGGTTTCGCGTAGCGCTGGAGAGATCAGGTGGCCGTACAGCTCGATCGTGCCCACGCCCATCAGCGCCGTGACGCGCAAGGGACGCAGGCCGTGCTCAGCGGCGATCTGCGCGGCCCGGGCGAACGCGTCCCGGGCCGCAGCCGGATCGCGTCGCATCACGCACCGGCCAAGGACCGTCAGCGCCGCACACCACGCTTCCGTGCGTTTCCTCCGCTCCACCACGTCGGCACCTGGCGCAGCGGCCAGGCCGGCCGCCCGGTCGGCGGCAGCTGCGGCGAGCCCGGTGGCCCGGTCGAGGTCGCCGGCGCCGAACGCCGCGTCAGCGGCAAGCACCAGCGAGCGAGGGTCCCCCGGGCGACCCGCGCGTTCGAGGTAGCCTTCGGCCACCACCCAGCGGCTGGCGGCAAGCGCCGCCTGCGCCAGTCGAAGGCACAGCTCGGCATGGTCGTCGCCGCGGACCTCATCGAGGATGTCCGAGCCAACCTCCAGCGCCGTTGCCGGCTCGCCGCGCAGGGTGAGCAGGTGCACGCGTTCGATCGCGACGGCCGGGCGTAGCGCCCGGGTCGCCGCCGCCCGGGCGAGGAAGTCATCGGCGCTGCGCAGGGACCCGGCAGCCAGCTCCATCCGGGCCAGCCGCAGGAAGATCTCGGCGGCCGGGAGCGCCTCGCCGGCGGCGGCCAGCAGCTCCGCCGCATGCACATCGTCGTCCGGTCCGCCTCGCCGCCGGCACTCCGCCGCGGCGTTGCGGGCGAGGACGGCCCGCTGCGGGCTGAACACCGTCGCCAGGACCGCGTCGCGGGTCAGCGCATGTCGCCAGCGCAGCTCGCCACCGGCCTCCACCAGCAACTGGGCCTCGACGGCGGCGTGTAGCGCGTCGATCACAACCGACTCGGCCAGCCCCACCACGCCGGCCAGCACGACGCGGTCAAGGTCGCGGCCCAGCACCGCCGCCGCGTCGACCACCCGGCGCTGCCCGGGCGCGAGTCCTGCCAGCCGCCTCGCGACCAGTCCGGCGAGGGTTGGCGGCACCGGCACCGCCGAAGCCGCCGTGCTCCAGGGCCGGTCCGCCCCGCGAACACCGGCAAGCAGCTCTTCGACAAGAAACGGCAGGCCCTCCGACCGGTCGACGAGAAACCGGCGTACCTCGTCCGGCAGCGGCGCACCGTCGTTGCACTGCTCCCCAGGACCAGGACCACACCACCGTGACCGCGCCCGGCATCGTCGAGGAGGGCATCGACCGCCACCATTTCGGTGTGCCGGCCTACCAGCACCGGGCTGCGCACGGTCGCCACCACCCCGCCAGTAAACCCGACCGGTGAGAACGGCCGCCAGCGCCCGGGACGTCAGATCGGATCCTCGGCGCCGTCGCCTGGCAGGGCGCCATGCTGCGGTGCGCGCGGCTGACGGCATCCACTGGGAGGCCGCCGCGCGGCAGCGGCCGGCACGCTGCGCGGCCCGAGCGACATCACGCCCAGTGGCTGCGGGCGCTCCAGTAGTCTCGGTCGGCGTGACTACCCCCCAACATCGGGCGGACATGTTCATCGATCCTGGCTCCGACCCGCACGAAGGCGGCCCGGGACGAGCGGACGACGCTGAACGAGTTCCGGCGCTGCCAGCCGCTGACGCTGCAGCTGAAGTGCGACGGGCTCGACGCCGGGCAACTGGCCCGCCGAGCCGCGGAACCGTCCACGATGTCACTGCTCGGCCTGGTCCGGCACATGGCCGAAGTGGAACGCGGCTGGTTCCGCCGCCGGTTCGCCGAGCTTGACATACCCAAGCGCTACCAGACCGGCGCCGACCCCGACGCCGACTTCAACGGGGCGGTCGCGGACCCGGCTGTGGTCGAAGAGGCGTGGGCGGCGTGGCGCGAGGAGATCGCCTTCGCCGAGCAGTTCACGCGCGGCCACGACCTCGGCTTCGTCGATCGCAGCTGGGCTGCGCTATCGTTACGGCCGTTTGACTCCCCGCGACATTTCGTAACGTCGATGTTACGACCGATTTTATCCTCTGACCTGCGCCCCGACCGCGACTCGAACGCGGGACCTACTGCTTAGGAGGCACTTTCGAAGTGTCGCCCGACGGTGCCAGATATGGCCTGACGTGCCGTTCCGCCGCAGCGATAATGGCTGGACGTGGCCTGGTGCGGCCTGTGCCTGTGGTCGTTGGCTCCCCGTTCGGCTCCCCGGGGATCTCGTTAACAACGCTAACGTTTGGATACGTGGTCCTAACGCGGCCGCCGAATCGCCCGACCTCATCTAGGCAAGCGGGCGATCTTGCCGCCGATGTCGCCCTGCCCTCCGTCGCATGGCGGCCCGCTTGCACCTCCGAGGCCAGTGACGTACAATTTTCTGTACGTATACAGTTTCGGGTAGCAGAGGAGGACCCGGCTGGTGAAGACCATGACTTACTCGGAGTCGCGCGCGCATTACGCCGAGACCCTCAATGCGGTCGTGGACGATCGCGAGGAAGTCGTCATCACCCGCGCCGGGCACGAACCGGTAGTCATCGTCGCGCTCGCCGACTACGAGTCACTCAAGGAAACCGCGTACCTGCTCCGCAGCCCGGAGAACGCCCGGAGGCTGCTGGCCTCCATCGACCGCCTCGAGCACGGCGGCGGCGTCGAGCGGGACCTGCTGGAGTGAAGCTCGTCTGGGACGAGTCCGCCTGGGCGGACTACGCCTGGTGGCAGGCCCAGGACCGCAAGGTCCTCAAGCGCATCAATCAGCTGATCACCGATATCCAGCGCAACGGCAACGAAGGGATCGGCAAGCCCGAGCCGCTCAAGCACGGTTTCCAGGGCTACTGGTCACGGCGCATCACCGATGAGCACCGCCTCGTGTATAAGATCGCCGACGACGAGATCCGTATCGCTGCGTGCCGGTACCACTACGAACGCTGACCCGGGAACCGCGCCCCCGCTATCGCCAGCCACGGTGGACGATGAACTGTTCCTGAAGGCGGCAATAATCGCTTGCGCAGGAGACGGTCACAATTCGTGCAGCGCTGCTGTTCAGCGTTGAGCTGTCAGCAGGACCGGGGCGATGGCAGATGCTGAGATCCAGCCTGTTCGTGCGGTCGGCGGGGCCGCTGGGATGTTCCGGTGGCGAGTTGCGTGGCTGGCTCAGCAGTTCACCGAGATCAAGATCATGCGGCGGCCTGTCGGGTCCCGCCAGCTGCTGAGGCGGTACGTGAGGCCGGCGTCGTCGGGCCCGGCGCAGCGGCCGGTCCCGTCCTGGACGTGGCCGGCGATGCGGCGGTCCCGGTAGTCCTTCTGGGCGGCGGGATCAAGCCATCCGGCATCCGGGCTGCCCGGGGTGCGCTCGATGGCGACGCGCGTGGAGGACCGGCGCACGGGCCGCCGGGCGTCGTGCTCGGCGCGCCTGTGCGGCCTGGCCCGCGTCCACAAGGTGCCCGCGGCGTCGGTCCCCTCGGTGTGCGCGGGCAGGCATGGGGTCATGTCAGCCACGCATGCGATCGTCGCATGAGCCGCCGCGGTCACTGAACAGCGGAGCCGGGAACGGCACAGCCTGGGATGGCGCGTAACCGTGAACCCGTTCGGCCAGGACGATATCAACCAAATAGCCGCCGCTATGTGCTGCTGAGTCGTGTGGATTTCGGTGGCGCGGAGCGGCGCGTGACTGATAATCGGCGCACCGTGGCGTGCAGTGATCAAGCTGGTTTGCGAGGGAGCGATGGCCGGGTTTTCTTCGAAGTCGGCGCCTGCGGTGAAGGCGTGTCTGCCGTGGTACGGGGCCGTATGGTGGTGTCAGGTCCGGGAGTGGCTGGTCCGGGTTCTCGTTAGCGGAGCTAATGTTCGAATGGTCGGGACTTCCTGCCGACCCCGAAGCACGACTCCGGCCGACGACCTCACCCGGCTCAGCTTGACCGTCCCCTGTGCTCGGCGATGCTCCCACCCCGGCGCGACACCAGGGATGACATGGCGCCACGGCCGGGACGAGTCGCAACCGGGACCGAGATCAGCTGCGGGTTACTTCGTCCTCGCGCTGGAAATGTTCCCGCGCCTGGGCTGGCCGTCCTGCTCGTCAAGCCCGTATTATGCTCACCCGGCTCGGCGAATGGAGCCGGCTCGGGTTATTCACGCCACCGGCTCTGGCACCTGTCGGCTCAACACGCCCCCAGCTGATACATCCCCGACACCGCCCCGACCCTTGACTTCGCTGCATTGCTGTGTGATGAGCGCAAGCGCTCACTCTTGAGCAGTGATCTTCCTCGGCCAAATCACGGCGCCAATCAGGAGGACAATTGCCGAAGTATCCCGGGCCTTCGAAGTTAACCGGGATGTTGTCACTGCATGATGACCTTGAGTGAGCCGAGGGCGTTACTGGGCGTGCCCGTGCCCGGCGTCCTGCCCGGTTCGGGTGGCGTGGTTGCGGCGTGCCGCCATGATGCAGGAGCCCGCGGCTTTTACGATCTGGGCCTTACCACAGGATCCGAGATCATCAGAAAGCCGCGGGCATCGTGTTCCAGGATACGGCGTCTGTGCTGTTCGGCGTGGAGGGCTTGCAGGTCACCGATGCGCAGGCGCTGCCGGACGGCACGCTGGAGGTATGGGCGGTCACCGATTATCCGGTCGCGGCGGCATGCCCGGACTGCGGATCGGTCTCAGCCCGCCGGCATGACACCGTGCTGGCCCGGCCGCGGGATGTCCGCCGGGGCGGCGACCCGGTGGCGGTGTGGTGGGTCAAGTGCCGCTGGAAATGCGATGCGCCAGGCTGCCGGCGGAAGACGTTCACCGAGCGGGTGCCGCAGGTGCCGCCGCGGTGCCGGCTCACCCGGCGGCTGCGGGAGCAGGCAGGCGCCGAGGTCACCGGGCGGGGGATCACCCCGGCGGAGGCGGCCCGGCACGCCGGGATCTCGTGGCCGGTGGCGCATGACGCATTCGCCGCCGCGGCGGACCCGGTACTGGACCAGGCCCCCGCGCCGGTGGCGCACCTCGGGATCGATGAGCACCGCCGCGGCCGGCCCCGGTGGCGCATCGATGAGCAGACCGGGGAATACCTGCTGCTCGCAGACCGGTGGCACACCTGCTTCTTTGACCTGTCCGGGGATCAGGGGCTGCTGGGCCAGGTGGAGGGCCGCACCGCCGATGACGCCGCTTACTGGCTGGCGCGAGCCACTCCCGCCTGGCGGGATGCGATCCGGGTCGTCGCGATCGACATGTGCAGCATCTACGCATCCGCAGTGCGCCGGATGCTGCCGGGCGCGCAGATCGCGGTGGACTTGTTCCACGTCGTGCACCTAGCCGTGAAGATGACCGGCGACGTGCGCCGCCGGGTGGTCCGCGGCAAGTACGGGCGCCGCGGCCGGTCCGGCGACCCCGAGTACGGCATCAAGAACCTCCTCGTCCGGAACCTGGAGCACCTGTCACCCGCCAAGTTCGCCAAGGTCACCGGCGCCCTGCAAGCGGATCCGGCCGGGCAGGAGATCGCCGCCGCCTGGATCGGCAAGGAGAAACTCCGCCACGCGCTGAACCTGCGCGCCCGCCTCACCGGCTCGGTCCCGTGCGAGCGCAACGTCCGGGACCGGCTGGCCGCCTTCTACGACTGGTGCGCCCAGAACGACGACATCCCCGAACTCCTCAGCCTCGCGCAGACGATCTCCCGGTGGGAGGACCAGATCGTCTGCGCGGTCCTGACCGGGGTCACGAACGCCACCTCCGAGAGCCTCAACCGGCTCGCCAAGCTCGAAGCCCGCCTCGCCTACGGCTTCCGTAACCCGGCACATCAGCGCAGGCGCGTCCGCATCGCCTGCACCCGCGGCAAGCGGCGCCCATCTCGGACCGTAACCACTAGGAGAACACGCACGGTAACAGGAAGGAAACCCGATCCCGGTTAACTTCGAAGAGCCAGAGCCAGTATCCCTCGCGGTCCTTGCTGACCAGGCAACCGTGCGGGCTGGAATCCCAGCCCGCACGGCTTCTGGTCTGTTAGCCGAATTCTTGGTCTTGGTCGCGGCGGTGCGCTCGCGGCTCAGCGGGGGATGGTGATCCGCAGGATCTGGCCGAGCCCGGGGGCGGGTCCGCCGAAGCCGCGGTTGGACACGTACAGCGCTCCGTCCGGGCCGAGGGTAATCGCGGTGGGGAACGACAGCCCTGTGGCGATCACGGTCTGAGTGCCGGAGGGATCGATCCGGACGACCTGCCCGGTGCCGACCTCGCCCGGGCCGGGGAAACCCGGTGCGGTCATCGACTCCAGCGCGTAGAGCCGATGGTGTGGTCCGGACGCCAGGCCGAGCACTGTCGTCAGACCCGTCGCCCACGTCTTGATCTGGCCGCTCGGGGCGGCCTTGAACAGCGACTGGCTTCCCGGGATGACCGGGAACGTCCCGAGGTTCCCGAAGAAGAAGTTCCCCTTGTATGCCAGCGCGGTCGGGACGATGTGACCCTGACTGGCCGAGATGTCGATCACGCGGCGGATCGCGCCGGTGGACGGATTGATACGGTCGATCTCGCCGTGGTTGGGCTCGACCGCGTACAGATCGCCCCGGACCGCGACCATGCTGTACCAAGTCCCGTCCGGCTCGAAGTCGCCCGGGTTGGGGTTCGCGACCGGATGGGACTTCAGGAACCGGCTGAGATCGGCGACCGGCGTGGTCGTGCCGTCAGGATTCACGCGCAGGATCGAGTTGTCGGTGCCCCGCAGACCGTGCGAGCAGCCGGCGCCGGCTTCGATCGCGTACAACCGGCCGCCAGCGAACGCGACGTCAGCAACGCCGCTGACCAGCGAACCGGCCGCCGCCGAGGTCTGACTCGACGGCAGGCCACCGGCCACCGTCGTGCGCACACCGTCCGGGTCGATCTTCGAGATGCGGGACGTGAAGCCGCCGCTGTACGGACCCACATCGGGCACCTGGGTGCACTCCGCCGGTGTCGTCATCCGGCTCCCGCCCAGGCCGCCCTCGGCGACATACAGATCGCCGCCAGGGCCGAACGCCAGCCCGCGCGGATTGTTCAAATCCGATGCGAACACCGTCACGTTGGCCGGCAACGGCGCGGCGGAGGCGGGCGCGGCCGCGAGCGGCGCGGCCGCGGCCAGCAATGCCGACAGCCCGGCCACGCGTGCGCCCCGGGATAGCCTCGTCCAGGACCAGCTTGGAAAATGCATTGCGATCGCCCCCTCCTGGCGTTCGGTCTTTGCAAGTCTGATTCGCCCGGCCCTGAGTTCCCGCATATGCGGGCGCGAGCCGACGAAGCCCCGGGAATCCGGTTGTGTCCGTAATGGGTGCCAGGTCGGCCAAGGCGTGGCGCCGTTAGGCGGCGAGGGATGTTTCCTCCAGGGCGGACCTCATCTGGTCGTATCCTGCGCTGAGCCGACGCAAGATGGTCTCGCGGGAGAAATCTGCCGCGCTTTCCCCAGCCTGCTTGTTCATGTCGATCATGCGGATCTGCCGGACGAGGGCGTAGTTCATAACCGCATCCCAGTCCTCTTGCCGCCGGACCGGGGCGTCGGCCGGGAGTTGCTGGTCCACTTGCTTCAGGATGCTGATGAACCGGGTGTACCTGCGGGCCGTCTGGCTGTCGGATTTCAGGTTGTTATGCAGGAGGATCTCGGACATCCGCAGCAGGACCTCCTGCATGTTGGCCGGCTGCGGCGCGGAGCTGGAGTGGACGTCGATCATGAAGATTGGCATCGTCTCTGGCTCGTCGCCCCGCAGGCTCTCGATGACCGGCTTGAGCGGGGTGTTGTCGGTCAGCCCGCCGTCCCAGTAGGCGCGGTGCCTGACCAGCGTCCAGGGAAATCCGGGCGGGATGCTCGCGCTGGCCAGCACGTGCTCCGGCTGGAACGGCTGGTTGGGGTCGAGGTTGCTGAAGTACGCGGTCTCGGCGTCTTCGACGCCGCTGGCCGAGACGAATAGGCGCATGTGGTCCGGGTCGCGCACCTGATCCCAGTCCAGGAGTCCCTCGAGCGTCTTCTTCAGCGGCGCCGTATCGGTGAAATGGGTCCATCCGGGCATGTTCCAGTAGTCCCGGCGCGGCGTGTACATGTGCGGCACCCCGAACATCGACCAAGTGCGCCGGATCATGGGTGGGAGGAACGGGACCGGCGGATTGACCGTGAGCATCTCCCACAGCTGCCGCAGGACCTGCGGCGGGTAGCCTCTCGCCCCGGCGAGCGTGACCGCGTTCATCGCGCCGGAGGAAGCCCCTGCGACGATCGCGCATTCCATGCCGCTTTCGTACAGATACTCGATCGCGCCGGCTTCGTAGGCGCCCAGGGCGGCGCCGCCCTGCAGGACCAGCCCGAACTTCTTTCCTGCGGGCCTGTCCCCGCGCGGCCCGGGCGCGGTGAGCTGGTTATTGCTCGACATCGGCGATCCCCCTGTCATGCGTGGCGGCCCAGGCGGGCCGCACGTTCATGCGGTCATCCTCGCCTGGCCGCTGGTGCCATGTCGCTAGGGTCGGCCCCTAGTCAGGACCCTAGATTTCCTGCCGGGGGAGGCGGCGGGGCGCCGATGCGGGTGATGAGGTCTTTGCGGGAGCGGATGCCGAGCTTGCCGAAGATGTGCCCGAGGTGGAACTCGACAGTCTTGACGCTGACGTACAGCTCGGCGGCGGCCTGCCGGTTGGTGCGGCCGGCGGCGACCAGCCGGGCCACTGCCTGCTCGGCCGGGGTCAGGACGGGCAGCGCGGTCATCATCTCTATTCCCGCGGGCGCGCCGGCGGCGGCGAGTTCCCGGTCGCAGATCTCTACGTAGGGCCGGGCGCCTAGTGTGATGAGGCGCTGCCGGGCCGAGCGCAGCCGGGCGACGGCCTGCTGCGGCTGGCCGACGGCGCGCAGCAGGCGGGCGTCGGAGATCTCCAGCTGGGCCAGTGCCAGCGGCACCCGCAGACCCTGGGCGTGGCGCCAGGCAGTCTCGAACGCCGCGGCGGCGGCGGTCGGGTGCCCGGCCGCGGCGGCCAGGTCGCCGCTCAACCGAGCGGCCGCCACCTGGGCCGACGGCGGGCCGGCTGGTGGCAGCACCGCCTCGAGCTCGGCCAGCGCCGCCTCCGCCTGGCCGAGGCGGCGCAGGCCGATGAGCGCCTCGATCTCCAGGGATCGCCAGTCGTAGGGCACGAGGCTCGGCAGCTGCGCCTTGCCCGTGGCGCGCACGGCGGCAGCGGCGCCGATGACACCCTCGAGGTCGCCGCGGGCCATGGCCAGGAACGC
>WNGH01003859.1_pt1 | contig 14958 bp, 11 predicted proteins | sample 5400631 | NCBI WGS metagenome assembly WNGH01 (sample SAMN13153373, study PRJNA577476) | soil metagenome | isolation source: 115 cm soil or saprolite under Garry oak tree replicate 1 | place: USA:California | collected 2016-06-15
GCCGTCGCAGTCGCCGACATTCTGATAAGCGTGCACGACGCCTTTGGGAACGATGACCGCCTTCGGATTATCAGCGCCCACCGCGAGGGTCATAACTTTTCTGAACGTTGGCGAGTTTGGCCGATTGTCCCACATGCGAAGCTTGAAGTTGGAAGGCCCGATAAAGCAGAAAAGATCGGCCTGATCGACGTGTTCGTGCGGCCCGCGGGTGACGCCGGCATTGGTCGAAGAGATGTAGGCCATGGCGGGCAGGAAGTCGGGAGCGACTTCGTCATGACGAAACAGCTCGCAGAGCCAACCGCGCCGGTCGTTGAACTTAGGTAGATCGCGGACGACGACATCCTGGATCTCACCGGGCTGAAAAGTTTCAGGAATTGGCGCCGGCTTCTGCGGCATGTTCCGTCTCCAGTATATTCGCGCCCGTCTCGGCGACGAGATTGGACGCGTAGAGCAAGCTTTCAAATGTCCCCGCGTCGCTCCACCAGCCTGCGAGTTCGTCCCACGTCATCTCGCCGCGTTCGATGTAGGCATTGTTCACATCCGTGATTTCCAGTTCGCCGCGGCCTGATGGTTTCAGGGCGCGAATGATTTCAAAAACGCGCGCGTCGTACATGTAGATTCCAATCACGGCGTAGTCGGATTTTGGTTGTGCAGGTTTCTCTTCGATTCGCAAGACATGTTTACCGTTAAGTTCGGGTACGCCGAAGCGTTGCGGGTCTGAGACCCGCTTCAAAAGAATCTTTGCGCCGCTGGCTTGTTCGCGATACGCGTCCGCCGCAGGTCGAATGTTTCCTTCAATGAGATTGTCCCCTAATACGACACAAATCGCGTCATCGCCGGCGAAGTGTTCTGGTTGAAAACCGGAAGTAGATGTTTGTTTGTGACCGCGGTCAGCGGTCTGAGGCGAGAGCCTAAACCTCCTGCAAGAACGACGCCTTTCACTCAATTACCTCCAAGAAGGACTCTGGTCTTTGGTCTTTGGTCTTTGGTCTTTGAGATGCGACGCCATGCTTATCTGAACAAAGACCAACGACCCAAGTCCAAAGACCCAAGCTAATCAATAAACCTTTGAAACCACAACTCGAGCATCAAGAGCGACCATAGCCGGTGTTCATGCGCGCTCCGCCTCTCAACATGTTCGTCGATGATGCGGCGAAGCGACTCCGGCCTAAACAAACCACGCCCGAGTGCTTTGTCAGAGAGCAAGGTCTCGCGCAGAAATGGCTGCATCGCGCCGCGGAACCAATGATTTATCGGCACGCCAAATCCCATCTTACTGCGCGTCAAGTTTTCTTCGGGCACGAGTTTCTTCAGCCCGCGCTTGAGCAGATACTTGGTGGTCAGCCGCCGTAGCTTTAGTTTCTCCGGCAGGCTCGCCGCGAATTCCATCAAGTGATGATCGAGAAACGGCGACCGCGCTTCCAAAGAGACCGTCATGCTGGCGATATCCATCTTCACCAACAGATCGTTAGGCAGATAAGTCATCGTGTCCGTCAGGAGCGCAGCATCGACGATGCCTGCACCATTCGCTTTCGCAAACCACGGTTCGATAATTCCGATCGTGCGGAAGTTCGCAGTCTGGTTCAGAAAATCTCTTGAGTACAAGCTCTGCTTGGCTTCGTCCGTGAATGCGCTGATCCAGCGCAGATAACGCTCAGCCGGAGGCAGCGATGCCGCCGCGACAAAACGCTTCGCCTTTCGCAGCGGATTCTGTCGCGCTTCAAACCCTGGCAGCGCGCCGACGACTTTGGCGATCACTCCGTCGCGAATGGCGCCGGGAAGATTTGCATAACTCTGGGCCAGGTTCATTCCCGCATAACGCTGATAGCCGGCAAAGCATTCGTCGCCGCCGTCGCCGTTCAGCGCGACCGTTACATGACGACGCGTCTCGCGCGAAACGTAGTAACTGGGAATCGCCGACGAGTCCGCGAACGGTTCGCCGTAATGCTCGACCAGCGTCGGCAAAACCTCCATCGCGTCCGGCCGCACGATGAACTCGTGATGATCTGCGCCGACGTGTTCCGCCAGCCGGCGCGCATGATGCAACTCGCTGAAATCCTGCTCCTCAAATCCGATCGAGAAGGTTTTGACTCGCTCGGAAGACTCCTGGGCCATCAACGCAACCACGGCGCTGGAATCGATGCCGCCGGAAAGAAAAGCGCCCAACGGAACTTCCGACATCAGGCGAATACGCACGGCCTCCCGCAACAAATCGACCACGCGCTCGCCTGCTTCCTGTTCGCTGATGTCTAGCTTCTTCGAAAAGTCGAGTTGCCAATAACGCTCAATCTTTACTTCGCCATTTCGCCACAGCAGCGAATGACCAGGCTCTAGTTTTCTAATCGCACGATAAGCAGTGAGTGGAGCCGGAACGCAGATGAACGACAGATAGTAATGAATCGCTTCGTAATCGACGTCACGACTGACGCCCGGATGTTGCAGCAGGGCATTGAACTCGGAACCGAAAACCAGTTGGCCGTCGAACGGCGCGTACAATAGCGGCTTCTTTCCCACGCGATCGCGCGCCAGGAAGAGCGATTTGGTGCGTTCATCCCAAATCGCAAACGCAAACATCCCGCGCAAGTACTTTGGACAATCGGTGCCCCACTGATCGTATGCGTGAACGATAGCTTCAGTGTCGCTGTTGGTATAGAGCTGGTGGCCGAGCTTTTCGAGTTGCTCGCGCAGTTCGCGATAGTTGTAGATCTCGCCGTTGAAAACAATCCAGGCCGTGCGGTCTTGATTATGAATCGGCTGTTGTCCGTGCGCGAGGTCGATGATCGCGAGCCGTCGCATGGCCAGGCCCACCCCATCGCTGAAATAGAAACCGTCGTCGTCCGGACCACGATGCCGAATCGCCTCGTTCATGCGCGTGAGCAACTCGCGATCAACCGGAGCGCCGTCTTTGTTAACTATCCCTGCAATGCCACACATTCTGGGTTAAATGGCCCTCGACCGCTGCCCTTACCTTAATTAGACACTTTCAACGCGCTCATTATGAGCACAAGGCAACGAAAACCCTAGTTCATCGTCACCTACAAAATCAAGCGAGAACAACGACCAATGTCCGACAAACTTTTCAGTTTCTCGCGAAATGAATTCAAAACCTCTGTGGTAAGTGGGCGCTTGATCTACGACGTTGATTAACTCCCTAACTAAAGATCAACCCAACGCTGCCGCAGGCGGTTCTGACCCGCGCGCCATAATGTGAAGCTTATCGGACATTTGAGAATCCTACCAGGGGCTATATATACTCCGAACCGCAGTGCACCGCGTAGGGAAGGTTTAAGAAGGTTAATGCTTCCTGATTTGAAAGGGTAATGACTACCAATCAACACAACCCCGAGGAGCCGGCCACGAAAGAATCCATAGCACCTATCTCGCGTTGGCGGCTGAAGAGTCTGGTTTTTATTTCGGGCGCCGTTTTAATGGGTCTCGAGATGGTCGGCAGTCGTGTGCTGGCCATTCATTTCGGCTCATCGATCTACGTTTGGGGATCGATAATTGGAATTTTTCTGGCGGCGCTGGCTGCCGGCTATTACGCCGGCGGATTGGCTGCCGACCGCAAACCATCGTTCATGCTGCTGAACCTGATTGCGCTGATCGCCGGCTGCTGGTTGGTATTGCTCCCGCTTTATGACAACTTCATCGCGCGGGGAATACGCTCGACGAATCTCGGCGCGCGGATCGAACCCTTGCTCGCTACCGTAGTTCTGTTTGGGGGGCCGAGCATCCTCATGGGAATGGTTTCACCTTTCTCCGTGCGGCTTTCAGCGTCCGCTCTGGAAAGAATCGGAAACGTCGCGGGCAGACTCTATGCGCTCTCGACGCTCGGAAGTATCGCCGGCACGCTGGTCACTGCCTTCTGGCTGATTCCTATGATAGGTGTCAACACGATTTTGAAAGCCTTAGGACTGGCCTTAATCGTGATCTCTCTCGTTGGCCTGCCGATATCTCGGGCCTCCGTGAAGATTGTCGCCCCACTATTGCTCGTGGTTCTTGCCGGGCTATTGGTGAAGGCTCCGCCTTTCATCCCGCTCCGGCTTGATCAACATCTGCTCTATGACGGAGATTCGGCTTATCATCACATAATGGTGATCGACGACGACCGCTCGAACAACCGGATGTTACTCTTTGATAATTACTCTCAAAGCATCGTCAGCCGAACTCCCCCCTATGAGAGCAGTTCTTATACTAATTCATTTCAGCTCGCGAAAATTTTCAACTCCAAACCGAAAAGAGTTCTTTTCATAGGTGGCGGCGGCGGTGTGGGCCCAAGAAAATTCATCAGCGAAGACCCTGACGTAAAGGTCGACCTGGTTGAGATTGATCCTGTGGTCGTCCAGCTCAGTTATGATTACTTTCATCTTACTAATAATGATCGGTTGCATATTTATGTAGAGGATGGCCGGCGCTTTGTGCGGCGAACAGAGGATCGCTACGATCTCGTCGTGCTTGATGCGTTTACAGTTAGGGCCCACATGCCCTTCCACCTCGCCACCAGAGAGTTCATGCAGGAGATTAAGGACAAACTTACCCCGGGCGGCGTGTTGCTCGCGAACCTCGTGTCCGCTCTTGACGGGTCGAGAAGCCGCATGCTGCGCTCTGAATACAAAACTGCTGCGAGTGTGTTTGATAGCTTATATGTATTTCCGCGGCCGTTTGATCAGGAACGAGGACAGCCAGGGCCACTTCTGGTAACCAGACCTCGAAATGTAATGCTGATTGCTTTGAACGGATCCGAACAATTGTCGGCAGAATCAATCGCAAAAAGTGCAAGATCGCTTCAGGAAGCAGGGCTTGTGCACACTCCCACTTTCCTGGACGATGCCTTGAACTTTTATGTCGGGCGGGTGCGAACCGATGATGTTCCGCTCCTGACCGACAACTATGCGCCAATCGATACAATGGTGTTTTAGATGTCGGCCAGGAATGACCGAAGTACACGCTCAGTAGTTGAACGTTAAATACACCAATGGGAACAGAGTCTCACTATCAGACAGAGATGCCCAAACAGTGGAGCACGGAGGTGCAACTCCTGCTTCTGTGCGGACGCTGCGCACTTGACGATGAACAGATTCAGCGTGTGCGAGCCAGCGTGGAGAGGGACCTCGATTGGGAGCGGTTAATTTATCTTGCTGGTGGACATGGTTTGATTCCCCTCCTTCACAAGAATCTGGAGACAGCCTGCCCGAATGAAATTCCCCGTCCCTATCGGGAACGTCTTTCAGCGGCGGCCATGAATACCGCGGCGAGAAACCTCCTCTTGACGACAAAATTGCTTGAGTTGCTCGCGCTGTTTGAGACTAACGGCATTTCGGTAATGCCGTACAAAGGCCCGGCTCTCGCCATTCAGGTCTATCGAGATTTGCGGCTGAGAGGTTTCATCGATCTCGACATTCTGATTCGGCGCAACGACCTCGACAAGGTTCGTGATCTAATTGCAACGCTCGGCTACAAACCTCAAATTGAAATAACGGCGGCTAAACAGAGGGCTATTTTTCGCTCTGAATGCGACCAGGTGTTCACGCGCCGCGACGGCAAAATTATCTTAGAGGTTCATTGGGCAATTACGCCGCCTTTTTTCTCCTTCGCACTTGACGCCGATAAGCTCTTCGAACGCAATGTCCGAATGGATTTGCTTGGCAAGGACGTGCGCGTGCTCTCGCTGGAGGATTTGCTTCTGATATTGTGCGTGAACGGCACCAAGGACATCTGGGGCAGACTCGAAATCAGTTGTTGCGTGGCGGAACTGCTGCGCGACAATCCGCAGTTACGGTGGACGGAAATGCTCGAGGAAGCTCGCCGACTCGGGGCCGAACGAATGCTGTTGCTTGGATTGTACCTGGCGCGAGATCTCTTTCAGGCTCCGCTTCCGCAAGTTGTAACCGATCGCCTCGGCCGATTGCCGAAACTGCGAACCATGGCTCAGAAAGTCTATCGCCTAATGTTCGACAATCCCGAACAGCAGCCAACGCTTTTCGAGCTCACCATGTTTCGCCTGCGCTGCAGAGAACGTCTTCGCGATCGCTTAAACTACTGCGTCCGCCGCGTACTGACGCCCACCTATCAGGATGTTGAAATCTTGCAACTACCGTCGTCGTTTGAATTCCTTTACCCGCTGCTCAGGCCTCTAAAGCTAATTCGAAGATAAATCGTCTTGTCGATTCCAATTACTGAAGGTTTACTCGGGTCAAAATGATAACTGGCCGGGACATTGTCTACATCTCCAGCATCGAGTGGACTTTCTTATGGCAGGTGCATCAGGAGGTTGCACTGCGTCTCGCGCGCGCCGGCAATCGGGTCTTGTACATCGAAAACATGGGGGTCCGTTCACCGGGACTGAAAGATGCTTCGCGGATACTTTCTCGTCTGAAGCATTGGGCGGGATCGTTCACCACCAGAGGGGTGCGCGAAGTAGCTCCAAACCTTTACGTTTGCTCGCCGCTCGTGATGCCTCCCTTCGGCTCTTTGATTCGGCGGCGAATCAATCGTCACTTCTTGTTGCCCGCAATAGGCCGGACCGCGCGCCAGCTCGGCATGCGCGATGTTTTGGTATGGACCTATCTGCCGACCGACAGTGCTGTCGAGTTAGTCAAATTGGTCAGGAATTCACGTGGTGCAAGCATCTATCATTGCCTGGCCGATTTTCCGGCCTTGAGTGCGACTCCGCATGAATTGATGAAAAGCGAAAAGGACCTGGCGCAGTTAAGCGATCAGGTGTTTACAAACTGTACGCGCCTTTCCGAGCGCCTATCCCAGTGGAACGGTGAGGTTTCGATTTTCCCGCCAGGTGTCGATCTCGCGGCCTTTCCGGATGAGCCTCTCGAACAGCCGGTTCGTTCTGACGATTCGGTTCCATTCGACAGTTCAAAGCATGGCGCCCAGTCGGGTCCCGTCATCGGCTACGTCGGCGGCCTTCACCGGCATGTCGATTTCGATTTGCTCGCCGAAATGGCCGACGCGCGTCCGAACTGGTCCTGGGTGTTCGTAGGGCCTTTTCAAACGTCTGTCGATAAGCTGCGTGGTAAGGACAACGTCCTCTTACTTGGTCCAAAGCCGCATGACGAATTGGTCTTTTACGTGCGAAGTTTTGACGTGTGTCTTGTGCCTTATGTGAAGAGCGTCTACACCGAGACGGTCGTGCCCGCTAAGCTGAATGAATATCTGGCGGTCGGAAAGTGCGTAGTCGCGACCGATCTGCCTACGATCCGTGAATTCAATGACCGGCATAATGTTTTGATCGCCACTGAAAATCGTGCCGACAAGTTTCTGCAAGCAATCGAGGAGGCCTTGCGGCAGCCAAGGGATGCGGAGACGATCAAGCGCCGCCGCGAAGTAGCCGCCTTATGCGATTGGAACACTCAACTGGAAGCAATGAGCCGGTTGATGGAGAGAAAGCTGAATCAAGATTAACAATTCGAAAGGGCGGCAAACCAGGTGAGCATTAACAGAGGAAACGTCTCACCTTGCCACCAGATCGGTTCGCGCGAAAATCACGAGGTCAACTCCGGGACGAAGACGATATGTACCTTTGGAGTTTAGGTTGGAATTCACTAACTGATACTCTTTGCCGAAAGTGCCTTCAATCTCGGGTTGCTGGTTGACGGACGCGACAATTATCGGGGCCGTAAACGAAACGAGCTTGCCATAGAACGCGGCCTGATGATGATTGCGAAGGTACCATGGCAGCGGCCAGTAGTCGGGCGAAGCGATTTCGATCTCCGTTTGCTCGCCGCTTCCGGCGCGTTTGCCGAGCTCATCGATCTCGTCGAGTAGGGAAAAAATATCTCGATAGGTATGCGCATACGGGTAAGCGTATGAACCTTCGTCATAGTGAAGAAAGTTGAGTTGGATCATTTGATAGCCTGATACTCCCAGTGCTGCAGTGGAAATCGTGATGGCAAAGGCAAGGCCAATCATAGACTGCGTGGCTTTTGTCTGTTGATAGATTTGCTCGAATGCGTAGCCGGCGACTATCGCCAGGGGCACCACGAAATTGAGCATTAACCATGGCGTCTTGTATGGAATGATTGAATATGCCGCAAAAAGTCCGATTGCCCAGAAAGCCGTGAACACGGCGAGGCGATTTGCCCTGCGCCAGAGGGCCACGCACAACCCGGCCGCGCCGAGCAACAGCAATGGCGATTCCTCCCGGCCCATCCATTGAAAGAATGTCCACCAAGGATGGACGTGCTCGAATTTGCCGGTTGCGGTCCAGAACCGAAACGTCTTTAACGCGTCGAGAACGCCTTGGTAGTTGGAAAAAAAAGATGAGTAGAATAATACGTCGACGACCACAAACAGCGTGACCGCCGCGATCAATACTATGGCAAGCGACGATGGACCGCCAAACCTTTCGACAGCCGCCCGCAGACTTCTTTGAGTAGTCAGGCTTTCTCCAATAGCTTCTAGCCCCGCGCTTTCGTTCACCCTGCGCAACCGCATAACGATTGCAGTCGACAAGAGTGCGACTAGGAGCACCCCTGCCGAGATGAACGCCGTTTCTTTGGTTGCAAAAACCAGCGCCGCGGCTGCGGCGGCGAGCATCAAGTACCTGGACCGCGCAGTTTCGTAAAACCTCAACGCGGCCACAATTAATCCGAGTGTAAAAAAGACCAATAACGTCTCGTGGATGAAATAACGCGACAGGTAAACCGCTCCGGGCGAGACCGCCAGCAGCGCCGCGCCTGCCAGCGCCGCGATGTTTCCAATATTCCGCCTCAGAATCAGGATCAACCAGATGGTCCCGATGCCAAAGACCGCAGGGACGAATCGAATGGCGACGTCATTCAACCCATATGCGTCGCCGCGCGACTCTCCGAACAGAAATCTCGAGAGCCAGGGAATTACTGCGGCGAAATAATAAAGCGTTGGCCCATGAAAGTTCGTGGGGTTGTATTTGTATTGGCCATCGCGGACAAGCTCCAGGAGAAAGTTGCCATTGACGCCCTCATCGTGATGAAGAGGCACGAGACTAAGATGATATAGGCGGACAACCGCCCCGACGATGAGAATGGCCGCAGCGCTCACAGGCCAAAATCGTCTGACCAGGTCTGGTTCTTGGCGGGTTTCGTCCGGCATGCGACCCGAGCGGACCTAACCTTGGAGGTTCATTTTCTTTTCGAGTGCGGAAGCGTAGTCCGGGTTTGTTTTCTTGAGGTAATCGTATTGTTCCTTAGCACCCTTTTGATCGCCAGACTTGATTTGCAACAGCGCCAAAAGAAAATGCACTTGAACATTATTAGGATCCAAATCGAGCGCCTGACGATATTCGCCAATCGCCTCTGATTCTCTATTGAGTTGGGTATACGTCCACGCCAGCAGATAGTGGACCATCGCGTTCTTTGGATTTATCTCTATTGATTTGTGGTAAGCCTCCGCAGCAGACTGATAGTTCTTCGATCCACGATAAGCGTTGCCAAGATTGTAATAAGCAGTGTCGTTTCGCGGCTCTAATTGTGTTACCTGCTTGAATTCTCTGGCGGCGTCTACATAACGTTTCAGCTTCTGATAAGTATTGCCAAGGACATAATGCGCGTCTGTATCTTCTGGGTGCTGCGATATGGCTTTTTTTAGTGGTTCTATAGCGTCCTCGTAACGGCCGCCCCGGTAATAAACATTCCCCAAATTGAACCACCCGTCGGTATCGGTAGGATACTGAGTTAGATGTTCTTTCAGAGCCGCTGAAAGTTCATCGACGGCTTCTTTAGGCAGAGATGACTGACTGTCCGTATTGGAAACAGGCATGACGTCCTCGACTTTAACTTCAGATTCTTCGAGAACTTTTGGCTTAGATATGGCCAGGTTGTTGTTTAGTACGGCCCACGGCTTGGATTCGCTTGCTCGGGGCGCCTTCACTCGGTTTACCACCCAGACTACGACAATTAAACCGAGGGGAAGAAGTAACAAAAGCCATTGACGCTTCATAAAGTTCAAAACTCCTTATTTGAAATCGGCAAATGATAGTACTCCACATGACTTAATTGCAACCTTAGAACTGCAGATTATAGTGGGTAGAGCAGCTCTTTGGTGCGAGCGAGCGGCATCGTATTCATCAATGCTCCGGTTCTCGAAAGAGATTCGAGTATTCGAGCTTTCTGATTCAAGTCAGGAGCGTTCGTTTCCTGCTTGACTGCCGTCGCGGATTCAAAAGATCGTTATGACTCAGACTTCAATGGGCCGGCTAATCAAAACTCCCCAATCACGATCCAGAGCTGCTCGAGATTCAAAAGACCGATTCAGCGGAGGGTTGACCCGCGTCTTGCCGCTTTTTATATAAAAAATCCAAGAAAAACACAGAGTCTTAGCTTAAAAAGTGTTGACTACCCCTTATGCATATGCTAGATTGCTGGCGTTTTAGGCTTTATCTATATTCCAAACTGCGAGCAGCCCCTGTTAATTTCGGATAGAACGTGCGCGATTTTGTGATTGACAGGCCCTGCAAGGTAGTGATAGTTTCTGCACCTATCGCAGTTCCAAAAAGTGAAGTATTACTAGGCTGAAAAGTTTCAGCCCCCAGCTTCAATTCCTATGAAGTCAACAAATTTGCCCGCTCAACAGGAGGAATTTCCAATGCGATCTCTTTTTCGTTATAGCCTTCTAGGCTTTTGCGCGGCTGTGTTGGTGGTAGGAGTAGTTCTCCTGTCATCTCCGCGCCTTGAACGGAAGGTTCACGCTTCAATTCAATCTCCATCCAAAATCAGGATCAGTCAGTTTAGAGAGAATGGTCCTGGAACGACCGGAAGTTGCGGGGTCACGGCATATAGTTCGGCCGGCACGCCTGCTACTGCATTCTGTAATGGCCGTAAGGATGAGTTCGTCGAAATCTACAATGCCAGCGAGGCCAACTACACGGTCGGCACGACCGACGCAACGAACGCAGGTGGCATCGCGGTCTTTGCTTCCGCAGGGAATGGCACGAGCGACAACGTCGTTACAATGGTCTGTCAGATTCCGAACGGCACGGTGATCCCGCCAAGAGGGCACCTCCTATGCACAAATAGAGCTATCAGCGTTGGAGCGCCAACAGCTTTTGCTCCGGGCGCCAATAGTCCGGGGTACAGCTTGAGTAAGCTCGGCGATGTGGGTTCGACCACGAGTGCCAATCAACCCGGCTCGGGTGGTTTAGGCGCCGTTCCTGGGCCTATCGCTAGCGGTGGAGGCGGCTCCGTTGCGAATTTCCCGATCGTTAATGGCAACCCGGGCGGCGGTCGTCCTGGCGCATTCAGCGACACGGACATTCCAAACGATGCTGGTCTGCTCTTAGCCAATGTGGGAGATAACACTGTGGTCAATACCGGCGATGCCAGCAATGGCAGCGATGGATTTTCGGCCACCGGTGTACTTCCGGCAGACTTTATCGTTTTCGACCGGGTTGGCTTTGCTCCTTACGGCCCCGGCGCGCCATTCCAGCCTACGGCAGGGCTTAATGCGCAGGATCCGTTCTTCTTTAACTCCGCCGGAATTAACTTCTGCCAGTTGTCAAGTGGGAATTGCGGTCCGAGTGGCAACACTCGCCCGTCGCTGGCCAGCGCGTTCTGCGACGGTAATACCAACCCAGCGAACGCCGCAGATGCAACCTGTCTACGTCCGGTTGGCGATGCCAGCACGACGGTCCGTGGCAGTCAGACGTTCTACGGCGATTCGGGGCAATACGCTTTGCTTCGCCGGCAGACGGTGTTTGAATCGGGGCAGACGATTCCTCGAGACACCGATAACAACGTTGACGACTTTATTATGGTCGCACCGCGGACGGGAAATAACATCGCCATCAATGTTACGGCGTTCCCGACGGGGATTACTAACGGTCTCGTGTCGGTGCTCGGAGCGGCATTCCCGCACAATAAGTCAGCACCGCGCGATGCTATCGATCCTGACATGTTGGCGGGTACGCTGTTCGATGGTGCCGTGGGTCAACTTGCTGGTCCTAATGCCGAGCGCAGATGGGCGATTGACAACTCGTTCGGTGGTGGTCAGGACTTCAACAGCACGATTACGAACAATAACAAGCTTGGGAGCTTGATCTTGCGCTTCAAGTTCACCATGAATATAGCCAACCCCCTTCACTACCTGCGATTCAGCATCGACAATCTGCCGGTGCCTTGCGGGGCAGTGCCTGGGACAGCTACGCCGGGCGCAACCGTAGGAAGTGGCAATGGGAGAAACTTGAACCAGACCGCTCCGAACTGTCAGGGTAGCGATAGCTTCACTGCGGTTGTCAATCTTCTCAATATGCCAACGGAAACGGTGGCGCAAAGCGGCGGCGCGCTTAAGGTCGTTAGAGGAAGTATAATAGAAGACCTGAGCGCTCCTAATCCTTCGCCGACGCCTGGAACGGCGATGGCGCCGAACGCCGGTGGCATCAACAACAAGTTGGTGCGAACCACGTCTCCAATGGGCAGCATTAACGGCGAGTTCTTTGATATAGGCCCAGGTGTGGTGGCGACGCCTTCGGAAGCTAACGGAGGAGTATTCTTCATGGCTTTCCGGTTCGGCGTGTACAAGAGCGGTGGTGCCAGGTTCTTGATAATGCCTGAGGGTACGCCAGCAACACCGATAGTACCGTTGGTGGTAAATCCTTTAAGTCCGTAAGGGTACAGCTGGATGAAACCGTTCGCGTTGGAAATGCAGCAGGGCATAACCCCGAATACCCCAGCGGCTAAACGCCGCTGGGGTGTTCGGTTAACTATATTACTCTTCCTTAGCTTTGGGACCTTTCTGGGTACGCCGGTAGGCTTTTGTCAGCAGCCTACGAGCGGTCAGAAGAGTAAGGTCCAGGAAGACCAACAAAAAGAAAAGACTGAAGGTGCGAAAGACAAAGACGCGGCCAGTAGTGCGAAGGCGCAAAAGCCAGCTTGGCACATTCAAGTCCAGAAACAGGAGTTCGGAGGGCCGCTAATAAGTATTAGCGCCAAGAAGGCTCCGCTTGGCCCGATCATGGCTGAATTGGAGCGGCAGATTGGTATTCCAGTTGTTCTGACTCCGCTGGTCAAAGAACAAATTCTGACGACCGATTTTTCACGAGTCACGCTGGAAGTCGCCTTTGGCGAGGTGGCCATGGCTATTGCGGCACAGCGGCCAACCTTCGACTATGTCATCAACGGCGGAGCGGACGGCATATCCGAGAGGAAAGCGATCGCCGTTTATCTGATAGCCTACAACGAGACGCCGCCCCGTACGGGGCCGTACACGGCGCACGAAGCCGCCGGTATTCTGGTTTCGATGTACATTCCAGCGACGCTAGAGGAGCAGAAGCAGATTGAGGAGAAGAGAAAGAAGGATCTTATCGTCTCGGTCAAAGACGACCGGTTTCAGGTCCGGGCGCACGAGATGGCTCTTACCGAAGCAGCCGAAGCGATCGCAGTTAAGGCAAGCATCCCGTTCATTATTTTGAGTAGGGACTATAACCAAAAGGAATTGGATCAAAAGGTGGACTGGGACATAAAAGATGCGACTCTCGAGGAAATCGCCGCTGGTTGGTTTCCCGACGCAGTTCGCTTATACTTACGCACTGACTTTGAGACAGGCTCCACGCGGCCGTTGCGGATAACACTTGAGCGGTCGTCAAGAGAGCAGCCCCAGCAAGGGGAAGGCCGAACGCAACAAAATGTTGAACCATGAGGAGGAAGCAAAAGTTGAATACGCAACAAATAGATTTACAGGTAAATGAGGAACGGCCAACGGCGAAGAAGCAGTTCGTCGAACCGGAGGTTTCCGGCCCAGTGGATGTGCTTGAGGCGACGGCCTTTTTCATACAGGGAACCTTCGGCACAGATCCGGACATAGGAATCAGCTAAACCCAATCCCGGCGGCTAAGAATCCAGGATCGGCTAGCCAAATATCGAGTTGAGTTTTCTCAGTGAGGTGGCACGATCCTTGGCTTCCGTAATTCAACCGGCGATGACATATTCTTATGGCATCGCCGGTCGTTCTTTTTGCATAACGACCGACGACGAGGAAATCGAGCGACTTGTTTCCCTCGTTCTCCGCGATTATCAGTTCTCGCTGAACCTCTCCAATTCCGGCAGAGATTCAGCGCACACAATTCAGATTTCCGCGCAGAGCATTCCTCCCTCCATTCCCAAAGGGCTCTATACCTTCGAAATACCTTTTGGGCAGTGTCATACTGACGGAGAGAAATACTATTTGGCGATAAAGGATTCTGTCATAGTCGTCAATGGTGGTAATCTGGAAATTTGGATAACGAATATGCGCGCCGCGCGCCAGACAGAATCGTTGGCGAATGTGATCTCATATGCGCTGGAAACCTCCTTCAGACGCGCCGGACTTTACCAGCTACACGGTGGTGGAGTGCTGGAGCCCAGAGACAAGACCCCGGTGCTAATCATCGGCGGATCGGGGAGCGGGAAGACCACTTTGACATCTCTTCTCGCCTCGCGAGGTTGGTCCTATTTAACGGATGACGCGCTGGTCCTAAACGACGACGAAGGAACCGTGACCGCGCGGGGAATTCGCAGATTCTTCGCGGTGTCGGATAAGACATTGGCCGCGTGTCGGCTGAGCGGTGCAAACAGTGCGCTCGGCCAGCGAATGCAGTCGGATCCTTCAAAGCGCCGTCTTGAGCCTAAGATCGCGTTTCCGGGCAAGTGGACCCAGTCATGTATTCCAAAGGTGTTGCTATTCACCTCGATTACGAACGAATCCCGAAGCACCGCAATGGTTCTCAGTTCTAGCGAAGCTATGACGCGGCTAATCAGATTCAACCCATGGGCAAGTTATGATAAGGTAACAGCACGCGATCATTTGCGGCTGCTGAATCACCTGGCGAGCCAGTGTCGAAGTTTTTCGTTGTCCGTTGGGTCGGACATCTTGCTTACACCCTCATCCGCCGAGGAACTATTGACGCCCCTTCTGAGGACCTAAGCAGCCGGGCGAGGGTTTGACTCTCTGCTTCCTGCCCGGAGTTCCCCAGCTTGCGAAATGGACCCTTCCATC
>WNGH01026525.1_pt1 | contig 14956 bp, 16 predicted proteins | sample 5400631 | NCBI WGS metagenome assembly WNGH01 (sample SAMN13153373, study PRJNA577476) | soil metagenome | isolation source: 115 cm soil or saprolite under Garry oak tree replicate 1 | place: USA:California | collected 2016-06-15
CCGTAGTACCCCGGCGAACAGGTGCAGGCCGACCGCCGCGGCCTGGTCACTGAAGCCCAGCATGGTGGCGGCCGCCGGCGAGAGGGCAACGATCTCGCTGGACAGCGCGTCGAGGACGAGGCACGGTTCGCTGGCGCGGGCCACGGCCGTCGCCCAGTGCTCGACCGAACCGGTCGCCTCCGGGACAGCGGCCTCGGGCGAGACCGAGAGCTCGACATGGGCCACCGGGCGCCTCCTCAACGCTGCGCTGTACCACCATAACCCTCGGTCCACTGTACGCCGAGCCGACAAGCCGAGCCGGTATCAATGTCCACAGTGGACGCTGGTACCGGCCGGTCGAGCCGAAGTCCCGACGTTACCGCCGTGGCGGCTTCTTGTCAGTCACCGCTTCAGGCGAGTACCACTTGTACGCCTCGACCTGCGCGTCCGGCGATGGGATCTGCCAGGTCACCGGGTGGCGGGCGATCGAGAAGAGCTTGTTGACGGTACGCGGCGCGATCCGCTCGCCGTACGCGCTGAGGATGTAGTCGAGTTCCCGGTACGAGGTCACGAGGCACCCCTTCGGCACGCCGTGGACGTCGATGGCGCCATTGCCGGCGAGGGCGATCACCGGGGTGACCGGTACTGTGCTGCCCACCGTCCGGGACAGCGCCCGGGTCACCTGCTCGGCGAGCAGCTTCGCCTCGGCCACGTACTTGTGCCGCCGGCCGTCCACCTGGACGAGGTCACCGGCGAGCCGGACCCGACTGCGTCCCTGCGGCTTGACCACCACGACGAACACGCCCCCCGGCCCGATGGTCAGGAAGGTGTTCCGGATCGGCAGGCCCAGTTCCTCGATGTCGAGGACCTTCCACGCGGAGCCCAATTTGGCCAGCCGGTCCACCGTCCGGCTGCGCCCCGCCTCCTCGCGGCGTGCCGCACGGTCGATACGACGGTGCCGCGCCCATCCCAACTGGATTGAGCGCGGCGCTTCAAGAAGCTTGTGGCGCGGGTTGTAATCCGCGGACAACAGGCCTGGGGGACGACTGGCGTCGATGTATCCGGTCATAGCGAGACCTCCGGGTACAGCGATGTACTTGTCTGTCTCACTACGGTACGTGGCCAGTCGCCTACATTACAGCCCTGAGTCAAGAGTGATTGGGCGAGTGAATCGCGTGAATGTCCGGTTCACGCCGTAAGATCCCCGACCCTTCCCGGTCAGCGCAGGGTGATTTGCCGCCCGACCAACCCCTGCCGGGCCCGGCGCTCGGCGGCGGTCAGCGGCTCGCCGACGGCCACCGCGTCCCGGTACCGCTTCGCGAAGTCGGCGGCCGGGTCCTCCCAGTCCTCGGCCGGCGGGTCGTGCGGCAGGTCCCAGACCGGCACCAACAGACCGTGCGCGCGGAACATCCCGGCGAACCGGGTACCCTCGCCGAGCGGCAGCCCCCCGGCCGCCGCCAGCCGGGCCAGCGCGTCGAGCGCCACGTCCTCGTCCTCCGCCAGCACCCAGCGCACGTGCGCCTTCTCCGATACCCGGCACCAGTACGCGGCCCGCCCGGCGGCCAGCCGGACCGTGGGGTAGATCGAGACGTTGGCGCGCTCCAGCGAGGCGGCCACGTTGGGGTCGTCGCCGGCCTCGTCGTCGAGCCAGAACTCGAACCCGTTGTGCACGACCGCGACGTCGCGCGAGACGTCGCCGGATTGGACGTGCCGCTGCAGGCCGATGAAGACCCGCCCGTCCGGCTTGGTCATCGCCGGCCAGGCCATCGGCAACACAGTCGCGAGCAGTACCGGCCGGTCGCCGTACTGCTCGGCATACGCGGGCGCCAGGCGCAGCGGGGCGGAGGCGGCCGGTACCAGCTCGCGCAGCGCGATCCATTCCGGCTCGTCGGCCAGGCCGGCGAAGGGGCGGGGGACGAAGACGTCGCGCAGCTTCTGCCGCTTGGGCGCCTCGGCAGGAGAACTCTTCCGACCACGCTTGCTCACAACCGGGCTCCGCTCCGCTACGCCCGGCCGCGAGGCACGAGGGCACTGCGCCTGATGGTTCTACGGACATTCCGGCTCCCGGTGCTTCGCCGGGCGGCCCGGAACATCCGCTCACTGCGTTCGCTCACGGGCGTTCAGCCTAGTCGGTGGGTCGGGTGCGGCCTTACGGTAGCGCCGGCGCGTCGGCCGTAACCGGTTGGCTCAGCCGGGCCCACACGCTCTGGCCCAGCCCGTCGGTGTCCACGCCCCACGTCTCGGCCAGCACCGACACGATCGCGAGCCCGCGGCCGTCGATCGACTCCGGGCCCACCTCACGCTGCCGGGGCGCGTCGCCGGCCCCGCCGTCGGTGACCCGTACCTCCAGATGCTGGCGCCCGTTGCCGGTGCGGATCTTCCAGGCGACCCGGATGACGTCGCCGGGCAGCGGCGCGGCATGCCGGATCGCGTTGCCGACCAGTTCGGCGATCACGGCGACGGCATCGGCGAGCAGTTCGGTGCAGGCGACCGGGCTCAGCTCGCTGGCGAGGCGGTGGCGCGCCACCCGGGCACCACGGGCGTGATGGGGCACGACGACGCACCAGGCGCGCTCGGCAACCGCCGTCCCCCCCACGCTCACGCCTCCCCGGGCCTTAGGTCCGCACGCGGCAAACGTACCTCTGCGACGGTACCGCCCCGTTCCCGGGGACGTAAGGACACCCACCCGTTTTGTCGTTCTATTATCCGTCGGACCAGGTACAACCCGAGTCCGACGCCGCCGAACCGGCGCTCGTTACCGGATTCTGCCTGCCAGAACCGCTCGAACGCCCGCTCCACGTGCTCCGGGCGTACCCCGATCCCGCCGTCGGTGACCCGGAACCCGACGGTACCGACATCGACCACCCCCGACAGCTCGACCAGCGCGTCCGGCGGCGAGTACTTGATCGCGTTGGTGATCAGCTCGGCGAGTACCGTCGCCAGGCTGGCCCGCTCGCCCAGCGCCTTCGGCAGCGGCTCGGGCAGCTCGACGCGTACCTGCCGGCGGGTCTCGGTGGGCAGGTCGGCGACCGCCGCCCGGACCGCCTCGCCGAGGTCGAACGGCAGCGGTACGGGCGATGCCAGCCCCGAGCCGTCGCCGACCGCGGACAGCAACCGCTCCACCAGCCGCGCCAGCTCGCCGGCCCGCTGACCCAGCCGATCGGCGGACTCCCGGCGGCTCGGCTCGTCCAGCTCGTCCCAGTGGTCGACGAGGGTGTCCGCGTACCCCTTGATGACCGTCACCGGCGTGCGCAGCTCGTGACTGGTCACCGCGACGAACAGCTCGCGGGCCTGCTCCCGGCGGTACGCCTCGCTGATGTCCCGCAGCGTCACCACCCGGCCGTCGCCGCCCGGCAGTTCGGTCGCCAGGATCTGCAGCCCCCGCCCGTCCGATAGCCGGTGTTCGAGCACCTGCCCGACCGCCGGCAACGGTACCGGCAGCGGCCGGCCCAGCGCCGCGCCCGCGGAGCGGCCGATGACCGTGGCGGCCGCGGGGTTCCACGAGCGCACCACGCCGCCCGGCCCGACCACCGCGATCGCGTCCGCGAGCGTGGCCATGGCCGGCGCCTCCGCGTATACCGGCAGGCCCCGGCCGTCCGCGTACAGGTGGGCCGCGATGCCGGCGAACATGGTCAGCGCCGAACGCTGGAACGGGCTGGCGGCACCGGCGTCGGCGAAGTACCCGTGCAGCGTGCCGACCAGCTGGCCGGCCACCTCGACCCGGGTCGCGAGCATCCGGCGGATCCCGCGTCCGGACAGCTGGCCGGCCTCGCCGGGCAGCTCCTCGACCCGCACCTCCACGATCCGGCCCCGGGTGGCGTCGGCCGCTCCGCCGGCAGCGGGGGCGACCTGCCGGCCGACCGTCCACAGGGAGGCGCCGCTGGCCGCGATGACCCGGCCGCCGGCCGCCCCGTACTCGGCGAACGACGCGCCGGTCGCGTCCAGGGCGGTCTGCGTGAGCTCCACCAGGCGCTGGATCGCGGGTAGCCCGGCCTCGCCGGCGTTGACCATGTCGGCCAGCCCACTGAGGTCCGCGAACGTCCGCTCCAGGTCGGCCATGGTTCCCTAGTCTGCCCGCAACGCCGCGCGCCCGGCAGACCCCCTGTGCGGGGTTATCGGCCCAGGCGCTCCAGGACGTAGCGGGGACGGTCCGAGATGATCCCGTCCACCCCGCGTTCCAGGACCAGGTCCACGTCGCGGGGGGTGTTGACGGTCCAGACGTAGACCTGGTTGCCCTGGTCCTGCAGCCGGCGGACGAGCCAGCGGTGGTAGCGCACCAGCCGCACGCTCGGGCCGGCGACGGACACCCCGGCCGGCAGCCGCCGGTAGCGCAACCAGGGCGGCAGGAACTCCAGAAGCTGGACGACCGGCAGGTGCGGCGCGGCCTCCCGGACCCGGCGGACCGCGCTGAACGAGAACGACATCATCGTCACGCTCAGCCCGCCCGGGTCGGGCTTGTCCAGCCCGTGCCGGCGCAGTACCCGTACCAGCTCCTCCTCGACCGCGCCACCGAACCGGGTGGGGTGCTTGGTATCGACGAGCAGCCGCATCGGCCGCCCCGCGTCCCGGGCGGCGCCGATCAACCGGTCCAGCGTCAGTACCTGGGTCGGCGCGCCACTGTCCGGGCGGTCCAGGATCAGCTCGTCGCTCGCGGCGGACAGGCCCGGATGCCACGAGCCGAAGTCCAGCGCGCCCCGGTGTGCGAAGACCAGCGGCTCTTTCACAGGACGGTCGGTACGTCTCCGTCTTCGCTGACCAGCGGCCGGCCGGCGGCGGACCAGCCAACCATACCGTCGGCCACGTTGCGGACGTTACCGAAGCCGCGTCCGAGCAGGTACCCGACGACCTCGGCCGACCGGTGTCCGGAGCGGCACACGATCACCACGTCGCCCTGCTCGGGGATCTCCGCCAAGCGCGCGGGCAGCTGCATCATCGGCAGGTGTACGGCGTCCGGCGCATGGCCGGCGAGCCACTCGTCGTCCTCGCGGACGTCGATCAGGTATGCGTGGTCCGCGACCTCGCGGGCACGGACGGCCGGGATGGGCGGGCGACCGAACACGAGATCTGAGCCTACTGCCGCGGTGGCCGCCGGGTACCGGGTTTCACAGGTGGTTCATCCACATCTGGTTCGCCGTTACCCAGGTGTCCACCGTGTCGTCGACGATCGCCCGATACAGCCCCGCAGGATGATGATCGTGTCGGAGCGCTCGCCGTCGACTGTGTCACCCGGCCGCTGGTCCGACCCGAGTAGCAGGAAGTTCAGCGGGCCGGCGAGGTGGACCGGCCCGCCTCCGGTAGTCGGCTGGACCCGGGAGCCCGGGTCGAGCAGGTCCGCGTGGTTGACCGCCGAGTTGTACCGGTGCGCCAGCGCGAGCCCGGTGACGACGGTACCGGCGGCGAGCAGGACGAGTACCGTACCGGCCGCGATCAGCGCCTTGGCCCACAGCGGCGCAGGCTGCGCTTCCTCGGGTGGCGCGGGCGGCGCTTCCTCGGGTGGCGCCGGCTCAGCTCGCCGACACCCAGTCGCTGTGGCTCAGGACGAAGTTGTCCACCGTGTCGGAGCGGACCGCGCTCAGCAGCTGGAGGCTGGTCTCATTCAGCGTCTCCACGTCGCCCAGCCCGGAAACCGGCTCGGAGTGGAACTGGCCGCCGTTGGTCTTGATCGTCATGAGGTCGTTGCCACCGATGTTGCGCATCGCGAAGATCCAGTCTTCCAGCGAGATGTGGCCGCTGTCGACGATCATCGCCTTGCCGACGACGTTGAGCACGTTGCGCAGCTTGCCCGGGTCGGTCAGCACCTTGCCGCTCAGGATCTCCTTGAAGATCGCCTTGATGAACTGCTGCTGGTGGCGCTGCCGGCCGTAGTCGCCGTCGGGGATCCACTCGCGCTGCCGGACGTAGTCCAGTGCCTCCCAGGGGGCGAGGTGCTGGTACCCGACGTTGTAGACCTTGGGGTTGATCCCCGCAATCGCGTGGGCGTGGGTGGACGAGTCGATCCACGCCGGTGGCTTCTGCTTGCCGGTCTTGGCGTCGTAGCCGATGTGGATCGAGGGAGTCCGCTCGTCGACGTACATGTCGACACCGCCGAGGACCGAGACGACCTCCTGGAAACCGGCGAAGTCGACGATCGAGCCCGCCTGGAAGTCGATGTTGTAGTTCCGCTTGATCGTCTGCTGGAGCACCAGGAAGCCCTTCTTGCGGGAGTCCAGCCCGGTCAGGCCCTGCCCGCCGAAGGCGAACGCGCTATTGATCTTGTCGTGGCCGCCCCGGTACTGCGTCTTTCCGTTGTCGAACGCGGGAATCTCGGCGTAGGTGTCGCGCGGGATGGACACCAGGTAGGCCCGGTCGTGGGAGGCCGGGATGTGCAGGATGATGATCGAGTCGGCGCGTACCAGGTCGGACGTGTTCTGGTTCGGTCGGCTGTCGATGCCGACGAGCAGGATGTTCTTCGCCCCGTTGATCGTGACGTGCTGCGCAGGAGCGGCGGGGTCCAGCAGGTCGGTCTGGTTGATGCTGCCGACCGCGGCCGCGAAGATCAACCGCTGGCCGATGATGACGGTACCGCTGGCGAGCATCATCAGTGCCCCGAAGATCACCAGCAGCTTGGCCCACAACGGGTCCTTCGGCCGGCGCCCGGTCCGGCTGCCCCGGCCGCGCCGGGGCGGTGGCGCCGCTCGCCGGCTACGCCTTCCGTCGTCGTCACGCGTCGAGTCGATCAGCGCGCTGGACGAGTACTGCAAGGCCGGCTCCTGGTGGCGAGGGTCGGGTCTGATCCGGGCTAAGAGGCCACTGTACGGACGACCCGGTGCTGACGCGAGCCCCTCCCGCTCGCATCAGCGGTCTTTCAGGACGAACCGCCGCTAACCACCCGAGGTCGGCGACGGCGCGCTGGATGCCGACTTCAGGTACTGCGCGACCGTGTCCTTGGCCACCGCGTCGTACAGGGCGGCCGCCTTGGTCCGGTCGGAGAGCACCACGCTCTGGTCGCCGACCTGGCCGAACCCGCTGAACGGGCTGGTCATGAACGTCAGGTCGTTGCCACGCAGGTTGTGGAACTCCAGCGCCATGTCCTTCAACGAGAAATCCTTGTCCACGGTCATGGCCTTGGTCATCGCATCCAGGAACGCGGTGAGCTTGCCCGGGTTGGTCAGCGTGCCGGAGCTGGCCGCCTTGTCCATGATCGCGCGGAGGAACTGCTGCTGGTGCCGCTCGCGGCTGATGTCGCCGTCGGCGAACTGGTACCGCTGGCGGACGTAGTCGAGCGCTTCCGCCCCGGTGAAGTGGTTCATGCCGGCCTTGAAGGTCCGGAACGGCTTGTGGATCGACGTGATCGTCTGGTCGACGTTCATGTCCACGCCGCCCAGCGCGTCGGTGACCTTCTCGAATCCGGCGAAGTCGATCACAGCGAGGTGGTCGAGGTGCGCCCCGGTGAAGCCCTCGATGGTCTGGATCACCAGGGGCAGGCCGCCGTACGCGAACGCGGCGTTGACCTTGTCCCGGTCGTGGCCGGGGATCGGTACGTACAGGTCGCGCGGGATCGAGATCAGGTACGCGTGCTTGTGGTCGGCCTGGACGTGCATGAGGATGATCGTGTCCGAGCGCGACTTGTCCGCGTTTGCGGCGGTGAAGTCTGGATCCCGCGAGTCGGAGCCGAGCAGGAGGATGTTCATCGCGCCGGGCGCCACCTGCGCCGGCCGCCCGCCGGTGATCTGCGAGAACGGGTCGGTACGGCTGATCTGGTCGTCGAGGTGGTTGGCGTACAGGTACGCCCCGAAGCCGCCGAGCCCGCCGAGCAGCAGCAGTGCCAGGCCCACGACGAGGGCGATGCGACCCCACCGCGGCCGGGGGCCGCGGTGGCGGTACGGGGTACCGCCGGGGACCGGTGGCCGCGGGCCGGAGCCGCCGGGTCCGTCGGCGCGCACAGGCTGGGTCACGTCGATTGCGGCGCGACCGGTCGCGGACGGAGTGTCGGGGACTCTGGCCCGACCCGTGGGAGAGGTCATGGCACCAAAGGTACCGAGGAGTCCTTAACCGACCTTGCCGCCACGACGGATCCGGCACGAACCGGGGAGGAGATTTATACCGTTTCCGCGAAGTGCTGGATGGTGCGACGGAGCCCGTCCTCGGGGCTGACCTGCGGCTCGTAGCCCAGCCGGGTGCGGGCCAGGGTCAGGTCGGGGCGGCGCTTCTCCGGGTCGTCGGCGGCGCGGGGTACGAAGGTGACCGGCGAGTCGGACCCGGCCAGCTTGGCGATCGTCTCGGCGAGCTGGCGCATGGACATCTCGTGCTCGGTACCGCAGTTGATCGGCCCGGTCTCGGTCGAGTCGAGCAGCAGCACGATCCCCCGGACGAGGTCGTCGACGTAGCAGATCGAGCGGGTCTGCTCACCGGTGCCGTGTACCGTGATCGGCTCGCCGCGCAGCGCCTGGGCGATGAACGTCGGGATGGCCCGCCCGTCGTCGGGGCGCATCCGCGGGCCGTACGTGTTGAAGATCCGCACGATGCCGACGTCGAGGCCGCGGGCCCGGTGGTAGGCCATGGTTGCCGCCTCGGAGAAGCGCTTGGCTTCGTCGTACACGCTGCGGACGCCGTTGGGGTTGACGTTGCCCCAGTACGACTCCGGCTGCGGGTGGACCAGCGGGTCGCCGTACGCCTCGGAGGTGGAGGCCAGGATGAACCGGGCGCCGTCGTGAACGGCGCGCTCCAGCAGGTGCAGGGTGGCGACCGAACCGACCCGCAGGATCTCGATCGGGAGCTGTTCGAAGTCGGTCGGGCTGGCGGGCGACGCGAAGTGCATGATCGCGTCGAACCGGCCGGCGAGCGCGGGGTCGTGCGGCAGGCCGTCCGAGATGTCGGCCTTGACCAGGGTGAAGAGCGGGTTCCCGGCCAGGTGCGCGATGTTGCTCTCGGTACCGGTGACGAAGTTGTCTACCGCCACGATCTCGGCGCCCCGCTCGATCAGCGCGTCGACCAGGTGCGACGGGACGAAGCCGGCGCCGCCGGTGATAATGATCCGGTGGCCCTCGCCGTACCGCTGTGTGATCGCCATGGCGGTCAGCCTAGCCGCGCAGCTTGTCGGAGCGGCTACCAGCCGGCGATCGTCAGCCGCGCAGCTTGTCGGAGCGGCTACCAGCCGGCGATCGTCAGCCGCGGAGCTTGTCGAAGCGACTACCGGCCAGCGATCGTCAGTGGTGCCGGACGGGGCGGACATCGTCGGCCGCCCCGCCCCTTCCAGCAGGCTCAGTAGGCCGGGCTCAGTGCGCTCCGGCCCCGGTCAGCGACCGGACCTCCAGCTCGGCGTACTTCTCCTCGTCGCGCTCCTTCGCGGACAGCGCACCGACCGCCGCACAGAGGAGCCCGAGCGGGATGGAGATCAGACCCGGGTTGCTGAACGGGATCGGCGCCGGCGTGGTGCAGCTGAACAGCGCCGTCGGGTTGTTCACCTGGGTCGAGGTGGCCGCCACACCGCAGTCCTTGGCCTGCGCCGCGGTCAGCTTCGCGGCGGGCAGCGCCTTGCTCGCCCCGCCCCAGACGACCGGCGAGAGGAGTACCACGAGAACCGCCGAGATCAGGCCGCCGTAGATCCCCCACACCGCGCCGCGGGTGTTGAACCGCCGCCAGAACAGCGAGAACAGGATCGCCGGCAGGTTCGCCGACGCGGCGATCGCGAACGCCACCGCCACCAGGAAGGCGACGTTGAGACCGCGCGCGAAGATGCCGAGCACGATCGCGATGGCGCCGATCCCGACGGCGGCGTACCGGGCCACGGTCACCTCGTCGCGCTCACTGGTCTGCCTGCGGTGCACCACGTTCGCGTACAGGTCGTGCGCCACGCTCGACGACGACGCACGCGAGCAGCACCGCGCCGCCGGTGGCCCCGCCGAGGTACCGCTCACCCAGCTTCTGCGCGAGCAGCGGCGCGGCGATGTTGGCGCCCGGGTCCTGCTTGAGGATGTTCGCGCTGCCGACCAGCGCCGCGGCACCGAAGCCGAGCGCCAGGGTCAGCAGGTAGAAGGTACCGATGATGCCGATCGCCCAGACCACGCTGCGCCGGGCGACCCGCGCGCTGGGCACCGTGTAGAAGCGCACCAGGATGTGCGGCAGGCCGGCGGTACCCAGGACCAGCGCGGCGCCGAGCGAGATCAGGTCCAGCTTGCTGATCGTGGAGGCGGTCAGGTTGCCGGCGATGTCCTTGCCGTACCGCAGCCCCGGGTCGAGGAACGAGCCGCCCTTGCCGGACTTCGCCGCGGCGTCGCCGAGCAGCGTGGACAGGTTGAACTTGTATGCGACCGCGACCAGCAGCGCCATCAGGATGGCGCCCATCATCAGCAGGAACGCCTTGACGATCTGGACGTAGGTCGTACCCTTCATGCCACCGATCACCACATACACGATCATCAGTACACCGATCAGCGCGATCGTGGCGATCTTCGCGGTCTCCGCCGACATACCGAGGAACGTGTGGCCGGGCGTGATGCCCAGCAGCAGCGCCACCAGCGACCCCGCGCCGACCATCTGGGCCAGCAGGTAGAAGATCGAGACCACGATCGTGGACACCGACGCGGCGGTGCGTACCGGCGCCTGGCGCATCCGGAACGCCAGTACGTCGCCCATCGTGTACTTGCCCGAGTTGCGCATCAGCTCGGCCACCAGCAGCAGGGCCACCAGCCAGGCGACCAGGAAGCCGATGGAGTACAGGAAGCCGTCGTACCCGGACACGGCGATGATCCCGGCGATGCCCAGGAAGCTGGCGGCGGACATGTAGTCCCCGCCGATCGCCATGCCGTTCTGGAAGCCGCCGAACGAGCGGCCACCGGCGTAGAAGTCGGTGGCGTCGCGGGTCTGCCGGCTGGCCCAGATCGTGATACCCAGGGTCACCAGGACCAGCAGGATGAACAGGACGATCGTGATGGTGCGGGCGTCGCCGCTCATCGGCCGGCCCTCCCTTCGATCTCCTCGCGCAGCTTGTCGGCCGTCGGGTCGAGCTTGCGGTCGGCGAACCGGGTGTACGCCCACGCGATCAGGAACGTCGAGACGAACTGCAGCAGCCCGAAGACGAGCGCCACATTGATGTTGCCGACGAGCTTGTGGCTCATGAAGCCACGCGCGTAGGCGGACAGGAGCACGTACAGCCCGTACCAGACCAGGAAGGCGATCGTGGTCGGGAACACGAAGCCGCGGAACGCCTTGCGGAGCGCGGCGAACTCCGGCGACTGGTCGACCTCGAGATACCGACCCTCCTCGGGCGGCACCGGCGGGGCAGGGGTATGGGTAGCCATGGCGGGACGGTAGAAAGCGATCGACCGCCTTGATCCGGTGCCGACCGCTACCTGCGCCGAACGGCGGTACCCGTGCGCCGAGCGCGCCGCCCGTTACCGCTCATCGAATCAGCGCAGTTCGTGGTACCGGCCCCGGTAGTGGACCAGCGGCTCGTCGGCGGTACCCAGCTCGACCCGCTCGACGGTCGCCTCTACCAGCAGCGCCCAGCCGACCGGGCGGGCCGCGTCCAGCCGGCAGCCGGCCCAGGTCGCGGCGTCCGCCGGTACCGGACCATATCCGGTGTCGCGCCAGTCGCCGGTGGCGAACAGGCCACCGGGCGCGGGCAGCAGGCCGGCGAACCGGTCGGCGAGCTGGCGGTCCGCCGGCCGCAGTGGTACCAGCGCGAAGCGCCCGGCCGCCTCAATCGCGGCCCACAGCTCGGACTCGTCGTCGAGCAGGCCGAGGACCCGGCCGGGATCGCCGTCCACGATCAGGGTCGAGGAGACGGTCAGCCCGGCCGGGCCGGGCGCGGTCCACAGCGCCACCGGCGCCGCCAGCCGGCCGCGCAGCCGGCGCAGCGGCGAACGCTCCCCCTCCGGCGTCGCGAACGGATCCGTGCTGTGGATGCTCATGTCACGAGGGGCTGGGTTCATGATTCGCTCGCGGACGCTCGCTCATCGCCTCGGCGTCACCGCTACCAGTAACTCGGGGCCGCGCCGCTCCAGGGCGTCGCCGCCGATGTAGGTACCGATCAGCAGCGCGGCCAGCCCGTACGCGATCCCGAACGGGGCGACGAGCGGCGCCAGGCTGCCGTGCAGGAGGGCGGCGAGGAGCAGTACCGGGCTCGCGGCCGCGGCCGCGCCGACCATCCCGGCGAGCGCGAGGAAGGCCTTGGCGCTGCCGGTACCGGTGTTGACGCTGAACGCGTTGCGACTGTCCGGCATCGGGTATGCGGCGTAGACGGACAGGACCGACTCCATGCCGAGCACCGTGCCGAACATGCCGGTGATCGTACCCAGCGCCGGTACCAGATCGGCCAGGTCGTGGATGAACACGGCGAGGACGACCGCCAGGACCAGCACGACCGGCAACACGATCACCGACAGCGCGGCGGCCCGGGCGCGCAGCTCGGTGCGGCCGGGTACCGCCGCCAGCAGGTGCATCGAGTACGCGGTGCCGTCGTAGCCGAACTGGTTGGCCACGAGAACCGCACCGACCAGTGCCGGGAACGCGGCGACCAGGGGCAGCGGCCAGCCCTGCCCCGGCCCGCTGGCTACCCGGAGCCCGATCGGAACGACCGCGCCACCGACCACGGAGGAGATCAGGCCGGCCCGGCGGCGCGGGTCGCGCGTCCAGTAGCGCAGCTCCCGGGCCACCACACCGAGAAAGAGGTCGGGGCGGGCGGTACGCACCAGTCGCGGTACCAGCGCACTGACGGCGCCGCCCCGCGTCGGCCCGCCGCCGGCCGGACCACCGGACGAGGTGCCGAGCATGGCCGATTCCAGCGTGCGCGACCACCACCACAGCAGCCCGACGACGGACAGTGCCACGATCGCCAGCCGGGCCAGCGCGACCAGCGGCTGCCCGGCGGCCAGGTCGTACGGCGCGACGAACCCGGCCCCGAGCGGCGTCCAGCCGAGGATCCGGGCGGCCCGCAGCAGCGGCGCGAAGCCGGTGTGCAGCGCAACGGAGTTGAGGAACAGCTGGATCGGCCCGATCGAGGCGGCGAACAGCGCGAGCAGGAGCGCGGCCAGATCCCGTACCCGCCGGGAGCGCAACAGTGCCGCGAACCCGCTGGTGATCGCGCGGCTGGCCGCGACGCACAGCAGCAGGCTCAGGCCCGCCCCGACCAGGCCGACCAGGGCGCCGGCCGGGCCCACCCGGATCCCGGCCGCGACCACGGCGCCGGCGAGCGCCACGGCCGTGGCCAGACCCGGGATGCCTACACAGGCGGCGGCGAGCATGCCGAGCGCCAGCGTGCGGCGGGGCAGCGGCAGCAGCGCGAACCGGGCCGGGTCGAGGGTCTCGTCGACGCCGAAGAACAGTACCGGCAGCAGCAGCCAGCCGAGGACGACGGCGGTACCGGTGAATGTGGCGATGACCAGCCCGACCTCGGCGCGCGGGAGGGCACTCCCGAGGAACCAGAAGAAGCCGGAGAGAGCTGCCGAGACCCCGAAGATCAGCCCGAGCACGAAGCCCAGGACGCGCGCCCCCGACGAGCGCCGCCTTGCTGGTCCGGCCCAAGTGCCGGCCCACGACCCACGCAGGCCGTTGCCGACCAGGCGCAGCTTGAGCTTGACGAAGTACCGCAGCTTTACAGCCACGACAGCTCTTCTCCGGTGGCGACCCGGCCGCCGACCGTCTCGACGAAGACGTCCTCCAGGCTCCGGACACCGCGCACCTCGTCCAGCGTGCCGACCGCCTTGATGGTGCCGGCGGCGAGGATCGCCACGTGCGTGCAGAGCCGCTCGACCAGCTCCAGGACGTGGCTGGAGAAGATCACCGTACCGCCCCCGGCCACGTATCTGGTCAGGATGTCCCGGATGGTCGCGCCGGACAGCGGGTCCACCGCCTCGAACGGCTCGTCGAGTACCAGCACCCGGGGCGCGTGCAGCAGGGCGCAGGCCAGTCCGATCTTCTTCTTCATCCCGGCCGAGTAGTCGACGACGAGGGTACGGCCGGAGCCGGCCAGGTCGAACACGTCGAGCAGCTCCTTCGCCCGCTCGTCGACGACCTCGGGCGGCATGCCGCGCAGCAGACCCTGGTACGCCAGCAGCTCCGGCCCGGACAGCCGGTCGAACATCCGGACGCCGTCGGGCAGCACGCCCAGCAGCCGCTTCGCCCGTACCGGGTCAGCCCAGACGTCGTGACCCAGCACGTACGCCTGGCCATGGGTCGGCCGCAGCAGGCCGACCGCCATCGACAGGGACGTGGTCTTGCCGGCGCCGTTCGGGCCGAGCAGGCCGAAGAACGAGCCGGCCGGCACGTCGAGGTCGACGCCGTTGACCGCGACGATCCGGTCGAACACCTTGACAAGGCCCCGCATGGCGAGAGCCGCTTCCCCATCGATCACAATCGTCGACGGTAGCTCCCCGGCGCACGCCCCGATCAGGTCAGCGGTACCGTCCGCAGGCTGGTCCGGGTCGCCGCGTAGATGAATGGCCCGGGCTCGTCGAGTGCGCGAAGGATATCCCGCCAGCGCGACATCACGACCTCGAGCTGCGCGAACGTACTCCGGGTTTCTTCGCCGACAAGAACCGCCATCCGTGCGCCGTGCTCCCGTACCGCAGCAATTTCCCGCCGGTGTTCCCGGATGTGGCGATCCCGCGTAATGATCAACCAACCGCGCCGCGCTACCTCGGGTATCCACACGTCATCGCTGGTCGCGCAGCTGACGATGGGACACGGCGGGGGAACACCCTTGGCGCGCCGGTACTCCCGGAGTAGACCCGCCTCGACGAACTCGGCCCAGGTCACCGAACGACCCTTCCCGGGTTCGATCCGGATCACCGGCTTGTACCGCTTGCCGCGCTGGTCACCGCCCTCCAGCCAGTAGTGCAGCGTCGACTGTGGTACCTCCAACAGCCGGGCCGCCTCCGCCTCGGAGTACATCTCCCGCTCCAGCACGCTCACCACGCGGTCAGTCTCGCATCTCGCCCCCGCCGGAGTCGCCAAGCTGGCCGAGCCTGTGGACAAGCCTGTGGATCGTCATAGCCCG
>WNGH01003554.1_pt1 | contig 14954 bp, 14 predicted proteins | sample 5400631 | NCBI WGS metagenome assembly WNGH01 (sample SAMN13153373, study PRJNA577476) | soil metagenome | isolation source: 115 cm soil or saprolite under Garry oak tree replicate 1 | place: USA:California | collected 2016-06-15
CGAAAAAAGCGAGGCGTCAGAGCGACGTCCTGTCGTTCGCAGCTTGCAAAGTTGCGCCACATTAAAAGCCGCGATATATCGCTCCACACGAAACACTCCCGCATAAGCGAGAAAGAAAAGAGGAACCCAATTGTTCAGCTTATCGCACTGATTGCGATTCTCATCGCGCTGTTCGTCGCGATGAAATTTCTGCCCGTTCAACAGTGGACAAGAAGTTTGAATGACTGGGTTGGCCAGATGGGCATGGCCGGTATTCTTATTTTCATTGGCTTTTATGCCGCAGCCACCGTGCTCCTCGTGCCTGGCTCGATCCTCACTATCGGGGCCGGGTTCGCGTTTGGTTTGTGGAAAGGTTTTCTCGCGGTATCCGCTGGCTCCACTCTCGGCGCTGTGCTGGCCTTTCTCGTGGCCCGGTTCGTCGCGCGCGACAAAGTCGAGACAATTGCGCGGCAAAACGAAAAGTTCCGCAGAATCGACAATGCGATGGGAAAAGAAGGCGCGAAATTGATTTTTCTACTTCGGCTTAGTCCAGTGATTCCATTTAACGTGAGCAATTATTTTTATGGTCTCACCGCGGTGAAGTTTTGGCCCTACGTGCTGGCGAGCTGGATCGGAATGATGCCTGGCGCGTTCCTGTACGTTTATATCGGCGTGGCCGGCAAAGCCGCGGTTTCAGTCGCGGCCAGTAGCGAAATAATCAGCCGCGGCTGGCAATATTGGACCTTTACGAGCGTGGGTCTCATTGCCACAATCATCGTGACAATCTGGGTAACGAAGATCGCGCGCGACGCACTGCGAAAGACCGAAGCAGCGTAGAACTGAAAGCTTCTCAGGAATAAAGCGACCTGCTAAACCCTCGCATTAAGATGATCGAAGCCCAAGGCAAAGAAAGCATCGTGCGCCAGCGTTACGCAGCGGGAGCAAAAGAACGCGCAGACAAACTCTGTTGTCTGGTCGATTACGACTCGGAGTATCTCCAGGCAATTCCACGCGAAGTGATCGAGCGCGATTATGGTTGTGGCGATCCCTCGCGTCACGTGCACGAAGGCGAGACGGTTCTCGACCTAGGCAGTGGCACGGGAAAAATCTGTTTCATCGCCGCTCAAATTGTCGGGCCGAAAGGAAAAGTGATCGGCGTCGATATGACAGATGAGATGCTCGAGGTCGCGCGACGTAACGCGCCCATCGTCGCGGAACGCATCGGCTATGCGAATGTGGAGTTTCGCAAAGGTCGCATTCAGGACCTGGCGCTTGATCTCGAATTGTTAGACCGAGAATTGAAACAAAACCCAATCACGAACGCGGCCTCATTTCTCGCGGCCGACGCTCTGGCCGAAGAATTGCGTGTGAAACATCCGCTCATTGCCAGCGATTCCATCGACGTAGTTGTTTCCAATTGCGTCCTGAATTTGGTCGAGCCGAAATCGAAACGGCAACTCTTCGATGAAATTTTCCGCGTTTTGGAAAAGGGCGGGCGCGCCGTGATTTCCGACATCGTCAGCGATGAAGAGGTGCCGGAGGAAATGCAAAACGATCCTGAGCTTTGGAGCGGGTGCATCTCGGGCGCGTTCACGGAAGAAGGTTTTCTCGCCGCGTTTGAAAATGCCGGCTTTTACGGAATCCAAATCTTGAACCGCGATGCCGATCCGTGGCGCACCGTTCAGGGGATCGAGTTTCGCCCAGTCACGATCCAGGCATTTAAAGGAAAACAGGGCGAGGATTACAATGCGACCACAGAAGCGAATAAGAAGTGCTGCGACGGCGGTAGTTGCTGTTAATTCGGGATGAATCATTTCGCACAAAAATTGGCGGAGCACTCGATCGCACTTCGCCGCGGGCGGCCCGAGATCCTCCAGGTGAACGTAGGCAAGCTTTGCAATCTCATCTGCGTGCATTGTCACGTGAACGCCGGGCCAAAGCGCAAGGAAATCATGACACGCGAGACGATTAATCGGATCATCGATTGGCTCGCAAAGACTGACATCCCAATTGTCGATCTTACCGGTGGCGCGCCGGAAATGATTTCGGATTTTCGCTATTTCATTGAGCGAGTAAAAGAGCTCCAGCCCGCCCGGCATGTGATCGATCGTTGCAATCTGACAATCTTGCTCGAGCCCGGCTATGAAGATCTCGGAAAATTTCTCGCGACGAACAAGGTCGAGATTATTGCGTCGATGCCGTGCTATTCTGCGGAAAATGTGAACACGCAACGGGGCGAAGGCGTCTTCGAAGGCAGCATCGCTGCCCTGCAACTGCTGAACAGTTTAGGCTACGGAATCAGTCCCGACTTGCCCTTGCATCTCGTTTACAATCCAGTGGGCCCGTCTTTACCGCCCTCGCAAGCGGAGCTTGAAGCGGATTACAAGCGGGAGCTCAAAAAGCATTTCGGCGTTGTGTTTAACAATCTCTATACGCTGACGAATCTTCCGATCGGCAGGTTCGCCAGTAACCTGCGCCATAACAACAAGCTCGATGAATACATGCAGCTGCTGATTCACGCGTTTAACCCGGTAACCATCGATGGTTTAATGTGCCGCAACACCATCAGCATCGGCTGGCGCGGGGAAGTTTACGATTGCGATTTTAATCAGCAGCTCGCAATGCAATGGAACAACCGCGACATGTCGGGACTTTTTCTGTGGGACATCGATCCGAAACGAATGGAAAATCGCCAAATCATGACTGGCGATCATTGCTTCGGTTGCACCGCAGGAGCGGGATCAACCTGCGGCGGAGCGATTGTATGAAGGTAATTCACGACCGCGCAACGTGTTCTCCTTTACTTAGCGCGGTGGAGAATCACTCCGAATTTATTCCAGGCTCTACTGCGTACGTGTAGAACACATGCCGCCCAACTGGATTGCGCACTTCGCCTTCCGTCCCACCCGGATAACGCTGACGAACCATCTCTCGGTATTGCTCGTTTCCTGGGAAGAATAGAAACGCGAGTCCCTTCCCAGACATGGGACTAAGCGGGAGCTCCTGACGTGGGTTGCGTATCGTGATGTATTCCTGCCGCGACCACCGCCATGACCAACTTCTCGCGATAGCGGGGTCACTCATCTTTTGTTGGCTGTCTAACGACGGGTGAATCGCCCTTACGCCTTCGACACGACAACCACGCGCGCAGCCATTGGCAGTACGATTTCGCTTCCTCTGGCATGTCGCTGGATGCCATTTTCAATTGCGACGCGAATCGCGTCCAACTTTTCTGGCGACTGGCGCGCGAGAAGCCCGGCGGTGCGAACGCCTGCATCGCGTTCTGCATGGAAAAAATGGGACGCATTCGGAAGAGACCACTCGACAGTGCGCGTGTCGTAGTTCATCGAATTGCCATCGAAGCCTGCCTGTTCCAAAACTTTTTGGCACTCGTGTCTATCGCCGTATAAATAATGTGGCGGACCTTCGGGCAATCCCACATCCAGGTCAGCGTGCGTTTCAATCGCGTCATTGACGATCTTGGCCCCAGGATTCTCCTCCGGCCCAGCCCAAACGGTGAAACCAAACCGCCCGCCAGATTTCAAAACACGGCACGCTTCCGCGCACCCCTTTTCTGGACGTGAGAGATGCAGCAAACCGAAATTGATCAAGACGCGATCGAAACCGGCGTCTTCAAATGGCAAGTTCTGCGCATCGCCTTGGACGAAAGAAAGATCAGGGAACGTTGTCTGTGCGATGGCGATCATTTTCCCGGAAAAATCGATCCCTTTCGGAATACCGCCTGCCTTCCTCACCGCATCGGACACGTACCCGGGACCGCAAGCGACGTCCAACACCGACATGCCAGCTGCAACCTCAGCGGCATTTACCAAATAGGGAATGAACTGCCGCGTGACCGACGACCACACCGAATCGTATTTGTGCGCCACGCGTTCCCAGCCTTCGTGCTCGAAGCGGGCAAAGTCATCATTCATTTGCAACGTTAATTGTAGGGCAGGCGCTTCGCCTGCAAAACCTTTCACACGGCAACCGATGCGGTTGCCTTACAATGTTATTCCAAAGGAAATTCGATTGGTTCTTCTTCCTCGCGCGGAACCAGTTTATTTCGCTCGATGATTCTGGCGCAGGTATTCCAACGCAGGATCGCATCGTCGTGGCCGGGAGCACAAAGCGGTTCGGCCTTTTCGAACCAGCTCATGGCCTCACGCAACAGATCATACGCTTGAAACCGGCAACCCGGTGTGTGTTGCCGCAGTTTCATCTTCGCGCGACGCTCCGCTACGATTCCGGAATAATATGCGCGGTCATATTCCAAATTAAGCCGCGCCAGCAACTCCTTTGTCTGCGAATCGCTGACTCCGTAGCCTTTCTCGAAACGATCGGTCAACGCGAGCAACAGCATGATGATCGCATGTTGGTTTTCCGGATCGACATGGAGAACGTCGAGGCAAATACTCTCGGCTTCGCCCGGTTCGTTCAGTAAACGGTAACGCTCCGCCTTCTCCAGTGCAGCGGGGATGGCGTCTTTGTGCAGTCGTTTCAGTTCGCTCATGGCTAGTGGACGGCGCGCACCGGAGTGACGCGCCCTACCTCGGTAGGGCGGGCAGTCCCCTGCACGCCACGTTGCATTTTCGCTTAACGCTTCAACGCTTCAACCCTTTAACGATTTAACAATCTCTTAAGTCCTTTCCAGAACCATCCCAGCGGATCGTAAAATTCATCCACTACGCGTTCTTTCAGCGGAATGATTCCGTTATCGGTGATCTGAATGCTTTCCGGGCAAACCTTCGTGCAGCATTTCGTGATATTGCAGTAACCGATTCCCTGCGAGCTTCGTAATTCTTCGATGCGATCCTCGGTGTCGAGTGGATGCATCTCCAAGGCGGCGACATGAATCAGGAAACGTGGCCCGATGAATTTGTCATGCATCTGATGATCGCGCAGCACGTGGCAAACGTCCTGACAAAGAAAACATTCGATGCATTTCCGAAATTCCTGCACGCGATCGATGTCCTCCTGCTGCATTCGCCATGTGCCATCCGGCGCGTCGGGCGGTCGCGGATTGAACGGTTTAATCTTTTTCTTCACCCGAAAATTCCACGAAACATCCGTCACCAAATCCTTAATGACTGGGAACGCCTTTATGGGTTCGATCGTGACAGGTTTTTCCAACGGGACTTCGCTCAGGCGTGTCATGCACATGAGCTTCGGCATCCCGTTCACTTCGGCGGAGCACGACCCGCATTTGCCTGCCTTGCAGTTCCATCGGCAGGCGAGATCCGGCGCTTGCGTCCGTTGGATCTCGTGCACAGCGTCGAGCACGACCATGCCTTCCGCTACTTCGGTCGTATAATCGCGAAATTCACCACCCTTTGCGTCGCCGCGCCAGATTTTGAAAACTGCCGTTTTCACTGTGAATCGTTAAATCGAGAATCGTGAATCGTCGATGTCTTCGTCATATGCCGGCGAGTCTTCTCGAACCACGGACCCGCTATCCGCGCTCTGTTGGCGTAAATAGCGTATGTAACCGTCAAGCAACTGACGAACGCGCCAACCGTCCTCTTTCAGAGAACCGATCTCTTGACCAAGCAGGTATTGCTCGTCTTCACAGACGTTTAGATCGTCCAGTAACTCTTCCAGAGATCCGCGCGAGTGAAGCGTAAATCTGATTTGATCGAGATAGTGATAACGCCCGTGCCCTTCCGCGATATTGCTAGTTAGCGAAACCGCAGCGCGTCGGATCTGGTTGGCCAATCCAAATTTTTCGATTTCCGGTAAGCGTTTCGCAACGCCGTACATCGCTCTTCGAAATTCGCGCGCCACCCGGTAAACTTCCAAGTCTTCAAAGGTTGAAACGTGACCAGTGTGTTTCGGGGTCGATTCACGATGTAACGATTCTCGATTCACGATGTTAGCGATTCTCTTCGATCACCTGCTTCAAATGATCGGGCATTTCCGGCAACGGCTCCAATCGGATTTCCATCGAGCCGTTAGCCGCTTTTGAAATGATCGTGTTTACACTGCCGAATCGCTCATCTTTGTGGGGATAATCTTCGCGGAACTGCGCGCCGCGACTTTCCTTACGTTCCAACGCAGCGCGCGTAATCGCTTCCGAAACGATCAACAGATTGTCTAAATCGAGCGCGGTATGCCAACCCGGATTGTATTCTCGATTGCCGGTCACTGCGGCCTTCTCAGCGCGTGACTTGAATTTGTCGATTCTCTCCAGCGCCTCGCGCATTTCGGTTTCGTGGCGCACGATGCCCACCAAATCCTGCATGGTTTCCTGAAGATCCTTCTGAATGGCATAAGGGTTTTCGCTCTCGCGGTCGCGGGACTCAAACGGGGCGAGCGCCTCGCGCGCAACCGTATCGATTTTTTCTCTTTCCACTGGACCGTGCTGATTTTCTTTCGCAAATTTTGCCGCGAATTCGCCGGCGCGTTTTCCGAACACCAAAAGATCGGAGAGCGAATTTCCACCGAGACGATTTGCGCCGTTAATCCCAGCGGCGCATTCTCCGGCAGCAAATAGCCCGGGCAGACGCGTCATTTGCGTGTCGGGATCAACACGCACACCGCCCATGATGTAATGCGTCGTTGGACCGACTTCCATTGGTTGCTCTGTGATGTCAATGTCGGCCAACTGCTTAAACTGATGATACATACTCGGCAGTTTCCGTTTAATGTGTTCGGCGGCGTTCGGCAGTTTTTGTTTGATCCATGAGATATCCAAAAACACGCCGCCGTGCGGGCTTCCCCTGCCCTCTTTGATCTCGCGCACGATACAACGCGAGACGTGGTCACGCGTTAGCAGCTCCGGTGGACGGCGCGCGTCTTTGTGCCCCTGGCAATAACGCCAGCCTTCCTCCTCATTGTCCGCGGTCTGCGACCGATAATTTTCTGGGATCGCATCGAACATGAAACGCTTGCCTTCTTTGTTCGTTAGGATTCCGCCCTCGCCGCGCACGCCTTCCGTTACCAAAATTCCCATCACGCTCGGCGGCCATACCATGCCGGTGGGATGAAATTGAACGAACTCCATGTCGATGAGTTCCGCTCCGGCGTCATATGCAAGAGCATGACCGTCACCCGTGTATTCCCAACTGTTACTCGTGATCTTGTAAGCGCGACCGATTCCGCCGGTTGCCAGCACAATTGCTTTGGCACGAAAAATTTTGAAACGGCCCCGCTCGCGTTCGTATCCAAACGCACCGACCACGCGGTCGCCATCCTTCACCAGCGAAAGAATGGTGTGCTCCATGTGCACGTCGATGCCCTGGTGAACGCCATGATCCTGCAGCGTACGGATCATCTCCAAACCCGTACGATCACCCACGTGCGCAAGCCGCGGATATTTGTGGCCACCGAAATGTCTTTGCAGAATTCGGCCGTCTTTGGTGCGATCGAAAACGGCGCCCCACGCCTCAAGCTCGCGCACGCGATCAGGCGCTTCCTTGGCATGCAACTCGACCATGCGCCATTGGTTCACATATTGACCGCCGCGCATCGTATCGGCGAAATGCACTTTCCAATTGTCGCGCTCATCGACGTTGGCCAACGCCGCCGCGATTCCGCCTTCGGCCATCACCGTGTGCGCTTTGCCTAGCAATGATTTGCAAACGAGCCCCACGCGAACGCCCGCAGCCGAAGCTTCAATTGCGGCGCGCAAACCCGCACCACCGGCACCAATCACGAGAACGTCGTATTCGAAAGTTTCGTAGTGGGGCATGGTTAGACAGGTAAAAACGTTAAAAGAGTTACAATGTTACAAAGGCAGACCGTTTTAACTTTGTAACATTTTTAACGAATCACTCGCGTTACAAAATCCGCCAATCTGTCCAGATACCCATTGCACAGAGCCGCACGTAGAGATCGGCGAAACCGACCCAGAAAAGGCTTAGCCACGCCCAAAGCATGTGGCGTCGATTGAAACAGGTCACGCACGCGTAGGCGCGATAGCATGTTGGGGATCTGGAAAATTGATCCAGGAATCCGCCGGCAAGATGTCGCAGCGAATGACAGCCAAAGGTATAGCCGCCGAGCAAGATAACATTGATCGCAAGCACAATCGCCCCTAGGCCGACGCCGAAGGAGGTTTTACTGGTCGTCGGATCGACAAACCAGAGTGCTTCCCAAACATCATAGGCAAGGACCCAGATGAAGAAGAGAGCCAGATAGAGAAAATATCGATGCACATTTTGCATGATGAGTGGGAACGAACGCTCGCCCCAGTAGCTCGTGCGCGGCTCGCCCACGGTGCATGCGGGTGGATCGGCCCAGAACGCCTTGTAGTATGCACCGCGGTAGTAATAACAGGTCAGCCGAAATCCAGCGGGCGCCCAAAGAACCAGCAGCGCAGGCGAGAAAAGGAGCCAACTCGGCCACCACGCGGGCTTCGGCCCAAACCAGCTGTGCGGCGAATCGCCGAAAATTTCCGGCGAATAAAATGGCGAGATGTAATCGCCAACGAAATAATTCTTCCCCTGAAACGCCGCCCACGTGGAATAGACGATGAATGTCGATAAGCCGAGAAAGACGAGCAGCGGTTGAAACCACCAAACGTCGGCGCGCATTGTCTCGCCGAATGAGCGGCGTGGTAATGCCGTCGCGCCGTTCATTCGCTGTCGGCTCCTTCCACTGGCAGCTTCGCCTTCTTCCACGCTTCCCAACTGCCGGGAACGTTCCACAACTCTTTAAATCCTTGCGGCTTCAAAATGCTCGTGGCAATGCTCGCTCGGTAACCGCTGCCGCAATAAACTGCCGTCTGCTTGTTTCGATCAAGTTCGCCGATTCGCTTGCCGAGTTCCGGTACATAAACATGACGCGCGCCGGGGACATGACCCTTTTTCCATTCACCTGGCGAGCGCACGTCGAGGACTTGCAACGAGGATTTCCGTTCATTCAATTCGTGGATGCTCATCTGCCCGATTCGCTCCGTCGAAAAGCCCGCTGCATGCCACGCTTTCATCCCGCCGATCAAATAGCCAGCGAATTTTGTATATCCGGTCCGCACGAACAGGCGCACGATTTTCTCAAGATCGTCATCGCTTTCCATTACGAGAAGAATGGGGTCTTCAGGATCGAGCATCCAACCCGCCCAAATGGATAGAATCGGCGTGCCGCCGATGTTGAGCGCGCCAGCAATATGGCCGCCGCCAAAGGCGAGCATAGTACGCACATCCACCAGGACACCTGCCTTTTTCTCGATCGCTTCTTTGAAGGCTTTCGGAGGAAGGCCCGGAACGCGAGGCAGACTTCCCAACACTTTTGGTCCCTCCGCGTTCACGCGCTTCATAACCGGATAATAATGCGGCACCGGCGGCGCGGTTTTGATTGCGTAGTCGGTGAAGCTTTTGGCGTCAGCGAATTGCAAAAAGCTATTGAATTTCCGTTCGTAACCGATCGTGCTGCTCAACCGCGCCCCGATGTCTGCGCCGCACGGCGAGCCGGCGCCGTGATTCGGATAAATCATCACGTGATCAGGCAGGTTTAGATAAAAATCGTGCAACGTATGGAACTGTTGTTCCGCAAGTTGTTTTGTGTGTTTTTCGCCTAACAAGTCCGGTCGGCCGGCGGAGGAGACAAAAAGAGAATCGCCGGTGAGGACTGCCCATGGCTCGTCGGGATGCTCGGCTTCAGCCAGCAAATAGGACATGTGCTCCGGCGTATGTCCGGGAGTATGCCGCGCGGTCACCAGCACTTCGCCGAACGTGAATCGATCGCCATCTTTTACTTTCTCAGGCTCAAAGCCGTAATCCGCGCCGCCTTCGCCGCTGGCATAAATCTTCGCCGATTCCAACCGCGCGCACAATTCGCGCGACCCGCTTACAAGATCGGCATGAATATGCGTTTCGAAAATATGCGTGATCGCGAGGCCGACTTCGCGCGCCATGTCCACATAAACATCGACATCTGCTCTTGGGTCGAAGATTGCTCCCACTCCTTCGTCATCATCGCCGATAAGATAGGAAAGCTCGGCGATCCCGTCGGTCTGGATGGTTTTAAACACTAGCGACATCGCTCAGATTTAACGCGAAGCGGCAACGTAATTCAACAAGATCGGCAAACTTCAATTCGGGGAGCGCAGGCTACCAGTCTGCAGTCGTCGGCAACCTGCCGACGACACCGAGAGTATTTCAAAGACGTTTACGCATGGAATGTCCGAACGGCTTTTCGGCAAGCTGCCGAAAAGAACAGGCTGGCAGCCTGTGCTCCCCGAAAAGAAATCAGCACACCTCTACTTGAATGGGCAAGAGATGATTGATCATGTAGGTGCCTCGGTCAGCATCGTGAAGCACCGGTTGGGTTCGACCGAGTGAATCGGTCGCGCGAGCGATTAACGTTTGGGTTCCCGGCGTTCTGGGCGTTTGCCAATTGAACTCCCAGAGCCGCCACGCATTTGGTTTTGGTTCGCTGAGCAAATTCGTCTCGTTCCATGTTGATCCGCCGTCCGTGCTCAGTTCCACTTTTGTGATTTGGCCATCGCTCGTCCAAGCGGCGCCGTGAACACGCACGCTGGAATTTGCCGGAACAGTTTCGCCTTCAGCAGGCTTCGCGATTTCTGCTTTGATTTGCATTTCGGTCAGCGGCGTGAGCTCAGCCACTTCCGCTCGCCTGTTCCAGTAGGCGTAATCAATCGTTTGATAATAACCGGTGAACGGTTCGTCCGTGACGATGATCCGCTGCAGCCATTTGATCGACGCCATGGCGTACCAGCCCGGCACAATCGCGCGCACCGGAAACCCGTGTTCCGGCGGAAGCTCGCTGCCATTCATTTTGTAGGCGAGCAAAACGTCGTGCCGCGCTTTCTTTAAAGGAACGCTGCGCGCAAATCGCAACTTACCCGGCGGACTCTTCGGATCATCGAGCATGCCGCCATCCGTTCCCTCCAAAATTACCTCAGACGCATTTGCTTCCACACCGGCGCGGTCGAGCAGGATTGACAAAGGCACGCCAGTCCATTCTGCCGTGCCGACTGCGCCAAGTCCCCATTGCACCCCTTTGACTTTTGGCTCGAGAAAATTGCGACTGTTACCCGCGCACTCCAGCGTCACCGGGACTGTTATCGATTCGAATTCGAGCAGCTGTTCGTAGTTGATCGCGAACGGTTTTTCGACTTCGCCTTCCACGCGCAACCACCAAGCATCCCGATCGATCGCCGGAATTGGAAAATGCGTACGAACGTAAAACGATTCAGTCGGCGTGAGGAAAGCCTCCAGCTTTTCAAACGGCATCTCAAGATTCAGCGGGCTTTCGCCACGCACAATTTTGCCGCTGATGAACTTCTCCGAAGTTTCGTCCATGTTCGCAGGACCGCTCCGAATAAGTCTCCGCGAAGAGCGAGATCCCGCTACAAAAAATTGCGAAGCGGTTTAGGACAGCCCCAGCGTCTGGACTGTGGCTTCGTCAATCGCGCCCGTAATTGGCAAACCGTAATCGCGCTGGAAATTCGCAAGAGCCGCTCGCATCTCGAAATTTAGCGAGCCGGTGATTGCTCCAAGATAATAGCCTGCATCTTGCAGGGCGACTTGGACATTCGCGATCACTTCATCCGGGAGCAAATTGCCGTAGGTATAAATCGGCCCGTCGTAGTCGTAGTAGCTCTGCAATGGATCGTAACCCCAGGCCGGGTACCAATAGCTCCCGTCCAGAAAATAATATCCGGTGCTAACGAAAACGATCGTGTCACAATGACCGTGCCACCAGTTCCGATCATGCCACTCGTGACGATGACGGCGCAACGCGTCGGAATCGCCGGGCCGATCATTCCTGTTGTGCCATTTTGTTCTCGCCAGGTCTGCCGCGGATTCGGGCGTCTCCAACTGAGGTCGCGCCGCCGGATCGTGGGTCATGACGGGCCGTTGAGCATTTATCGCTGCCAGCGTTCGATTCCCAGTTCCGATGGCACGCCGTTCACGCATTGCCGCCAAAGTGCGCAATTCGTTTTGACGCGTCGCCGGATCAAGCGTGATCGGTTCCTGCCCGGCGCTCCGTCGATTCCGCTGCGCGTTAATCGCTGCGACAGTGGGATTCAATGACCGAGCAACAACTGGATAATTCGGCAGAAAATTCGGAGCAGATTGGGCGACAGTGAGAGGTGCATATGAGTTGACAGTTCGAGGGACGACGCTCGCTGGCCTGGGAGCGATATGCGGTGCAACTGCCGAGTTCGCAATCGGCCTAGCCGCCGGCGCGGCACGCCTGGGGACCGGGCGCGAAGAAACATTTTGCACGCTTGCGTTGATTACTTGTCCAGAGGCAGTGTGGATGCTTGGGAAGAGCGCCGCGATCAAGCAGAGCGCCGAAAATTTGAATTCTTTCATAAATCGCTCCGCCTATTGAACATCATAAAAGTTTCTTTGTTGCAAGCTTTGACTGAAACGCGTTCAAAGATATTCAGGCATTGGACAAATTATTTGCTCGCCAAAAACCAATCTCGGATCTGGACCCTGGGTTGAGCACCGTAAAAAACGAGCATGCGAGTTGCAATCGGCAATCTGAAATTTACAATCTGAAAATCTTTCGCGGGGGTCTTAGCTCAGTTGGTAGAGCGCCTCAATGGCATTGAGGAGGTCACGGGTTCGAATCCCGTAGGCTCCACTTTCCTCTTCCCAATAATGGTGGTCGCTGTGAATTCAGGCGTGCCATATCGAGAATTGGACAATGTGCTAACGCTGAATTTAGGCAGGTAACAAGCACGTAACCTTTTCAGCGACGATTTTCCGCTTTCACGAAAATGATTTTTCGGAGAAGGATTCTATATTCCAAAGCTGCGCAGCATCGTTAAACTGCGCGGTTTGAATCTTATCATCAACCGCAACCAGAATGCACAAGACCAATTCCCTGCTCATGCACGCGCCGAAGATGACGATCTTCGAAACAGCGGCAAATCTGGAGCTGTGGCCAAAAATCCTCCCGCATTATCGCTACATCCGCTTTCTGGAGCGCGGCAGCGATCGCAACGTTGTGGTAATGGCGGCGGAGCGTTCCGGGATTCCGATCTCCTGGACCTCAGAGCAAATCATCGATCGCAGCAGGCTCGAAATTCATTTTCATCATCTGAAAGCCTGGACAAAAGGGATGCGCGTCGCCTGGACATTTTCTGATACAACGGATGGCGTGCTGGTAACGATCTCACACGACCTGCGATTTCGCATTCCAGCCCTTGGGCCGATTGTCAATCCAATCATCGGCGATTTTTTTATTCATAACATTGCCAACAAAACCTTGCGCTGTATGAAGGCTTATGTGGAAGCAAGGGCAAACAAAGTGACCGCATGAGCCCGCCTACGCCAAAAGCTACGGCGCGGCAGGCTCGGCGACGCGCGGTCATCACAGGGATCGGTCCTATCACGTGCATCGGCACCGGCGTCGATCATTTTTGGAACGGAATCCTCGCGGAAAGAGGTGGCATTACCGCGATCACAAGCTTCGATCCGACTGTTTTCCGCGTGTGCTGCGCCGGCGAGATTCGCGATTGGAATCCAGAAGAGTTTTTTTCACCGCACCGTTTGAAGCGGCTCGATCGATACGCGCAGTTCGCAGTTGTCTCTGCAAAACTCGCGCTCGAAGACGCGCGGATCGAGTATTCCCGCGAAGAACCGCAAGATCGCATCGGAGTCAGCTTCGGTACCGCGCTCGGCGGTGTCTGCAAAGCCGAAGAGCAATACATCAGATATTTGAAAAAAGGCGCGAGGGGCGTTCAACCCACACTTGCTGTCCAGGTATTTGGTGGTTCAGCGCATTCGAATATTGCGATCGAATTCGGGTTTCGCGGTGTGGGCACGACAAATTCAAACAGTTGCGCCAGTGGCACGGTGTCTGTTGGTGAAGCGCTCCGTTACATTCGAGATGATTTTGCGGATGTAATCGTCGCCGGGGGGGCAGAAGCGCCGCTGACCGCAATTACCATCGGCGCATTCGACATCATTAAGACGATGAGCAGATGGACGGGTGACCCCGCTCTGGCTTGTCGTCCATTCGACCTGTTGCGCGATGGATTTGTCATGGGCGAAGGCGGCGCTTCGCTGGTCGTCGAGGAACTCGAACACGCGCGAGCGCGCGGCGCCCGCATCTATGCGGAAGTGCTCGGCTACAGCTTAAACAATGACGCGTTCCACATGACCGCACCACTGCCGAATGGCGAATCGTGCATTCGTGCGATGCGCGAAGCACTCGCGGACGCGCAATTGGCGCCCGAACAAATCGATTACGTCAATGCACACGCCAGTTCGACCCAGCTCAATGACAGCGCGGAAACGGCGTCGATCAAACAAGTGTTTGGCGAGCATGCCCAGCGAATCGCGGTCAGCGGAACGAAAGGTTATTACGCCCATCCGCTGGGCGCGACTGGCGCCATCGAGGCGGCGCTTTGCGCACTTGCGTTAGATCGACAATGGATTCCGCCGACGATCAACTATAAAAATCCCGATCCGGCATGCGATCTCGACATTGTGCCGAACCACGGTCGTGCTGCGGAGTTGAATTACGTCATGAGCAATTCATTCGGTTTCGGCGGGATCAACGGCTCCATCGTCCTAGGCAAAGTTTATTGAGTCGCTTTCCAATTCGCCTCGACTTCGGGCGGGAGCGACCCGATGTGTTCGAGGAACGTTGCTACTTTCCAAATCTCTTCGTCAGACATCATTCCATCCCACGCGCCCATTCCGCTGTAGCGAATCCCCTGGTTAATCACGACAAACATTTGGGGCGCCGATAAATGGGGTGGATTATACGCTAATTGCGTAACACGCGGATAGAAATTTCTAGTCCCCCACTGGCTCGGTTGACCTCGTGATCCGTGGCAACCGGCGCAATTGGTCTTAAAAATCTTTAGACCCGCGATGAGAACTTCGCTCGAAGGCTGGATCGGATTCGTTAGCCCACCCGCTTGGCGCGAAAGAGACGCTTGCAGCATAGCTTGACCGAGCTTGGACTCCCATTGGGGCGGCACCCCAGTAGCACTAACAGGCCACCAACCGAGGCCTCCCGTAACACCCACGAGTAGTAGCAAA
>WNGH01003556.1_pt1 | contig 14951 bp, 29 predicted proteins | sample 5400631 | NCBI WGS metagenome assembly WNGH01 (sample SAMN13153373, study PRJNA577476) | soil metagenome | isolation source: 115 cm soil or saprolite under Garry oak tree replicate 1 | place: USA:California | collected 2016-06-15
GTTCCGAGGGCCGGGATCACCGCGAAGGCGGCGGCCGGCCGGGTTCTTTGAGGACGAACAGGGGGCGGGACGCAGGACCATGCTGAACGAAAAGATTCGCATCAGCCTGAAGGCGTATGACCATCGCGTCCTGGACCAGTCGACCACGGAGATCGTGGCGACGGCGAAGCGGACCGGCGCGCGCGTCTCGGGACCGATCCCGCTGCCGACGAAAATCAACAAGTTCACCGTCAATCGATCGCCCCACGTGGACAAGAAGTCCCGGGAGCAGTTCGAGATCCGGACGCACAAGAGGCTGCTCGACATCCTCGAGCCGACCTCGCAGACGGTGGACGCGCTGATGAAGCTCGACCTCCCCGCCGGGGTGGAGGTCGAAATCAAGGCGTTCGAGAAGGAACGGCGGTGAGGCGGGCGTGGTCGAAGGATTGATCGGGCGCAAGATCGCGATGACGCAGGTCTTCGACGCGGAAGGGGGCACGATCCCCTGCACGGTCGTCCAGGCCGGACCCTGCGTCGTGGTCGCGCGGCGCGACAAGGCGAAGGAGGGGTACGAGGCGGTGCAGCTCGGGCTCGTGGAGCCGGGCAAGGCGCGCAACGTGACCAAGGCGCTGAAGGGGCATTTCGACAAAGCGAACGTGCCGCCGACCCGCCGTCTGAAGGAGTTCCGCCTGATCCCGGGCGGCGACGATCCGGCGGTGGGGGACAAGGTCCTGGTGACCCTGTTCAAGCCGCAGGACCGCGTCGATGTCATCGGAATCTCGAAGGGGAAGGGGTTCCAGGGCGTCATGAAGAGGCATCATTTCCGGGGCGGCGCGGCCAGCCACGGATCGATGTTTCACAGGGCCCCCGGATCGATCGGCTCCTCGGCCTATCCGTCGCGCACCTTCCGGGGCATGCGCATGGGCGGCCGGATGGGGGGAGACCAGGTCACCGTGAAGAACCTCGAGGTCCTCAGGATCGACGAGGAGAACAATCTCCTGGTGGTCAAGGGGGCCCTGCCGGGAGCCACCGGCGCCGTTCTAGTCGTGCGGCGCAGCCGGGCCCCGATCAAGATCAAGCAGGTCCAGGTCCAGGCGGCCCCCAAGGGGGGCGCCAAGACCGCCGCGAAGACCGCCGCCAAGGCGGCGGCCAAGAAGGCCTAGGGAAGACAATACACCATGCCCAAGCTGCCGGTCGTGAATCTGGAGGGGAAGGAGGTCAGGGACCTCGTTCTTCCCGACGACGTGTTCTCCGGCCCCGTCAAGGAGCACCTCATCCAGGAGGCCGTGATCGCGTTTCGCGCCGCCGGACGGAGCGGCACGCACGCCACCAAGAACCGCTCCGATGTCTCGGGCGGCGGCAAGAAACCGTGGCGCCAGAAGAAGACCGGCCGCTCCAGGCACGGCTCGATCCGATCCCCGATCTGGAGAGGGGGCGGAACCGTGTTCGGCCCGCAGCCGCGCGACTACGCCTTCGCGTTTCCGCGCAAGAAACGTCACGGGGCGCTGCGTTCCGCACTGTCGGCGAAGCTCCAGGACGGGAAGATCGTCGTGGTGGAGTCGCTCCTCCTGAAAGAGCCGAAGACGAAGGAGCTCGTGCGGCTCATGGACGAGATCGGTGTCAAGGGATCGGCCCTCCTGGTGGACGAGCCGGGCAACCGGCACCTGGAGCTCTCGGCGCGCAACCTGCCGAAAGTGAAGGCCACCATGAGCACGGCGCTGAACATCGTCGATCTGCTGCTCTACGACACCGTGGTCCTGACGGAGGCGGCCGCCGGCCGCGTCGCGGAGGTGCTCAAGCCATGAGAAGCGCGCACGAAGTGATCGTGGCTCCTCTGATCACCGAGAAGACGACCCTGATGAAGGAGAAGGGGCCGGTCCTGGCGTTCAAGGTCGACCGCCGCGCCAACAAGGTGGAGATCCGCCAGGCCGTGGAGACGCTGTTCAAGGTGAAGGTCGCGAGGGTGCGCACCCAGAACGCCTGGGGCAAGCGCAAGCGGGTCGGGCGCTACGAAGGGCGGCGTTCCGACTGGAAGAAGGCGTACGTGACCCTCAGGCCGGGCGAGAAGCCGGTCGAGTACTTCGAGGCGGTGTAGAGGATATGGGGATCAGAAACTTCAGTCCGTCGACTCCGAGCCGGCGCTTCATGTCGGTGACGACGAACGACGACATCACGTCCACGAAGCCTCACAAGCCGCTGACCGTCGGCAAGAAGCGGACGGGCGGCCGCAACAACATCGGCTGGCTCGCCATCCGGCACCGGGGGGGCGGTCACAAGAAGTCCTACCGGGACATCGACTTCCGGCGGGACAAGAAGGACGTGCCGGGCAAGGTGGCGACGATCGAGTACGACCCGAACCGATCGGCGCGCATCGCGCTCATCCATTACGCCGACGGGGAGAAGCGCTACATCATCGCCCCCAACGGCCTGGTGGTCGGACAGACGATCGTCAACAGCGCGGCGGCCGACATTCTGGTGGGGAACACCCTTCCGCTGAAGAGCATTCCTCTCGGCACGGCGATCCACAACATCGAGCTGAAGCCGGGGCGCGGCGGCCAGATGGTGCGGAGCGCCGGGAGCTCGGCGCAGCTCCTGGCCAAGGACGCCGGGTGGGTGCAGGTCAAGCTGCCCTCCGGAGAAATTCGCAGGGTGCACGAAGTCTGCCAGGCCACCATCGGACAGGTCGGCAACCTGGACCACGAAAACATTTCCATGGGCAAGGCCGGGAGGCGTCGCTGGCTCGGGATCAGGCCGACGGTCCGGGGCGTCGCGATGAACCCGGTCGACCACCCGCTCGGCGGCGGCGAGGGGAAGACCTCCGGAGGCCGCCACCCGTGCACGCCCTGGGGCGTGCGCGAGAAGAAAACGCGCAACAACAAACGGACGGACAGGTTCATCGTCCGCCACAGGAAATAGGCCATGGCGAGAAGCATCAAGAAGGGCCCGTACGTCGAGGCGCCGCTCAGGAAGCGCATCGAAGAGATGAACCGGCGATTCGAGAAGAAGGTCCTGAAGACCTGGTCGCGGCGCTCGACGATCATCCCCGACATGGTCGGGCACACGATCGCGGTGCACAACGGGAAGAAATTCATACCGGTGTACATCTCCGAGAACATGGTGGGCCACAAGCTTGGCGAGTTCGCCCCGACGCGCACGTTCCGCGGCCACTCGCGCGCGGACTCGGCCGCGGCGGCGGCCGCGGCCGGCGCGCCCGGAGCCCCCGGGGCGCCGGGAGGCCCGGCCCCCTCGGCGGGCGTCGTTCAGACTACGAAGTAGGCGGAGGAGGACGGTGCTTCCACAGGATCTGGTTGCGTCCGCGACGGTGCGCTATCTGGGGACCTCGGCCCAGAAGGCGCGCCTCGTGGTCGACCTCATCCGGGGCAAGGACGTGGGTGAGGCGGCCGCGACTCTGCGTTTCACCAAGAAGTCGGTCGCGTCGGAGATCGGGCGGCTCTTGGACTCGGCGGTGGCCAACGCGCGCCAGAAGCGGCAGGACGTGGACGTGGACCGTCTCTTCGTGCATACGGCGTTCGTCGACGGGGGGCCGATGCTGAAGCGCATCCAGCCGGCCCCCATGGGGCGGGCCTTCCGCATCCTGAAGCGGATGTGCCATGTCACCATCGGCCTGGGCGAGCGGCGGGTGTCCGTCGCTTCGCGCCCGGTGCGCGCGGCGTCCGCCGACGAGGCGCGGGAGACGTCGGGGACGGAAACCAAAGGGCGCCCGGCGCGGGGCCGGAGATCGGCGGGCCGATCGAAGCCCGCGACCCCGGCGGCCAGGAGCGGGCGCAAGGGCTCCGGCAGGAAAAAGGCTTGAGGTCGGTCCTCAGAGCGAGGTGAGAGAGTGGGTCAAAAAGTCCATCCTTACGGCTTCCGGCTCGGGTTCAACCGCACCTGGCAGTCGCGCTGGTACGCCGAAAAGACCTATCCGGGGCTCCTGCACGAGGACCTGGCGCTGCGCACGGAGCTGAAGAAGCGGCTGGCGCACGCCGGCGTGGCGCGCATCGACATCGAGCGGGCCGCCAACAAGCTGAAGATCAACATCCACACCTCGCGCCCCGGAATCATCATCGGCCGCAAGGGGGCCGAGGTGGACAAGCTCCGTGACGATCTGCAGAAGAAGACCGGCCGCGAGATCTTCATCAACATCATGGAGATCCACAAGCCGGAGCTGGAGGCGCAGCTGGTCTCCGAGTCGGTGGCGCTGCAGATGGAGCGGCGCGTGGCGTTCCGGCGCGCCATGAAGAAGGCGATCGAGTCGGCCATGCGGTTCGGCGCCAAGGGCGTCAAGATCCGCGTGTCGGGCCGTCTGGGCGGCGCGGAGATCGCCCGCTCCGAGTGGTACCTGGAGGGGCAGTTGCCGCTGCACACGCTGCGGGCCGACATCGACTACGGGTTCGGAGAGGCGCGCACGACGTATGGCCAGATCGGCGTGAAGGTGTGGATCTACAAGGGCGAGCTGAAGAGCGTGACGCGTCCTCAGGACAGGCTGGGTCTGGCCCAGATCTGATCCGCGGACCGGCGGGAGGCACGGGAAGCCGATGTTGATGCCGAAGAAAGTCAAGTACCGGAAGCAGATGCGCGGGCGGCGCCGCGGCAAGGCGTGGCGCGGGTCGACGATCTCCTTCGGTGACTACGGGCTCAAGGTCCTCGAGCCGGGGTGGGTGACCGACAAACAGATCGAGGCGGCGCGCATCGCGATGACCCGCTTCGTCAAGCGCGGCGGAAAAATCTGGGTGCGCATCTTCCCCGACAAGCCGATCACCAAGAAGCCGGCCGAGACCCGCATGGGCAAGGGGAAGGGGGCGCCGGAGGGCTGGGTCGCGGTGGTGAGGCCGGGACGCGTGCTCTACGAGATGGAAGGGGTGACCGAGGAAATCGCGCGCCAGGCGCTGCGCCTCGCGTCGCACAAGATCGGACTCAGAACCATGTTCGTGCACCGGGGGATCTGACGATGCCGCAGGTGAAGGCGAACCAGCTGCGCGAGAAAGGCGTGGACGAGCTCAGGACGCGCGAGCAGACGCTGCGCGAGCAGATCTTCAAGCTGCGGTTCCAGAAGGCCACCGGGCAGTCGGAGAGCCCGCAGAAGATCGCCCTCGTGCGCAAGGAGCTGGCGCGCGTTCTGACGGTGATCCGCGAGAAGACGGCCGGGGAGTCTGACCCGGCGACCGGGAGAGAGTGATGGAGCTCTTGGAAGGGCAGACTGCAGCGAAGCGCCGCAGGCTCGAGAAGGACGGGATCGTGATCAGCGACAAGATGGACAAGACCGCCGTCATCGAGGTCGAGCGGCTGGTGATGGATCCGCTGTATGGCAAGTACCTGAGACGGCGATCCCGCTTCATGGCGCACGACGAGAAGAACGAGTGCAAGATCGGCGACCGGGTGCGCATCCAGGAGTCGCGCCCGCTCTCCCGGCACAAGCGCTGGGTGGTCAAGGAGATCCTGGAGAGGGCGTCGGAGTAACGCCCGGGGACCGGCCGCCGCGGGGCGGCGGCGTCCCAGGACACGCGAGGAGATCGACATGATCCAGATGCGGACGTACCTCGAAGTCGCCGATAACTCGGGGGCGAAGAGGATTTCCTGCATCCACACCCGCGGCCGTTCGATCAACTTCTACGGCCGCATCGGGGACGTGATCACGGCCAACGTGAAGGAGGCGATCCCCGAGGGAAACGTGAAGAAGGGGCAGGTGGTGAAGGCGGTGATCGTGCGGATGTGCAAGACGCAGAAGCGACGGGACGGGACGTACATTCGTTTCGATCAGAACGCCGCCGTCCTGATCAACGACGCAGGCGAGCCGATCGGCACGCGCATTTTCGGCCCGGTCGCGCGCGAGCTGCGCGACAAGAATTTCATGAAGATCGTGTCCCTCGCTCCGGAGGTGATCTGACCATGACGGCGGTGGCGCCGCGGGCGCGGAGCATCCGGAGGAACGACAACGTGGTGGTCCTGGCGGGAAAGAGCAAGGGGCGCACGGGCCGGGTGCTGCGCGTGTTCCCCGCGGAGGGACGGGCGATCGTCGAGGGCGTGAACTTCGTCCGCAAGCACACCAAGGCGAACCCCCAGAAGAACATCAAGGGCGGGATCCTGGAGCGCGAGGCGCCCGTGGACCTCAGCAATCTCATGCCGGTGTGCGGCGAGTGCGGCAAGCCGACGCGCGTCGGACACAAGATCCTGGAAGACGGGATGAAGGTCCGGGCCTGCCGGCGCTGCGGCGGGGTCCTGGACAAGTAGGGGCGGAGCGATGGCGCAACAGACGGCGGCGGCGGCGGCGAAACCCGAGGGACGCTATGTGTCCCGCGTCCGGCAGGCGTACCAGAAGGAGGTCGTCCGCCAGATGATGGAACGCTACGGGTACAAGAACCCGATGGCGGTGCCGCGCCTGCACAAGATCGTGATCAACATGGGAGTGGGCGAGGCGAATCAGAACATCAAGATCCTCGACGCCGCCCTGGAGCAGCTCGGGGCGATCTCAGGCCAGAGACCGGTGATGCGCCGCGCCCGCAAGTCGATCGCGAACTTCAAGATCCGTCAGGGCATGCCGATCGGCTGCACCGTGACGCTGCGCGGCGACCGGATGTACGACTTCTTCGACCGGATGGTCACCATCGCCCTGCCGCGCGTGCGGGACTTCCGCGGTCTGCCGACGCGCTCCTTCGACGGGCGCGGCAATTACACGATGGGGCTGAAGGATCAGCTGGTGTTCCTGGAAGTGAACTACACCAAGGTGGACAAGGTCCACGGGATGAACGTGACGATCGTGACGACGGCCGAGACCGACGAGGAGGCGAAGAATCTGCTGACCCTCCTCGGCCTGCCGTTCCGGCGCGATTAGGGAGGCTTGAGAGCGATGGCGACCACAGCCTGGATCGCGGCGATGCGCAAGAAACCGAAGTACGCGATCCGGATCCGCAACCGCTGCAAGCGCTGCGGCCGTGCCCGGGGCTTCATGCGCAAGTTCCAGATGTGCCGGATCTGTTTCCGGAACCTGACGTTGCAGGGGCTGATCCCGGGCGTCACGAAGTCCAGCTGGTAGGCGAAAGGGGCCGAGGACACGATGACCGATCCGATTTCCGACATGCTGACGCGCATCCGCAACGCCGTGCGGGCCCGGCACCCCCGCGTCGAGATTCCGCACTCGAACATGAAGCTGGCGATCGCCTCGATCCTGAAGGCCGAGGGGTACGTCGCGGGGGTCGCCTCGGTCGAGAAGGGGAAGTTCAAGTCCATCCGGGTCACGCTGCGCTACGACGACGAGGGGACGCCGATACTCTCGGGCATCCAGATGGTGAGCCGGCCCGGCCGGCGCATCTACGCGGGTTCCGGCGAGATCCCGCCGGTGATGGGCGGGCTGGGTGTGAGCATCGTGTCGACGCCCAAGGGTGTGTTGAGCGGCCGCGATGCGCGCAAGGCGGGCGTGGGCGGCGAGATCGTCTGCAACGTCTGGTGAAGAGGACATGTCGCGAATCGGAAGAATGCCGATCGCTCTCCCCGCGGGGGTGAGCGTCAAGGTGCAGGGGAACGAGGTCCTCGTGGAGAAGGGGAAGGTGTCCCTGCTGAACCCGCTGCCGGCGGGGATCACGTGCGCGGTCGACAAGGGAACTGTCGTGTTCAAGCGCGCCGACGACACGCGGCAGCAGCGTGCGCTCCACGGACTGACCCGGGCGCTCGTGGCCAACGCCGTGAAGGGCGTCCAGGACGGCTTCAGCAAGGAGCTCGAAATCGTCGGCATCGGCTACAAGGCCCAGGTCCAGGGTCGGGTCCTGTCGATCGCATTGGGATACTCCCACCCGATCGAGTTCCCGATCCCGGACGGCATCGAGATCAAGGTGGACAAGCAGACCCGTCTCACCGTCGCCGGCGCCGATCGGCAGAAGGTCGGACAGGTCTCCGCCGAGATCCGCAAGCTGAGGGCTCCCGAGCCGTACAAGGGGAAGGGAATCAGGTACGCGAACGAGGTCATCAAGAAGAAGGCCGGCAAAGCCGGGAAGACCGGCGCGGCCGCGGGAGCCTGAGATGGTGCATGAGCACGACAAGGACCGGGCCAGGGAAAAGAGACACGCGCGCGTGCGGGCGCGGGTGGAGGGCCGGGCCGAGCGGCCGCGCCTGTGCGTGTACCGCAGCCTGGACCACCTCTACGTGCAGGCGATCGATGACCTGCGCGGTGTGACGCTCGCCACGGCCTCGACACTCGAGCTGCGCGGCGAGAAGGCGAAGACCGGGAACGTCCAGGCGGCGAAGAAGGTCGGGGAATTGATCGCCGCGCGTCTCCTGGAGAAGGGCCTCGACAAGGTCGTGTTCGATCGCGGCGGGTACCTGTACCACGGCCGCGTCAAGGCGGTCGCGGACGCGGCGCGGACCGCCGGATTGAAATTCTAAGCGGGTCGGCGACGACCCGGGGGTAAACGAGTGCCAAGGATCAAGCCGGACTCTCTCGAATTGAAGGACAGGGTGGTCCACATCAACCGCGTGACGAAGGTCGTCAAGGGGGGCAAGAATTTCCGTTTCTCCGCGCTGGTGGTCGTCGGCGACGCCCGCGGCCACGTTGGATACGGGGCGGGCAAGGCGAAGGAAGTCCCCCAGGCGATCGCCAAGGGGATCGAGCGGGCGAAGAGGAACCTCATCCACATCCCCTTGAAGGGGACGACGATCCCGCACCCCGTGCTGGGGATCTTCGGCGCCGGGCAGGTCCTCCTCAAGCCCGCCTCTCCGGGAACCGGCGTCATCGCGGGCGGGGCCGTCCGGGCCGTGGTGGAATCGGCCGGCGTGCAGGATGTCCTGACGAAGTCGCTCGGTACGGCGAACCCGCACAACGTCGTGAAGGCGACGTTCGACGGGCTCATGAAGCTCCGGGATCCGCAGACGACCCGCAACCGGCGACGCGTCGTGGACGACGCTCCGGCGGCGCCTCCGGTCCTGACCGAGGGCGTCGATGCCTAGCGCGAAAAAGCCGGCCGCGGGCGCCAGGCGGGTCAGGAAGACGACGGCGCGCCCTGCGGCCGCGAAGAAACCGGCGAAGCGCGCCGCGGCGACGCCGAAAGTGGGCCGCGCGGTCGCAGAACCCGGGACCGCGCCGGCGACCACCGCGGAGTCGCCGCAGCCGCGGGCCCGGGAGCCGCGCGTCCGGAAGCCTTTGGGCGCGACGATCACCATCGTGCAGTACGTGAGCGGCATCGCCTGCCCGGTGCGACAGAAGCGGGTGCTGCGCGCGCTCGGCCTGCGCCACCCGCACCATCGCGTGGTGCGGCCTGACAACCCCGCGGTGCGCGGCATGGTGAAGGCGATTCCACACCTGGTCAGGATCGAGGAGGGGGAGCATGGCGCGTAAGCTGAATCTTTCGACGCTCAGGGCTGTCAAGGGGGCGCGCAAGAAGCCGAAGCGGATCGGGCGCGGTCCGGGATCGGGTCACGGCAAGACCGCCACCGCCGGCAACAAGGGGCAGCTGTCGCGGTCCGGCCGGAAGCAGTACTTCGGCTTCGAGGGCGGCCAGAACCCGCTGCACCGGCGCCTGCCGAAGCGCGGCTTCACCAACCTGTTCCGGACCGAATACGCGGTCGTCAACGTCGGGGCGCTGAACGCCCTGGACGGGGAGATCACCCCCGAGCGGCTCGTGAAGGAAGGTCTGGTCAAGGCGATGCTGTCGGGCATCAAGATCCTCGGGGACGGCGAGCTGACGAAGGCGATCGTGGTGAAGGCGCACCGGTTCAGCAAGTCCGCGGCGGAGAAGATCGCGCGCGCCGGCGGGCGCGCCGAAGTGATCGCCGGTCCTGCGGCGGCCCGCTAGGAAAAAGAGAGCGAGATGATCGACTCGATCAAGAACATCTTCAGCATCCCGGACCTGAGGAAGCGTGTGATCTTCACCTTCCTGATGCTCGCGGTCTACCGCGTCGGCGGGCACATCCCGGTCCCGGGGATCAATTTCCAGGCGCTGGAGTCGTTCTTCCGGCAGCAGGGGGGCGGCATTCTCGGGTTCCTCGATCTGTTCTCCGGGGGCAACCTGAGGCGCCTGACCATCTTCGCGCTCGGCATCATGCCGTACATCTCGGCGTCGATCATCCTGCAGCTCCTGACCGTCATCTGGCCGTATCTCGAGAAGCTGTCCAAGGAGGGGGAGGTCGGGCGCAAGAAGATCACGCAGTACACGCGCTACGGGACGGTGATGCTCTCGTTCGTCCAGGCGCTCGGCATCGCCTTCTGGCTCGAGAGTCTGTCGCGCGCCGGCGGGGGGGGCGGCGTGGTGCCGCATCCCGGCTGGAGCTTCCGGATGATGACGGTCCTGACGCTGACGACCGGCACCGCCTTCATCATGTGGGTCGGCGAGCAGGTGTCCGAGCGCGGGATCGGCAACGGCATCTCGCTCATCATCTACGCCGGCATCGTTTCCGGCCTGCCCACCGCCGTCGCGACGCTCTATCAGGACGTGACGACCGGGAACCTGGGGGTCATTTCCATTCTGATCCTCCTGGCGGTGATGACCGCCGTGATCGCCGCCATCATCTGGGTCGAGAGGGCGCAGCGCAAGATCCCCGTGCAGTACGCACGCCGCGTCGTCGGCCGGCGGATGTACGGCGGCATGCAGACGCACATGCCGCTCCGGCTCAACACGGGCGGAGTCATCCCCGTGATCTTCGCCTCCTCGGTCCTGGCGTTTCCCCTGACCTTCATGCAGTGGCTGGGAGTGCAGGACAAGCCGTGGCTGGCCAGCCTGTACCACCAGCTCGACTACACCATGCCCCTCCACAACCTCCTCTACTTCGTGGCCATCATCTTCTTCTGCTATTTCTACATCTCGATCATCTTCAACCCGATGGACGTGGCCGACAACATGAAGAAATACGGCGGCTTCGTCCCGGGAATCCGCCCCGGGCGGAGGACGGCGGAATACCTGGACGAGATCCTGACGCGTCTGACGTTCGTGGGAGCCATCTATCTCGGCATGATCGCGCTGCTCCCCCAGATCCTGATCAGCGGGCTCAACATCCAGGCGCTCCCGCTCATCGGCCCGACGCTGGACGCGTGGCTGCCGGCGTTCCTGACGCAGGGGCTCGGCCTGAAGTTCTATTTCGGCGGGACGTCGCTCCTGATCGTCGTCGGCGTCGCCATGGACACGGTGCAGCAGATCGAATCGCAGCTCATCATGAGGCACTACGACGGCTTCTTGAAGGGGGCGAGGATGCGCGGCCGCCGCGGGTGAAGGGATGAGTGCTGTGGGCGGCTCCGGGGCGAGGCTGGTGCTCCTGGGCGCCCCGGGGGTCGGCAAGGGGACGCAGGCTGCGGAGATCTCGCGGCGGACCGGCCTGCCGCACATCTCGACGGGCGACCTGTTGCGCGCGGCGATCCGGGACGGATCGCCCCTGGGTCGCAGGGTGGCGGCGATCGTCGAGCGCGGGGAGCTGGTGCCGGACGGGCCCGTGGCCGAGGTGATGGAGGAGAGGCTGGCCAGGCCGGACGCGGCGGACGGCTTTCTCCTGGACGGGTTCCCGCGGACGGTCGCCCAGGCGGACCTCCTGGACAGGATCCTGGCGAAACGCGGCCAGGCGCTGGATCGGGTGATCAGCATCGAGGTCCCCGAGGCGGAGATCGTCGACCGCCTCGCGGGTCGTCGGTCGTGCGGGCACTGCGGCGCGACGTACCACGTCCGGTACAACCGGCCGAAGGTCGACGGGGTCTGCGACCGCTGCGGTTCGGAGCTGAGGCAGCGCCCGGACGACGTGGAGGCGGCCATCGCGCAACGGCTCAAGGCCTACCGCGAGCAGACGGCACCGCTGGTGGCGCGCTACCGGAAGACCGGCAGACTCGTCGAGATCGACGGGCGGGGAACGCCGGACGAGGTGTTCGGGCGGATTGCGGCGGTGGTCACGGGACTGACGGCATGATCATCTACAAGTCCCGGGAAGAGATCGAGACGATGGACCGCTGCAACCGCGTGGTGGCTCAGATCCTGGCCGCGCTGGCCAAGGCGGTGGCGCCGGGAGTGACCACCGCCGATCTCGATCGCCTCGCGGAGAAGATGTGCCGGGATGCGGCCGTCCGGCCGGCGTTCAAGGGGTACCGGGGGTATCCGTGCGTTCTGTGCGCCTCGGTGAACGAGGAGGTGGTGCACGGCATCCCCTCGGCGAAGAAGGTGTTGAAGGAGGGGGATATCGTCGGGCTCGATTTCGGGGTGGTACTTGAGGGATACTACGGGGACGCGGCCGTGACCGTCCCCGTAGGCCGCATCTCCCGTGAGGCCGATGATCTGCTGCGGGTGACGCGCGAGTCGCTGCGCAAGGGCATCCAGGCGGCGCGCGCGGGGGCGAGGCTTTCGGACATCTCCGCGGCGGTGCAGGCGCACGTGGAAGCGCAGGGATACTCGGTGGTACGCGAGTTCGTCGGCCACGGCATCGGGACCTCGCTCCACGAGGATCCGCAGGTCCCGAATTACGGGACGCCCGGATCGGGCCCGGTCCTCAAGGAGGGGCTGGCCCTGGCGATCGAGCCGATGGTGAACGTGGGGGGCCCGGCCGTGCGGATTCACACGGACGGCTGGACCGCTTCGACGCTGGACGGTTCTCTGTCGGCGCATTTCGAGCGCTCGATCGCCATCACCGGGGACGGGCCCCTGCTCCTCGGCGGCGAAGTGGAGGGACTGTAGTTGCCCAAGGATGAGGCGATCCAGGTGGAGGCGGTGGTCGTCGAGCCGCTGCCGAACGCCATGTTCCGGGTGCAGCTCGACAACAAGCACCAGGTGCTCGCCCACATCTCGGGGAAGATGCGCAAGAATTTCATCCGGATCCTGACGGGAGACAGGGTGCTCGTCGAGCTGTCCCCCTACGACCTGTCGCGGGGACGGATCGTCTACCGGTTCAAGTGAGGCGGGGGAGACGCCGGACATGAAGGTCAGGGCATCGGTCAAGAGAATCTGCGACAAGTGCAAGGTGATCAAGAGGCGCGGCGTGGTCCGGGTGATCTGCGAGAACCCGAAGCACAAGCAGCGCCAGGGATAGAAGGAGAGGCTCCGTGGCACGCATCGCTGGTGTGGACCTGCCGCAGAACAAGCGGATCGAGATCGCGCTGACCTACATCTTCGGGATCGGCCGGTCGCGCAGCAATCGCATCCTCGGCAAGGCGGGGGTGGGGAAGAGCATCAAGGTCAAGGATCTCGCGGAGGACGAAGTCCGCAAGATCCGCGACGTGATCCAGGAAGAGGGGCAGGTCGAGGGAGACCTGCGCAAGAACGTCCAGATGGACATCAAGCGGCTGATCGACATCGGCTGCTACCGGGGAATGCGGCACCGCCGCAACCTCCCGGTGCGGGGCCAGAGAACGCACACCAACGCCCGCACCCGCAAGGGGCCGCGCAAGACGGTCGCCGGCAAGAAGAAGGCCCCGGTCGGCAAGAAGGGATGAAGAGGGTGTCAAGACCCGAGGAGATCCATGGCTGACGCAAAAGACACGAAGGACGCGGGCGCGAAGGAAGGCGGCCCGAAGCCCGAGAAGGCCCCGAGGGCCAAGAAGGCCGAGGCGAAGGAGACGGCCGCACCGGGCCCCGGGAAGGACGCGGCGCCGGTGGAGGCTGGAGGCGGCGAGGGAGCGGCGGTGGTCCGCAAGGCGCCGGGCCGCAAGAAGGAGCGGAAGAACGTCCCATTCGCCATCTGCAACGTGCACGCGTCGTTCAACAACACGGTGATCAGCATCTCCGACCAGGCCGGGAACGTCCTGTCCTGGTCGTCGGCGGGGTGCATCGGCTTCAAGGGCTCGCGCAAGGGCACGCCGTTCGCGGCGCAGCTGGCGGCCCAGGCCGCGGGCAACACCGCCAAGGAGCACGGTGTCAGGCAGATCGAGGTCCGGGTCACCGGGCCCGGCGCCGGACGCGAATCATCCATCCGGGCCCTGCAGGCGATCGGGCTCGAAGTCAAGGCGATCAAGGACGTCACGCCGATCCCGCACAACGGCTGCCGCCCGCCCAAGCGGAGGCGCGTCTAGTGGCCAACTACAGCGGCCCGGTTTGCCGCTTCTGCCGCCGCGAGGGCGCCAAGCTTTACCTGAAGGGCGAGCGATGCTACACGCCGAAGTGCGCCATCGAGCGGCGCGCATTCGCGCCCGGCATGCACGGCCAGGCGCGCAAGCGCAAGACGTCGGACTACGGCCTGCAGCTGCGTGCCAAGCAGAAGGCGCGGCGCACGTATGGGCTGCTCGAGAAGCAGTTCCGAAACTACTTCGAGCTGGCCGAGCGGGAGCCGGGCGTCACCGGACTCAACCTGCTCCGTCACCTCGAGCTTCGGCTGGACAACATCATCTACAGGCTCGGCCTTGGTGCCTCGCGCAAGCAGGCACGCCAGCTCGTCACGCACCGGCACTTCGAGGTGAACGGGAAGACGGTCAACGTGCCGTCGTACCAGCTCAAGCCCGGCGACGAGGTCAAGGTCAGGCCGGCGAACGGGGTCACCGACGTGGCCCTGGAAGCGTCGAAGGTGCGGCCGGTGCCGTCATGGCTTTCATTCAACGGCGATGAGAAAAGCGCCAAGGTGCTCGCGCGCCCCGACCGCAACGAGATGGAGGCGGGCGTCGAAGAGCAGCTGATCGTCGAGTTCTATTCACGGTAAAGGACGGAGGTAAAGGGACCCAAATTGGCAATTGACACGCAGATGACCGTTACGCCGCAGGTTCGCAAGCTCGAGACGAGCGCGAACTACGGCAAGTTCGACATCGAGCCGCTCGACCCGGGATTCGGGACGACGCTCGGCAACACGCTTCGCCGCGTGCTGCTCTCCTCGCTCTGGGGCGCGGCCGTCACGTCGATCCAGATCGACGGGGTTGCGCATGAGTTCACAGCGATCCCGCACGTCAAAGAGGACGTGACCGAGGTCGTCCTCAACATCAAGAAGCTCAATTTGAAGAGTTTCACCGAGGACCCGGTGACCCTGCTCCTCGACGTCAAGGGACCGGCGGAGGTGCGCGCGTCGCACATCCAGGCTTCGTCCGACGTCGAGAT
>WNGH01005765.1_pt1 | contig 14944 bp, 11 predicted proteins | sample 5400631 | NCBI WGS metagenome assembly WNGH01 (sample SAMN13153373, study PRJNA577476) | soil metagenome | isolation source: 115 cm soil or saprolite under Garry oak tree replicate 1 | place: USA:California | collected 2016-06-15
CCGCTGCGGAGCGCCGACTGCGCCGACTGGATGGCCGCGTCGAGCCGCGACTTGAGGCCCGGCTCCAACTTTTCGACCCAGTCTTTGGACTCCTTCGTCACCTGGTACACCATGTTATCGAGCCGGTTACGCTGCTCGATCACGTCGCGCCGCTTCTTGTCCTCGGCCGCGTGGGCCTCGGCGTCCTTCACCATCTTATCGATGTCCTTGTCGGCGAGTCCGGACGAGGCTTCGATCCGAATCTTCTGCTCCTTACCCGTCGCCTTGTCCTTCGCGGAGACGTGCAGGATGCCGTTGGCATCGATATCGAAGGTCACCTCGACCTGCGGGACACCGCGCGGAGCCGGCGGAATGCCGGTCAGCTGGAACTTGCCGATCGTACGGTTGTCCTGCGCCATCTGCCGCTCGCCCTGCAGCACGTGGATCTCGACCGTCGTCTGATTGTCCTCGGCCGTCGAGAAGACCTCCGACTTCTTCGTCGGAATGGTCGTGTTCCTCGGGATGAGCACCGTCGTGACGCCGCCGAGGGTCTCGATACCGAGCGACAGCGGCGTGACGTCGAGCAGCAGCACATCCTTCACTTCACCCGCGAGCACGCCAGCCTGAATCGCCGCGCCGATGGCCACGACCTCATCGGGGTTGACGCCCTTATGCGGCTCCTTGCCGAAAAAGCTCTTTACTATCTCCTGGACCTTCGGCATGCGGGTTTGGCCACCGACGAGGATGACTTCGTCAATGTCACCCGGCTTGAGCCCCGCGTCTGTCAGCGCCTGCTGCATGGGCGGAGTGGTCCGTTTGACCAGATCATCCACCAGCTGCTCCAGCTTGGCACGTGTGAGGGTGAGGTTCAGGTGCTTCGGGCCCGACTGGTCGGCGGTGATGAACGGCAGATTGATTTCCGTCTGCATGACCGTCGACAGCTCCATCTTCGCCTTCTCGGCGGCTTCCTTGAGCCGCTGCAGCGCCATCGGGTCCTTCGAAAGATCGATGCCCTGATCGCGCTTGAACTCCCCCACCAACCATTCCATGACCCGAGCGTCGAAATCGTCGCCACCGAGGTGGGTGTCGCCATTGGTGCTCTTTACCTCGAAGACGCCTTCCGCCAGTTCCAGAATGGAAATGTCGTAGGTACCGCCGCCGAGGTCGTAGACGGCGACTTTCTCTTCCTTCTTCTTATCTAGTCCGTACGCGAGCGCCGACGCCGTCGGCTCGTTGATGATCCGGACCACGTCGAGTCCGGCGATCTTGCCGGCGTCCTTTGTCGCCTGCCGCTGCGAATCGTTGAAGTATGCAGGGACGGTGATGACCGCCTTCTCGACCTTGTGGCCGAGGTAGTCTTCCGCCGTCTGCCGCATCTTCTGCAGGATCATCGCCGAGATCTCAGGCGGCGAGTACTGCTTGCCGCTGACCTCGACGACGGCGAGACCGTTTTGGCCCCGAACGACTTTATAGGGAACGCGCTTCATCTCTTCCGACACTTCCTCATAGCGCCGTCCCATAAACCGTTTGATGGAGAAGATCGTGTTCTGCGGGTTAGTCACTGCTTGCCGCTTGGCGACTTGCCCAACGAGTCGTTCACCGTCCTTAGTGAAAGCGACGACCGAAGGGGTCGTGCGGCCGCCCTCGGCGTTGGGAATGACGACGGGATCACCGCCTTCCATGACCGCGACAACAGAATTGGTCGTCCCGAGGTCAATACCGATGATCTTCTCAGCCATAACTCTCAGCTCCTGATAGGGATGTGATGCCGGCCAGATGCTGCGCGTCGCAAGGGCAAGCATCGTGCCCTGATTCGCTGCCAAAAAGGCAGCGGAAATGTCCGAAACCGCGCGTCGATCCCAAGCGTTTGGGGTGACGACTCCCCCAAGGCTACTAATCGGATGAGTGCGGCTCTGCGTTTCACGCGCGCGGCGTTCGGCGCGGTTCAGCGAGCTTCGCCGGGTCTCGCGGCACGGTGGGCCGAACGGCTGTTCTGCTCGCCGCCGCGCCGTCAGATCAGTGAGCGGATGGCGGCATGGCTGGCGGGCGGGCGGCGCTTCGACCTTACCGTCAGGGGCCGCCGCGTGGCCGCATGGTCGTGGGGTGACCGTGGTCCGGGCGTTCTCCTCGTCCACGGATGGGGTAGCCGGGGCGCCCGCTTCGTCGATCTCGGCGGCGCGTTGCTCGCCAGCGGCTTCCGCGTTGTGACCTTCGACGCGCCCGGACACGGCGCGTCGTCCGGACGACTCAGCTCAGGGCCGGAGTTTGCGCGCGCGGCCCTCGCGGTGGCGACGGCAGTCGGTCCTGTCAGCACCGTCATCGGGCATTCCCTGGGCGGCTTCGCGTCGGCGCTGGCGATCGAGCGCGGCCTTGCGGCGCGCCTTGCGGTCTTCATCTCGCCGTCTGCGAACGTGAATACCTATAGCGCGCAATTCGCGTCACTGCTCGGCGTGCGGGATCCCGTCATGGCGTCGATGCGGGTGCGGCTCGAGCGCCGACTCGGCTTTGAGTGGAAACACATGGATGTGCCGCGGTTTGCGCCCGCGATGCGGATTCCGCTGCTTGTCATTCATGTAGACGTCCGACTTACTTGGCGCGGAGACATGATGGGAGGCATCCATGAGTCGGCGTGACAACCGGGCGCAGCTGACGCTACCTGTTGGACCTCGTGATCATGCAATCGGTCCGCCAGACGCTCCGGTCACGCTCGTGGAGTACGGCGATTTCCAATGTCCGCACTGCGGAAGGGCCTACCCCATCGTCAAGGACATCGTGCGTACGCTCGGCGCAAAGCTGCGGTTCGTGTTCCGCAACTTCCCACTCACCCGGATCCATCCTGAGGCGGAACACGCGGCGGAAGCGGCTGAAGCCGCCGGGGCGCAAGGTGCCTTCTGGCAGATGCACGATCGCCTGTTCGAGCGTCAATTTGCCCTGGACGACGATCACCTCATCGAGTATGCGACCGAGCTCGGGCTCAACGCTGAGCGGATCCGCGGGGAGCTTGACGCGGGAACGTACGCCGGCCGGGTGCGCGACGATTTCATGAGCGGGGTGAAGAGCGGCGTGAATGGGACGCCCACGTTCTTCATCAACGGCGTCCGCTATGACGAGAGTTGGGATCGGGATTCGCTGCTCGGTGCGCTGAAGAATCCCGAGTAACTCTCCGGCACCTCTGCCCTTAGATTCTGTCGCATGTTCCCCTACAAGGACGAGAATCCCACCGAGCGGCCGGCCGTCATCACCGTCGCGATTATCATCGCCAACGTCCTCGCCTTCATTCTTGTGCAGGGAGCGGGAGCGCAGGGGCCATTGGTTCGGTCGGTCTGCGAGTTCGGGCTGATTCCCGGAGAGGTCCTCCACAGTGTCAAGCCGGGCAGCGGCATCGCCCTCGCTCCGGGCATGGCATGTCTGGTCGGTACGGCGCCGAAGTATTGGACCGTGCTCACGTCGATGTTCATGCACGGCGGCTGGCTGCACCTGATCGGCAACATGGTCTTCCTGTGGGTCTTCGGAAACAACATCGAGGACGTGACGGCATGGGTGATGCTTGGCTACTGGATCCTGATCCAGGTCCTCAGCGGTCTGTTCAGTCTGAGCGATGTCGAAACGGGAGGCGTGGCGTTCTTCGCGCACGTCGGCGGCTTTATCGCGGGACTCGTTCTCGTGAAGCTGTTCGCCTCAGAGGATGTGCTGCGACGCCGGCCGCTGCAGCCGGCGTCGTATTATCGGTACCGGACTTACTGATCGCTCTTACCCTTCGGCGTGATGTTTGATCGATTTCCCCTCCACGAGGAACACCACGTCTTCGGCAATGTTGGTGGCCAGATCCGCCACGCGCTCGAGGTTGCGGCTCACCAGAAATAGCTCCATGGCCGTCCCAATGATGTGGGGATCCTCCATCATGTGCGTCAGCAGGATCCGAAACATCGACTGGTGCAGCGCGTCGACGCTGTCGTCGCGGCGGCAGATGGCACGCCCCGCCTGCGCGTCGCCGCGCACGAACGCGTCGAGTGCGTCGGCGAGCATCGTGCGCGCCTGGCGCGCCATCTCGAGGAGCTCGGGCTCAGGCACGATGGGGCGGGCGGCCAGGAGCCGCTCCGCCGATTGTGCGATGTTGACGGCGTGATCGCCGACGCGCTCCAGGTCGTTGGAGATCTTCATCGCGGCGGTGAGGAAACGGAGGTCGCGGGCCATCGGCTGCTGGGTGGCGAGGAGCCGGATGACCGTTTCCTCGACCACGAGCTCGAGGTGGTCGATTTCCCGGTCGCCGGCGATGACGTCGCGGGCCTTGTCGGCGTCCCGCTGCAGGACGGCGTCCACGGACGCGGCCAGCGCGGCTTGCGCTTCCCCCGACATATTGAGAAGAGCGACTTTGAGCTCCGAGAGCTCGTCGTGAAAATGTCTGTGGCTCGTGGCTTGCGCGTTCATCCGAACCTTCCTGTGATGTAAGCTTCCGTCCGCTCGTCGGTGGGTCGCGTGAACACCTGTTGCGTCGTGCCGAATTCCACCAGGTGGCCCACGTAGAAGAATCCTGTGAAGTCCGACACGCGGGCCGCTTGCTGCATGTTATGCGTCACGATGACGATTGTGTAGGTTTTCTTGAGCTCGACGAGCAGCTCCTCGATCCGCTGGGTCGCGATCGGGTCGAGCGCGGAGCAGGGCTCGTCCATCAGCAACACCTCGGGCTCGTTCGCGAGCGCCCGCGCGATGCACAGGCGTTGCTGTTGTCCGCCCGACAACGCGGTACCCGGTTCCCGCAGGCGGTCGGCGACTTCATCCCACAACGCAGCCTGGCGCAATGCGCGCTCTACACGGTCGGGCAGCTCCCGCGTGGGCGCTAGGCCGTTCAGGCGTGGCCCGTACGCGACGTTGTCGTAGACCGGCTTGGGGAAAGGATTGGGGCGCTGGAAGACCATCCCGACGCGGCGGCGCAGCGCGACGACATCAGTTCCCGGGGCAAAGACCGATCCGCCATCGAGGAGGATGTCGCCGGTATGTCGCGCGCCGGGCGTGAGATCGTGCATCCGATTGATGGACCGTAGGAACGTCGTCTTGCCGCACCCCGACGGCCCGATCAACGCAGTGATGGCATTGCGCGGGATGGTGCACGTGATGCCGTGGAGTGCGTGTGTCGGACCGTACCAGAAGTTGTAGGCCCGAGACTCGAGGACCGACGCCGTCTGGCTCATCCGAACCGCCCGGTGATATACGCTTCGGTCTGCTCGACTTTCGGTTTTGTGAAGATCTCGTTCGTCTTGCCCACCTCGATCAGACTGCCGAGGTACATGAAGGCGGTGTAGTCCGACACCCGCGCCGCCTGCTGCATGTTGTGCGTGACGATCACGATCGTGTACAGCCGCTTGAGCGCATGGCACAGCTCTTCGATGCGCTGGGTGCCCGCAGGATCGAGCGAGGCCGTCGGCTCGTCCAGCAAGAGGATCTCAGGCTGCGGGGCGACAGCCCGGGCGATGCACAGCCGTTGCTGCTGGCCGCCCGAAAGGTCCAAGGCGCTGGTGTGCAGCCTGTCCTTGACCTCGTCCCATAGCGCCGCCTGCTGCAGTGCACGGCCGACGGCGTCGTCGACTTCCGCGCGCTGGCGTCTCCCGTTCACGCGTAATCCCGCCGCGACATTGTCGTAGATCGACATCGTAGGGAAGGGCGTCGGCCGCTGGAATACCATCCCGATGCGACGGCGGAGCTCGATCGGACTGACGCCGGCGGCATAGATGTTCACGTTGTCGAGCAGAACCTCGCCCTGCACGCTCGCGCCAGGCGTCAGCTCATGCATGCGGTTCAGGCAGCGCAGCAGCGTGCTCTTGCCGCATCCCGACGGGCCGATGATCGCGGTGACCGTGTGCGCGGGGAACAGGAGCGACACGTCGCGCACGGCGCGATGGTGCCCAAAGAGCGCCGTCAGATGCGCGGCCTCGAGGCGCAGTCGGGTATTAGCGGATGCTACCATAGCGTTGCCGCGTGACCCAACGCGCGGTGAGCGAGATAGTGAGCACAAGCCCCATGAGGACGAGTGCCGACGCCCAGGCGAGGCGGTGCCACTCGTCGAACGGCCCGGTCGCGTACACGTAAATCTGCAACGACAACGTCTGCATGGGCTGCGTGACCGAGAGCGTGAAGGTGATGTTGCCGAGGGCTGTGAAGAGCAGCGGGGCGGTTTCGCCGGCAACACGGGCGATCCCGACCAGACACCCGGTGACGATCCCGCCGAGCGCCGTGCGAGCCACCACCTTGAGCGAGGTGCGCCAGCGCGGATAGCCGAGCGCCAGCGCTGCTTCGCGCAGCGAGTGCGGGACCAGGCGCACCATCTCCTCAGTGGTGCGGGTGAGCATCGGAATCATCAGGATCGCGAGCGCGATGCTGCCCGCCAGCGCCGAGTACCCGCCCGCGGGTTTCACGATGAATGTCCAGGCCACGATTCCGATGACGATGGAGGGGGTGCCGTTGAGGACGTCGGCCACGAACCGCACGAAGAGTCCCAGCCGTCCGCCGCCGTATTCGGCGAGATACATCCCAGCGCCGACGCCAAAGGGGACGCCGATGAGCGCTGCCATTCCGACGATGATCACCGTGCCGACGATGGCATTGGCGACGCCGCCGCCCGTCTGTCCCGCGGGCACGGGGCTCTTGGTAAAAAAAGCCCAGTCGATGGAGGACGCGCCCTTTGCGAGCAGGTTGCCGAGAATGAGGACGAGCGCGAGCACCGCCGTGAACGAGAAGATCACCACCAAGACCGTCATGAAGCGGCTCATGAGGTGGCGCCGGAACGCAGAGGCCCTCACAGCGCCGTGCTCCCAACCGCAGCGCCCCGCGCAACGCGCCAGATCAGAATGCGCGCGACCGCGTTGACCGCGACGGTCAGCACAAACAGAATGAGCCCGACCTCGACGAGCGCCGACTGGTACATGCCGGTGGTCGCTTCGCTGAATTCATTGGCGATCGCCGCGGCCATCGTGTAGGCGGGCTGGAGCAGGGAGACGCTGATATCGTGGCGATTGCCGATGAGCATCGTCACGGCCATGGTCTCGCCCAGCGCTCGCCCGAGGCCGAGGATGATCGCGCCCATGAGACCGGCTCGGCCGTAGGGGAGCACCGCCGAGCGCACCGCCTCCCACCGCGTAGCACCCATGGCGAGCGCCGCTTCACGTTGGCTCGCCGGCACGGCGAGCAGTACCTCCCGCGACACCGCCGCGATGTACGGCACGATCATGATCGCGAGGATGATTCCACCCGCGAACAACGAATTCCCGTAGAAGACGCCCTGGAGGAACGGCGTCCAGCCGAAGACGGCTTTGAGGGGCGGGACGACGTAGCTGCGGAGGAAGGGAATGAGGACGAAGATCCCCCACAGTCCGTAGACCACGCTGGGAATCGCGGCGAGCAGCTCCACGAGAAATGCGACCGGCTGGCGCAGCCAACGCGGCGAGAACTCGGTGAGGAAGATGGCGACGCTCAACGCCAGCGGTACCGCGATGAGCAGCGCGAGCAGCGACGACGCCAGCGTTCCGAAGATCATTGGCGCCGCGCCATAGATCTCGGCAATGGGATCCCACGTCGACGTCCACAGGAACGACGGACCGAAGCGCCGCAGCGCGGGTAGCGCGTCGACGAACAGCACGCCGAGAATGATGAGAATCAGGACTGGCAGCGCCAGCGCGAACCCGGTCAGGACGCGCCGATAGACGCGATCGCCGCGGTCGGCGCCAACGAGTGATTGCCAGCGTGATTCGATATTCGGTCGGCCGGGGGGAACGCCCTCGATGGGGAGGCTGGTCATCGGGGCGGAAGCTACCGGCGCCTCATCCGCTGTCCGTCACGGCGGTGTAACGGAATTGTCACCGTGAAAAAGAAACACCTCCCCGTGCCCTCAACTACAACACGCGGGAGGTGCTCTATGGTCTAGAGAACGGAGCGACCAGCGGCCTTGATAGACTTTAGGCGAGCCTCAATCCAGGGATGCAGACCCTTCGGCAGCGGCGCATAGCCAAGCTGCGGTGCCTTGGCCTGGCCCTCGCCCTCGGCCCACCAGATGAACTGGACGAGCGCCCGCCCTTTGGCGGTATCAGCATACGCCTTGTGCACCAGCAACCAGGTAAAGGTCGAAATCGGGTAGGCCTGAGCGCCGGACGAATTCGTGATCGAGACCCGGAAATCGGTGTTCGGGCCCATGTCTTTCATGGCACCGGCGGCCGCCGCCGTAACGGCCTCGAGCGTCGGCGTAATCCAGTTGCCCGAGCTGTTACGCAGCGTGGCGAACTGGATCTTGTTGGTCGTCGCGTACGCCAATTCGACGTATCCGATCGCGCCCGGCGTCTGGCTGACCGTAGCGGAAACACCCTCGCTGCCGCGGCCGCCCAGCCCCACGGGCCAGTTCACGGACGGGCCTTTGCCGACCTTCTGCTGCCACTCCGGACTCACCTTGGACAGGTAGTCCGTGAACGCGAACGAGGTGCCCGAGCCCTCGGCGCGATGCACCACGATGATGTCCGACCCGGGAAGCGTCACGCCCGGGTTGATGCTGGCGAGCCGCGCGTCGTTCCACTTGGTGACCTTGCCGAGGAAAATGTCGGCGAGGACATCGGGGGTGAGCCGGACGGGCTGCGCGAGGCCCTGCAGGTTATAGATGATCACAACCGCGCCCATCACGGTCGGAATGTGGAGGACGTTGCCGCTGATCGCGGCGATTGCGGAGTCCGACATCGGGGCGTCGGACGCGCCGAAGTCCACAGTGCCGTCGGAGAACTGCCGAATACCACCGCCCGAGCCGATCGACTGGTAGTTCAGCTTCACATCGGCATGCGACTGGTTGTAGGTCAGCATCCAGTCTTGGTAGATGATGTTCGGGAACGTCGCCCCGGCGCCGTTGAGCTGCACCTGAGCGGCCGCCGGGACAGCGGCACCGAGCAGCGCGGCGAGGGTGAGGAATCGAGTGTGCTTCATGAGTAGTTTGCTCCGTTGCCTAGAACGTGAACTGCGCCTGGAAGTAGGCCTGTGAACGCGTCGCTTCGAGTGCCGGTGTCGGCGTGCCACCCTGATAGGTCAGCCAATCGATGTCAGCGAGGAGGCGAAGGTTCGGGGAGAGCTGATAGGAGGCGCCGCCAACGACGCGAGTCAGCCGATTGTTCCCGACATTCGTGTTGGGATCTGTCAGATCCACGCGGGCGAGCACGGCGGCCTTTGAGTTCGTGAAGTGGTACACGCCGAAGAAGCTCGCCACGGACCCGGAAAGCTTGGGTGCGGTCGTGCTGTCCTTGGTTACCGCGTATTCGCCCGCCAGCGTGATTTGGCGCGTCCGGTACGAGAGCATGCCGAGCAGCCGGCTGCGCGTCCCACCGCCGGTCGGCTTGCCGTACTGGCCATAGGCGCTGACGCGGAGTCCGCCCACCCGGCTGCCGTCGTCCGTCGGCTTTACGCGCACCGACACTCGGCCCATCAGATCCTTGCGCTGGTCGCCGGTGCCACCGCTGTAGCTCTCACCGTTGTAGACACCGACTTGCATGTTGACGCGATCGGCGTTCCAATTGCCGTCCACGCCCAAGCCGAAGTCCGACGAGGAGAGATAGCCGCCGCGCTCCATCGCCATCTGTCCCTGCATGCGGTAATCCCACAGCGCCTCTTCCCAATCGATCCAGGGCGTATGGATTTGGCCGAGCTTGTAGGTGAGAGAGCTGCCTTGGGGCGTGTAGGCGACGTAGGCGTACTTGAGGCGATAGCGCAGCGACGCGTCACCGGCGGGTCGATTGACATCGGCCGTGATGCGCGTGGTGACCCCACCCGAGAACCGGCCAATCACGTTGATATAGGCCCGGGTCACGTCGAAGTTGTTGTTGTGGTTGGCCGTGTCTTTGAGCTGGTAGACGTACTGGAGATACGACACGCCGCTAACGGTGACCTGCGGCGCCTGAGCCGCTTGCGCCTGCGCGCCAAGGTTGGAAGCCAGCGTGAGGCTGACGGCGGCCACAACAGCGAGACTCCAAAGTGGTCGTACGTGCACGGTTTTCGCTCCTCTTAAGGGTGATCTAACCAGGTAACGAAGACTCGCTTACCCGCATCACCACATTCTGTTGCCAGTGTCACGGGTGTGTAACAACGAGCCTCCGCTACCTAGACAGGAGGATGAGTCGACCTCATACGCGATTCGCACGAGCCAACATGCGCGCGTCGATCAGCGGGTGGTGACGACTGCGTTACGGCTGTGTAACGGGATTTAAACGGGGAAATACAAACGGATTGTGGTGCCGCGGCCGAGTTCGCTGTCCGCCTCGACACGCCCACCGTGCGCCTCGACGAGGTGCTTCACAATGGCCAGGCCGAGGCCCGTTCCGCCCTCCTGCCGCGAACGACCGGGGTCGACCCGATAGAAGCGCTCGAAGATGCGGGGTAGGTGGTCGGCCGGGATACCCGATCCCGTGTCGCTGACGCTCACGACGGTTTCATCGCCAGCACGCTCTGCCGCAACGCGGATGCGACCGCCCGGTGCCGTGTGCCGGAGCGCGTTGTCGAACAAGTTCGTGAAGATCTGCCGTAGCGCCTCGGGATCGCTATTCACGGCCACGGAATCACTCGTTTCGAGCTCGAGCTTTTGACTGGCCGCGCGCTCCGCGAACGGGCGCCATGCCTCGCGGGCCGAGGCATCCACCCCAATCACGCGAGACTCGGGGTGCCAGCTGCCCGACTCGATGCGCGACAGATCGAGGAGGTCATCCACGAGGCGCTGCATGCGGCGCGCATTGTCCACGATCGTCTGCGCGAAACCGATCACCTGCGAGTCCCGCGCCTCAGCGGCGAGCGTTTCGGCGTAGCCGGCGATCGCCGTCAGCGGAGTCTTCAGCTCGTGGGACACGTTCGCGACAAAGTCGCGCCGGATCGTCTCGAGACGTCGTACGTCGGTGACGTCGCTCAATACCAGCAGCGTCCCGCCGTCCTCGAGCGGGCGCGCCGAGACCACGACCGTGCGGTCGCCGAGATCGAGCTCTCGTCCTTCTACGACGGCGCCGGCCAACACTTCCCGCATCAGTGCGCGATGGGCGCGGTCGTGGAACAGCTCGCCGAGGGGCGGCAACGGCTCGGTGGCGTCGTAGCCGAGGAGCCGGCGCGCGGCGGCATTGGTCGAGTTGACGGTGCCGCGTTTGTCAGCGGCGAGGACGCCGTCAGACAGCGCCTCGAGCAGGGTCCGGGATTCCTCGCGCTCGCGCCGCAGGTCTTCGAAGCGGCGCTCCAGCTCGTGATGCATGGCGCGGAGCGCGTCGACATGGTGGGCCAGCTCGGGGACGTGGACGTCGGGAAACTCCGCCGCTCGTCCGGCGGCGATGTCACGCGCCGCATCGGCGATCCGCAGCAACGGACGGGCGAGCACGCGGGAGAGCAGCCATGCGACGAGCCAGGTCGCCAGCAACAGCAGCAATCCCGCGGCCGCGACGGCGCGCTGCACGGCGTGCACCTGCGCATCGACCACGATGAGCGTCGTGGACACCCGTACCACGGCGAGACCGGGCGGACCGTCCTTGATGGCGACGTACATCTGCGGCTCGTTAGTGGACGCGCTCAGCCGCTCGTTCATGCCCACGCGCTGAGCCGAGTCCAACACGGCGCGCACCTCGGGGCGGTTGCGATGATTCTCGAGCCGGGCCAGCGACGCGCGATCGAACTCGGTGTCGCCGCGGACGTGGCCTTCGGGATCGATCAGGGTGACGCGCCGACCGAGGCGCGCACCGGCGAGCACGGCGAACTCCGGCCAGCGCGCTGAGTCGGCGGGCGTGAACGCCGCCACCAGCCGCGCCTCGCGCTCCAGCTCCCCGGCGATTTCCTGCTCGAGATGCCGGCGGAGGATGACGTCGGCGGCGATGATCGATCCGGCGACCGCGGCGGCCACGAGCAACCCGATGCTCGCGAAGAGCCGCGTGACGAGTTTCATGTGCGGCGGCGGCGCGTGCCCGTGGAAGATCGCGGTGGCGGCGCGGGCTCCCGAAACCGGTAGCCGACGGCGCGCACGGTCTCGATCCAATCACCAGCCGCACCGAGCTTGGTGCGGAGACGCTGCACGTGCATATCCACCGTGCGCGTCTGGATGTCCGGCTGTGCCTGCCAGACCGACTCGAGCAGCTGCGAGCGCGATTGCACGCGATCGCGGCGTTCGATCAGACGCTCCAGGAGCTTGAACTCGGTGGCCGTCAGCTCGACCTCTTTGCCGTCCGCGGTCACGCGGTGCGCCGTGCGGTCGAGGACGATCGGCCCGCCGACCAGGCGGCCGCCGGCGGCGACGGGTGGCGCGGCGAGGCGGCGCAGAATCGCGCCGACGCGCAGCACCAGCTCTTTCGGGGAGAACGGCTTGGCCAGGTAATCGTCAGCGCCCAGCGTCAGCCCCTTGATGCGATCGGGCTCGTCTTTGCGGGCGGTCAGGAGCAGCACGCCGACGTCGCGCGTCTCGTCGCGCCGGCGCAGCTCGGCGAGCACTTCGAACCCGGAATGTCCCGGCAGCATGAGATCCAGCACAACCATGTCAGGCCGCTCTTCGCGCGCGGAGCGCAGCGCGTCGGCACCGGTGCCGGCGGTCGTGACGCGGTAGCCTTCCTTCGCCAGATGGTACGCAACGAGCGCCGTGATGTCGGGCTCGTCGTCCACGACGAGAATGCGGTGCACCGCTGCGGTGTCGTTCGCCATCGCCGGCGAGAAGGTAGTGCGACCGACAGTTGAAACACAACCGTAAGGTCTAGCAAAACGCAGAGTAGCCGCGGTAGCTTTGTGCGCACTATGCGGCTCTTCTGCTCCCTGCTGCTCGCACTTCAAGCACCGACCACCCCTCCCGATACCGCACACATCGTCATCGTCGCCACGACCGACGTTCATGGCCGCGTGCTCGGCTGGGACTATGTCCGCGACGCCGCGACGCCAGGAGGCCTGTCACGCGCCGCAACGGCCCTCGAGACATTGCGCGCGCGCTACCCCGCCAATCTGGTGCTGGTCGACGCCGGTGATCTGCTGCAGGGCAATCCATTTGCCACGTACTTCGGCCGCTATGACAAGCGCCAGCCGCAACCGATCGTCGATGCGCTGAACGCATTGCAGTACGACGTCGTCACGCCCGGGAACCACGACTTCGATTTCGGCGTCGATTTTCTGCGGCGCGCCGCCACCGAGGCGACCTACCGCTACGTCTCGGCGAACGTCGTCGACGACAGCGGGAAGGCGCTGTTCGCGCCCACGGTGGTGTTGTCACGGGGTGCCGTGAAGATCGGCATCACCGGGTTCACGACTCCCGGCGTGATGCTGTGGGATCGCGCGCAGCTCGCAGCCGCTTCGCATCTGCGGGTCCGCCGCATCGCTGACGCGGCACCGGCCGCGGTGGCGGCTCTGGATCGCGCCGGAGTGGATCTCAAGGTGGTGCTCATTCACAGCGGTTTCGGCTCGTCGACCTACGACACGACGGGCGTCGGCCCCGAGAACGATGCCGCCGCGCTCGCCGCCATGAACCCCAAGCCGGACGTGGTCATCGTCGGCCATACGCATCGCGAAATCCGCGACACCGTGATCAACGGCGTCCATTTCGTGCAGCCCAAGAACTGGGTGCAGAGTCTGGCCGTGGTGCATGTGACGCTCGCGAAAGACTCGGCACGCGCGGGTCGTTACCGCGTCACGGGTGTGCGCGCCGACCTGATCCCCCTCGCTAACGTCGCCGAGTCACCGCGGTTCACGCAGCGAGTGAACGCCGCGCACCAGGCGGCGCGTCTCTGGGCAGGCACACCGATCGGCAGCGCGTCGCCGGGATTCGATGCCCGGTACGCCCGCGTGCAGGACACGCCGCTACTCGACTTCATCAACGAAGTGCAGCGCCGCCGCGCCGGAACGGAGCTCTCGTCCGCGGCGGCGTTCGATGTGCAGCCGGGACTGCCCGAGGGGGAGGTGCATCAGCGGGACGTGCTGGGGATCTATCCGTACGAAAACACGCTGCGCGCCGTGAAGATCAGCGGCCAGCAGCTGCGCGAGTACCTCGAGCATGCCGCGCGCTACTTCAACACCTACGAACCTGGCGCCCCCCGCACGATCATCAACGACAGCGTCGCCGGCTACAACTACGACGTGGTCAGCGGCGTGACCTACAACATCGATCTGTCGCGACCTGCGGGGCTGCGCATCCGTGGCCTCGCGTACAATGGCAAGATCGTGCAGCCCAGCGACACGTTCACGATGGCGGTGAACAGCTACCGGCAGGCCGGTGGCGGCGCGTACACGATGATCGCGCACGCGCCGGTGATCTACGACAAGGGCGAAGACATTCGCGAGCTGCTGGTCGACGAGATCCGTCGCGCACGCACGATCCAGGCCGCGACGTATCTCCATCCGAGCTGGGCCATCATTCCCGAAGCCGCCCGCGCGGCCGCGCGGGCGGCGTTCGGACTCGCGCCGGCGGCGGCTCCCGTCGTCCGGGACAGCACGCTGCTGCGCGTGCTCGCGACGAGTGATCTGCACGGCCAGCTCGAGCCGCGCGTGTGGGATTGGTCGGAGGGGCGGCCGGTCGGTGGCGTTGCGGCGCTCAAACCGTGGCTCGACAGCCTCACCGGTGCTTGTCAATGCGCCTCCGTACGGCTGGATGCCGGCGATGAGATGCAGGGCACGGCGCTTTCGAACGCGACCTACGGGCGTGGCACAGTCGACGCCATGAACAGGCTCGGCATCGACGCGGCGGCGATCGGCAATCATGAGTTCGATTGGTCGATCGACACGCTGCGCGCTCGAATCAGCGAAGCGAGATATCCCTTCCTCTCCGCCAACATCACGACCGCAGCCGGGACGGCGCGGCCGGATTGGGCGACGCCCTGGAAACTCGTGACAAAGAGCGGCGTGAAGATCGCGGTGATCGGCTTGACGACAACTGAGACGCCCACGAGCACGGCGTCGCGCAATATTCAAGGCCTGGCGTTCGGAGACGGTGCGCAGGCGATCAAGCGCTATCTCC
>WNGH01012861.1_pt1 | contig 14944 bp, 11 predicted proteins | sample 5400631 | NCBI WGS metagenome assembly WNGH01 (sample SAMN13153373, study PRJNA577476) | soil metagenome | isolation source: 115 cm soil or saprolite under Garry oak tree replicate 1 | place: USA:California | collected 2016-06-15
GAAACACCTTTGTCACATAAGTCTCTTAATTCATGCCTAATCTGGTGTGATATTGCAAGAGCCTGGGAAGCACTTTCAATCCTACCGGGTAGACCGAAGTGGAGATGCTGTTTATATGAGAGACCCAGGATGGGAATGTTACGCGCAACATCCTGCGCTATATTGCGTTCTATAGTAATCACCACCACGGCAGTTCGCGGATCACCGTGATCACTATAGATCTGTTTTTGTAGTGGTGTTGGATCTGTGGTTGCGCCTTCTGTACTCCAGGTTTCTTTTTGACCTTCAAGTAGCAAGGTGAAACGTGAAGTTTCTGGTATCGCGTGTCCAAGGGTAAAGGGTGCTGGTAGATAAGCTTGCACGTCTATATGCAGTCTGCGGCTGCGTGTTTGGGCGCTGAGTACTTTTTTCACATCTTCTAGAGCTGGTAAAAGCAGTTCATCCCAATCCTTCTCTGGTGGCGGTTCTTTTTTACTTGTATACAACTCCATCCAGTCCAGGTCGAGGTCCAGGCTGGGTGTTGGTGGTACATAGTCGACAGTTCGTAGTACGATCCAGGGTTCGTAGTTATGGTCTGCGCCAACCCGGCGCAATCGAAGAGCATAGGTTGCTTTGAGGATACGTTGGGATATTTCTCTGAGTTTCTCATTATAAAGCTCTATATCCTGGTCAGGGTCAGGCAGAGAAACTGCGTTAAATTCCGTTAAGGAGCGGTAGCCGCGAGTGGTGCTGTTTTGCTGTACTTGAGCGAAGGTGACGCCTTGTAAAATGGGGATGATTTTGTATTCCTGGTCTTGCTCCCAGCGTTGTAGAGCAGCACGAACTTCAATATCCCAGATGAAGTCAGATTGAAGACATTCAGGGGTGAGGTAGATGACAAAGGCGTCGGTTTCTTGTTGGATGGCTTGTACGATTTCGTGTTCGTTAGAGCCTCCCAGGGGCAAATCTGTGATGTCGCGCCAGGCTCGGACGCCGCGCGCTTTGAGGTGTTGTTGCAGGCGTTTGACTTGTTCGGCGTCTTCGCGTTTGTAGCTTAGGAAGGCGGTGGCGGGACGCTCTAAGCCTGAGATACTCTGACTATTCGAGTTCGGCGATATATGTTGAGGTGGTTGCATGTTTTGTATAATCTTCTCCTGAACAGATTTCGCTTATCAACACTTTGGCACATTCTTCGTATCGACGATGCGCTTTCCTATACTACCTGGCGTATCTAATCAGTCTCGTTTGCTAGACAGTAGTAAATTATATTCACCACAGGAACCGTGAGGACTGAATTTGCTGTTCTCAACTGTTCTACACTAGATTTCCCGGGCAGGTACCACTGGAACTTTGAAAAGGGAAAATTTATCTAGATTATCTCTGTAGGCATCAAGGAAAAGCCGACTATGGCTCACTTTTTTACTAATGCCGCCATTGAGTATTTTCAAATCTGTCTCGAGTTGCACTTTTTTATCCAGTTCTTTGTCACTAATAAGTGTATGATAGAGATAAGGCAGCCCTGCTTTTTGAGCAGCAAACATAGCCATAGCTGTCATCCCCTTACGCCCACCAGAAAGCGCGAGATCAATTGACCAGTATGGATGCTTGTTCCGTACTTCTCGAATTTTCTCCTCTAACGTTCTTTGATATGTTTCGCAGGCAAAAGTAGAGTCAATATCTCTTAAACCTGGTATGCGTACTCTAGTACATACAACTGGCATACCCTCAAAAGCCTCGACAACAAGCGTAGCGCTTGTTCGCAACTTCTCTTGTTCTTCCGGGTAGAAGAGAATTACCTCGTGAATAATGCGCCCCAAACACCTTTTGAGTAATACGTATAGTTGAGTCGCAATCATGGGGGTAGTCCCCAATGGCACTAGCAGAATACTATCTTTCGGGAAGAGTGACTCCACCTTGTACGGTCCTTGTTTCCCAGCATCTATCTCTCCTTGCGCTGCCAATGATCTCTTGAGCAATTCTTCTCTTGTTGGCTCGTATGTCGTTCTCGTCTTATGTTTTGCTAGGCCAGAAATAATCACTCGCTCTACAGGAGTTTTGTTACCTGGATAGCTATAAATATCTCCCGGTTCAGTATGGTAAAACACACGCTCTGTCGTGCTTCCTTCACGCTTATAAAAGTGATAGTGTAAAGATCTTCCTGATCCTGGTACTATTCCTTTCTGAGAGTCATGAATAGCGCCTTTTAGAAGCGTAGCAGACCGCATATATTCAAAGCATGTGGCAAAATTTGATGCGAGAGGTTCATTATGTGTTTTCATACGTTCATATTCATTTTTTATATCCTCTGTAACAAAGACAGGAAGGATATGTTTGGGCGTATTGGGCTGATAGAACCATCCATAAAACTCTGCTATTTCAGCTTTTCGAGGTTCTGTTTCCCGCATGCGCTCCAGATCCTTGCTGGTAAAATGCTGGAGATATTCAATAAATTCGTCACTGGCCTGTTCTTGAGGCCCAAAGGGTATATCAACCAGGATCAAGTCTTGCGACGGTGGAAGCATCGTGCGCTGAAGCCCGATGGGATTTTTGATATTCGACAACGTCTGAATTGACTTAAAGTTGTAGCGGCTGGTATGCTCATGCCGATCCAGCAAATGATAGAGCTTTTTGATGTGCGGGAAAAACGGCACAGCTAGAGCCATAAGCGCGGACATATTTTTACGCCCACCGGCCAGCGACAGGTAAACATGATCCTCTGGTGACTGGAAGAGGGAAAGTAGTCCGAAAAGCTCTCGTAAAAAGGTGAAAGTCTCCTCCTCCGTATCGGCATCTTCAAAAGGAAGTGGCCAGGCTTCTACAGGACACTCCTCTTTGAGTACCTGTTCAATCATCTTGTAGCCCTTTGGAATCCAAAACCCTTCGGGATGAAGCACCACTATTTTATCAATAGTGCCGATTTGCTCCTTAACCTTCAGATATGTGCCCGTTACCACTATTGGCGACTCGCCCAGGCTGGCGATGAGGATGTTTGCCATGTCTACCTTTCCTTCATTGAACACACATCACGGCGTCCCAGCAATACGAACGGCGGAGTTTTTGGAAAACCAGGCTTGATCGGGATATTTGTATTCGACATTTGTGGGAACGGGCCAACGCCAGATACGACGAAGATCAGTCATTGCTACCTGGGAGAGAAAGCCGGGAGTGTATTTCCGAATATGAGCGTCGATAAATGCCTGCGAGTCCTTTTCTTCCAAAGGCTCTGCTTTGCTCTTCCGGTTGCGTACCCCCTCTACAGTATAACGCCTGGCGTAGTCTACCAGCGTCAAGCTGGTGGGTTTGAAGTGGACAGTGCCTAATCCCATGGGCTTACCATAGCCGATCTTGTGACGCATGGCCGCTTCAAGCTGGACAGCTAAGAGCAAGACAGCAAATTCTTCTGCCTCCAGATTGGTAAAATCAATATGGAACTGAAAGCGCGTCCCATTATCTAGCGGGTGTATGAGCCGGTTATAGGCCTGGAGACCAAGAGCAAATTCTGGCTCTGCGTGGTGAAAGTAGTACTTGCGCCCGGCTATATGCTGCGTGGTCGGATCGAGGTAAAAAGCTTTATGATGAGGCTTAGGATTCATCAATGCCTGTGTATAGGCAGGTTCATGTTCCACAACATGTACCGATAGGGCATCGCTGACATTGACTTTTCCGAGAAACACCCCAGCATTACTTCCTCTTCCCATCATGCCGAAGACGCGGCAGGCGATGCATAGTTCATTATGCGTATTACATTGTCTGAACTTGTAAGGCACCAGGTCTGCGTAATTTATTCTGATTCTTTCCTGAATATGCTTGTATTCGTAAGTTCTATCAAACAGAGTAAAACAGCCATTACCCAGGGTCTCTACAAGCTCGCGCAGTACCCCTTTGAGTGAACTGCCCGGCAAGATATAAGGAGTCTGATCTCCAATCTGCTGCCGCATAAAGGGGAGCGCTTTGGTAGGATCACTTTTCGAGCGATCATTAGCATTGGCGCGAGTATCGGGAAGAAAGACTGGCGTTTCGGCTTCTATCTCTACCTCGATTCGTCCTGAATACAATTGCGCATTATTGACTGCCGTCAATCGATAATGCCAGCGCGGTTCTTTCCGATTCGGAAAGCTTTTCCAATCGACTCGCACGAAATCGTATGGATTCATTCCTTCACCTCCGCCAGATTCCGAAAACGAAAAAGTATTCGCTCGTTCGTCACGTTATGCCGGTATTCGTATACATTCAATTTCACGTAGTCCTTGCGTTTGTCCTTTACCGGATAGCGCAACAGGCGCGGAATACGTACTTCGGCAAAATCATCCTTTTGGGCAGGTTCACCTATGTTGCCTACTTTCTCATCGTCCAACCGCTTTCCAAAAAGATAATAGCTGCTGGTTGCCCTGACACAATCTTTTAATACATCAGTTTTTTCTGTAGGCAGAGGTAGAGTACGCTTGTTCCCAATGTAAACAGCCTGCACTCCACTATTGATTTTCTCCCAACGCAGCTCAAACTCTTCATGGAAGATGCGCCCGGCGGTATACTCGCTGAAATCGGTGTCAGGACAGGGATACTCCGTAAAAAAGAGCAAGTTTTGTCGATCCTCTTTTCCCACCATCTTTTGTGGCTGCATCTCTAACAATATGAGTGAACCGGCGGAATCTGAGAGAAACGAACACGCCTCTATGAATTCCTTGATGTCTGCAACAGGGCCGGCATACACCGCTTCATCTGTAGCAGTGGCTATCTCGCTCATGCTTGCTTCCCTTACCCTTTCACCGGGGCTGGCGGCGATTCCCAGTTTTGCATACGTATGACAAACTGCTCGATAGCGGCTCTTTGCAACGAGCCTAGCGCGTCACCTGCAAAGACACGGCTGTTGCGAACACCTTTTACCTCTGCCTCACAGGGTATCGCCAGTGTCAAACTATCGTCGGGCAACGTCCTATAACCTGTATTACCATCCAGGGCAAGCCATTTCCCCATGCCCCACAGCTCCTCTGGTGGCTCCTGGTATTTAGGGTTTCTGATGACGCTTGTGGTAACTCCGCCAGAGAGTCCATCATGCTCCCGCATATCAATGCGAGCGGTAATTGAACCCAGGCCGCGCGAACGCCCTGAACCGATACGTATTAGCTCATCCTCCATATCTTGCACGACCAGGAACAACATTCCAAGCTGCCAGACTTCAAAGTTCCGCAGGTAGATGGTTGTCGCGAATTCAACCCCCTGACTGACAACTTCTAATTCAAACTTCGCGCCATGGCTGGCCCCACCCGTCAGGCGGTCAATCCCCACTCCGTCGCGGCGTTCATTTCTGCTCTTTGTAGGATCGACCAGGTAGGCATCGTCGATAGAGACACGCCCGATAAACGACGTTGACCCGAAAAGACGGCAGGCCGGACATGAGTCACGATAAATCATATCTGTCGTGGAAGCAGAATTCTCAGACTCTTTGGACGCCAATGGATTGTTTCGGTTATGCTGTCTTTGTTGCTCTTCGAAATCTTTCTGACGTTTATTGAATTTATCACCGCATGATATACGATAATCCCGTTCTCGTATTTCGCGGTTTTGAACACTCTGCTGTTCGTCGTTACGCTCGTTTGGTCGCCAGAATGGATCGCATACCACCTGCGGCTTTATGCTGCAAATAATCTTTTCAAGGTGGCTGCGAAAGACCCCTTTCAGAGAACTGCCCGGCAGGAAGACTTGCTGGGTGAACACCCCGTCTTGATCTTTGCGATACGTCAATACCGGAGCCATATTGGGACCACTAACAGTATCATAACCAGATTTAATGAGAAGTGGTCCGGTCGTTGTAATAATGAGCCGGAATCGAGCCTCATTCACCAGTTTTTTTAACATAATCATGCTCCTCTAGCGCGATGTTGCCGACTAATTAAAAAGCGATTTGATGTGTCCTTGCAAAAATGTATCCCCAGGCTCCTCATTTGAAAATGTCCGCTCGAGCAGGTAATTTTTCAATCGCTCATTCCTCACAGTTTCCGCCACCTTATCGTCTAATTCTAAAGAGCTTACTTTCAAACCAGCCAGGCGACAGGCCCCCAGCCCTCTTGAACGTTTGCCGCCGATCATGCCAAAGCCATGCACAAATTCGCTTAACCCAACACTTATCAGCTGCAAATCTTCCTGTATTGCATTCTCTAAAGTGATAGAGAGCGCAAATACCGCGTTGGACGGCACAACCTCGAAATCATATTTAGCGCCAGGTTTCGCAGTTTCGCTATCGCGGTCGATAGCCACCCCATCGCGCACCTGTACAATACCGCTCCACTCGTCCTCGCTTTTGTCATCTTTTGCCAGGTAAAGATCATTCACATTAATATGCGATGCTGCATAAGGCGAACCAAACAGACGGCACGTATGACAAAGTTTGTCATAGATCTCTTCGGTAATCTTCTCTGCTTGTTTAGGAGTGGCATTCCGCAGGAGTTTCTGAATATCACGCTGTCTAATAGTAGGACACATCTCGTCAAGGTCTTCCCGCTTCATGGAGTTGATGGTATCCTCGCTTAGTTCAAGCAGACCGCACGAACGCAGTTTTGCAGAATCGGGCAGACAAGGAGCAAGTTTTTCAATAGAGCTGCGGAGCGCGCCCTTGAAACTGGAGCCTGGAATATACGGCTTTTCCTCCGATGTCAGAACAATTGGACTATCACTATTGCTCAGCGTCACCCTGCCCCCACCAATATGCAGCGCCGTCTGCATTACGAGGCGTCCTTCAAACAAGTAGCGATTTCGCAATTCAATCATGGCTTTCCCTCCTTCTTCTTTTTTTCTTCGTCCATGCGCTCCCTCTCTCTGACCAAATTTTCCGCCGCAAGATGCTGGATAAATTCGCAGGCCAGCAATCCGCTGATTTTTTGTACTTCTTTCTTGATTTGTTCAGTAGAGAGACCTTCAGCTATCAATCCTTCACTCTTCGCAAATTCAGGCAACTTCTCGATCGCTCGTTCCAGGTCCTCATAAAAGACTTTGACGTGCGCGTTTTTATCTTGCCAGGTACGACCACTGTGCTGATGCTTTATGAATTTCTTTAACTCGCTAAAGGTGTTGGCCTGCGCAACGTTCAGCAGCCCGTGAATCTGCGTATTGGGAAGTGGAGGACGCCGCAGAGTTCTATATCACTCAGTACTCGTAACAAGCGCATTTGTTCTTTATTGGTTGACATAGCGCTATTCTCCGCCTTCGCCTGCGCGGTACTCGTATTGCACAACCAACTGGCGAATAAATTCCCGTATGAGCCGTACATGGATATCTTGACGCTTCCACCGGTCCGCCTTCCATTTCGCTCTCTCAAGCTCCTGGTCTTGTTTTGACTTTCCTTTCCCCACCTCCGTAACGATATCCACGTTCTTGCACACTATTTCCACTCGCTTTGATAGATCTTCCAGGCAGGTCCTGAGGCGTTCGCCAAAGCCTTTTTGCGATTCATCTGTTGGAGGGTCTTCCTTACCTTCTGCTCGCCAGTATTTACCTGGATCAGAACGCGAGATTTGTTTTTTGATATAATCAAGGATGTCTGAGGTCTTGAGCGAGCTTTCCGCTACGTTCTCCAGTCCAGTCAATTGTGCCCTACGCTCGTTTTTAAACGCTTGATATGCGTGATTACCTAATGCTTGCGCCTCATCGTAAAATCGTTCTGCTTCCAGGTTGATCTCACGGATAATTTTCATATCCTGGTTCATACTCTATCTTCCTCCAGGTGAAAAGGGTCAGAAAAGCAAATCCGCCCAAAACCTTCTGCGCGGCGTTCTCCGATACCCTGTTCCTCCAATTCAAACAGTTTCTCCAGTAGCTCATCCGGTCGTTCCTCGCTAGCTTTCTCTGTAGATACAAAGAGAAAAACAGAGCCAGTTGCAATTGCGCATTCTTGCGTTCGCGGTGTTCCCCATAATTCGTTCCAGCCTGTTACCCGTTCTATATTCGCTACCTGGTGAATCTGCCGCAGCGTTTCAGATGAAAGTTTAGCATAGGTTGCCAGAACTTCCCCGCTGATCGTGCCTTGATAGCGCAGTAAGTCATCGCGTAAAATCACAGGTGAATGCAGTGTCAGCGCGAAATAAAAGCGATCATCCTTATCGGCTGGCGGATATTCCATACGCTCGCGTAATTTTGCATCAAAATCCATGAGGCGTTGCTTGAAACTGTCAAACGAGATTTCGTCATCTTCGGCCCCGTGAATAGTAAGCTGTACCTGTCCCAATCCTCGTGTGCGACCTGTTCCTATGCGGATCAACCCGGCATCACCGGCTTCTTCGACAAACCCCTTAAACGTCGAGAGTAACCGATTAGGAAGTTTTACCATACCCCAGAAGTACGCTCCTTCATCGATCACTTCACGATTGTAGAGAATGCCTTCCTCAACTATACCCCGGTCGCGGTTAATGCCGGTGCGCGTGAGCAGACGTGTGTCGACTTGCGCGGTCATCCTGTGATAGGGAGGTTTGACAAAAGCTGCGCGACGATAGAAGCCACTAAAGTGATCCATAACCTCTCCACAACCTTCTTTGCTGTTTACCCTGAGATAGCTACAACTAGCGTGCGTCCTCAAAGCATCAACATTATGCCCGTCGCTCAGCTTAAACACCGCCCAATCCAGCAGGCTATCACGAACTCCGTGCCGCTCATCGCTAAATTCCTTGAGAAAGCCTTCGAAACGTTTACAACTTTGTGCCGTCTTTGGAATAGGATAGATCGGACTATGAGAAGTCTGCATTTCATCACCGTGTGCTTCTTGCAGGTCAAAGCTCGCCGGGTAGAGATTGGGATAAGAGATATTGCCCTTGAGGAATAGCTGAACGAAATTGTCAGTCTCTGTATCTGCATACAACATACGATGCGCTGCCGCCAGGCTTCCTAGGAGGGTACTGCCGTTGACAGTAGTCGCTGTTTTACTGCCGCCCGTCGCATGGTCAGAACGTATTGCCAGAGGAGACTTCGTCATGAGAGAGACATAAAGTTGGGCCATGCGTTTACTCCTCCACTATATAATATTCCAATGATCCCAATTTATTCATCCAGGACTGCCATTCACTTTCCAGGTAGGGCTTCTTACCAATAGTCAATTGAGTAATCTTGAAGCTACATTTGCCCTTCCCGCTCGATTTATTCGCTCCCATTCGTTCGACCATCAGCAAACCCGCCAGTAAAAGGAGCAGTGAATACGTCGGAGTTTCTTCCGTTTCCTGGTCGAGTGGAAAACACTCAAGAACTCCTCGAATACATCCCTTAAATTGCAGGTCTCGAATACCGAATTCACTGGTATAGAGCGCATGTGAAACTGCTGTGCGGGTCAACCGGTCCAGGCGTACCTGCGTTGCGACATCTACCTGTAAAGAGCTATATTTCCCTTTATCCTCAGGTTCATTTATATCCGTGCCATCCCAAAATTGCGGTTCCGTCTGCCGTGCATCCTCGAAAAAAAGGCGTCCGGCCTGGGCTTGCGCACCGAATATGCGCGTGATGATGGGTACCTGCTTGCCGTATCCTTGCAACGCGGCCTGAGCATCCCGCATAACATGCGGACTTCCAATACGCAGGCGCTTGTCATCTTCTGCCCCTAGAAAGCGCGCAAGCTGCTCGCAATGCTCTCGTACCACACCCTTAATGGTCGAGCCTGGCACATAGAGATACCCTTTGCTATCACGCAGAACGGCCCGATCAATCAGACCTGCGCGCATTCCTGTGCCAAAATGAAAAGGCATAGCAAAATCCAATTGATACTCCAGGTGAACGCGATCAACTCTCGAACTCACTGCTCAATTTCTCCCTTCCCTACGAAGTCATAGAGTTCGACAAAGTCCAGCAGCGGCGTGCGATATACCTCCCGCGCCTCATGATCTTCGCTATCGAAATACCAGGGGAACGTCACCTGTCCGAGACGTTGGGGAGCATCTGCTGGTACGGCATTAGGTCTGCCAAACGCATACAGCTCGCGCACAATAAAACTGCGTTGCTCACCTTTCCAGTTGCGCAGCGCGGCAATCCCCGCTATCACCGAAGTGGTGAGATTCCTTTCCAGGACAGCTTCTCGCATCTGATGAAGCTTCGTCCGCCCTAATCGCCTTGTATGGCCCTTTTCCAGCAGGCCCAACATGCCATCCATCTCACTCAAAGTATAAGGACGTAGAGTGGCGTAGAGCATAGCATTTGATGCTTTCACTTCGCGCTGTAACCGATCATACACAGTCTTGTACTCGGGGCCGGTATTGCCCGTAACAGTCACAAAATTGATGCAACTTTTCCCGTATGTCTCATTCGACGACAATTCAGCTCCCTTTTTCTTCGCCGCTTTCAATGTTCCCTCGACCAGCTTGAACAGGAGTCCAAAAGGATATTTTATGGGGGCAAGAACCACACCAACCGAAAGAGTCAACCCTTGCTTCTCCTCTTCGCTCCATGCCGGAAATGCCTGCTGGAATTGTTTACTTGTCCAGTCGTAGAACTCCTGAGCCATCGTGCGGGCAATCTGCAGGGCAACCGAAGCACGAGTGACAATGATAATGTCGTCACCACCAATCAACAAAACATCAAAAGGGAAAAGTGGTTTCTTACGCTGTTGCGTCTCTTCATCTTCGTCTGTATCATCCTCATCGTCAACTTCTTCTTCGCCTGCAACTTCGTTGATAGCGGTATGCTTTTCGATGGCTACTGCCAGCGCTTTATAGACGCCATTGTCAACAATGTCAGCAAGTTGCCGGGTATCAGCGAGATTCTTGATAAGTTCAAGCCGCTTGCCCATATTATTAGCATCAGCATAGATCAAACCCAGGTAATCTTTTGCTTTCCCCTCCGAAAAATCATCAAATTGGTGCGGCCTCTCTGTTCCAGGCGGAATCTTATAGTGGACTTTGTCCAATTGAGAGATCAGGCGTTCCCAGAGTGTTTGTTGCTCCGACTCAGACGCCTTTTCCTGCTTATGCAAAGAACGTACTATCCCTTTGATCCGTGTTTTTACTGTTCCATCTTCCTGGCGCTTCGCCCAGCAGCTCAAACAATAGCGTCTCTCCTGATTTTCTTCATCGCGGTCGCCCCTGGCCCGGGCGTCTTTCTTCGCGGCATACTCGACGCCACAGGCATCACAGGTTCTCATAAAAGGATGAGAGGGAAGCGATACCGCCTGGGGAGGGTTATTCTTCGCATCATGCAGCCACCAGCGCAATAATTCCAGTTCGTTAGGGATCTCCTTTGTCCACATCTGTTCGGGTGGAAGGTCTGGCAATGGCTGTACCGCGCAGGAGATTGATGCGCCACCAAACGTATCCGCACTATAAGTACCCTTAACACGCTGCATAAAAAGATCTACCTTGTCTGAATCGACAAGGAACTGTCCCGATCCCCCATTGGCATAAACTTTAGTTGCCTGAATATCATCTGCTTTCGCCAATTCCTCCATAACCTGGCGGTTGAGACGATCAAGTATCGAACTTGCCCCACGAATCTCCTTCAGCTTATCCGTGGAAAACACATACTGTTTGATATGGTCGGTATCCAACGCTACGAGTGAATACTTCCCCACGATCATACCCATCCTTTCAAACCAAACTTACTATTCCGGGCGAAACATCTATCTATCATCCTGCACAATCCTCGTCCTCCCCATTCCCATCGCCGTCTTATATCCCACGCCACTGTAAAATGCCAGTTGTCCCAGCAGCATGATCTGCTGCCGCACAGTCAAAGGTGACTCTTCCGTCACCTGATCATCCAGGCCGCGCAAAAGATATTTGCATGTGCCAATAAAGCCCTGCTGCCAGTGGGTAGTGAATTTCACAGTATGCGGTTTGAGATTGTAATCATCAATAATGACGCCCTCTTCTAGAATAAATTGCTCGATTACATCCCTACGTACGAGATTTGCCAGTTCGGACGAGGCTAGCTCGTTCCAGCGTTTCGCAAGGTAGGGAAACACATAGTGAGGGAGCGGAAGACGTGCGCTGTAGTTGCCATATTCTCGATTTTTCACATTGCCCCGGTTAAAACTCGTCAGTGATGCAAATTCGAGTTTCAGAGGTACGGCTTTTCCCAGCTTTCTGGCCTGCGTCGCCTCCACCATATCGGTGAACGAGGTAAAACCTGTCCAGCCTGTTACATCATCGTTTCCCAGCACGACTTCTTCGAGCAGCAGCGATTGTTTGCCCAAACGCATAAACGGTGGCTTGCTTTTTCCACTGTTCACGAGCTTGAAATCGGTCAGCGCCTGATAAAACAGAGGGAAAAGTTCACCAAGCAGCAGGGTAATACGAATAGTATATGTTTTTTCCGGCGAGAGCGGCCAGTGCACATTGTGGCGTTCTACTTCGAGCATTTTTTCCTGGGAAAGAGTGAATTGTAGGCTGGAACAGGTGAACAGACGACGCTTGTTGCCCTCGTGCAGCCATGTCGCTACATCGGGCGCAGCGGCTCCCAGCCAGTCGAGCCAAGCAGCATGTACGAGTTCACCTGAAAAAGGCATCAACGTTCCCTCCTGTAGAGGGCGTAATTTTAATTGGAAGGCATAAAGTTTCGCGGGAGATCTAGGCAACAACGACACATCCATTTAAACAACTTCCTTTCTATTTGGAATTATAAAATATTGCTGTATTTTTCATAGTCTAATAGTATTTATTTCCTATATTAACCGAACCTTTTCCCAATACACCTGCTACACAAGAAATGTAGTTCCTTGTAGGGAATAACCCCTCATGCTATACTAATCTTCAGCAAAGCTATCCATTTTTCTCGCGTCAATGAATTAAACATCCGCTTATTTAGCTTTTATGACTAGTTTACATGGGAAATCTGGGAATGCCGTTAACATTCTGAGAAAAAGCCAATAAATGCAACAATTTGGTGATTTTCTTTCAAATCTGCGTAGTAATAAGGGACTCACGCTAGAAAAACTGGCAACGCTTGTTGACAGCAGCAAAAGCACCTTATCACGCCTGGAAAACAATGATATTCCCAGGCCATTTAAAGGCGCTATCCGTAAACTGATCCTTCATCTTGCGCAAGTGCTTTGTACCTCAAAGCAAGAAACCGAGCGTTACCTTACCCTGGCAGGTATCGACATTTCATTCTTGACTGAGAATGAAAAAAGATTGTTAGGCCTCGCTCCCCACATCTCAATCAACACTCCGCCAGGGCCTCACACAGATGACATTCTGGTATTGAACTTCGCTCATCCTTTAACAGAACAACAACAAACACAAATTGAGGAGCTAGCTGGCACCGGCATTGAGAACATAATCACGATCCCCACGCTCATCGATGAAGAGGAACCACTAGAGCCACAAATTACCCGACTCATCGATGCCGTTGATCAATCCATCATCGATTGGCACAAACGTCATATTCTCATTAACCCACCCGGCTATGCACCCGCCGCATTCTTACTGCTAGCGGAAATACACGGACGCATCGGCCATTTCCCAACACTCATACGCATGCGTCCAAAACACGCTTCAGTAACCACCTACGAAGTCATAGAACTCCTCAACCTACAAACCATCCGCGACGCCGCACGCAAGCCGAGTAACCCATCGATCACACCATCTACCCAAGGTCTGTGAATTATCCTGAAAGAGGCTCACGCCACTACATTCCACACCTCACCTGCTCCAATGAGACTGTTGAACTGCTTTGACCGGTGTAATACCAATTGCGCGCAAGTGCTTGCGCGGCTTTTCGGCGATCGTCAATCCCTCCTGAGCTGTTACCCTGTTTTATTGTGATTTACCTGTGAGAACACATAGGTCCTTTGTAAACTAATTGTGGGATTTGAATACTATAATTCTCTTATAAGAGAAAATTGTTGACATCATGTTGATAGGGGAGAAAAGGAGAACACCTATGAGTACAATTTGGAGAAAAGGAGGGCTGGTGCTTTCTGGGCTAATTTTCGTACTCAGCCTGAGCATCGCTTCCTTCTTGTCAATCGTGCCGGCAAAAGTAGCCGTAGCAGGACCTATACCTTTCCGGGGCAGCTACTACAATAACATGACCTTGTCCGGTACGCCTGTTTTGACGCGTTTGGATACGACTATCAATTTTGATTGGGGAACCGGTTCGCCCGACCCGAAAGTCTCTGCAGACCAATTCTCTGCGCGGTGGACGCGGACCGCTTTCTTCCCGGAAGCAATGTACAACTTCATTGTGACTGCGGATGATGGCGTACGCCTGTATGTAGATGGAAAGCTGGTCATCGACAAATGGAAAAACCAGACGGCTACGACGTACAACACCCCTGTGACTCTATCCGGTTCAGTCCAGCATACCGTCACCATGGAGTATTACGAAAACCACGGCTTCGCGACAGCCAGGCTTCGCTGGGAACAGATCAGCCCGGCCGTTGGATTCCTCGGCGCTTACTACAGTAACAGAGTGTTAGCGGGGACGCCGACGTTGACGCGGCTCGATCCAGCGATCAATTTTAATTGGAGAACCGGTTCGCCTGATCCGGCTTCTCTGCCGGCAAACAGTTTCTCTGTTAGATGGACGATGAGTACCTACCTGAACACAGGACAGTACCGGTTTACCGTCACTGCGGACGACGGCGTCAGACTCTACCTTGACGGCAAGTTGATCATCGACAAATGGAAAGACCAGGCGGCAACGACGTACAACTCTATCAAATGGATCAACGCCGGAGCGCATACGATCAAGATGGAGTATTACGAGCATAATGGCTTCGCCACTGCAAAGTTAAGCTGGCAACCGGCCAGTAGTAATGGCGGATACGTCGGCGTGTACTATAACAACCAGACATTGTCTGGCGCACCGACGCAGATGCGAATTGATCCGGCTGTCAACTTCGCCTGGGGCTATAGATCGCCTGATCCAACTATCCCTGCAGACCACTTTTCTGCGCGGTGGATCCGAAATGTGAGCCTCAACGAGGGAACGTACCTGTTTACCGTTACTGCCGATGATGGTGTTCGGTTGTTTTTCGATGGTGCGCCAATTATCGATC
>WNGH01003561.1_pt1 | contig 14934 bp, 11 predicted proteins | sample 5400631 | NCBI WGS metagenome assembly WNGH01 (sample SAMN13153373, study PRJNA577476) | soil metagenome | isolation source: 115 cm soil or saprolite under Garry oak tree replicate 1 | place: USA:California | collected 2016-06-15
ATCGTCGGTGTCATGGGAATTCAGGATAAGGGGGATGTAGAGTTGATTCGCCATGCATACGTAAGAACGAAACAAAGACAAAAAGGCATCGGAACCCTCCTCCTTCAGGAACTGATAAGAGATGCAAAGAAGCCGATTTTGATCGGAACCTGGAAGGCTGCCAAGTGGGCGATCCGTTTCTACCAGAAGCACGGTTTTCGTCTGGTGGAGGAAGCGGAGAAGAATCGCCTGCTAAAGAAATATTGGGCGATTCCCGATCGACAAGTTGAGACGTCAGTGGTTTTAGTGGACGGAAAATACACCCTCTAGGAATTTCTTGCTTCGCTTGATGAAGCCGTTCACCGCATTCAAAAGGCAGCGGACTTCGACCCGGAAATTAAGCGAGTGACGCTAGCCAAGCCAGATTTTGTCGAGCACTCAAAGAAGAAGGCCGCCGCATCTCCATCAATCGCTCTTGTTCGGCACGACGTGTTCATGGAAGGATTGATGGGAGTTCTTACGGGGCGTCTCTCGGCTGGGGATTTCGTCGCTTGGTTAGCAGAGCCTGGTGTTACGGACCTTAATCGCTTGCCGGGTACGCCGACCTTGCGGAGCCAGAGTGACGTAGCAAACAAGATCGCTTGTTCCGTAATTCAGGTTCTAGGTGAAAGCTACCCCAGGACTCCCTCCACATCTTCGAACCACTAAAATTGTCCCGCATTCACTCGCGTTATCAGCCCAGAAAATCTCCGATCGAGAAAAGATCACTTTTGTGAGATTTCATGACCGATCTAGACTTCAAAGTGTGTGCGGGCCAAAACGGGCGACCTAATAATCACACAAGATCGCCCGTAAGTTATTGAAAAATATGGTGCCCGCTAGTAGATTCGAACTACTGACCCCTCGCGTGTGAAGCGAGTGCTCTACCGCTGAGCCAAGCGGGCGTAAATCCTTTAGTATCAATAGTTTACGGGAGCTATTGGACAAGCGGATTAACCGCAAAATCCAGCCCTTAACGTCAGCATCTTATACGATCCGTGCCCGCTTACGCTAGCGGTAGGGCAAACATCTATTTTTCGAGGATCGGTCGGCCTGAAATTCGTTGTTGAAGCTCAGGTTGAGTGAGATTAGGAATGGTCTCATCGAACTCCTGGCCTCTGAAAGCACCTCTTGTGAACGCCGTCAACAGAAGTGCCGTCACCATACGGGCGTATAGCCAGAGCATTCGCGTGCCGTGCTTCCCAGCCATAACTTCTCCCTCCTCGCTGGTCGGATCGAAATCTCCATTACGTTCTCCCCGCATAACGGTTGAGTTGACGCGGCGGGCGACAACCACGTTACGAACAAGAAGTTGATGACAAACCCGCTGGTTGCGCTCGCGTCCGACGAAGTGTTAGATTGCGCGTTTTTATGTCAAGGCGTTAGACCCGCACGTCTCCTCACTGCTTCAACTGCTAAGCGGACGGCATCGGTTACGACTTGCGGCTCGTCGAATTGGATGTGATGACCGCTCTTCTCCGCAACAATTAGTTTGCTATTATGTGACAGGTTAGTAAGTCCGACTTTCTGTTGCCTCTTTTCCTCATTGATACGCTTCCACTCGTCGGCTGAAATGCCGCGCGGCGCGTTGCCATATTGGGGCTTTGCTAAGAGCACCACTAGCGGTCTATCGCCCAGTTGGTATGGAGTCTTAGCGCGCGCTACATATACTGCTTGCAGTTCTTCCGCCAAAAAATCAGGACTTCCGGCAGCGCGCGGCGGTTGAGACAGAAACCAGAGACGCATCGCTTGAGTAGATGCTGGCAACTTGTCGAAGGGAGGATTGATCTTCCGTGGTCCAGATGTTTTTTGATTAGACTCAAATTGCGCGAGGTCTTCTGCGGTAGGAGGTTGCGGCGGACTGCTTCGCATTGTTTGCGGAAGAGGAACGGGTGTCCCATTAGCACGTTCTCGTATCCGAACAAGCTTGCCCTGGTACATCAGTGTTGTATCCTCATGCGTGGAATCAACCAGCACCAACCCGCCAACCTCGTTCGGATACGTTTCAGCATAAACTCGCGCCATCAGCCCGCCCAAGGAATGTCCGACAAGCACGTATGGCCCTCTAATCCGAGCGGCTTTCAGTAGCGCGTGAAGTTCAAAAGCGTCTTGTCTCATAGTGCGCGGTGTCGGACCTGGATCACTCCACGCAAGCCCGGCGGGATCATAGCTACATACGCGCGCAAAACGAGCCACATCCGGCTGTACCAACGCCCAATCGAAGGAGAAATCACCGGCACCTGAGATGAGCACAACTGTCGGACCAATCTTACCAGTGCAGTTGAGGTGCAATCGGTAACCGCCAATATCCACCAATCTGCCGGAAGGCGGATGCGCGCGCTTGTCATCTATCTGTTGCGCAACTGCTAGCCCAGATAACAACAAGAAAGATGCTGCTCCGATAACTTTCATAGAATTATCAACTTCACCGATCGATTAAGAAGAGCAATCTAATTTGTTATGCCGCGCTATCGGCGATTCAGAGTTTCGAGTACAACGCATCGGGGACGACCTGCAGCAGCCATGCGATGAGTCGCCAGCGCTTGGTGACGTACACATGTTGCTTCCGCCGGCGGATCGCCGCGATGATCTGCCGGGCTGCCGTTTGCGGAGAGGCAATCCAAAATCGATTCCCTCCCGCCATGCGTGTGCCGACGAAGCCTGGTTGCACATCAGTGACGACTATTGGCAGCTTCAACTTGTTGAAGCGATACCTCACGCCCTGGAGGTAATTCGACACGAATGCCTTGGAAGCAGCGTAGGCTGGCGCGCCTCCAATACCTCTGAGCGCAGCTATGGAGGAGATCCCGACGAGATGCCCCGAGCCTCGTGTTTCCAAGTGCGCCACGGCGACATTGACCATGCCCGCGAAGCCAAGAACGTTGAGGGTAATCGTCTCCCTCTCAGGCTCCCATGCGAGTGCTGCATTGTCGAAGCCCGTTCCGGCACTGACGATGAAGAGTTCTACATCGCGCAGTTCTTCGATGAGTTCTCGCAGAAGTGGCATGGCCAGCTCGGGCTGGGACACATCGACCGTCTTGATCACGCAGGGACCCGTAAGCTCCGCCCGAAGCTGAGCCAGCAGATCGGTGCGCCGCGCGACGACGCCGACGCGATAGCCATCGAGTGAAAGGGTGACGGCCAGCGCCCGACCGATGCCCGATGAAGCTCCGATGATGATTGCACTCTTCATGTGCGGTCTTGATGCGGTGCGCCCTAGTCGGCATAACTACGCATTAGACCACCCGGTGTGGCCTAAGTACGCACTGAAGCGTCTCATGCCCCGGACGAAAGTGATCTCAAACTCGACATGGATGGTTGAAGGCTCACATTCCATGTCCGCCGTCAATATACATCTTCCGACCTGCTTACTTGTCAATAACCAACACCTCAATATTTCAGTGTGATAGTCCGGGTTGCTTCTTATTCGGTCGGGCCACGGCGCAGTAATCCAAGGATCATCATCTTTGTGTCCTTTGCTGCTTGTGCCCTGCAGGGATAAGCCGCGAGCCCGTTATCGCAGTCCGGATCGGTTTGCTAAATCAGTCCGGCACCGTGAAGACGTCATCGCCGAGTTGCTGATTGAGCTTTGCTTCCTTCACCGAGAAATCGGCGAAAGCTGCGCCTTGCGGCAACTCAATGCGCTGCGAAAACCGGTAAGGCACCAGCACGCCTTCAACGTTTTTCACCTTCTTGTGTTCGACTCCAAAGTTGTAACCACCGAACTGAAAGAAGTAAGAGACTACTTGCCCAGTGGTGGAGTCGAGATAGAAGTCCGTTGAACAGCCTTCAGCGTCACTAATGCGAAAGCCCCTTTGCTTCTTCTTATCTGGTATGGCAGTGACCGTGTATCCGGGCTGATCGAAATTCGCCAGCACCAGCAAACCAAATTTGTTCGGTGTCGGAAGCTGTGCGCCCGGTATTGAGGAGTAGGTATTGTGACCGTCGTAAAGCTGTTTGAAACTTATGACCGGAGGCGCGTTCACTTCCATTCGAAGACGTTCTCGCGCCATCACGATCACAAACTTGCCGGGAATGGGCTGAGTCGAAGTTGGACCATAAAGGTCTACCGATCCGATAAGCACCATGTTCTTAAGGGCGCGAAACTTTTCTCCCCCCTGAGCCAGGAACGCAGTGCGCGCAAGGTCGAGCGGGGTAGCTCCCGCCGTAATTGGTATCGCCAAGGAGCTGCCGGCGGCAGACGCCGAGTTGCCCGAGGCACTTTGAGTGTAAGCGTAAGGGGCTGAACACAGGACGATTACGATTAACCAGAGTGTGAATAGCCTTTTCATTTGCCAATGATCCCTTTCTGCCCGAACTGAGCAGCCAACGCTAGAAATTGAAACGGACCCGGAATGAGATCCGCCGGTTGCCGGCACCAAAGCTTCCCGATCCACCACCGCCAAATAACCTGCCGCCAAAGCCGCTCAGTCCCAGTGACTGCCCGAAAAACGGCGACGATAGGTTGCCTTCCGGCGGCTGCAGATTGCTGTGGTTGAAAAGATTCTGAAAGTTGATCGTAAACTGCATACTGTAGCGCTTTGGTTCCGAGGTCCCGGCCGTCGAACTGATCGTTGGTAAGCCAGGGCCGGCTTTCTTTGCTTGCCGGGCCGCGCCGTCTTTAGGTCGAGCCGCCGGCCCGGTGCCCGAACCTATTCTCCCGAACATCCAGACTTTGCTGATACCAAGATTGATCGAGAAGTACCCCGGTGAATTTCCATAGTTGCGCGGGATCAGAGTCTCTCCTGGCGCCGGCTGCAAATTGAATTTGCCGAACCGAGTACAAATGATGTTTGCGGGTTTTCCCGGGCCCGCGCACGGGATACCTGCGGGAGCGAACGAGGGGCGCTCCGTAAACTGGCCGTCGAGGTTAGTATCAGCCCCGGTGATGATATTGAAGGGCGCGCCCGAGGAGGCAAATACGAGAGGATTCAGCGTCAGTTGCCACCAGGGCAGGCTGATCGTCCCGCCGGTGTTCATTCCATGCCGAATCACAATACCGCTGCGCCCATATTCACTGTGAAAGTCATATGGGTTGGCGGAAAACGATGGCCCGTCGGCATCGCTCATGCCGTAACTGAGACTGTAGTTGAAGAAGAGACTCACGCGCGGGTTGAACCGGCTGTTGAACCCGGCCAGGTATATTCGCTGATTTAATCTTGCGCCCGAATCGAACTGATAAACGTCCCCGACGTTGCCCAACGGCCGCACTCCCGACGGATTAAAGTTGGTGCTGCTGTTGGGAAGAGGCGCGTTGAGGTCAAGCGCTCTGGTTGCGTGAACGAGTCGCAAAAGAAACAATCCCGCAAACGCGGTAACCTTATGGGGAAGCTGACGCTCAACTAACACGCCGGCCATATAGAATGTGGGCGTCCTCAGGTCATTGGGCCTCCGCCATTGAACCAGACGCGAGGAAGTGAGGCTGTTGAGCAAAGGAGGGCACGGGTTCGCGGCACACGAGAAGGCATTAAGCGCGTTGTCGGCGGCACTGTGCGACAGGTCCTGGAGCATGAGTTGGCCGTTTTGATTAAGCACGCAGGGGGCACTGGGGTTCGCATTCGGAAACTTGACACACGCGTACAGCGAGTCCTCTTTTAACGTGAACTGGAGTGTATTCTCGCCATTGAATCGATTGACCAGCAGCGTCTGTGCTTCGCCAAAGCGGGCGTAGAAAACTCCTCCTCCGACGCGGATCACCATCTTAGGTGGGCGCGCGCTATCAGCGGCCCCGGGAGCCCAGGCCATCATTAGGCGCGGCGCGAAATTCAGGTTGCTGTGAATATTCGTTTGGTGTTCATACCTAAGACCGTAACTCAGCGTCAGATTCGGCCGCATGCGCCAGTCATCCTGTGCAAAAATCGCCAAATCGATCTGCGATACCGAGGCCGCGGGGTTTCCCGAGGAGATGTTGAACTGGGCCGCGCCGCCGCCTAACTCCCGGATCTCGGTAGGGGTCTTCCCTTGACTTTGAAATACCATTGTTCGGCGATAGCGTTCCAGACTATCGATCGCAACAGGGTCCGCTCCCGGCACGGGAAGTCCGTTCACATCCAAACGCGGAACGAATCCACCGGTGAATGAGTAAGTCCCGCCGAAGTTGCGCGGGTCGACGTCATCAATATTGACGCCGCGCAAACGTCCGCCGATCTTCAAGGCGTGTTGGTTCCTCTGGTGGGAGGTAAAATTTTGCAGTTCCCAACGCTTTTCGATCCTCTGGAAATGCCCTACCTGCGAACTACCGCCTACGAAGGCGCCGGTGACATTGACGGCGACGGGCGCGAGTGTGCCAACGCTTTCCGAACGATTGTATGTAAACTGAAATCGAGTCTCGTTTATGGTTGCTGCATTGAGGACAGCCGTTTCGGTCAACTGCAGCGTATGACTGTAGACGGCTGACTCGTAAGCTCTCTCTGGCAACGAGAATCCGGCGACTCCGTTGTTTTTCCCGGACGAATGAAAATAGCTGTACCGCAATACTAGGGTGTTGCGCTCATTGAGCGCGTAGTCGAATCGGGGGCTGAAGCTCAGAAAACGGGTTGGCACGACTACGCCTTCGCTAACCGCCACGGGTCGGAAGCTGGAATCAAGAATCCGAGCCTTGACCAGTTGGTTGTCATCTTGCTCGCGTCGCTCCAGATCGAAGTAGAAGGAGGCCTTTCCCTTGTTGACCGGACCGCTCAGATTTCCGCCGTACTGGCGCAGTTGATATGGCGGGCGATTGGTAGCGAGGGGGTTCCGCGCGTTGAGGCTCTCATCGTTGAAATTTAGAAAGAGGCCACCGCGAAGCTTCTCCGTGCCGGGTTTCGTTAGAATGTCAATTCGCGCAGCCGGTTGATCATTCTCCGCTGCAAACGGATTCTGGTTGATTCGTATTTCGCGAATCGAATCTTTTGCGGGCAAGCGAGTTCCTGAAAACCCATCGACGAAGATTTGTCCACCTTCGGGTCCGGCCTGCGGGCCGGCAATTGCTCGCAATGCCGCCGCGAGATCGTCCGGATCATCCGGTAAGGCGTCCAGGTCCTTGCCGGTTATGACGGTCTGATTTGCGTTCTTGTTGGCTTCGATACTTATGGGAGCGTCTGCTTCAACGGTTACCCGTTGCTCTTCAATGGTGACTTTTAGAGTGAAGTCGAAAGTGAGTCGCTCGCCTCCGCCTATTTCCAGCGGAACACTGGTCGCCTTGGCAAAGCCCTTCGCCGAGGCTCGCAGGGTGTATTTCCCGGAAGCCAGGCCGGTAAATGAGAAGAGTCCGGTGCTGTTTGTTACCGTGGTTTTCTGGCGCTCAGCGGCGTCGGCGAGTACGACTGTCGCGCCGACAATCGAGGCGCCCAATTGGTCCCGGACGACACCCGACAAAGCGCCGGTGGAATTCTGCGAGAGGACTACCAGGCCCAAAGACAGAATGACGCACATGACACTGGGGACCTTCAGCAGCTCTTTTTCCATAAAAACAACCGATGCCCACACTCTATAAAAGTCAGATCCGCGTGTGTGGCTGAGGAAGACCGGGCGAGAGTCGATTTTCTGCTTGTTTGAGATCATCAAGCTTGCTTGTCTAAAAGCATTAGTAGATTTCACTTTTAGTCTAGTTCCATTGCTTACCCTGCGAATCTATTTTGTGGTGTATGAGCCGTTTGCGATGGCGAACTGGTAATGGCGGGGACGGAGAGTCCTTCCCTGGGGCCGAACTGATAGTGTGATTGGCGTTCAAACCCGGTTGGACAGGTTCTTAACCTCAGAGAGCTCTTTCAGGCATGTTAGAATGCAGCATCAAGGCTTTTTTTTTAGGCAAGAGCTTCGCAGTCGACGTCGAGCGTCGGGACTTGCGGAAGCGTGATTGCAACCGAGGGCAGGCGAGAGTCGCTTTTGTGAGGGAACCAAAAATTCGCACGTTGATAGTCGACGATGAGCCGCTGGCGCGCGAGAGAATCCGCGAAATGCTGGGTTGCGACGCAGATGTGGAAGTCGTGGGTGAATGTCGCAACGGACGGGAGGCCGTGGCAAGCGTCAAGAAGTTTGCTCCCGACATACTCTTTCTTGACGTCCAGATGCCAGGCATGGATGGTTTCGCGGTTCTCAAGGCCCTGCGCAACGAGCCCCGGTTGCCATTCGTAATCTTCGTCACGGCGTACGACCAGTATGCCGTGCGAGCGTTTGAGGTGAACGCGCTCGATTACATCCTGAAGCCCTTCAGGCGTCAACGGTTTGAACAAACTCTGACGCGAGTTAAGCAGCAGTTATGGTCGGCGGCTTCCGATAATCTGGGTCAACGCACGCTGGCGTTGCTGCAGAGTCTGGAAGCGAAATCGAACTATCTCGATCGTTTGACTATCAAAAGCCAAGGCAAAGTGTTCTTCGTCAAAGTCGAAGAGATCGACTGGATCGAGTCGGAGGACAACTACCTGCGGCTTCATCTCGGAAAGCAATCACACTTGTTGCGTGGCACACTTACCAGCCTCGAGGCGCAACTGGATCCCAGAAAGCTTGTCCGCATCCACCGCCGGGTGATCGTCAACCTTGACCGCATCAAGGAACTAACACCCTGGTTCAATCGCGACTATCACGTCGTCTTACACGACGGAACCGAACTGACGCTCTCAAGAGGATACAGGCAACGACTCAGCCATCTGAGAAGATTCAGGTAGATGTTTTAGCCGGCTTCAGACGGCTTTCCCGAAGGGTTGCTAGACCAGCCGGTTTACGGCTGGGTAGCGCGCCATCGACGGTACCAGCCAGTTTTTAACGGGCTTCCCAAGCTAGCACCTTAGCAGTCTAAAGCAATGATCGGAAGGACGCTTAAGCGCCCTTCTGAACTCTGCCCCCCGTTCTTACCAGTCCTAAAAGGGCTGGCCTATCAACCCTGCGGGAAAGCCGCGTAAACGCGGCTGGGTTTAGCGCATTGATGAATTTTCTCGGAATTATTCTATTTGCGACGCACAAGACTACCTGGATCATCGACCTCGTGAGATTGAGCAGGTATCAAGTCGTGTACGGTATCTCGAGGGTTACTCTGAGCCCGCCTTCAGCGACATTATCAACATTGAATCGATGCGCCGCGCCATAGAGCTGTTGCAGTCGCGCCTTCGTGTTCCGCAATCCGATGCCATCCTTGACGGTGCTTCCGTTCTCACCGCGCGTCGGTAAGCCTGGTCCGTTGTCCTGTACTTCCAGCAGAAGCTTTCCGTTGGTGCGCCAGGCGCGGACTTCGATTCGGCCCTGGTTCTCATTGGGTGCAATGCCATGCCGAATAGCGTTTTCTACGATCGGTTGAAGAACCAGGTGTGGTACCAATGCCGCGAGAGTCTGCGGCTCAATCTGCATTTGCGTTAACAAGCGGCTCTGAAACCGAATGCGTTCGATCTCCAGATAACGATTCAGGAACTCCAGTTCCTCTTCCAGTTTCACCTCTTGCTTTCCGGAATTCTCGAGTGTTAGTCGCAGGAAATCTCCGAGACAGCCGACCATCTCGTCGGCAGCGTCGGGATCTTTGCGCAGAAGAGCTGAAATGGAGTTGAGGGTATTGAACAGGAAGTGAGGATGCAGTTGCATTCTCAGGGCCTGTAATTGGGCCTGCGCTAAACGAGATTCAAGGTGAGCGGATTGTACCTCGAGCTGGGCCGCTCTTAGCTCGCCTAGTTTGTGTTTGCTGTAATACTGAAAGGCGAGGCTGATCGTCAGAATCCCCCAATATACGAAAATTCCCAGGTGGAAGTGAGCAGTGAATAAAAAGGGAAGCACGCCCCCGGCTTTCGCGAGCGGGTTCTGAAAGCTGGGTACGAAGATCCTTACGATAGAGGCGTAGACGGCAATGTGCACAAACGAGATGAGCACACTGGCAACCGCATGCACCAGCAGGCCGCTAATCCGCCGCCACCTTTCGATCGGATAATATCGAGCGAGCGCCACAATGAGGGGAGTCAACAACGCCCATAGTCCCCATAGCAACAAATCAAACGGAAGAAGATGCCTCCACTCAACCTGTAGTTTTTCCGGGTCGAAATACGGGAGCGTTTGGCTGCCGAATTCCAGGCCGATCAGCAACCAAACGCCCAGCAAGAGAAGCCACCGATAAAACCAATGCCGCAACATCGCTTTTCGCCCTACCGCAGATTCACGTTCGTTAAGAATTTGCGGTGAGAAATTGTCTTGCCCAGTTCGGAGTAGAGTTTGCGAAGAATCTTCAGCGCCCACCTTTCCTTCGTCATACGTTTGAACACCCGCTGATTCCTGCTTTCTTCATTTTAGCACGACCTAAAGACGTGATTTCCTCATTTCTCCAGTGGCAGGGACCATCCACCCCCGGCATTACCGACTCGCCGACACAAGGGTGTGGTTGGCCACAAATAAGTTGGGGTTCATCAAGTCTTGTAATTAAGCTGAGGGGTGCCGGGTCGCACAGAAGAATTAGGACGTCACCGCACAAAGTCGATGACGAAAACGCGGCTTGATGCCAGAAGTGATTGTGTCGCGGGCGGCAGCAAACCTATGGAATGGTTCGAAGATTTATACGACGACTTCAGGATGGCGACGGGTTTCGGCCAGGTCTCGGACGAACGAACCAAAAGAGAGGTAGATTTCATTTGCGATGTGCTTGAATTACCCAGGGAAGCACAGGTACTTGATCTGTTCTGTGGCGCCGGAAGACACTCGCTTGAACTTGCGCGAAGGGGGTATGCGGCGACAGGGGTAGAACTAAATCCGGACTACTTGAAATTAGCAAATGAACTATCAGAAGGCGAGCATAACCCGCCGAATTTCATTCAAGGTGATGTCCGGCGCGTAGATTTTGGCGTGGGCTATGATGCGGTCGTAATCATGTTCAATAGTTTTGGATATTTTAATGATGAGGAAGACAAATTGGTCCTGGCAAAAATCTTCGATGCTTTAAAAGAGCGTGCGAAATTTCTCATCGAGGTTCTTAACAAAGATTGGATGATCCGGAATTTCACGGAGATTGGAGAGTCTGAGATTCGTGGCATTCGAGTAGAAGAGAAACGAAGGTTTGACGTGTTGACGAGCAGAATCAATTTCATTATCGAAAGATATGAAAAAGATGGAGTAATTACGAAAGAGGGCTCGTGGAGGGTTTATTCTGCCAATGAGTTGAAAAATGTACTCGAGGCGATTGGATTTCGATTCATTGCCGGCTATTCGAATCTGGAAAAACAGCCGCTCACGAAAGATACGAGATTGATGAGAATGGTATTTGAAAAGTAAGAATGCAACAGGCCCATGATGTTATGTGCTGCTCGTGGGGGGCGAGTTAATTCGGCGGTTTACCGCTTATAGGATTTTGAAGGCATCAACGCATCAAATACGCGAGGAGTTTGATCGAATTGCTCTGCTGACGGAGCGTTATGGCAGCGTGAGCGATATCTATAGCAATTACCTTATCCAGCAGCTCCCGCCTCATTCTGAGAATGCTTTGGAGATCGGTTGCGGAACAGGAGAGTTCACGCGGCTCTTAGCTGCGCGGGCAGGAGGCGTTACAGCTATTGATCTTTCATCGCAAATGATCCGTCGTGCTAAATCGCAATCAGTCAATTACCGAAACATTGAATATTTGCTGGGCGATGTGATGCGCGTGTGTTGGCCCATCTAGTGAGCGTGGCGAGGCGATTTTGGAAAACAGGTCGAATGCGAGCACCGCGGGAAGTGCGAGCGGCATGGGCTGAGCATTGCAAGGGAGAGGTTTATCTAACCCCGGCCGAAGTCAGAGAAATGTGCCGGCAGTATTTGCCAGAAGCGCGGATGCAGCGTCACTTATTGTGGCGCTATACGGTTGTCTGGTATAAGCACGGTTCTCCAAAGGGGCTGGCTGCTAACGCAAGCAACGCGAATTTTCCTAAGAAATCGAATTAAAAAGTGCTGATCAACGGCCTGACTCCGTTGTGTCGATTAAGACTCAAGTGCAGGGCGCTTGTGAGGTATTGAAATGAATGACAAGTTCAAGGGCTCGGTCTTGCCCAATTTGTAAAAGGGTGGCCAAAATTAGCCCAACGCATTTTAAGCGTAGCGATAAGTCTTTTAGATTGAGCGGTTTGCGCGGGAGTCCCCAATTGCTGAGCCAAGCGGGCATATGTTTTGTTAAATCCAGTCTACACTGCGATTTCTTGATTGCGCAAAGGCTTGGCCAGCTTACTTTCTGGTCCCTGCTTGTCCGTGTTCCTCCTCCTGTTCTCTAGTTGGCAATTGATGTTTTGTGAATCAGACGAGATTTTACCGATCCCAACTGACGACAGGAAGTCGGCTCTCGCTTTCGTCGTATTCAGCGAATCGGTGGAGCAGGCTTCGATACTTTGAAAGACAATCCGCACGGCGATCATTGCTTCGGGCCTGAAGACAAAGCTCGATTGCTAAAGGAGGACTCAAATCGGCCCAAGCTTCACACCAAAAAACACAGACCAAAAAACTCTTGCAAAACCTTAAGACTTCAACTATCTTCTCGAACAATCATAATAACGGCTAATTCTTATTTAGCGGTCGGTAGGCATTCCCCCACGTTGTAGAGGTGTAACGCTCTCTAGACGCATCAACTAGAGAGCAAGTGTTTCGTCTAACAAGTATGTGAATGAGGTTCCCACTCTGAGCTGAGGAACTGGAAGGCAATCATACGCACGTGATAGCTAGGATCTTCCGGAGCAAATTAAGTAAAGCTTGGAGGTGGCGCCGTTGCCCGAGCAAGATAAACGAACCAACGCATTGTCAATCGTGACAAGGATCGCCGCGCTGTTTATTATGGCGGTCTTGGTCGTCCTTTTCTTTGCCTTTGCAAAACCCGTCGGCCCTCCGGCCGAAGCGCAGACGGCCGCAACTGCTGCTCAACAGACAGTGGTTGGAAAGGACTGCCAGCAGTGCCACCGGATCATTGTGCAGTCCTTCGCTCTGGACACTCACGGCAAGAGCGCCAAGTTCCTAAAAGATTCACGCGGCGCTAAGTGTGAGGTCTGCCACGCGAACAGCGACAAGCACGCCGAAACCAGCACCAAGACCGCCAGCAAAGGAGACGTCGGCAATCCCGCTAAAATGGGATCTGCCGCAGCCAATCAATCTTGCCTCCAATGCCACTCAATGGACCGCAGCCATTTCAACTGGAAGGGCAGCAAGCACGACAGGAGCGACATGAGCTGCTTGTCTTGTCACAGCGTTCACCACACCAAACTGATTCAAAGGATGTCAGTCAATCTCACTGGCAAGACGGATACAGAGGTCGCGGAGATCCTGAACACCAGGATTCCCGAACGCTTATTGATCTCCCCGTCGGTTGAGGAGACTTGTCTCGGTTGCCACGTCGATAAGCGAAAGGCCCTATTCCAGCGATCAACTCATTTCTTCCGGACTGAAAACTGGGCAGACAGACGACAGGTAATGCCGGGCCAGCCAACCGGAATGAAAGTGACGTGCACCTCCTGTCACGATCCGCACGGCGGTGAAGGCCGCAAAATGCTCCAGGCCAGCAACACAAATCAACTCTGTTATCAATGCCATGCGGATAAACGCGGTCCAATGCTGTGGGAGCATGCGCCGGTGAGAGAGAACTGCCTGACCTGTCACACCCCGCATGGCTCAAACAACGTGAACCTGCTGACGACGCGCACTCATCAGTTGTGTCAGGAGTGCCACATGCACATGTTGTGGCGTCATCAGACCGTAGCCGGATTCGACATCTTCACTTTCAACAAAGGTTGTGTGAATTGCCACGCCTTGGTTCATGGTTCAAACCATCCCTCAGGAAAGGCGCTTACGCGCTAAGGAGGCCAACGTGAGAGCGCTTCGCATAAATCGACTAAGGTCGCTAGTGAATTACGCAGTCCTCTCGTTCGCACTAATTGCTACTTCATTGTGTGCCGCAACGGAAGCGCGTGGCCAGCAAGCGGTTGACGACGAAGGCAAGCCGGAGGAGACGGCCGCGTCGGAACCGCAGAAGAAACCAGAGCCCAAGAAAAAGCCCAGTATCTTCGACCACCTTAAAATTACCTTCGACATCGCGGCGCTAAGTCGTCAGATCGAAGGTGATCGACCCGGAAAGTTTCAGGAGTACCGCGATTACCCGCAAGGCTTCTCGATGCGAAATTTTCGTTTGAACTTTGAATCCGCCGCTTCGCCTTGGCTCCTGAACTTCAGAGCTCAGGAAATTCGCGAACGCGACCAGGGCTACAGCGGCGAATTCGGGAAGATCGGCAAATACAGGACCAGAGTCTCGTGGGATCAAACCCCGCGCTATTATTCGTTCGGTAAATCCTTTTTCGTGCAGACTGCGCCGGGATCCCTCTCAGTGAGCCAGAGCCTCCGCGCCGCTCTGCAAGCCGCGATTCCCGAGACTGCGCCAGGCGCGACCGCATTTGCGGCGAGCCCGCAAGGTCCAGCTCTAACGGCTCTGTTGAACCAGGAACTTCAAACGGCGCCCACCATCCAACTGCGCGTGCGCTGGGACCAGTTCTTGATTACGCAATCTTATCGACCAACCAAGAACTGGGAGTTCTACGTTCGTGCCCAGCACTTGCGGCTTAATGGTACGCGCCCCAGACCGACGGGGACCTTCGCTCGTGAAAATAACTTTCCGACGACCGCAGTTCCCACACAGAATGACGGCGTGTGGGAATCACTCGGCTCGGAACTTCCGGAACCGGTGAGTTATCGCACCACGAATCTCACCTTTGGCTTTCAGTATTCGCGCCCCAAGTGGAGGTTTGGCGTTGATTACTTCATCTCGCTGTTTCGGAATGAGATCGAATCGTTGACCTGGGAAAATCCATTTCGCGTGACTGACAACGTGGTAATCACGTGCTCGCCGGGAGTCTCGTGCTCACCTTTAATAAGTCCGCCGACGGCGAGCAATGCGCGAGGTCGCAATCGGTTCGTGCATGCTCAATTGGCTTTGGCGCCCGACAATGATTATCAAAGTCTGAGCGTGCA
>WNGH01018076.1_pt1 | contig 14930 bp, 9 predicted proteins | sample 5400631 | NCBI WGS metagenome assembly WNGH01 (sample SAMN13153373, study PRJNA577476) | soil metagenome | isolation source: 115 cm soil or saprolite under Garry oak tree replicate 1 | place: USA:California | collected 2016-06-15
GACGCAACTGGACGCCGTGAAGAAGGTGCTGGCCTCCCTGCAAACGCACGCGGGCCAGTTGTACCTGATCCCGGAGGCGCTCCACCGTCTCCAGGACAACCCGCGACAGACCCTGGCCCTGGTTCGCCAAGTGGCCTCCTGCTGCGCGGAACGGTTCTTCCCGGATCGCTTCCGGAAAGGCCTGGTAGAGCCTTCCCTACGGACGATCGCGGCTCAGACTCGGTTGGAACGGGAACGGACAAGGGCCCGCCACTCGAAAAGAAGACCCGCTTTACGGGAGTTCTGGCAAGCCCACCTGGCCCTCACACATCACCTCGCGAATATCTCCACCTATTGGCATTTCCTGGAGCAGATCGCGCGCCTCACCGGCCCTTTCGAGCGGGGAGAACGGGTGTTGGACTCCGGCTGCGGGAACGGCGATCTGGGCATGATCCTTCTCACCCAGCAGGCCTACCGTCTGCGAGGCGAGCCCGGCCCTAAGTTTCTTCCGCCTCACTATGTCGGGCTTGATTTCGTGCCAAGCGCGCTCACCTCGGCCCGGACGCGCTTCGCGCAGGCGGCTGCAGAGATCCGCGATAAGAGTCCGGCGACGGTCATGGCTCGCCCGCTCCTCGCGACGACGTTCCTGGCGGCGGATCTTGACTGTCCTCTTCCCATTCGCGACAACCGATTCGATCGAATCGTCTGCAACCTGGTGCTTGGCTATCTCAAGGATCCGCTGTTCACCCTCCGAGAGTTCGTCCGGGTGATCTCCCCGGGCGGAAAGATGGTGATCACAAGTCTGAAGCCCCAGGCCGATCTCTCGCAGATCTACCGGCTAACGGAGCACCAGCCTGGGCAGCCGGAGGCGACCGAAGCAGCCAGACAGATGTTGATCAGTTTCGGCACGATCAAACAGGCCGAACGAGACGGGATGTTCCACTCCCTCACCCGCCAGGAGCTCACGCTGTTGCTCCTGGCCAGCGGAGCGGTGCAGATCAGTGTGCACTCCGCCTTCGACGACCAGGCGTACCTGGCCGTCGCCGAGAAGCCCCTGCAATAAGGCCCCCTCTCACCACCCCACTATAACCCTTTGGAATTATTACAGATTGATGGCACATGGAGAGAGACAGCACTGTCAATAAGTAAAATTCGCAATGGTATTGCTTTCTATGAAAAAACCTCTATCATAAGCGGTCCCTGTGGGATGCGCGATGCGATCAAGCATGCGTGGAGTCGGGCTCTTTCCGCTCCGGATCAGAGATACCAGGTCACCCCTCGTAACCGGGAAAACAAGTCCGTTACGTGGTTTTCTTCGATATTCTGTTGTTTTCACTGAAAAAGAGTTATAATGCTTTCCCTGCTTCAGAGGTCATAAATGCCTAAGACGCTGAAGAAACTTAGGACGGCGCAAATCCCCACTTACCTTTCAAACTCCCGAAAGCCGGAGGGGCATGAAAAAGTAGTACGGAAGTATGATCGTGAACTTCTGCGGATCCCAGTCCGCCTGCAGTTGCAGGACAAGTCAGTCTCGGGCTTCTCGCAGGACTTCAGCCCGGCCGGGTTGCGGATTATCCTCCAGACGGCGCTGAAAACGGGCACTCCACTTGCCCTTCAATGCACGTTTGGAGAGGTGTGTTATTTGAACCTCTCGGCCCAAGTCGTTTTTTGCCAACTGGTGAACAGAGCCAGCGAGAACGACTTTTCCTTAGGGATCAAGTTTTCCGCTATAAGAGACTGGGAAGAAAAAATCTTGGGCTCGGCTATTCAGGAACTCAAGCACGGAGGCGCCCAATTAGAGAAATCATTACTTGCCGTGCATCTCACAGAAGACACCATGGCGCTCAAGGCATCAGATTGGTATGCGCAAACCAAGGCCACGTCTGTGCAAACTCCCAGGACCATCCGGCGCTCATGTATCCATTCCTCAAAGATCATCGGCTGGGGTTCCTATCTCCCGCCCGCAGAAATAACGAATAAGCACATTAACTCTTTCCTGAATGTTAAGGGCAAACAAACACGCTATGGTGAAGTTGTTGGAAACCTGACCGGCATCCAGTCTCGGCGTTATGCAGCCTCAGAAATTTACCCATCGGATTTGGCTGTAAAAGCAAGTCTCATCGCCTTTAAAAATGCTGGGATTGATCCGAAGGATGTGGAGGTTATCATTTCGTGCGGAATTGCTCGAGACGTAGAGGAACCAGCCACGGCCAATATCATTCAAGAAAAGCTGGGCGCCCATAACGCATATTGCTTTGATCTGGCCAATGCCTGCAATGGTTTTGTTTCTGCAATAGATGTCTTAGACTCCTTTATCTCGTCAGGCCGCTGCGAAATTGGACTTGTCACGGGTGGTGAAGTAATCTCTCAGTACATTAACTGGGATCCGGAAACCAGAGACGAGCTTAGGCTTAGTACAATGGGTTACACGCTAGGCGATGGAGGAGGCGCTGCAGTCCTTACTCGCGTCACAGCCGGTGAGCAGCGCGGCCTCAAAGCCAGTTGGTTTTTGTCCGACAGCTCGTACTGGAGAGCAGCTGTAGTACCACTTATGAATAGCTCGAAAAGACTCTTTATGAGCAATGGCGTTGAAATTGAGCGTGCCGCACTTGAATACGTCCCAACTGGAGTTGAAGAGACCATGAGAATGCTCGAATGGGACGTTGACGACATAGACTTAATCATTCCGCATCAGGTTGCGTCTCATATCATCGAGAACCTCTTTTATAAGACTTTGCATATGCCGCCTGAGAAAGTTTACTGGTCCTTTCCACGACATGGCAACATCGGGGCAGCCAGTATTCCTGTTGCTCTTTGTGAGGCCTTGAACGAAGGCCGTGCAAAAATTGGAGACAAAGTTCTCCTAGTTGGTGGTTCAGGAGGATTTGGCGTAGGTGTTATAGGATTAGTCCTGTGAGTTATGGATTTGTTCGATGAAAGGCGTGCCACTGCTTTAGGCCGTTACAACAAATGACATGGCCTCCCTTTCTTCCCATCTTAGCGTTGCCCTAGGCCTCACAACACTTACCACCTTCCTTCTCGGGGCGTTTGTTTACTTCTACAAGCGTGGAAGCAATACGAGCAAAATATTTTTGCTTTATTGCCTGAGCATCTCGTGGTGGAGCTTATTTCAACTATGGCACCACAACAGCGTAGATAAGCACACCTCCCTATTAGCGGCTAGGCTTATGACTGCCGGGGGATCTTTTCTGATTCCCACCCTTTTCCTTCATTTCGTCTTCACACTTTTAGAATTAAAACCACGAAAATGGCTTCTGCCTTCAGCATACATGCTCAGTCTGATATTTGCAGGCTTATCTGCTACCTCATACATGATCACTGATGCCGAGCCAAAATTCTATCTTAGATACCTTCTCGTGCCAGGCCCGATATATCCCATAGCGGTTTTCTTCTTTCTGTCATGCGTTATGTATGGCCATTACGAATTATACAAGGCCTATGCAAGATCATTTGGTTTGAAAAGAAATCAATTGGCACAACTCTTCTGGAGTTCTCTCTTGGGCTATATAGGTGGAAGTGCAAACTTCCTCATGGTGTTTGATTTTAATGTTCCTTTCCTCAACCCATTTGGCACTTACGCCCTTCCTCTTTACGTTGCAGTAACCACGTATGCCATCGTCAAATATCGCCTCATGGACATCTCCATTGTCATCAACAAAGGCCTGGCTTACAGCTTGCTGCTCTGCGTGGTTTTTGTCCCCTCCTATCTGGCTATTGCAGTCAGCCACCGGGCCACGCCGTATTCGATCCCGGATCTGCTGGCTGGCACGCTGATCTTTTCTTGTGGGCTGTGGATTGTCCTGAATAACTACCGGAAGGCCGCCAATATCACCTTTGGTCTAGTCTGTCTAGCGGTCTCCTCCTGGTTGTTCGGGGCTTTCATGACCTACTCCTCGACCCAAGAGGAGGAAGCTCGTCTCTGGGAGAAGCTGCTTCACATCGGAGTGGTCTATATCCCCGCTTTCTTCTATCACTTCTGCGTGAGCTTCTTGCAAGCCGAGAAGCACAACATACGGGTCCTGGCGAATTACCTCATCAGTACCGTCTTCCTCCTGCTCATCCCCACGCCGTATCTCATCAATGACCATTATTCGTTTTTCTGGGGCTATTATCCCAAAGCTGGTCCTCTTCATCCTCTGTACTTAGCATACTTCGCTTCTGTCAGCCTGGCTTCTCTGCTGAAGCTCTATCGAGGCGCTAAAGCCAAGGAAGAGAGTAGCCCGCTTGAAGCGACTAGAATTAAATATGTCTTCTGGGCCTTTGCGATCGGCTATCTCGCCTCCGCCGATTTTGTCCAGTCTTATGGGTACGAGTTTTACCCGTTCGGATATTTCTTCGTGACCCTGTGGGTCCTCATCGTGTCCTATGCGACCTTGAAGTACCAACTATTAGACATCTCCCGCCTCACAAAGACACCCCAGGCCGCGTTGTTTCTCCAAGCGCTGGCTCTTATTCCTCTCTACCTCGCCATTCTCTTGCTCCTCCGAGCCTTTACCGGCTCCACCGAGTTCGTACTGGCGGGGGTCATTGTTGCCATCTTCTCGATCTTCGCTGGCCTATTCGTGAACCTGCAGGAACGGATTGAAAAAGTAGTCGAGAATGTCCTGTTCAGGAAAAAATTTGATGCCTATCAGACACTCCAGGACTTCAGCAAAGCCATGGTGACCATCCTGAACCTGAAAACCCTCATCGAGGAAATCGAGCGCACGCTCGCTACCGTCCTGGGCGTGGAGACCGTAACCCTGTACCTCTTCGATAAGGAACGGCGCGTCTATGCGCCCGTATCCACTTACGGCGTCAACGTCAAGACGGCGGACACGCCCCTGTTGACCGTGGACAACGAACTCCCCCGCCACCTGGCCATGTGGCAGACCATCCTGGTCAGCGAAGAGGTGGAGCACTTCTCGGGTGAAGAGGAGAAGCATGCCCTCATCGACGCCCTCCGAAGAGTCAAGGCCGACGTTTGCATTCCCTTCGTCAACAGGAACGCCTTGATGGGGTTTTGCGTCCTAGGGCCCCGAACGACGCGCCAGATGTACTCCCACCAGGATCTCAGCTTGCTGACGATGCTGGCGCAGGCCGCCGCCATCGCCCTGGATAACGCCATGCTCTATGAGGAGCTGAAGCGCTCGCAGTCGCTCGTCCGGCGAACGGACCGGCTCCGCTCCCTGGAGACGATAGCGGGCGGCTTCGCCCACGAGGTCCGCAACCCCTTGACCTCCATCAAGACCTTCATCCAGCTCACCCCGGAGCGCAAGGACGACCCGGAATTCATCGGCCACTTCAGCACCGTGGTGGCGGAGGATGTCGCCCGGATCGAGCGGCTGATCCAGGAGATCTTGGACTATGCGCGCTACATGCAGCCCAAATTCCAGGAAGAAGACATCAATGTCATCGTGGAATCCTGCCTGTATTTCATCAGAATCAAAGCGGACTCGAAGGGGGTCTGGCTGAAGAAGGACCTGACATCCGATTTGCCTCCCGCTTTGCTGGATCGCCAACAGATCAAACAGGTGCTGCTCAATCTCTTCATCAACGCCATCGAAGCCATGGGCGACCACGGCGGCCAGTTGATCGTGCGCACCCACCGGCTCTCCAAAGCCCCCGGCGACACCTGGGCTCAGATTGAAGTGACGGACACCGGCTGCGGCATCCCCCCAGCGGACTTGGAGCACATCTTTGACCCGTTTTACACCACCAAGCACGAGAGCAAAGAGCATGAAGGGACAGGACTTGGCTTGACGATCGTGCACCAGATCGTCCAAGAGCACGGCGGTCATGTCGAAGTCAAAAGTGAGTTCGGCCGCGGGACGACGTTCCTCGTGAACCTGCCGGCCATCCACGCACGGGTGCTGGAAGCCCCGATTGAAACGCGCGGCGTATGAAGAAACGAATCCTGGTAGTCGACGACGAGCCGGGGATACACGCCTCCCTGCAAATGACACTGGAGCCAGTCTATGAAGTCCTGTGCGCCTCGAACGCGCAGGAAGGCCTCGCCCGGTTCCGTCAAGAACTTCCAAGCCTAGTGCTTCTGGATGTGGTCCTGCCCGGGTCGGACGGGCTTGGGCTCTTGCAGTCCATGCGTTCGGAGGACCCCACGGTTCCCGTGATCATGCTGACCGCCGTCAAGATGGTCAAGACCGCCGTGGAGGCCATGAAGATCGGCGCGGCCGATTACCTCACCAAGCCGTTCGACGTCGAAGAGCTCCGCCTGATCGTGGCCAAGGCTCTGGCCACGCAGGCACTGGAACACGAGGTTCGCCACCTCCGCCGGGAGCGGCCGTTCATCGCCATCAACTGCGCGTCCATCCCGGATACCCTCATCGAGAGCGAGCTGTTTGGGCATGAAAAAGGCGCCTTTACGGGCGCTTTGGCGCGCCGGCTCGGCAAGGTCGAGCTCGCCCACGGCGGTACGCTCTTCCTGGACGAGGTCGGCGACCTCGGCATGCTCACGCAGGCGAAACTGCTGCGCTTCCTGCAGGAACGGGAGTTCACCCGCGTCGGCGGAACACAAGTGATCAAAGTGGATGTGCGGATCATCGCTGCGACTAACAAGATCCTGGAGGATCTGGTCCCCCGGAAGGAGTTCCGGGAAGACCTGTACTACCGCATCAACGTGGCCGTGCTCTTCTTAGCGCCCTTGCGGGATCGTCGAGACGACATCCCGTACCTGTCCAAGCATTTCCTGGCCAAGCGGCTGGAGGCGGAGGAACGCCCGCCGCTGGAGATCTCGAAAGAGGCGATGGAACTGCTGATGCGGTATCACTGGCCTGGCAACATTCGCGAACTCGAGAACGTGATCGAGCAGGCCATCGTGTGGTGCCGCGGCACGGAGATCACAACGGACCACCTCCCGACCGCGCTCAAGACCGAGAGCCGGCATACCGGGCTGCGACAGAGCGCACTGGCCGGACACGTCTCCCTGGAGAAAGCGGTCCAGGAATTTGAACGGGAGCTGATTCTCGATGCCCTCACGCGGACGGGCCATGTCCAGACCCACGCCGCGGCCCTGCTGGGCATCACCAGACGGATGCTCAAGTACCGGATGGATATGCTCGGGATCAAAAGCCCGGACTCGCAAGCCGCGCCCGGTCCCAAGGATGTGCCCTCGGCATGAATCGAGACCACACAGAGGCACAACGCACGAAATTTTCCTGATGGGCCAAACCTGTGATACAATGGGCTCCACGTTCAATTATGTACAAGAGCGTCACAGTTTGCTGGGTGTCTCAGTGCAATGAATCACCGGAGTGACAGGGTGCGTAGGGTTTGAGAGTGTTGGGGAGGGCGTACCCTGGTTCATATAAGGCATGGCAGTTGCTAGAAAACAACGTCAGGACGCGCTTCCTCAGGGGAAGGAGACACAGGTGCCGGTAGAGACTTCCCAGTTCCACGTTCCCAACGAGCGCCACCAGGCTGCCCGCGAGGGAGACTCGTCCAGGCCGACCATCCTGATCGTGGAGGACGAAGCCGGTCCGCGCGAAGCGCTCAAACTGATCCTCCGCCCCTTCTACAATCTGCATTCGGTGGACAGCGCAGAGGCCGCCCTCCACCTCCTGAGAGAACAGGCGATCGACTTGGTGACCCTGGACCTCAAGCTCCCGGGCAAGCAAGGAGCGGATCTCCTGCAGGAAATCAAGCGCGACTACGAACACGTGGAGGTCATCATCATCACCGGCTACGGGAGCCTGAAATCCGCGATGGATGGGATTCGGTACGGCGCGTCCGGCTATCTGCTCAAGCCGTTCAATGTCACGGAGTTGATCGCGATCATCAATCAGTCGCTGGAAAAAAAGCGACGGCTCGAAGCTCTCCGCGCCTCCCTTAAGCAGTTCGAGAACGCGTGGCAGGCGCGGCAGGACGCGTCCAGCGCGTGGAAGACATTGTCGGGCCTGCTAGAAGCCAAGGACCCGGAATTGGTCCGCCACTCCAATCGTGTGCACGGTTACGCTTCACTGATGGCCGACCGGCTCTCCCTGACACCGGAGGAACGGGAAGTGGTCCGGATCGGCGCCTTGCTGCACGACATCGGACAGTTCGGCATTGACGAACGGCTATTTTCGACCATCTTCCGGCAGGCGGACCGCGAAGACGAGTTCGTCAAGTTTCATCCAGAAGTCGGCGCCCGCATGGTCCAGTCGCTCGCTTTGCCTCCTGCAGTCGGCGAGATCGTCCGCCACCATCACGAACGGTATGACGGGTCCGGCTACCCGGACGGCCTGAAAGGCGACGAGATCCCCCAAGGATGATCCGTTGCCGCTCGAGGCGGTGAAGGAGTACATCCGCCGTCAGGCCGGCATCATGTTTGATCCGTCGATGGTGAAGCAGTTCCTGAAGGACGTTCGCTAGCCAGTCGATCCGCGTCTATTTCGTCTCTTGCCAGCTCCTGACCCGCCGCGCCTGAATCACTCCGTCAATCCGCTCGATGGCCTTGAGCACGCGTTCCAGATGCGCCGTGTTCTGCACCTCCACGACGAAGTCGAGCACGGCTTTCCGGTCCTCCCGCGTCGTGATCTCCGCGCGGCTGATGTTCGCGTCGGCATGGGTGATGGCCGCCGAGACGTTGGCCAACAACCCCGGCTTGTCGAGGGTGAGGGTCGTGATCTTGACGGACACGGTCGAGAGATGCGCCATATCCCAATCCACATCCACGAGCCGCGCCTTATCGTAGTCGAGTGCATCGAGGTTGGGACAGTCCACGGTGTGAATGGTCAGGCCGCGCCCGCGGGTGATGTAGCCGATGATCCGGTCGCCTGGCACGGGCTCGCAGCACTTGGACAGGTGCATCATGAGGTCGTCGACGCCTTTGACCTTGACGCCCTTATCCTCGCTCCCCGCGGCACCGCGTTTCGCCACGGTCTTGTCCTCCCCTTCCGGAGCAGTGGCAACGGCCTGGCGATCCTCCTCGTCAAGACAGAGCCGGTTGGTCGCATGGATGGCGGACACCCGTCCGTACCCGATGGCCGTGAACAACTCGTCGACCCCGGGCAGGCCTGACTCCCGCGCAACCTCCTGAACACGGGTGGTCTTCAGCAATGTCCCCAACGCGACGTTATGACGGCGGAGCTCCCGCTCCAACAGCCGCTTGCCCAGCTCCAGGCTCCGCTTGGCCTCTTCCACCCGCAGCCAGTGCTTGATCTTGTTCTTGGCCCGCGGGGTCCGGACGAACTTCAGCCAGTCCCGGTGAGGCACCTGCGTGGGGGACGTGCTGATCTCGACCGTGTCCCCGCTGCGGAGCTGATACTTGAGCGGGACCATCTTGCCGTTGACCTTGGCGCTGCTGCAGTGATCGCCGATCTCCGTGTGGATGGCGTACGCGAAATCGATGGGCGTGGCGCCCTTCACCAGCTCCTTCACCGCCCCCTTGGGAGTAAAGACGTAGACCACGTCCGAGTAGAGGTCCAGCTTCACGGACTCCATGAACTGCCGGTTGTCCGTGAGGTCCTGGTGGGATTCCAGGAGCTGGCGTAGCCACGTGAAAACGCGCTTTTCCGTCTCGTCGATCTCGCCCTGTTCCTTGTACGTCCAGTGCGCCGCAATGCCTTCCTCGGCGACTCGGTGCATCTCGTAGGTCCGGATCTGAAACTCCACGTGCTCGCCCTGGGGGCCGACCACGGTCGTGTGCAGCGACTGGTAATGGTTAGACTTGGGCACGCCGATGTAGTCCTTGAAGCGGCCCGGGACCGGCCGCCACAGCGAATGGATGAGGCCCATGATGGCATAACAGTTCATCTGGGTGTCGGTGATCACCCGGATGGCGGTCAAGTCGTAGACCTCGTCGAAGGAGACCCCTTGATGCTCCATCTTTTGGTAGATGGAGTAGAGGTGTTTGGACCGGCCGGCCAGCTCGCCGACCAGCTTGTGCTCGGCCAGCTTGGTCTTGACGACGGCGATGACCTGCTGAATGTACTTCTCGCGCTCCTCGATGCGCTTGGCTACCCGCTCGGCCAGCGCCGCATAGACGTCCGGCTTCAGCGCTTTGAAGCAGAGGTCCTCCAGTTCGGCCTTCATCCAGCCGATCCCGAGCCGGTTGGCCAGGGGCGCGTAGATGTCGAGCGTTTCCTGGGCGATCTTCTTTTGGTGGGCCGGGTTCAGGTGCCCCAGGGTGCGCATGTTGTGCAAGCGGTCCGCGAGCTTGATCAGGATGACCCGGATGTCGTCCGCCATTGAGATGAGCATCTTGCGGAAGTTCTCGGCCTGCTTCTCCTCGTAGCTCTTGAAAGGGATCTGGCCGATCTTGGTGACGCCGTCCACGAGACGGGCGATGTCTTTCCCGAACTCCGCCTCGATCTGCTCCCGCGTGCAGACCGTGTCTTCTACCGTGTCGTGCAACAGCCCGGCCACAATGGCTGACACGTCGAGCTTCAAGGTCGCCAGGACCTCGGCCACGGCCAGCGGATGTTTCAGGTACGGCTCGCCGGACCGGCGGACCTGGCCCTCGTGCGCCCGCGCCGAGAAGTCGTACGCGCGCCGGATCAGGTCCACTTGCGCGTTTGGGTTGTAGCGCTGGACCCGCTCGATCAGGTCGTGAATGCTTGTTGCAGTCGAGGTTGCCATGCTCGCGTCACCTGTATCGCTCGCCTGTGACAGATCATAGTCGAGGGGCAGACCCGTAGTCAAACGGGGGGAAGGTCAGACTTAGGGGAAACCGTATAGGAGGTTCTCGTGAGACAGACCGGCAACGCGCCGGTTAGGACGAAGCCTTGGCGGGCAGGACCTTGAACCGCAACGTGCCGACCTGGTTCATGTCGTGACTCCCCGTGCCGATGAGAATCTCGACCTTGTAGTCGCCGATGGGCCAGCCGCTCTTCGGTCGCTTCAACGCGACATATCCGGATTCGTCCTCCGTCATCAGGATCATGGCGTCGGTGCCGAGGATGTGGTTCGGGGGTACTCCCTCGCCCCTTTCAACCACCCAGCGGCCGTAGACCTTGAACTCGCTATCGTGCTGCTGGAGGGAAAAGACGACGAAGATCTCGGGCACGTCTGCGTAAAACGTCTTGGTCGGCTTGACGGGTACGATCTGGAAACTGCGGGCCTGCCCCATGACCATCTCCTGGCCATGGGCCATCACAATCGAGGAGAACATGCCTTCCGGGGCACGATCTTCGAAGCCGCTGTTGCCGAGCGATCCCTGAGGAGCGTCGCCAGACTGGGCGAAGGAAGAACACGGCAGGACGAGCAGCGCGGCGAGGAACGGGGTCGGGGCCTTCATTCACCACCCTTCTGTACGTAGTTCTTGATGAACTCTTCGGCGTTCTCTTCCAAGACGTCGTCGATCTCGTCGATGAGTTTGTCCATGTCTTCCTTGAGCTTCTTGCCCGCTTCGACGACCTTGGCGCTCGCCTTGGCCTCGTCCTTGGGCTGCGCGCCACCCCGCTTGGTATCGGTCTTCTTCTCCTGCTTTTCCATGCGGCCCTCCTTCACGAAGCCGCGCCGGCAGAATCAGGCCGGCGTCTCGCTGAGCAGCCAATAGACAGCATACCCCAGAGCGGAAAGGCCCGTCAAGGCTGGGGCTCAGACGATGAGCGACACGATCAGCAGCGCAACGATGTTGATGACCTTGATCATCGGGTTGATGGCGGGACCCGCCGTGTCCTTGCACGGGTCGCCGACCGTGTCGCCGGTGACGGCGGCCTTGTGCGTGTCCGTACCCTTGCGCCCCTGTTCCTCGATGTACTTCTTGGCGTTGTCCCACGCGCCGCCGCCGCTGGTCATGGAGATGGCCACGAAGAGCCCGGTCACGATCGTCCCAAGTAGCACGCCACCCAGGGCGATCGGACCGAGGATGAAGCCCACCAGAATGGGAGAGAGCACGGGGATCGCGGCCGGCACCATCATCTTCTGGATCGCCGCCTTCGTCACGATGTCCACGCAGGTCCCGTATTCCGGCTTGCCGGTGCCGTCCATGATCCCCTTGATCTCGCGGAACTGGCGGCGGACTTCTCCGACGACTTCGCCGGCGGCGACGCCCACCGCCTTCATGCACATCGAGGCAAAGAGGTACGGCAACATGCCGCCGATGAACAGCCCCACCAGGACCTGGGGGTTCGACAGATCGAAACTGCTGGAGACTCCATGTCCGCGCACCTCTGCCACTTTCCGAGCGAACTCGGCAAACAACACGATGGCCGCCAGGCCGGCCGACCCGATCGCGTAGCCTTTCGTGACGGCTTTGGTGGTGTTCCCGACCGCATCCAAGGGGTCAGTGATGTTCCGCACCTCCTTGCCCAGGTGCGCCATCTCGGCGATCCCGCCGGCGTTGTCCGTGATCGGGCCGAAGGCGTCGATCGCGACCACGATGCCGGCCATCGAGAGCATGGACACCGCCGCCACCGCCACTCCGTAGAGACCCGCCAGCGCGTAGCTGGCCATGATGGCCGCGCCGATCACCACGACGGGCCACGCCGTCGCCTGCATGCCGACCGCGAGCCCCGCGATGATGTTCGTGGCGTGCCCGGACTCGCTGGCCTTGGCGATCTGCTGCACCGGGCTGAAGCTCTTGGACGTGTAGTAGTCGGTGATGAAGACCAGCGCGATGGTGACCGCCAGGCCGATCAACGCGCAGCCGAAATAGGCGGCCGCGCTCACTTTGCCCACTCCGTCCATCAGCCAGACGGTCGCCGGATAGAACGCCACGGCCGCCACGCCGCCGGCCCAGAACAGCCCTTTGTACAGCGCCCCCATGATGCTGCCGCCCTCGCTCACCTTCACGAACCAGATGCCGAGGATCGTCGCGAAAATGGTGAGGCCGCCCAGGAGCAGAGGGTAGACCAGCGGCGTGGGCGCGCCCTTGAACAGGGTGAACCCGAGCAACATCGCCGCGACGGTCGTCACCGCATAGGTCTCGAACAGGTCAGCGGCCATGCCGGCGCAGTCCCCGACGTTATCCCCGACGTTATCGGCGATCACGGCGGGATTGCGCGGATCGTCTTCAGGGATGCCCGCCTCGACCTTGCCGACCAGGTCGGCGCCCACGTCGGCCGCCTTGGTGAAGATCCCGCCGCCGACGCGCGCAAAGACCGAAATCAGACTCCCGCCGAACCCCAGGGAGAGCAGCGCGTGCATCGCCTTGCCCGGTCCCGATATGGCCGAGGCCACGTAATAGAATCCGGAGACGGCGATCAACCCCAGCCCGATCAAGAGCAGGCCCGTCACCGCGCCGCCTTTGAAGGCCACCTGCAGGGCCGCATTGAGGCCGCTGTGCGCCGCCTGGGCGGTCCTGACATTCGCCCGCACGGCGATCTTCATCCCGACGTACCCGGCCGAGGCGGAGGCCACCGCGCCGATGAGGAATCCGACGGCCGTCAGCAAGCCGAACTTGTCGGACCAGTGACCGGCCGCCCACAGCACCACAAACAGCCCCGCGGCCACGTAGGCGACCGTCGTGTACTGGCGGTTGAGGAAGGCATTGGCCCCTTCCTGGATGGCCTTGGCGATGGCCTTCATCTTCTCGGACCCCTCCTCCAACTTCAGGATCCACTGGATGAGGTACGCTCCATAGGCGATCCCGACGAACGCGGCCACGACGGCAAACAGCACAACCCCAGTGCTTCGATCCATGCAAACGCTCTCCTTCCCGTATGGAACGGTGGTGGTGTCTCGCCTGCGGATGACGAAATGGCCGCTCATTGTATAGGGACGTTCCCCAAGATTCAAGCAAAGGCCGCCCATCCTTGCTTAACACCAACCTTCTTGACAAGGCCCTAGAGAAGGAATCTAATCTACGCGGGTTTTAAACGCCCAGGCCGTCTTAGCGGGCAGGCTCCGAGGCCTGCAAGTTGAAGGCGCAATCTGACAGTCTCCCTGCATCGCGAGGGAGAGAAAGATTGCGCCCTTTTAATTTTGGGGGGATGGGGCACATAAAGGAGATAGTCATGAAATCGGCTCCGGTGGTTCTAGTAGCTGGTTTATATGCGATGTTGGCGTTAGCCGGTTGCTCAGTGGCGATGGCCTTGAGTGGGACACCTGAGCCGAACTTCAAAGCTTTTGAGGTTGGCTCAAGCCGTCAACAGGTCGAGATACAACTTGGTAAACCTGTCGCCTCTCAGCAGCTTGTGGACGGAAAGAAAAAAGACAGCTACCGTTTCGAAATGGGAAACTCGCCGAATGGACATCGCGCGGTGCTTAACTTTTATATTGATTTCGCCACTTTTGGCTTATGGGAAGTGCCAGGCACCATCATTGAAGCCATGATGGGACACGAAGAGGAAACACGGATTACCTATGATGCCAACGACCGAGTGTTGGCGATAGAAGGCTATACGCCGCCCGAGCCGACTGGAGCGTTGAAGGAAGCGATAGAAGCCCAGGAGAAGGCTGATCAACCTACCCGTAATACAAAATAGTGATGGGCCGAAGCAGAAATCAAAGTGATAGAACTGTGCTTGCCAGGGAGCGGCGGCCATGATCACAAAACGGGCAAGCTTTCAGCAGGATTCAGTAGTATGTTGTGCTGTATGAGCTAAACCAGTCATTGACAGGCTCCCTCACCGAGTCTATACTGGCGCCCACGGTGTCGGTAGTAGTCTCTGCGATGGTCATCTAACCACAAGGAGGGCCTATGACAAAGAAACTCATTCTCCTACAAGTGGCGGTGGCGCTTGTCTGCTTCTCTGCGACTGCGGCTTTAGCGGCGAATCCTGATACCGGCGGGAAACAGAAAAATATCGGACCGCAGGTCCTGATGGCCACCACCAACGGGACGTTCGGGAGCCAGACTTTCGGGATCAGCACGGGAACGTCGGGGTGCACGAATGACGGTAAGGTCTGGGCGGAATATAAAGTCACTATGTTCGCCGAGATCAATTTCGACAACCTCTCCCAGGAGATGGCACAAGGGCACGGCGAACACCTCGCCTCGCTCGCTACGCTCATGGGAGTGCCGGTTGATCAACAGCCCGCCTTCTTTGCGCTGACGCAGGAGCAGT